>JAEEGL015456985.1_pt1 | contig 112829 bp, 95 predicted proteins | sample 9134231 | NCBI WGS metagenome assembly JAEEGL01 (sample SAMN16246548, study PRJNA631951) | gut metagenome | biome: gut microbiome; feature: rumen; material: fiber-attached | host: Bos | place: Iran: Karaj | collected 2018-10
GAGGGCGCTCCTGCCAGCTTTGCTATTCCCTCCATCGCCCTCACAGCCTTGTCTCCAGCATATGAATGCTGTTTTTCAAGGGCGGCGGTCGGTAGAAGATTTAACCTTGATTATCTCTTGACAAACATTAGCAAGATTTGTTGCATGCCTGTTATAGTGCTTTACCCATTTCGATCAGCATGTTATGCTCTTGCGGACCTCGGTTTGAATAAGCATATCTGTCGAAACCGATTATTTGAAACCCGTTCTTCCTGTAAAAAGATATCGCCTTGAAGTTGAAACTCTGTGTCTCCAGCACGGCCATCCTGGCCTTACTTTGAACTGCTTCCTCAAGGATGGTTTCCATCAGCCGCGTGCCAATGCCCCTTCTTCTGTTGGCCTCTTCAAACACACAGATATTGGTGATCCTGTATCTGTTGTTCCACTTTTCGAGGAAGCCCTCCACAAATCCTGTGAGTTGATCGCCCTCAAAGGCGCCGTAAGCTGTCGGATGGTCCAGCCAGTCCGACAGAATAGCATCGTTGACGGACATTCTGAGCGGCTCGTCACTCATGACCCATCCGATGTCAAACCCTTCTCCCGCAGGCTCAATCGACAGATACCTGTCGGAAACGAACTCCGCCTGATACTTCAATCCTTTATATGCTTCATAGTCCAGTTTCTTGATGATCATATCGGTCTCCTGTTTCTTTTTCTTCTTCATGGGAACGACAGTAAAAATTCAAGAGCATCCGTGATCGGATAATCCCGATTTCATTATCTAATATCATATCTATCAGCCCGTTTGTTATCAAGGCGGTATCTGTAAAATGGGAGTGCGGCGATAGAATTCCGTCCGAACTGTTCACATCCAATCCGGCATACTGTTCACAGCAAATACAGAATGACTGTCAACGAAGCGAACACACATAAAAAGGGCAACTACTATGAGCGGCCAACAAAGCGAACGCAAAAATGAACACGGGATTTTGAACACAGCAAGAACATAGCGTTTATGGAAATGTTCGTGTTTTTGAGTTTTCTATATACTCGAACAGTATGACGGAAATTGCGAAAAAAGAAATCCTCTGTCGTAATTATCGTACCGATCAGAGGATTTTCTTTTTCTGTTGTAGAGCTTTTTGCTTTCGACCTTCTTGGTTACCGGGCTGAAGCTCCATGTCGCTCTTTGCTTCAAATCGAGCTCTTTTCGTGCTTTTTTGTTCATTTTCTGTCTTGAAATGAACTTTGCCATGTTCTATCACATCCTTTCTCATGGCATGAAAATGCCTCTCCCGGTTGGGGAGAGGCGATGGTCCGTACTGGACTCGAACCAGTGACCCCCGCGATGTGAACACGATGCTCTACCAACTGAGCCAACGGACCGTATCTGCGCCTTTTCCGAACTTTTTCACTTTTGGGGCCAATAATGTTCGGATGCCCCTTGGCCTTCCGGCTCGTGTACTGTAACCAGATTGGCAGTCAACGAAGATACTCTAAAAATTCTCTTGTTATCAACTTGACCACATGGTTCTACCAACTGAGCCAAAGCACCTTAAGCAGTATTGGAAGTATAGCACAGGCAGGGGGTAAAGTCAATGGGTTTGGAACGAATGACCATGAAAATTTTTGGTAATATCCTTTCGATATTTGCTGAGGAACGAAAGCTCTGGCGGACTGCCCGTGTGCGCCTGATACGGCAGGAGGGCCAGAATCGGCCAACAGCGCGGAGAGCGTAACGGACAAACCGTCAGAGCCTTGAAAGCCAAGTGAATTGGATAAACGATCAGGCGATCATAAGGATGTTTAAAAGAATTTCACGACTTCGTTCAGGTCTTTGCGGGGCCTTTCCGGCGGCTGCGCGCTGCGCTTCCCGATCGCGATGACGGACATGATCTCTTCGTTTTGAGGGATGTTCAGCTTGGACCGGATCGCGTCCGCGTCCCGGATGCCCATGATCAGGGTGTCGTAACCTGCGTTCTTGGCTGCCAGCACCAGGTAAGCGTCGTGCAGACCCAGATCGTACGCGCCCCAGCCGTTCCCGATCTCGTTGACAGGCGAAGCACCGTCAAAGCCCACTACATCTTTCACATAGGTGGTCACGATCAGCGCGGCGCGGGCAGAACTGTTCTGATTGAAAGACGGCAATGCTGCCGCGCGAAGGGACTCCAGAATTTCCGGTGTTTCCACTGCGTAGCAGCGGGCCGTCTGCTGGTTTTTCCAGGAAGGCGCCCTTTGGGCCTGCCTAAGGATCTCCGTCAGCGCGTCGTGCGGGATCGCGCTTTCATAGCCCCGCACGCTCCGGCGGGCAGCGATCAGTTCTTTAAAATTCATGGGTTGAACCTCCTTTTACATCAGCGATACTGGCGGTGTATGCTGTACGAATAAATGCGGTACGCTGCATGTTTGTTTCGTCGGGACAGGAATGCCCAAACAACATAGCATGATCCGCTGCTCCTGTCAACGGATCAGGATTTGGCATCGCCTGTATCCGGTTCTGCATAGTATAGCGGCATCAAGGATTCGTGAAAAGTACTCTATAGCGCCCAAGTTGATCATTATAGAGCTGTGTTCCTGTCAATCCCATGATAATGCCTTCCGCCCTCACTGTCCGTACACGAAGAAGAGGAACTCTTCGCGGTTGCGGGCGTAGTCCACGTCGTAGAACATGCTGCCGCTGTCGGTAAAGCTGCCGTTCACCGGCAGGCGGAACTGCTGGATCTCGGAGGAAAACAGCGCCTTTTCGCCCAGGGATATGAGCTCCAGCGTGTTCATGTTGGTTTCAAGCGCCCGGAAACACTTCAAAGCAAAGCGCGTCACGCTGAAGGGGCCGGAGCTTTTCAGGGACCTGATCGCCGCCGAAAGCACCTTGCGCTGCCTGAGCGTCCGGCCGTAATCGCTGTCGGTCTTGCGGATGCGCGCGTAACCCAGCGCCTGTGCGCCGTTCAGGTGCAGGTCCCCGCCGCCCTTCAGCTGCAGGCGGATAAATTCCTTCTGCGCCTGCTCCTTGTTCAGCACACCTTGTTTGTACTGCCTGAGCAAAAGCTCGTAGATGTTGGCGTTCACCTGGTTGGCTTCTTCGTTGGTGATCCCGGCGATGTCCACGCCGCCCAGCGCGTCGATGAGCGGGGGAAAGCTGTCGTAGTCCACCAGCGCGTACAGGCTCAGATCCAGCCCGAAATTGCGGTTCACGGTCTCCAGAAGCAGTCTGGCTCCGCCGTAGTGATACGCTGCGTTCAGGCGGCTTAAGCCGCTGTAGCCGGGGATGATCACGCCGGTGTCCCGCTGGAGGGACGTGAGCAGCACCCGGCCCTCGCCCACGGAGCAGATGACCATCGTGTCCGAGCGGCTGGTGCCGGAGGCATCCATGTCCGCGCCGATCAGAAGGACGTGCGTGTAGCCGGAGGGCAGGGGGACCGCCGCGCCGGGCGCCTGGTGCCTGCCCAGCGCGGACACGGGCAGCACGTACAGCGCGCCGAAAGCCAAAAACAGCATAAGCAAAACGCACAGCGCCAGTTTAAGCCCTGTGTGCCGCCTGCGCGGACGGGGATTCCTTTTTTGAGGGGCAGCCTTTTTTGCGGCGGGCTTACGCGAAGCGGCAAAGCCGCGGCGATTTTTCTTATCCGCCGCTGCTTTGCGCGCCCGCGGTCTCGCCTTCTCTGCCCGCTCGCGCTCCCGCGCCGCTTTATTGCGTTTTTTCGGTCTGTCGTAAAACATGGGTTGGTATCAGGGATCGGCTCTATCAGTCTGCTTAGCTGTTGTGGGTACTTACTTTTTCCACCCCGACAGCGCTTCGAATACCGGCCAGCTTTGGGCGGCGTAAAAGCGGTGGCCCTGGGGGCCGTGGACGTGGTATATGCGGTCCTCTGCGCCCAGCGGGGCGTAGTAGCGCTCGCGGGCGATCTCAAACTGTTCTTTTGCGGAGTCGATGGGGAAGATGCTGTCGTGGATGCCGCTCACGATCACCAGCGGGCGCGGCGCGATGAGGCCGGCCAGTTCCGCCATGTCGAAGTATTTCATGATGCCGGGCACGTAGTTGCATATGCAGTGCCTTTGTCCGCCGATGGAGGGCAGAAAGCCCGAAAACGCGCAGGAGGGCATGGCCGCGCGGATGAAGGGGTACAGTGCTGCGGCGTAGAAGGACGTGGTCCCGCCGCCGGAGTTGCCCATCACGGCCACCCGGTCAAAGTCAATTTCTTTAAACAGCGCTTTGGCCGCCTCCAGGGCGCAGCGGATGTCCCAGCACCGCTCGCCGATCAGGGTGCGGCCCAGCAAAAGCGCCTGCACGGCGGGCTGGTGGCAGTCGGGGCCTTTTTCCGTTCCGCCGCACTCGCCGAAGGCCCGCTGCTCAAGCGCCATGGCCGCGTAGCCGCGTTTTACGGCCTGCCGGGCAAAGTCACGGTCTCCGTCGATGTCCTCCTGGTCCCCGTCGAATTTCGGCTCGCCCAGCGAAATGTGCATGCCTGTGGAATGGCCCTGCAGGCAGACCATCAGGGGCAGCCCGCGCTTTTTCCCGGCGGGCAGCAGCATATGGCAGGGCACGCGCGCGTCCTTTTCGGAATATAATACGAAACGCGTTTCCGTATAGCCGTCCCTTTCGCGCGTCCAGCACACTTCCGTCTCGGGCGGCACCTGTTCAAACGGCAGGCCCAGCAGCTTTTCCAGCCTTCGCCGGGCGTTTTCCTGCCATGCGGAAACGTCCTCTCCGGGGCGGATGCGTCCCTCAAAAGCGCATTCGCGCATGCGCCTGAGCATTTCCGCCTGGGGATCAAACAGAGTATACGGCATACGGTACCTCCCGAAACGTTTTTGTCCCGCCGCGCCGGCGTTCATTTTATATGCCTATATTTTGCCCTATTTTTGGCCCGGCGTCAAGCGGAAAGCGCACGTCTTGCGGAAAAAGCCGTGACTGCGACAGGATACTGCCGGAAGCGCAGCGCAAAATTTCCGCGGGACAGGTCTTGACAAAGCAAAATATATTTGATAAAATATAATTGAATCAAACAGAACTGGAGAAAGGCTATGGAACACGAACATCCCGATGCCCTGAAGCTGGCTAATCAGCTGTGCTTTCCGCTGTATGCCGCATCGCGCAGCGTGACCGGCCTGTATACGCCGTGGCTCAGGCCTCTGGGACTGACGTACACCCAGTACATCGTCTTTCTGGTACTGTGGGAAAACGACGGGCTCACCGTGACGCAGATCTGCGAAAAGCTGATGCTGGATAACGGCACCCTGTCTCCGCTGCTGAAAAAAATGGAGCAGGCCGGATACCTTGAAAGGCGCCGGAGCCGCCGGGACGACCGCGTGGTGGAGGTCACGCTGACGCAGGCGGGCTGGGCGCTGAAGGAAAAAGTGAAGGATATTCCCGGCAAAGTGGCCGGCTGTATCGATCTGCCCCCGGAAAAAGCGCAGGCACTGTACGCCCTGCTATACGAGCTCATGGGGAATCAAAAAACCAGAAAACGGAAGGAGAAACGCTATGAAAACAGTCTATGATTTTACGGTGAAGGACCGCAAGGGCAACGACGTGAGCCTGAATGAGTATCGGGGCAAGGTGCTTCTGATCGTAAACACCGCCACCGGCTGCGGCTTTACCCCGCACTATGACCCGCTGGAAGCGATGTATAAGGATATGAAGGATCAGGGCTTCGAGATACTGGATTTTCCCTGCAACCAGTTCGCCAACCAGGCGCCCGGCGACGACGAGGAGATCCATGCGTTCTGCACGATGAAATTCGGCACGGAGTTTCCCCAGTTCGGCAAGATCGATGTAAACGGCGACAGCGCCGACCCGCTGTTTGCGTACCTGGCCTCCGAAAAGCCCTTCAACGGTTTCGGCAAGGGACTGAAAAACGCCGCGCTGAACAAATTTGCCGCCATGAACAACAAAAAGTACGGCGACAAGACCTACATCGGCTGGAACTTCACGAAGTTCCTGATCGACCGTGAGGGCAGGGTCATCGCCCGCTTCGAGCCCACCGTTGACATGAAGGAAGTGCGCGACGCGGTGGCGGCAGCCCTGTAAAGCGCCCCGATATGGATATAGGCTCTATAATAAACATATGCGTGCGGCTGCGGCAGGACATTTTCGGCTGATCTGCACGCGCAAAAACGCGGTGCGTTTTGACGATTCGGTTTTGAAAATGAACGAACGGAGGAAGATCGTTATGGCGATTTCAGAAGATTTGCTGCAAAAGTACGCACGGCTGATCGTGCGCACCGGCGCCAATGTGCAGCCGGGACAGGTGGTGCAGCTCACCGTTTCCGTGGAGCAGTACGCCTTCGCCGCCATGCTGGCGGAGGAGTGCTACCGGGCCGGGGCCAAAAAGGTGAATGTGGACTGGTCCAGCGACGCAGTGAGCCGGCTCCATTATCTGTACGCCGACGAGGAAGTCCTCTCCCGGGTGCTGCCCTGGGAAGAGGAAAAGATGAAGCAGATGGCCCAGGACCTGCCCTGCCGCATCTTTATCGCTTCGGAAGACCCGGACGCCATGAACGGCGTGGACGTACAGAAGCTGTCCTCGGTGTCGCGCAGCCGCCGCAGGGTGATGAAGCCCTACCGGGACGCCATCGACGGGAAGCACCAGTGGGTGATCGCCGCGTATCCGGGCGTAAAATGGGCAAAAAAGTGCTTTCCGGATCTGAACGATGATGAAGCCGTGGACAGGCTGTGGGAGGCGGTGCTGAGCACCGTGCGCGTGAGCGAAGACAACGACCCCGTCCAGGCGTGGAAGGAACATACGGATTTTATCGAGAAGAAGGCCGCATGGCTGAACGCGCAGGGCTTTGCCTCGATGCGTTTCAAAAGCGCCAACGGCACGGATTTCAGCGTGGAGCTGATCCCCGGCGCGAAGTGGGAAGGCGCGGGTGCCGTGAATGCCTTAAACGGCGCCTTCTACATTCCCAACATGCCCACGGAGGAGATATTCACTTCGCCCATGGCGGGAAAGTGCGAAGGCACTCTGGTGGCCGTAAAGCCCCTGTCCTGGAACAGCCAGCTGATCGAAGACTTTTCCATCACCTTTGAAAACGGCAAAGCCGTTTCCTGCCGGGCGGCCAAGGGCCAGGAGCTGCTGGAAAAGATGATCCATATGGACGAATGCGCCGGTATGCTGGGCGAGGTGGCCCTTGTGCCCAAGGAGAGCCCGGTCAATCGCTGCGGCTTTCTGTTCTACGAGACGCTGTTCGACGAAAACGCCTGCTGCCACTGCGCCCTGGGCGCGGGCTTCAAGGAAGTCCTGCCCGGCGGGGACGACCTGAGCGTGGAGGAAGCAAAGGAAAAGGGCGTGAACGACTCCATCATCCACGTGGATTTCATGGTGGGCGCGTCCGATCTGGCCATCGACGGCGTCCGTCCGGACGGAAGCACGGTGCCCGTTTTCAGGAACGGCACCTGGGCCTGAGAGAGGCCGTATGCCCGCTGTCTTTTAACCTCTTCAACGCCTCCGGAGCGCCGGAGGCGTTGTTTTTGCCTGCCTGTGCTTGACCGGACATCCAATTGGTGTTATAGTAGAAAAAACAGACGGACCCGCGTGCCGGGCCCATCCAAAGCGAATATACAGAGGTTAGCATGATTGCACATATCGACGGCATCGTTTCCGAAAAGAACCCGGACGGCGTGGTGGTGGACTGCGGCGGCGTGGGATACGAGCTGCTCTGCTCCGCCTCCACGCTGGCGGCGTGTCCCGCCCTGGGCAAAAGCGTAAAGCTCTACGCTTACCTGGCCGTGCGGGAAGACGCCATGGAGCTGTACGGCTTTATTTCCCGCGAGGAGAAAAAGATGTTCATGCGCCTGATCGGCGTTAGCGGCATCGGCCCCAAGAGCGCCCTGGGCATACTGGGCGTGCTCAGCGTGCACGATCTTTCCGTGGCGCTGGTCACGGGCGACGCCGCCGCCCTGGCGCGCGCCCCGGGCATCGGCAAAAAGACCGCGCAGCGCCTGGTGCTGGAGCTGAAGGACAAAGTGAGCAGCGAGGAGCTCACCGGCACGGGCGCCCAGACCTTCATGCCCCCCGCGCAGAGCGCCCAGGCCGAGGCCATCGAGGCGCTGATGGCGCTGGGCTATCCCTCCTCCGAGGCGGCGAAGGCTGTGTCCCAGGTGGGCGGCACGGCAGGCACCACCAACGAGATCGTGTTCGCGGCGCTCAAAAGACTGGGAGGCGGTCTGTGATCCCCGTATACGCCTCCAACGGCGCCTTCATCACCCGCTACAACGGACGCGACTATCATCTGATCGCCCGGTACGCGCCGCTTCTGCACGCCGACGGCATCGAGTTCCTCATGTATACCTGCTGGGACGGTCAGGTGAAGGAACTCAGGCGCTTTCTGACGGGACTGCCGCTGAAGTATCCCGTGATGCACCTGGACAAGGGCATCGGCGAAGCGCTGTCCGAAAAGGGCATGGACGGCCGGGAAGAGGCGCTCAGGCTGCTTTCCCGCGACCTGGACACCGCCTGCGAGATCGGCGCGGACAGGCTGGTGATGCACCTGTGGAACGGCCCGTTTTCAGACGCGCACTTTGACGACGCCCTGGCCCTGCTGGGAGAGATGCTGGAAAAGGCTGAGAAGCGTGAAAAGCTCCTCACGGTGGAAAACGTCACCTGCGCCCGCAACCTGTGCCTGGACCACCTTCTGGCCCTGGCGGAAAAGTACCCTCAGGTCAGATTCACCTACGATACCAAAATGGCGCACCTGCACGGGGAAAACGAACTCCTCGCCCGGAAAAAATACGCGCCCTTGCTGGACGGCGGGCGCATCTGCCATCTGCACGTGAACGACAGCGTGTTTCCCACCCCCGGCATGGACCGCCTGCCCATCATGCACATCGGCGAGGGCAGCGTGGATTTCGGCGCGTTCTTCGCCCTGCTGAAAAAGAGGGGATACCTGGGCACCGCCACGGTGGAGAGCACCTCCGTGCGCCCCGACGGCAGCGTGGACCTGGACAGGCTGAACCATAGTCTTGAGGAAGTGCGCCGGGGCCTGAACGGATAGATACCGGCTTAAAGCGGCGCTCCCCACGGCGCCGCATACTGTTCTAAGGAGTTATACCATGTTTGCACATCTGCACACCCACACGGAATACAGCCTGCTGGACGGCGCAAACCGCATCGGAGAGCTGCTGGACAGGGTGAAGGCCCTGGGCATGGACAGCTGCGCCGTGACCGACCACGGCGCCATGTACGGCGTTGTGGATTTTTATACCGAAGCGCTGGCCCGCGGCATCCATCCGGTGATCGGCTGCGAGGTGTACGTGTGCGAAAACATGGACGACAAGACCGGCGCGGGGCGGGAACTGAGCCACCTGATACTGCTGTGCGAAACGCAGGAGGGCTACCACAACCTGGTGAAACTGGTGAGCGAAGGCTTTACCCGCGGCTTTTACTATAAGCCCCGGGTGGATTACGCGCTGTTGGAAAAGTACTCCAAAGGCCTCATCTGCCTGTCCGCGTGTTTGAGCGGCGATATTCCCAAGGCCGTCATATCTGGCCAGTATCAGAAGGCAAAGAAATACGCGGAAAAATACCGGGCCATCTACGGCGAAAACAACTTTTTTCTGGAGATGCAGGATCACGGCCTGCCGGAGGAAAAGCAGGCGCTCACCGGCATTATCCACCTGTCCCGGGAGACGGGCATCCCGCTGGTGATCACCAACGACTGCCATTACCTCACCCAGCAGGACGCCGAGGCCCAGGAGATCCTGATGTGCATCCAGACGGGCAAAAAGCTGTCGGACGACGACCGCATGCGCATGCATTCGGACCAGCTGTACGTAAAGAGCGAAGAGGAGATGCTTTCCCTCTTCCCGGAGTTTTCAGACGCCCTGGAGCGCACGGAGGAGATCGCCCGGCGCTGCCATGTGACCTTCGATTTCGAGACGAAGCACCTGCCCCGCTATCCGCTGCCCGAAGGCGAGACCGCCCGGAACATGCTGCGCAGGCTCTGCACGGAAGGCCTTGAGCGCAAATACGCCCCCGACCGGCAGGATGCCCGAGAGCGCCTGGAGTACGAGCTGGGCGTGATCGAAAAGATGGGGTACGTGGACTATTTCCTGATCGTGTGGGACTACATCAACTTCGCCCGGGCGAACGGCATCCTGGTGGGGCCCGGGCGCGGCAGCGGCGCGGGCTCCATCGTGGCCTATACGCTGGATATCACCGCCCTCGATCCGCTGAAATACCAGCTGCTGTTCGAGCGCTTCCTCAATCCCGAGCGCGTATCCATGCCCGATCTGGACATCGATTTCGACTATGAGCGCCGCCCCGAAGTGATCGAGTATGTGGCCCGCAAATACGGCAGCGACCACGTGGCCCAGATCATCACCTTCGGCACCCTCGCGGCGAAGGCCGCCATCAAGGACGTGGGGCGCGTGCTGGACATGGGCTACGGCCGCGTGGACCAGATATCCAAAATGGTGCCCGCCGCCCTGGACATGACCATCGAAAAGGCACTCATCCTGAACCCGGAGCTCAAGGCCGCCTACGACGCGGATGCGGACGTACAGAAGCTCATCGACACTGCGCGCCGCCTGGAGGGCATGCCCCGCCACGCCTCCACCCATGCGGCGGGCGTGCTGATCACGGCCAGGCCCGTATCGGACTACGTGCCCCTGCAGGTGAACGCGGACGTGGTCACCACCCAGTTCCCCATGACTACGCTGGAGCATTTGGGACTGTTGAAAATGGACTTTCTGGGGCTGCGCACGCTGAACGTGATCGGCGACAGCCTGCAGTACATCCGCGAGGGCGGCGGCCCAGACTTAAAGCCCGAAGACATCCCCATGGACGACAAAGCCGTGTACGACATGATCTCCTCGGGCGACACGGACGGCGTGTTCCAGCTGGAAGGCGGCGGCATGCGCGCCTTCATTACCAACATGAAGCCCCGCTCCTTCGAGGACATCGTGGCCGCCATATCCCTGTACCGGCCCGGTCCCATGGATTCCATCCCCAGGTTCATCCAGGGCAAGCAGGACCCTTCCTCCATCCATTATGAAACGCCCCAGCTGGAGCCCATCCTGAACGTCACCTACGGCTGCATGGTGTATCAGGAGCAGGTGATGCAGATCGTGAGGGACCTGGCGGGCTATTCCATGGGCCGCAGCGACCTGGTGCGCCGCGCCATGAGCAAGAAAAAGCACGACGTGATGGCGAAGGAAAAGGAATACTTCATTCACGGCAAGCTAAATGACGACGGCTCCGTGGACGTGCCCGGCGCGGTAAGGCGCGGCGTGAGCGAGCAGGCCGCCGAGGCGATCTTTGACGAAATGACGGCCTTTGCTTCCTACGCCTTCAATAAAAGCCATGCGGCCTGCTACGCCGTGGTGGCCGTGCAGACTGCCTACCTCAAATGCCACTATCCCACCGAGTTCATGGCGGCGATGCTCAACTCCATCGCGGGCAACGCCACCAAAGTGGCCTACTACATCCAGTTCTGCCGCAAAAACGGCATATCCATCGCCCCGCCGGACGTAAACAAGAGCCAGGAGCGCTTTTCCGTGGACGAAAGCGCGATCCGCTTTGGCCTGAACGCCGTCAAAAACGTGGGGCACAATGCCATCGAAGCCGTCATATCGGAGAGGCGGGAAGGCGGCCCCTACAGGACTCTGCACGATTTTATAGACCGCATGAGCGGCTCGCAGGTAAACAAAAAGGCCGTGGAGTCGCTGATCAAGGCGGGCGCCTTCGATACCCTCAGCGGGAACCGGGCGCAGAAGCTGTGCGTCTATGAAATGGCGATGGACGCCGCGGCCAAAAAAGCAGGCATGGTGAGTGCGGGGCAGGTGTCGCTGTTTGACGACATGGGCTTCAGCCAGGAGCTGCCTGAGGACCTGCCGCCCATGAAGGAATACGAGCCGAGCCTGCGCCTGGCCATGGAAAAGGAATTCACGGGCATCTACCTCACGGGCCACCCGCTGGACGAATTCAAAAAGCAGCTGGACGAGCTTAAAACCAACTCGGCTTACCTTGCGGAGTTTGCCGAGGAAGGGCGCGATACCGGCGAACTGGACGGACGCCGGGTGGAGATGGGCGGCCTGGTGGCCTCCGCCGTGAGCCGCGCCACCAAGGGCGGACAGCTCATGGCGGTGTACAGCCTGGAAGACATGTACGGCGCCACCGAAGTGCTGGCCTTTCCCCGGGTGTACGAAAACGTGGGCCACAGCATCCGCGAGGGCGATACCGTGATCATGTCCGGCCGCCTCTCCTGCCGGGACGGCCGCGCACCCAGCCTGATCCTGGATACCGTCCGCCCGCTATTGCCGGACGACAAGCGCCCCGAATCCGCCACGGAAGAAAGAAAGCCCGCCGCGGGCAAGCTGTTTTTAAAGCTCTCCCGCGACAAGCTGGACGCCGTGAAGTTCATCCTGGAGACCACTCCCGGCCCCATACGCGTAAACTTCTTCTTCCCGGAGGAGGGCAAAAACTACCTGGCTCCCGCGGGCCTTTGGGTGAGCGAAGACTTTGACCGCGAAGCGCTCACCGAGCTGCTGGGCGAGGGATGCGTGGTGCTGAAGCAGGGAGAAATGAGATAGGAGTTAGGAGATAGGAGTCAGGAGTTGCGGTAGAAATGCCAAGGCATTTCTTTGATTTATGGAATACGGATACCTCGTAACCTTTGAATCAGCAGAAACGCCGCAGGCGTTTCATCCTGAACTCCTAACTCCTGACTCCTAACTCCACACTCCACACTATTTCAGCTCCACACCACTTTCCGTCCTAAACAATCGTTTTCCGGAGGTACATATGAACGATATCCGTCTCACGATCGTGGTACCGTGCTATAACGAACAGGAGATGCTGCCCGAGACGGTGCGCTGTCTGGGCGCGTTCCTTGCGGACAATTCAGACCTGCTCTCGCCCGAGAGCCGCGTGCTGTTCGTGGACGACGGCAGCCGCGACGGCACGTGGAGGCTCATCTGCGCCGCGGCGGACGGGGACGAACGGTTTTCCGGCATACGCTTAAGCCACAACCGCGGCCACCAGAACGCGCTGTGGGCGGGCATGGAGGAGGCCTTGGGAAAGTGCGACTGCCTGATCAGCATCGACGCGGACCTGCAGGACGACGTGAACGCCATGCGGGCGTTTCTGGAGGAATACTTAAAAGGCGCGGACGTGGTGTACGGCGTGCGCAGCCGCCGCGATACCGACAGCGCTTTCAAGCGCCTGACCGCCGAAGGGTTTTATAAGCTCATGAGCCTGCTCGGGGCCGAGACCGTGTACAACCACGCGGATTACCGGCTTTTGTCCGCCCGGGCGCTGGAAGCGCTCTTGTCCTATCCGGAGGTGAACCTGTACCTGCGCGGACTGGTGCCCCTGCTGGGCTTTGAGACCGCAAAGGTGTATTACGAGCGCCGGGGGCGCACGGCGGGGGAAAGCAAGTATCCCCTGAAAAAGATGCTGGCGCTGGCCTTTCAGGGCGCCACGTCCTTCTCCGTAAAGCCCCTGAGCCTCATATGGAAGACCGGCCTTCTGAGCGCTTTTGTTTCGGCGCTGATCGGGCTGATATACCTGATCCTGCCAGCAGAAGGCCCGGGCTTTGCGGCCTTCTCCGTATGGTTCGTGGGCGGGCTGATTCTGGCGGCGCTGGGCCTTGTGGGCGAATACGCCGGCAAGATCTACGCGGAGGTCAAGCGTCGCCCGAGGTACACGGTACGGGAGACGAAAAACCGCTGAAGCCGCGCCTTTGGCCGGATTGACAAAGCCCCCGGGGGCGGGTATAATTTCGGCGGTGGTGAAAGTATGCGCCTGAACAATATCGGCTGGATCATAAATCCCGGCGACCTTACGCCGGAGTTGATCGACCGCCTGGCCGGATGCGGCATAAACGAACTGGGCATACATCCGGGCGGCGGAAAGCGCGCCTCCCAATTGTTGGAAGAAACGCTGGCTTTTCATGCCCTGAAGTCCACCCAGGTGCTCTATGCCCGGGCGCGTGACAGGGGCATCACGGTGGAATACGACGCCCACGTGCTGAGCTGGCTTCTGCCCAGGGAGGAGTTTGCAAGGCACCCGGACTGGTTCCGCATGGACGAGTCGGGCGCGCGCACGCCGGACATCAACATGTGCGCCTCCAGCGAAGAGGCGCTTGACTATGTGTCCCGCCGCGCGATGCTGCTGGCTGAAAGGCTGCACACGCCCTCGCACCGCTACGCCTACTGGATAGACGACGTGAAAAACGGCGCGTGCTGCTGCCCCCGCTGCCGCGGCCTTTCGGCGGCGGATCAGGCGCTGAAGATCACCAACGCCATGTACCGCGGCGCAAAACAGGCAGACGGCGAAGCTGTGATGGGCTTTCTGGCTTATCAGGACACGCTGGCCCTGCCCGAGACCGTAAAGCCGGAAAAGGGGATATACCTGGAATACGCGCCCATCGACCGCGATTCCGCCCGCCCCATCGACGACGTTGCCTGCGCCGCAAACGTGAGCCAGACGGCGAACCTTAAAAAGCTGCTCGCCTTTTTCGGCTCCGAAAACGCCAGGGTGCTGGAATACTGGGTTGACAATTCCCGCTTTTCAGACTGGAAGCGCCCGCCCAAACCGATGGCGCTCAACGAAGACGTGATGCAGAAGGACGTACGGTTCTACGCGTCCCTCGGCTTTCGCGATATGACCTCCTTTGCCTGCTTCCTGGGGCCGGATTACATCGGCCTGTACGGACAGCCGCCCATAGAGCGGTACGCGGGCATTCTGAAAGAAATAGGATAGGTGCGCGGCATGAAGTTTTTCAAAAACGCGGACAAACGCATTGTGGCTTCCGGCCTGGCTATCGCGCTGGGCGCGGTGATCATGTACTGCGTGTTCTCCAACATATCCGACGTGCTCCGGTCCATCGGGCATCTGCTGGGCTTTTTCGCTCAGGTCACATGGGGGCTGGTGCTTGCCTATGTGATGCGGCCCTTCGCCCGCTTCATCGAGCGCATCCTGCCCAAAAAGATCAAAAAAGACAAGACCCGCACGCGCATCGGGGCCATGTGCTCCCTGATCGTGCTGATCGTGATCATCGTGATCGCGATGTATACGCTCCTGCCCCGCCTGATTACGTCCGCCACCTCCCTGGTGAACAACTTCGAGAATTATCTGGAATCCCTGAAGCGCACCCTGCGGGAATTCGCCTCGGGCATCACCTTTGTGGAGATCGACGTGGACAAGATGATCGGCTCCAGCGAAGAGCTGCTGCGCCTGGCCGGAAACTGGGTGAGCGACAACCTGACGAATCTGATGAACTGGGTGCTGCAGCTGAGCAGCCGCCTGATCAGCTTCGTGATCGTCATCACCATGGCTGTCTACGCGCTGATGGACAGGCACAATTTAAAGCGCGCCCTGCAGCGTCTGGAGATCATGCTGATCGGTCAGGAGAAGGCGGCCCGCGTAAACAGCGTGCTGGCCCGCGGCGACTACCTGATGATGAATTTTCTGGGCAGCAACCTGCTGGACGCGGTGATCATCGGGGTAATCAACTTCGTCTTCCTTGGCATCGTGAAGGCGCCCTATCAGCTGATCATGGCCATCATGCTGGGCGTGCTCAATTTCATACCCACCTTCGGTCCCATCATCGGCGGCGTGATCGGCGGCCTGATCGTGCTTCTGACCAAGCCTTCCCTGCTGCTGGGCTTTCTGATCTTCACGCTGGTGCTTCAGCAGATCGACGGCAACGTGATCAAGCCCCTGCTATTCGGCGACTCCACTGGCCTGAGCCCCTTCTGGGTGCTGGTGGCCATCGTGGTGGGCGGCGAGATCTTCGGCTTGCCCGGCATGATCCTGGGCGTTCCCATCGTGGCGCTGGGCGCGTCTGTGGCGGACGAGGTGATTGCCCGTTACAACGGCGAGGAGAGCCCCAAGCCCATCGAGCGCACGGCACGCAAGTTCACTTTCTGGCGCCGAAAGCCAAAGTAGCATATAATAGTGTAAACTGTATATTAAATCTGATTCCTGCGGTGCATGCCAGGCAGGAATTTTGTGATGCATATAGAAATAAATACCGAATAAGTGTTTCTATCTGAAAGGTGCACACCGTGACCGTAACCGTGGCCGCTTCGGCGGGATACTGCTTTGGCGTTCGCCGGGCGATCGAGATGGCGGAAAAAAGCGCGCCGGCCAGCTCGCTGGGCCCGCTGATCCACAACCGGGACGCGGTCAGGGAGCTGGAGGAAAAGGGCGTAACTGCCGTGCAGAGCCCGGACCTTATCCCGGCGGGCAGCCGCGTGGTGATCCGCTCCCACGGCGTAAGCCGGGAGGAGTACCGGCGGCTCGAGCGCGATCATGAGGTGGTAGATGCCACCTGCCCCTTCGTGAAGGCCATACACGCCATGGCGGACGCGGCCTCCCAAGCGGGCAGAAACGTGATCGTGTGCGGCCAGAGGGAGCACCCCGAGGTGATCGGCACGCTGGGCTGGGCCGGCGATAAGGCCTTCGTGGTGGGTAGCGTTCAGGAAGCCATGGCGCTTCCGCCGATGGAGGAGGCATTGGTGGTGGCCCAGACCACGATGGGCACGGCCCTGTACAGTGCGATCTGCGAGGCGGTCAAAACCCGCGTGACCAGGCCGGATATCCGCTCGACCGTATGCGACGCCACCGTGAAGCGTCAGGCGGAGGCGGAGGAGATGGCCGGAGCCTGCGACGTGATGCTGGTGGTGGGAGATCCGTCCTCCGCCAACAGCCTGCGCCTCAGGGACATCGCCTTGAAGCACTGTCCGCGCACGTACCTGATCGAGGGCGCCGAAGCCCTCAGCCAGATAGAAATACACCCCGGTGATCATGTTGGTATTACTGCGGGAGCTTCCACGCCCCGCCGTAAATATGAGGAGGTTATAGCACGCATGAACGACATCGAGAACAAGGTCAACGCTGTTGACGAGACCATCCGCCCCGTAGAAGCGGCGGCGGAAGAAGCGGACTTCGCCACCCAGTTTGAAGAGACAATGGTGCGGATCCGTCCCGGTCAGACGGTAACCGGCAAAGTGCTCAGGATTACCGACGACGAAGTATGGGTAAGCATCGGATACAAAATGGATGGACTGATCAAGAAGTCTGACCTTTGCGACACCGATGTCAAAGTGGATGATGAGATCGAAGTCGAAGTCGTCAAGGTAAACGACGGCGAAGGCAACGTCATTCTCAGCCAGCGCAACATTATCAACCGCAAGGTTTGGGACGAGATCGTCGCCAAGAGCGAAAACGGCGAATACGTTGAAGCCGTCGGCAAGGAAGCCGTAAAGGGCGGACTGCTTTGCGAAGTGAGCGGCGTACGCACCTTCGTGCCCGCAAGCCAGCTGGCCGGCCGCTATGTGGATAAGATCGACCAGTTCGTCGGCAAAGAAATGAAGCTCAAGATCATCGAGCTGGACCGCGCCAAGAAGCGCATCGTGGCTTCCCGCAAGGCCGTTCTGGAAGAGGAAGCCGCCGCCCGCAAGCAGGAAATCTGGTCCAAGCTCGAAAAGGACGCCGTCGTTACCGGCACCGTGCGCAGGCTCACCGATTTCGGCGCCTTCGTGGATGTAGGCGGCGTGGACGGCCTGGTACATGTGACCAACCTCAGCTGGGGCCGCGTCAATCACCCCTCCGAGGCCGTGAGCGTGGGTGATCAGATCGAAGTGAAGATCCTCGATCTGGACCCCGAGCGCGAGCGCATCTCCCTGAGCCGCAAGGCCACTCTGCCCCGTCCCTGGACGGTAGCGGGCGAAAAATATCCCGTGGGCAGCGTGGTGGAAGGCAAAGTCGTGCGCATCACCACCTTCGGCGCCTTCGTGGAGCTGGAGCCCGGTCTGGACGGTCTGGTACACATTTCCCAGTGCGCCACCGGCCGCGTGAATAAGGTGGAAGACGCCCTCAAGGTGGGCGACATCGTGCGCGTGAAGGTGCTGGACGTGGATACCGAGCGCAAGCGCATCTCCCTGTCCGTCCGTGCGGTGCTCGAGGATGAGGCCATGGCTGACACCGAGGACTTCGCCGACGAGTACGCCATCGAGGAAGAAGACGCCGCCGCGGCGCCTGAAGCCGAGGAAGCGCCCGCCGAAGAAGCCCCGGCTGCTGAGGAAGCTGAAGCTCCCAAAGCTGAAGAGGAAAACTGACGCACAAACGCCATAGGGGTTGCCCGGCAGCCCCTCGCCGGAAATGAAATTGCATTTCATTTCCGGCGGTTTGGCTTTTGGAGCCATTTGCAGTTTTATCCGGAATTCCGGGCGTTTTCGGGCCTTAAAAAGCCGACCCTGCTGATTGAAACCTGAGGAGCGCAGCTCATCCAAATCATCCTCAGGTTTCCCGCTGCCTGTGCAGCCATCCGTTGATTTCAGGTGATCAAATGTTCAAGGATAAGGACAAAAGCCCCATGATGCGCCGCGCGATGATACTCATCGCGTTCGCCGCGCTGGCGTTCAGCGTTGCCCTGAAGCCGGAGCGCCTGGGCAGTGCGTTTACGTATGTATGGGGCGTGTTCAAGTGCATCACGGCAGGCCTGTGCCTGGCCTTCGTGCTGAACCTCATCATGAACCCCATAGAGGCGAGGCTCACACGGCTGTTTAAGAAGCGCCCTCGTCCGAAGCTCGTGCGCGCCGTCAGCCTGTTGATCACGTTTGTGATCGCGCTGGGCTTCGTGGCGCTCATGATCTCCTCCATCCTGCCCAGCATCCGCAATATCGTGGAGACGATCGCGCAGCTGCTCCCCGGCTCGCTGGAGGATCTGCCCCAGAAGCTGGAGGACGCGCTGAGGAGCCTGGGCCTGAGCGAAAAACGGGTGCTGGACGTAAACCAGGCCCTCCGGCGCACCGCGGAATCGGTGGTGGCCTATATCGATTCGTCCCTTTCCGCCATACCGGGTTTTGCGTTCGATATTACCACAGGCGTGTTCGGCGGCATCATTGATGTGATCCTGGTGATCGCCCTTTCCATATACGTGCTGGCCGGAAAGGAAAAGCTCTCCGCCTTCTTTACCGACCTCATAAACGCCTACCTGCCTGCCAGGCCCCGGGATTTCATCATCGAGATACGCGAGCTGGTGTACGACAAGTTTTCCGATTTCTTTAAAGGCCAGGTCACCGAGGCGCTGATCCTGGGCATACTGTGCTATCTGGGCATGCTCATCTTCCACTTTCCCAACCGGGGCTCCATCAGCGTTCTGGTAGGCGCCAGTGCCCTGGTCCCGGTGATCGGCCCCTGGGTGGGCTCCATCACCAGCATCCTGCTGTCCCTGATCGTCAGTCCCCTGAACGGTCTGCTGTTTGCCATATTCATCCTGGTGCTGCAGCAGATCGAGGACAACGTGATCTATCCCCGCGTGGTGGGGCATTCCATGAGCGTGCCGGGCATACTGGTTCTGGCGGCGGTCATCATCGGCGCGGAGGTGTACGGCATGATCGGCATCGTCGTGGCGGTGCCGCTGAGCGCGGTCGCGTTTGAACTGGTGAAAAAGCACATGTCCGCCCGGCTCAGAAAACGCCGGGACGAAAGCAAAGAGGCATGATATGCGCACACTGATCGAGCTGTACGACGAGCGTCCGCTGGAAAACGTGCTCTCCAGCCAGGTGTTCGATCCCGAACGCACGGTATTCGTGTGTTCGCGGGAGGTTTACGATTCCCCCAGGAGTCGCAGCACGGTGCGCCGCTACCTGCAGGCCAAAAACTGCAAAAGCGACGTGGTGTTCCGCCCCGCCGACATGTACCAGGCCGAAGACGTGCTGCGGGCGCTGGAGGAGATATGCGATACGTACGAAGAGTGCGTGATCGACATCACAGGCGGCACGGACGCGGCGCTGTTCGCCAGCGGCGTTTTAAGCGCCCGGCGGTCCACGCCCGCCTTTACCTATTCCCGCAAAACCGACTGCTTTTATTCCATCAGCAACGCGCCTTTCGGGCCGGAAAAGAAATGCGGCGTGAAGCTCAGCGTGGAAGACTGCTTCCTGATGGCGGGCGGCGCCGTGAAGAAGGGCCGCGTGGACAACGCGATCCTTTCGCACTATATGGGCTTTTTCAAGCCGTTCTTCGACCTGTTCATGCATTTCAAGCAGGACTGGACGAACATCGTGAACTACATGCAGCGCGTGTCCGCGCCGGTGAACGGCGAGATCAGGCTGGACGTGGACGGGGCGTATTTTGTAAAGGGCGACAGGGGCACGATACAGGCCAACGAAAAGGCGCTTGAAACGCTCAGGAAGATCGGCTTTATCCAGGATTTGGAGATCGTCAGGGAGGAGCGCGTGCGTTTCCGCTTCCGGGACGCGCAGGTGCGCGCCTGGCTGCGGGACGTGGGCAGCGTGCTGGAGACGTATGTGTACAAGTGCTGCCTGGATACGGGCCTGTTCGACGACGTTTGCACCTCTGTGGTGGTGGACTGGGAGGGAAGCCTGAAACAGGGGGACGTTACGAACGAGCTGGACGTGATGGCCACCCGCGGCATCATGCCCGTTTTCATCAGCTGCAAGACCGGGGAGATCCGCACCGAAGCCATCAACGAACTCAGCGTGCTCAGGGACCGTTTCGGGGGCCGTATTGCCCGCGCCGCCATCGTGAGCGCTTCCAAATGTCAGCTCATCACCCGAAACCGCGCTCACGAACTGGACATCGACGTGATCGACGCGGAAGACCTGAAGCGGGGCCGCCTGCCGGAGCGCCTGAAAAGCCTGGCCCGGCAGTTCGACTGAGCTTTAGGAGCAGAAAGGATAAATGCATGGCCAACATACTCGTGAGCGGCTGCCTGCTTGGCATCGACTGCCGCTACAAGGGCGACAACTGTTTATGCAGCCAAGTGGCGGAGCTTGCGAAAGAACATACGCTCATCGCCGTGTGTCCGGAGCAGCTGGGCGGGCTGCCCACGCCCCGCGACCCTTCCGAACGGCAGGGAGAGCGCGTGGTATCGGTGAACGGCGCGGACGTGACCCGGAACTATCTGAGCGGAGCGGAAGCGGCGCTCAGACTGGCCCTTCTCAACGGCGTGAAGATCGCCATCCTCAAATCCCGTTCGCCCTCCTGCGGCAGCGGCCTGATCTACGACGGCACGTTCACCGGCAGCAAAATCCCCGGCGACGGTGTGTGCGCCGGGCTGCTCAAAAAAAACGGCATACGGGTGTACACCGAGGAAGAGATCGGCTCCATCAACTGGGAGGACGCATGAAATACATCGACATCGCCGGTAAGAAGGCGGCACGCATCGCCTTCGGCAGCACGAATTTCGGCGGCAGCGTTGAAGAAGTCCGCGCGTGGGAGCTTTTGGACGCCTACTGGCAGGCGGGCGGCAACTATCTGGATACCGCTCACGTGTACGGGGATTTCGTGACGCCCAAGAACGGCGAGAGCGAAAAGGTGATCGGCCGCTGGATGGCGCGGATGCACAACCGCGAAAAGGTATTCCTGTCCACAAAAGGGGCGCACCACGTGCTGGGCACCGAGCCGGTGGGGAGGCTCAGCCGGGAGGAACTCAAACGGGATTCCTGCGAGAGCCTGGAAGCCCTTCAGACCGACTGCGTGGACATCTACTGGCTGCACCGGGACAACCCCGCCTATGAGGTGGGAGAGGTGATGGAAAACCTGCAGGCCCTGGTGGAAAATGGCGTCACCCGCCTGATCGGCGCCTCCAACTGGAGCACAGAGCGCATATGCGAGGCCAACGCCTACGCCCGCGCCCACGGCCTTACGCCGTTTTACGGCAACCAGCCCCAGTTTTCCCTGGCGATCCAGGGAAAGCCCGACGACAGCAGCCTCGTTTCGGCGGACGCCCGGATGCTGAAGATGCACGCGGACACGCAGATGCTCATGACGCCCTATTCCTCCCAGGCCAAGGGCTTTCTGACCCGCTACGACGAAAAGGGCGAAGAGGGCCTTGGCGAAAAGGCCCGGCGCCGCTTCCTGACGCCGGAGAACCTGGCGATCTACGCCCGGTGCAAGGAAGTCTCGAACAGAACCGGCCTGAGCGTCGGCGCGCTGGCGCTTCTGTGGTTGATAAAGCAGCCCTTCCCCTTGGTGCCCCTGGTAGGCGCCAGCCGCCCGGAACAGCTCGGGCAGGTCTTTGAGGCGGCGGACGCGGACATCACCCCCGCGGACAGGGACTATATCCGCAGGATTTAACCCGCCGGACGAAAATATCGGGAACTATTGAGAAAACGGGATATTCGTGCTACAATAGGCGAAGAAAACCTGCATTTGACATAAAGGAGCACAGATACATGAAATTAGGCGTCGTGGGCCTTCCGAACGTAGGCAAGAGCACCTTGTTCAACGCGATCACCTGCGCGGGCGCGCAGGCCGCGAACTATCCCTTCTGCACCATCGAGCCCAACACCGGCGTGGTGGCGGTGCCCGACAGCCGTCTGGACGTGCTGGCGGAGATGTACCATCCCGAAAAGTACACGCCTGCCGTGCTGGAATTCGTGGACATCGCAGGCCTTGTGAAGGGGGCCAGCAAGGGCGAAGGCCTGGGCAACAAGTTTTTGAGCCACATCCGCGAGGTAGACGCAATCGTGCATGTGGTGCGCTGCTTTGAAGACGAGAACGTGATCCACGTGGACGGCAGTGTCGACCCCGCCCGTGACATCGAGACCATTCAGACCGAGCTTGTGCTGGCGGACATGGAGACCGTTGCCAAGAGACTGGAAAAGGCCCAGCATCTGCTGAAAAACGGCGACAAGAAGTACGCCGACGAGGTGGAGGCCGCCCAGATCGTGCTGGAGCATCTGAACGACCTCAAGCCCGCCCGAACCGCGCCGCTCACAAAGGACCAGAAGGCCATCGTGGACGGCTGGTTCCTGCTGACCACAAAGAAGGTGGTCTACGCCGCCAACATCTCCGAAAACGACGTGGGCGAAGGCAGCGAAGAGCTCCCCATGGTGCAGAAGGTCAAGCAGATCGCCGCGGAGGAAGGCAGCGAAGTGCTGGTGATCTGCGCCAAGCTGGAGGAGGAGATCGCCCAGCTGGAGCCGGAGGAAAAGCAGATGTTCCTGGATGAGATGGGCATCGGCAAAAGCGGCCTGGACCGGCTTGTGACCCTGGGTTACGAGCTGCTGGGCTACATATCCTTCCTCACCGCCGGCCCCAAGGAAGTGCGCGCCTGGACCATCGAGAAAGGCACCAAGGCCCCGCAGGCCGCCGGAAAGATCCATACGGATTTCGAGCGCGGCTTCATCCGCGCCGAAATCGTGGCCTACGACGACCTGGTGCGCGAGGGCAGCATGAACGCCTGCAAGGAAAAGGGCCTCGTGCGCAGCGAGGGCAAAGATTACGTGATGAAGGACGGCGACGTGACGCTGTTCAGGTTCAACGTGTAACGGGACCGAAACGATTCTGTATAACAGGCGGCGGGCATTTTTCCGCCGCCTGTTTTATGCTTCTTATGTTCCCATTTTTTCATCTGCAGCATGCAATTTTCCGATCTGATCTAAAACACAAGGCACAGCGTTTTGCGGCTGTGCCTTGAGGGCGGTCGTTGGTTATCCTTCGATCGTGGCCTTGATGCGGCGCACGCCGGCAGAGGAGGATTCCTCCTTGAGGATCTTGAAGCTCTTGAGCTCTGAGGTGTTTCCGGCGTGGGGACCGGAGCAGATCTCCTTGGAGAAGGAGCCCATGGTGTACACGCGCACGCGCTCGCCGTACTTGCTCTCGAACAGGCCGATGGCGCCCTGGGCCTTGGCCTCGGGCACGGTCATCTCCTCGCAGGTGATGGGCGCGGCGGCGCGGATGTATTCATTCACCAGTTCTTCGGTGCGCTTCACTTCTTCGGGGGTCATTTTGCGGCCGAAGGAGAAGTCGAAGCGCAGGCGTTCGGTGGTGATGTTGGAGCCCTTTTGGGCCACTTCGTCTCCCAGCACCGTCCGCAGCGCCGCGTGCAGCAGATGGGTGGCGGTGTGCAGCTTCACGGTCCTGTCCTGATGGTCGGCAAGGCCGCTGGCGAATTTCTGCTCCGCGCCCGCGTGGCTGTTCTGCTGGTGCTGTTTGAAGCGCTCGGCGAAGGCGGCTTCGTCCACGCCCAGGCCCTTTTCCTGCGCCAGCTCCACCGTGATCTCGATGGGGAAGCCGTAGGTGTCGTAGAGCTTGAAGGCGCTGCGGCCGTCGATCACCTTGAGGGAAGCCAGGAACTGATCGCAGGCAGCCTTGATAGCGGCCTTGTCTTCACCGGCTTTCAGCAGGGAGATCAGCTCGGTGTATTCCGGGCGCGGCGGCAGGACTTTCACGGCGGCTTCGCAGGCGGGGGCGATGTCTTCGCCCGCGTCTATGGCGTCCGCCACGGGCTTTACCGCGCCGGACATGCGGTTTATGTTGAACAGGAGCTTGTCGAACTCCTTCATGCCCTGCTTGAGCGTCTTCTGGAAGCGCTCCTCTTCGAGCTTGAGCTGCTCGTAGATGTGCTCTTCGTTGCGCTTGAGCTCGGGATATACGTCTTCATACTGCTTTACGATCACCTTGGCGATCTCGGCGGTGGCGCCCTCGGGCAGCTCCAGCTTCATGCCGTGGCGAACGGCGCGGCGGATCAGGCGGCGAAGTACGTAGCCCTGGTCCACGTTGGAGGGAGTCACGCCCCGGTCGTCGCCGATGATGATGGTAGCGGTGCGCATGTGGTCGGCGATGATGCGGAAGGAACGGGTGTACTCGTCGTCAGATGTATACTTTTTGCCGGACAGCTCTTCGATCCTGGTAATGATGTCGCAGAACAGGTCGGTCTCATACACGGTCTTCGCGCCCAGCAGCACGCCGATGGTGCGCTCCAGGCCCATGCCCGTATCCACGTTTTTCTGCTCCAAAGGCGGATAGCTGCCGTCCGCCTGCTTGTTGTACTGCATGAACACGTCGTTCCAGATCTCCAGGTACCGTCCGCAGTCGCAGGCGGGGGAGCAGTTGGGGCCGCAGGGCGGCTGATCCTTGATGATGAACATCTCGGTATCGGGGCCGCAGGGGCCGGTGGTGCCGGCGGGGCCCCACCAGTTGTGCTTGGCGTTCAGGTAGAAGATATGGTCTTCCTTTACGCCGCAGGCCTTCCAGTAGCCGGCTGCCTCGTCGTCGCGGGGCGCCTTGTCGTCGCCTTCGAACACGGTGAAGGCGAGCCTGTCCTTGTCGATGCCCAGCCATTCGGGAGAGGTGAGGAACTCCCAGCTCCAGGAGATGGCTTCCTTCTTGAAGTAATCGCCCAGCGACCAGTTGCCCAGCATCTCAAAGAACGTGCAGTGGCTGGCGTCGCCCACTTCGTCGATGTCGCCGGTGCGGATGCACTTCTGAACGTCCGTGAGCCGCGTGCCCATGGGGTGCTTGGCGCCCAGCAGATAGGGCACCAGCGGGTGCATGCCCGCCGTGGTGAACAGCACCGTGGGGTCGTTTTCCGGAATGACGGAGGCGCTGGGGATCACCGCATGGCCCTTGCTCTGGAAAAACTTCAGATACATGCGGCGAAGGTCCGCCGCAGACTTGATGGCTTTGTTCATAGGAAAGATCCTTTCAGATGATGAGATCGTTTATACCTCTCTGCGGCCCTGGAAGGCGCGCATGAGCGTGATTTCGTCGGTGTATTCCAGCTCTCCGCCCACCGGAACGCCGTGGGCGATGCGCGTTACGCGGATGCCCATGGGCTTGATGAGGCGGCTGATATAGGATGCCGTGGCTTCGCCTTCCACGTCCGGATTCGTGGCCAGGACAACTTCTTTTATGCTGCCGGAGCCCAGGCGGGACATGAGCTCACGGATACGGATGTCGTCCGGCCCCACGCCGTCCATCGGGGAGATCACCCCGCCCAGCACGTGGTACAGCCCGTTGTAATCGCGTATGCGCTCCATGGCGTTCACGTCCCGGGCGTCCTTTACCACGCACACGATGCTCTGGTCCCGGCTGGGATCGGAGCACACCGAGCAGGTCTCCATGTCGGTAAGGTTGCCGCACACGGGGCAGAAGTGCACCTTCTTTTTGCCGTTGAAGATGGCTACCGCCAGTTCGCGCACCTCCTCTTCCGGCATGCTCACAATGTGGAATGCCAGCCGCTGCGCGGTCTTGCGCCCGATGCCGGGCAGGCGGGAAAGCTGGTGCGTGAGCTGCTCTATGGCCTCAACGCCCGCCATTTAGAACAGGCCCGGCATGCTCAGACCGCCGGTGAGGCTGCCGAGCTCCTTTTCGGTGGCTTCGTCCGCCTGGCGGATGGCTTCGTTCACCGCCGCCACGATCATGTCCTGCAGCATGTCCACGTCGTCGGGGTCCACGGCCTCGGGCTTGATCGAAAGGGAGACGAGCTGCTTTTTGCCGCTCACTACGGCTGTGACCATGCCGCCGCCGGACGCCGCCTCAAAAGTGCGGGCCTCCAGCTGCTCCTGCTTTTCGGCCATCTGCTGCTGCAGCTTCTGCGCCTGCCGCGCCAGCTGCTGCATATTGCCCATACCCATGCCCGGAAAACCGCCGTGCCTTGCCATAAACATACCTCCGCAATTGTATTCAATGACCTTATATTATACACATTTTGGAACAATAGTAAAGTAAAAAGCGGTTATTTAACGGCAAAGGACCGCTTTTCAAAATAAGGGAAGTGTATTCGCGGCACTTTTCTCAGTTTTTGACAGCTGCGGTGATTCCGGTTTCATAAACGGTACTGAAAGGGACTACATACGGAAACATGAAAAAGACCAATCTGCTTTTCAATCATATAAATACCGCCTGCATATCCTCCAAAAGTTAAGTTTCGGTTTCGGGCAGCTGTTTTAGTTTCAATTTAGGTGGGGCCGTATAATGGGTATCGTCGGAAGGGCAGACAATATGGAATGAGCCTGACCGAAAACGAGCTGACACGGAGGTGATCCCATGCTGAACAATGCAAGTGTAATGGAACGGTACGAATATAAGTATCTGCTGGACGCGGAACAGACCCGGTATCTGCGCCGATGCCTGAACGGGCATATGCAGCCGGACGCGTACGGGCGCACGTCGATCGCCTCGCTGTATTACGACACGCCTGACCGCCGCCTGATCCGCAGGAGCCTGGAAAAACCGGCGTACAAGGAAAAGCTGCGCCTGCGCTCCTACGGACTGGCGACAGAAGAAACGCCCGTGTTTCTGGAACTCAAGCGAAAGGCAGACGGCATCGTATACAAGCGCCGCATACAGTGCGATACGGCGCGGGCGGAAAGGTTCATGGAGGGCGGCGATCCCTTTGGCGCAGGATGCCAGATCAACCGTGAGCTCGCCGCGTTCCGGGATCAATACAGGCTGCTGGAGCCTTCCTGCCTGATCATCTACGACCGCACCGCCTATTTTGAACCCGGCGGCGACCTGCGCCTGACGATAGACGAAAACCCGCGTTACCGGACGGAAGGACTGGCGCTTGACCTTTCGATGGACGGCCGGCTCTTGCTCGACCCCGGCTGGACGATACTCGAGGTCAAACTGCAGCAGGCTATGCCATTATGGCTCAGCTCCATCCTGAGCGGCGGAAACATCTACAAGACCAGCTTCTCCAAGTACGGGGAAGCGTACAGAAGGCAAATGAGCGAAAAGCATCAGCTCATGGCGGCCTGAGTTCACACAAACGACTTTTTGCTGTATGACGGAGGCACATTATGTTTGATTCGATCTTTTCGGCAGGCGTAACGCCGGCGCAGTTTTTCCTGATGGCGCTTGCCGCCCTCATTGGCGGCGGCCTGTACGCCTGGCTCATGAGCTTCAGGATACGTTCTTCCTCCCGCTTTTTCGTGGTGACGGCCCTGATCCCCTTTGCGGTGGCCAGCGTGATCAGCTTTGTGAACGGGTCCATCGGAGCCGGGGTGGCCATAGGCGGCGCATTCAGCCTGATACGCTTCCGCTCCGCGCAGGGCAGCGCCGACGAGCTGGCGGCGATCCTCATCGCGATGGCGGCGGGCATCGCCTTCGGCATGGGATACCTGGGCTACGGCATCGCGATCCTGTTATGCCTGGCCGTGCTGTTCATCCTGCTGGCCGGCAGCGGGCTGTTTGAGCACAAAGGCATGAGCGACGAACAGTTGCTGCGCATCACCGTGCCGGAGACCCTGGAATACACCGGGACCTTTGACGCGGCGTTTGCGGAATACTTAAGCGACTGCTCGCCGATCGGCGTCAAGACCACGGGCATGGGCAGCATGTTCCGCCTGTCCTACAAAATCCGGATGAAGGATACTTGCCGGCAGAAGGCGTTTATCGACGAGCTGCGCACGATGAACGGGAACCTGGAGATCGCGCTTCTGCCCTACGCGCATGAGCAGAACCAGCTGTGACGCGTATCCCCGATCACTCGTGAACCGGAATCATACAAAAATCAGACGAAAGGAAACAGGAAAAAATGAAACGCAGGAGCATATTTACACTTTTGACCTTGGCGCTGGTGATCGCGCTTGGCATCACCGCAGCCGGCAGCATTTTCCCGACCGCCAAAGCAGGCACTTCATCTGAATACGGCACAGCCGTTTTCAGCGCGGACGAATTGTTCACCCAGCGCGATAAAGAGCAGACCGCGGACCTTGACGGCGCCGTTTACTATACCGTGACGGACGGCACCGACATACACATCACCGACAAGGGCGTGTACGTGATCAGCGGCACCGCGTCAAACGTCACCGTATTCGTGGAGGCAGATGATGACGACAAGGTGCAGCTGGTGCTTGACGGCGCAATCATCACCACGGCCAACTTCCCCTGCATCTACGTCAGGACTGCGGACAAGGTGTTTATCACCACCGCCGCGGACAGCACGCTCAGCGTGACCGGCACCTTCGCCATGGACGGGACCGTCAAGACCGACGGCGTGATCTTCTCCAGGCAGGACCTGGTAATGAACGGCACCGCGTCCCTCACGATCTCATCCACGTACAACGGCATCGTCTGCAAGGACGACCTGAAGATCACCGGCGGCACCTACACGGTGACAGCCACGTCCAAAGCCATCCAGGCCAATGACTCCATTCGCATTCTGGGCGGCAGCTTTGTTCTCACGGCGGGCACCGACGGCCTGCACGCGGAAAACGACGAGGATACATCCGAGGGCTATATCTTTATCGGCGGCGGCACCTTCAGCATCCGGGCGGGCGACGACGCGATGCATGCCCAGACCGCGGTGCAGATCGACGGCGGCAACATCACCATTTCCGCGTCGGAAGGCATAGAGGGCACGTTCGTCCAGATAAACGGCGGCACCGTGTATCTGCAGGCGACCGACGACGGCATCAACGCCGCCAATAAGAGCAAGGCCTATCCGGTGGCCATCGTGATCAATGGGGGCGACATAACGGTGGTGATGGGCTCCGGAGATACCGACGGCATCGACTCCAACGGCGACATCATCGTAAACGGCGGCACCGTGAACGTGACCGGCAATTCCAGCTTCGACTACGACGGTACGGCCCAGTACAACGGTGGCACCATCATCGTAAACGGCGTTCAAGTGAACTATATTCCAAACCAGATGATGGGCGGCGGCGCGTTCAGCCGGGGCGGCGGCCAGAACGGCTGGAGCAGCCAGGGCGGATACGGCGGCCGGGGCGGACGCGGCGGCTGGTGATTACGCCGACAGGATAGAGCATGATGAAAACACCGCATCCGGAGGGCGAGCCTCCGGATGCCCTTTTTCGTCCCGCAGGCTGTTGATCGGAAAGCCTTGACAAACGCGGGAAACGCAGTATAATATAACGCATGTTATATAATGGCAGTTATACAGGAGGTCCGGGCATGCCGCCTAAAACGAGAGTGACGAAGGAAATGGTGGTGGACGCGGCTGTGGAGGTGGTCCGGCGGTGCGGGTTTGAGAACGTTTCGGCCAGGACGGTCTGTGGGCAGCTGCACTGCTCCACGCAGCCGGTGATGTACCATTTTGCAACGGTCGACAGCCTGAAGCGCGCCGCCTACGCGCAGGCGGACCATATGCACACGCTGTACCTGATGGACGTTCCGCCGGGGCAGGACCCGATCCTGGGGATCGGCCTCAACTACATCCGCTTTGCCGTGGAGGAAAAGCAGTTGTTCCGCTTTCTGTTCCAGTCCGGATACGCGCAGGAGAACAATCTCATGGACATGGTCGATTCCGGGGAGCTTGAGCCCGTGCTCTCCGCCATGCGGATGGCGCTGGGAATGGACATGAAAAAGACCAGGGACGTGTTTCTGACCGTCGCGCTGTTTGCCCACGGATACGCGAGCATCATCGCCAACAACGCGCTGGAATTTGACGAAAAACTGATCGCAGAGCAGCTGGAGCGCGCATGGAACGGCGCCGTGCTCGCCGCTGAACAGGAGGAATGACAGCATGAAAGTCATCATACATGATCTGGACAGCCAGTATGCCGGCATGATGGAGGCCGCATGCGACCGCGTGATCACGGCGGACGGAAAATATGCCCCTTGCCAGGGCTGTTTCGGATGCTGGACAAAGCATCCGGCGGAATGCCAGATGAAGGACACGCTGCATCAGGTCTGCCGGATCGTGGGGCAGGCGGACGAGCTGGTGATTGTCACGAAGAACCTGTACGGGGAATACAGCGCTTCAGTCAAGAACGTGCTGGACCGGGCCATCGGCTCGTCCACGCCCTTCAGCACCTACCGGGGCAGGCAGATGCACCACACGCTGCGCTACGGAAAGCACAAGCTATTAAAGGTGATCGTTTGGGGCGATATCACCGAAGAGGAAAAGGCCACCTTCCGCTTCCGTGCGGAGCGCAATGCCCTGAACGACGGCTTTGAACGGGCCGAGGTGCACTTTGTGAAGGACTTTACGGAACTGGAGGCGCTCATATGAAAACGGTATTCATCAACTGCAGCCCCAAGAAACAATTCTGCGCCTCCGCATATTTCCTGGCAATGCAAAAGCTGTTTGTCGGAGGCAGGAAAGTCACGGAAAAGCTGCGCACCCCGGCGGACCATGCCCGCATCCTGGAGCAGCTCCGGGACGCGCAGGCTGCGGTGTTCGGGATTCCGCTGTATGTGGACGGCATCCCCTCCCATGTGCTCCGCTTCCTGGAGGAGATGGAGACGTTCTGCAAACAAAACGGTATCCGCCTGAACCTGTATGTGGTTGCCAACAACGGCTTTATCGAGGGGCGTCAGAACGAAGGGCTGATGCAGAGCTTTGAGCATTTTTGCGCCCGCGCGGGGCTGACCTGGGGCGGCGGCGTCGGGATCGGCGGCGGAGTGATGCTGAACGTGACGCGCATCCTGTTTCTGGTGGACGTGGGCCTGCTTTTGCTTAACACCCTGCTCAGCGCGGTGAACACCGGAAACCTGTTCCCGAAGGACGCCTGGATCAGCTTCGGAGAAAACGCGGCGCTTCTTTTGTACTTCAACCTGGGCGTGCTGTTTTACCTCGCCCGCATGGGGGGAGTCATCCGCAGGCACGCCTTCTCCGGTAAAAAGTACACCCGCATCCTGATCCCCTCATTCGTATTTATCCTGTTTGCGGACATCTTCTTTATCATCATCTCCCTGTTTGAGGGCGGGCTTTTCCGCGGCTGGCTGGCCAGAAAGCAGCCGGAGGAGTGACGTACCCGGGCTAAGGGAAAAACTCAACTGCCGCGCGAGCCGCCTCACGCGGCAGTCGCTGGTGTTTCGCCTTGTCATCCGGTACAATGGGACCATGACAGAGAGGAGGACTATGAAATGGAAATGGGAAAAGAGATACACCGCCTCCGTACCGGCCGGGGCATCACCCAGGAGGCGCTCGCGGAAGCGCTGAACGTGACCGCGCAGACCGTGAGCAAATGGGAGCGGGGCACCAGCATGCCGGACGTGCAGATGCTGCCCGAGATCGCCGTGTACTTCGGCGTCACCATTGACCAGCTGTTCACAATGGCGCCGGAAAAACAGATGGAGCGCATTGAGAACCGCATCTACGACCAGGGCATGTTTGACGAGGCGGAGGAGAGACAGCTTCAGCAGCAGCTCAGTGCGTTTGCCGAAAACCCGGAACACGAGGGGCAGGCCAGGCTGCTTCTGACCAAGCTGTACAACCACCAGGCCGAGCAGTACCGGCTCCTGGCTGTGCGCTGCGGCCAGGAAGCCGTGGAGAAAACGGACGGCGACAGCGACGCCGTAAGCGAACTGGCAAATGCCTGGGGCAGCTACATACCCGACTGGAACGTGCGCAACCACCACGCGCTGATCGCCTGGTTCAGCGACTACTGCCGCCGCCATCCCCAAAACCGCTCTGCCCTCATGTGGCTGCTGGACAACCTCATCGACGACAGGCGGCTCGCCGAAGCCGGGGAGTGGCTGAAAAAGCTCGGGCGGATGGACCCCACCTTCCGTGTGAATATGTACCGCTATATGATCTTCCAGGCGGCGGGAGAAAAGGAAAAGGCAGAAGAGCAGCTGCGCATCCTGGAGGCCATGGAAGGCCAGGAATGGTGCTGGGCCGTCACCCTGGGCGACATCTATACGCTCAGGCAGGAATACGACAAGGCCATCGGGTGGTACCGCAAAGGCCAGGAGATGCAGCCCTCGCCCAAGTTTACCGACAGCGCGGCGAGCATCGCCCACATCTGCGAGATCCGCGGCGACAAAGCCGGCGCGATCGCCGCCTACAAAGAGCTGCTCCGCCTGCAGCGCGAGGAGTGGGGCATCGTGAGCGGTGAGGAACGCGACGAAGTGGAGCGCGCAATACGCATGCTTGAGTAAAAACATGCGCCCGCGGCGCATGAATGCCAGAAAGCAGGCAAAAAACACGGAGCAGGGCCGAAACGCCCTGCTCCGTGCGTCAGCTGCAGACAAACGCAGGTTTGGGACACTCGGGCACCATTGACCATTCCGGATCGGAATGGTATAATCATCCTGACGAACCAGTTGTGAAACGGATTCGACATGAATTGCCTTACGGCATGAATCATGTTGCGCACATGAATTGCCTTGCGGATTGAAATTGGAGGGGTAAAACCCCTCCAAACCGCCTGCTGTTTTTTCAGGCTTCTGCAACCGCCCCGGTTGACATTTAGTTCTGTATATGCATTCGCTTCCGTCAGACGGCGTCCGGCGCTTCTGCCTCCTCAGGCGGTTCCGTAACGGGGGCTTCCTCACCGAAGAGGGAGGAGAAGAAGTCCGCGATGCCGTTTCCGTCGTCCGCATCGATCTCGTTGTAGTAGCCGTATTCGTCGTAATAGCCGTACCAGGTCTCGTCCTTCGGCGTGTAATCCGGGCTGTAGTAGGTGGTGCCGCTGAAGCGCACGTGGCAGCGCTGGGTCTCGATAGTGTTGCTGCCGCAGTCGCGGATGGTCACATTGTTGAACTCGGTGCCCGCGCAGTCGCTGATGATGGCGGCGTACATGCTGCATTCGTAGATCTCGCTGTCGTTCACGTGGAGATCCACGCTGCCGAAAGCGTTCACGCCGTTCACGCCGCAGCCGTAAAGGCCGCAGTTGGAGACGGTGCACGCTTCGCAGCCCATAAAGGAGATCACGTCGCCCGTGCAGCTGCCGGCGCCTGTCACATGGCCCAGCACGAGGTTTTCCAGGGTGACTCGGCTGCAGTAGCGGAAGGACAGCACATCCGCGGAGCGGGGCATGGTCTCGATGTTGGGTCTGCCTTCCGCGCCGATCAGCTTCAGGTTGTCCACGCCGATCAGCACCAGGCCGTAGCCGTCGTAATTCTGCGTCCAGTAGCAGTTTTCGCTGTACATGCCGCCGTACGCCAGGGCAGAGGAGAGGTCGAAGGTATCGCCTTCCAGATAGATCACGGTGTCGCTGCCCAGGCAGGCGATCAGCTCGTCCGCGGTGGACACGTGGTACTCGGTAGTGCCGTCAGCGAGCTTTTTGCCTTCGGGTTTTTCCGGACTGATCAGCACCTGCTCAGACCTGGGAAATTCGGCCCACTGCATGCTTTCCAGATCCTGAACGTACAGAGGTTCTCCGTCCCGGCTGAACACGTTTGCGTGTTCGCCTTCGAACCAGCGGGATGCGCCGAGGCCGTTGTTCTTAAACTCGCAGCCGCTCACCGCGATGTTGTCGCCGTAGATATTGAACCCGGTTCCGAAGCGGTTGTCGTAGATGCGGCAGCCAGCCAGCTCGAGTCCGGAAGAGTTGGAGGATTCGACGAAATACTGCATATGGTTGTTGTATACCGAGGTGTTGTAGATGCCCAGCAGCGTCGTGTTGTAGGTCTCGACCATCCACATTCCCGGATAGCCGTTGTGGGCTTCGCAATCGTGGAATTCGCAGCTGTCGAAGATGATGTCATAGCAGTTTGCGATCTCGATCGCGCCGGTGGAGCATTCCTTGATGACGGTGTTCTCACAGCGGACCTTCCAGCACTCGTTGGCCCAGATGCCGATGGTGCCGCAGCCGTACAGCACGCAGCCGTCGATGGACACGTCGCGGCATCCGTACAGATTCAGCACCGCACCCTGGCAGGCGTCGGGCATCTGCGTGTGGCCGCAGGTAAGATCCTTCAGGGTCACGTTGACCGCGCCAAGCAGCTTCAGCACATCGGCGCTGCGGGGACGCGTGACGATGGTCACCTGATCGGCGCCGCCTTCGCCCGCGATGGTCAGGTTCTTCACCACGTCCAGCACCAGGGTATAGCCGTCGGCGGCTTCCTCCCAGTAGTAGCTGTCGCCCTGCGCGCGGCCGTAGCCCTGGGTTTTGGTCAGGTCGTAGGTGCCGGGGGCCAGCAGGATCAGGCGGTTATCGCCGATGGCGTCAATGAATTCGTCTGCGGTGCTCACGTGTATGGTCTCATATTCGGGATCGGCGGGAGCGGTATTGCTCTGGACTGTGTCGGAGCTGGCCCTGGCGGGACCCAGAACGAACGCACAGCCCGTGATCATCATCATCAGCGCGAGGCTCAGCGCCAGCGCCTGTTTTCCGAGTTTTTTGAATGTCATGATTTGTACCAGCCTTTCTTTCAGATCGCGCTTCTGGGTGGTGAAGCTCACCGCGATCACGCGGCGGGGAAGCGCTCTGTCCGCGGCGAGATTGAGCAAGAGTTCGCCGTAGGACTTTTTATCGTTCCTGTCCATGCGCCCGAGCAGCTTCTGGTCGCAGCTCAGCTCGCAGTACAGGGTGGTCTGCGTGCGGAACAGGTGAACGAGGGGATTGAACCAGTGGAGGGAATACACCAGGGTCTGCAGCCATTTGAGGGCCAGGTCGCCCCTGCGGTAGTGGGTGAGCTCGTGCCTTAAGATGCGGTCGAGGTCCTCGGAAGTATACTCGCGGTCCGGCAGCACGATCACGGGCCGGATCAGCCCCAGCAGCACGGTGGAACTGACCTTGTCGCTGCGGTACAGTGCGGGATAGGGCGAAGCGTTCAGCGCGGAAAGCACGGAGCTGTCCAGCGGCCGGGCGGGCTTCAGGGTCCTGAACAGCAGGCGACGGAAGCGTCCGAAGCCGATCAGCGTGCCCAGGAAGCTGACGAGCGCCCCGCCCAGCCACAGGTAAAACCAAAGGGAGGCGTTTTTGTACAGGGGCACGACAGGGACATAGGCGGGGTTTGCCGCCGGGCTGCTTTCCGATGCCGATACATTGCTTTCGCGTATGGTCTCGGTGAACTCGGTGCTTTTGCGGGCGCTTTCTCGGGTGAGCATGCCTTCTGTGCGCACCAGGGGAGACACGTACAGCCCGCCCTGGCCGTCGCTGCGCACCGTGTAGAGGATGCTTTCCGGCACGGTCTTCGCAAAGCTCACGCCGATCAGCCCGCTCACGGGCAGCATGAAGCGCAGGATCACCAGCGCCCAGCACAGGTAGATGAAGCCGCTGGACAGATGCTTTTTGCCCACTTTGGACAGGGCCAGCACGATCAGCCCCAGCGCGCTTCCGCACACGGAGAGCGACAGCAGGATCAACAGGAAGTTTTCCATATCATTCGCCCTCCATCCGGAACATGTCCCTGAGCTCGTCTATGTCCTTGCGGCTCAGCTCCCTGCCCTTGACCAGCGCGGCCACCAGGTCCTGCGCGCTGCCCTTGAACAGGCGGTTCACCATATCGCCTGCCGCCCAGGCGTTGTAATCGTCCCTGCTCAGGCAGGGGCTGTAATAGAACACGTCCCGCTTTTCCTGCCGGATGGCGCCTTTTTCGCAAAGCCGCCGTATCAGCGTCTTCACGGTGGGGTCGCTCCAGTCAAAGCGTGTCTGCAGGGTCTTGCGTATCTCCGAAAGCGGCTGGGCGTCCCCGGCCTCCCACAGCACCTGTATGACCTCGAGCTCCGAAGCGGAGATCTTCTCGGCGAGATTCTTCATTCTGTACCTCCTATACAGATGACGCGCGTCATCTGTATACACTATACCGCGGCGGGTGACAGATGTCAACTGGGTAGGGCCAAGTATTACAGAAATGTAACAAAAGGGGGATGACGGGGAGCCACCTGTAAGGAAGGCGCTGCGGGCGTGTATGCGCCCGGGCTCCACCTCATCCGGCCTCGCTTTGCTCGGCCACCTTCCCCTCCAGGGGAAGGCTTTCGTGCACCGTTCCACAAAGTTTTCCACCGGGGAAGGCGCAGCGCTGCGTAAAATGGATTTCTTTCAAAGATAAGCATTGTGTGCAATGCCAAAGGCTTCCCCCTTTGATGGGAAGCTGGCAGCCGCAGGCTGACTGAAGAGGTGTCCTGAAACCGGCTGAGGGAAGCACCTTCTTTGAAGCGCCTCCCTCAGCCGGTTGATAATAATGTGGAAAGATTTTATCCCCGCACGAACTCCACCGCGCGGTTCTCCCGGGCGAGCACGATGCAGATCTGCTTTACCGGCCGGCCGGTGATCCGCTCCAGGGCTTCGGCGTAGGCGCCCAGCTGGGTAGAGTAGCGGGCGAGGAGGGCGTCGTCGTCGTTTGAGCGTTCCGTTTTATAGTCCGCCAGCACCCACTGCCCGTCCTCCAGGAAGCACAGGTCGATGGTGCCCTGCACCAGGATGCGGCCTTCCTCGGGGAAATCCTTCACCAGCCGGCGCGTGGGGACGAACAGCGAAAAGCTCCACTCCCGGTGCACTTCATTTGACGCCGCCGCGCGGCGGCCCAGGGAACTCAGGGCGAAGTCTGCCAGATACGCGGGCTTTACAAAGGCGCGCTCCTCGGCGCTGAGCAGCTGCCTTTCAGCCATGCTGTTTAACTGGCCGGAGGCTTCGAGGCAGGCGTCCTCGCGGCTGGAAAGGACTTTGAAGGGTGCAAGGTCCAGGTGCCTGAGCGCCGCGTGTATGGCAGTGCCCCGGTCGGTGTAAACGTTTTTGTCCTCTCCTGTAAGGAAGGCGGGGGCCTCGGCCACGCGCGGCAGCTCCTGCCCGCCGGTAAACTCCTTTTCCAGGCCCGTGACGGAGAGCTTGACCGGCGCGTAGGGAACGGCGCTTTCGGGATACGTCCACCGGAAGGCTTCCTTCAGCGCGGGATCGCTGCTCTGCGCGGCCAGTATGCTTTCCAGCGCCCGGATCATTTCCCCGCCCTTCGCCTGGGACGGCGCGTACAGGGAGGCGGCGGAGAACAGCTTCACGTTCACCCGCGGACGGGCGGGGTCCGCTTGTCCGCCCAGCGCTTCCGCCCCGGGGCTGCAGAAGGCCGCGGCGCACACGATGTCCAGCGCGCTGGAGTACAGATCCGGATAGGACTGCGCCGCCCTCCAGCTGGTGCGGGCGTTCTCGGCGTTTGAGGTGCAGCCCGTCAGGATGAGGCGGTCCTGGGCGCGGGTCAAGGTGACGTACAGCACCCGCAGTTCCTCCGCCAGGTCCTTCTGTTTGTCCTGGGCGCGTATGGCCTTCATGGCAAGCGTGGGCCGCTGGCTCACCAGCTCCATGTCCGTGTGCAGGCAGGCAAGGCCCAGCTGCTTGTCGGTAAAGATGCTTTCCTCCCTGCCGCTCCTGGAAAGGGAGCGGCCCAGCATGGAGGCGAACACCACCCGGAATTCCAGACCTTTGCTCTTGTGGGCGGTCATCAGGCGCACCACGTCGTCGTTTTCGCCAAGCTCGTGGGCCCCGGAGCCGTCCGTGGAGGAACGCATGCTCTCCATATATTCCAGAAAGCCGCTCAGGGAGCTTCCGCGGGTCCGCTCGTAGCCCAGCGCCTGCTGGCAGAGCATGTCCAGGTTGGCCTGGCGGCGGCGCCCGCCGGGCAGCGCGCCGGTAAAGAGGTAAAAGTCCGTGTCGTTCAGGATGCGGCGGATCAGCTGGTCGAGCCTGAGATTTGCGGCGAGCTCCCGCCATGCCTCGTTCAGGCGCAAAAAGCGGTCCGCCTGGGGAAACTCGTTTCTCGCGTTCTCCACGGCCTGCCACAGGCTGACGCCGGGCGAGGCGACCCGGATGCGGGCAAGGTCCTCGCTCGTTAAGCCGAACATGGGCGAGCGCAGCACGCAAAGCAGCTCGATCTCGCAGCGGCGGCTGAGCAGAAGCCGCAGCGCGCTCACCGTCACCATGACTTCCAGGGCGTCGAACACGCTGTCGGAGCCGTCCGCGTATACGGGTATATCGGAAGCCGCCATCACAGCGGCCATGGGTGCCAGAACGTCCTTGCGCACCCGCGTGATCACGCAGATATCCCGGTAGCGCAGGCTCCTGTCCTCGTCCATCAGCTGGTGTATGCGCCGGGCGATCAGCACGGCTTCCTTTTCGGCGTCGGCGAGGTCTTCGGGAGAGACGCCGTCTTCGTCCAATTCGTTTTCTTCCTCCGTAACCTCCGGGGCGCCGCTTTTGTCCACCAGCAAAAGCTCCACGGGCGCGTCCGGGCCTTCGGGATTCCTGCCCTGATACAGCTGGGCGGCATCGTCGTATACGATCTCGCTGGTGCCGCCGTTCATCACGCGGCGGAATACCAGATTCACAAAATCGATCACCGCGCCGCGGGAGCGGTAGTTGCGGCCCAGCACGATCAGCTCGCTGTTTTCGTCCTGGGCGCTGCGCAAGCAGGCTTCCATGAACAGGGCGGGCTCGGCGTTGCGGAAGCGGTATATGGACTGCTTCACGTCGCCCACGCAGAAGCGGTTGTTTTCGCCCGCCACCCGGGACACGATGGCTTCCTGTATGTCGCTGGTGTCCTGGTATTCGTCCACGAACACGTATTTGTACTTGCGGCGGAGCTTTTCGCGGGCGCTTTCGTCTTCCAGCACCCGGATCGTGAGGTGTTCCAGGTCGTTGAAGGTGAGGGCGCCGCGCTCCCGCTTGACTTTGCTCAGGCGCTCCTGCATATCGAAGGCCATGTCTCCCAGCGCCCGGAACGCGGGGATATCCTCCCGGATATCCTCCATGGCCTCCTGAACGGGCAGGGATACGAAGGCGGGCGCCTTTTCGCGCAGCAGATTCTTCGCCTTTTCCCGCAAGTTCCTGGCCTGCTCGGCGATCTCCGGGTCGGCATCCGGCCCGCGGTACGACGCCTTCATGGGGGAGAAGGCGCTCAGTGCCCCGCGCAGCTGCTCGTAAGAAAGATCTTTCAGGGAGCGGATGTACTCCAAGTCGCTGTTAAGCGCCGCTTCGGCGCCGGACGGGCCGTCCGTGCGGCGGGCCAGCGCCAGGGCGCACTCGGTGAGCGCGGCGGCTTCATCTGCCGTCTCCACCGCCTGCCGGGCGAGAACGTCCGTCCAGACCTGCCCGTCCGATCCCATCAGGGCGAGGGCCTCCTCATACCAGCTCCTGGCGTCCGGGCGGGCGGACAAAAAGCGGTACAGCGCGCTCACCATATCCCTGACGTCCTCCGGCGAGCGGCCCCGGCACAGCACCTGCATGCCTTCGTCCATCCTCCGGTAGGCGTCCTCCAGGGTGTCAGCGAGCGCCTCGTCCTCCAGAAGCGCGTTTTCCGCTTCTTCCAGTATGCGAAACTCCGGGTCCACGTCCGCCAGCTCGAAGTTGGCGCGTATCACCCGGGTGCAAAAGGAGTGCAGCGTGGAGATGGAGGAATACTCCAGGCGCTCCATTTCGCCGTACATGTTTTCGTCCGTCTGGGCCAGCTCGCTCAGGCGCTTGTACAGCTTGGCGCGCATATCCTGGCTGGCGGCCCGGGTGAAGGTGACGATGAGGATCTCGTCGATGTGCACGCCCTCCCGGATCAGCGACAGCACGCGCTCCACCAGCACCGTGGTCTTGCCCGAACCGGCTGCCGCGGAGACCAGAAGGTTCTTGTGCCGCGCGGAAATGACGCGTTTTTGCTCCGGAGAAAAATCCATACTGCCTCCATGTTAAACATATGTTAATTATCCCGATGACGGCAGGAATAAAAAAGACCATAGTCGAATTTTTAAGCCCGCAAACAGACCAACGTCTGAAAAAGAAGGAGGCGCGTGTCCGTGAAGTTTCACCTCAGAAGAGGCTGGTACTGGGCTCTGATCATTGCCATCGGCGTGATTTTTTTCTCGCTGGAAGGCTATATGAGCGCGGAGAAAAAGCAGGTGCTGGCCCGCATTGAGCAGGTGAATCAGGAAAACGTGCGCCTCACGGAAGAACTGCAGGCCCTCGAAAGCGAGCTGGCCTTTGTGAAGACCGACGAGGGCATCGAACTGTATGCCCGCGCCCTGGGGATGCGCAAGCCCAACGAAACGCGCTACAGCGCGGTGAACGCGGGCAAGTGACCCGATCCTGTTTTTCAGCCTGTGCAGGCGGCGGCTTTGGGGCCGCCGCTTTTTTGTCCGCTTCCGCGGGCGGCCCTGCCTTCCGCCGCTCATTGTACAACAAAACGGGGGACGAATGCAAGGGCTTAAAAGCGGCTTGCCTTCATTCCGCCCGTATGCGTTGACAAGCCGGAGGGCAGGGAGTACAATACGGATATACCTATATACATGTACGCAAGGAGCCCCGCATGCCTGAGACCCGAAAAAAACCGTTAAGCGCCAAGCAGCCGGCGAAAAAGAGAAAGAAGAAAAAGACGCACCAGGTAAAAAGGTTCTTCCGGCGCGTCTGGAGCCTGTTCAACTGGTACTACGCCAAGACCACCGATCCCGAGGAGAGGGAGGTGCGCATCAAGCCGCGGCTGATGGGACGCACCGTTACCTACGCGGGCTTTATGATCATGATGGCGGCGCTGATCGTGCTGATCACGCTGATCCTAAACAACAGCGCCGTGGGCGTGGATCACGAGCAGATCGTGGTCACGGGCCTTTCCGGCGATTTCGAGGGGTATAAGATCCTGGTGATCTCCGACCTGAACGGGCGGTCCTTCGGCCAGGAGCAGTCCACCCTCATGCGCCGCCTCACCAACGAGAGCTATTCCTGCGTGCTGATCCTGGGCGACATGGTGGGCCCCAGCGGCAGCACGGACGCGTTCTATACGCTTCTGGAGCAGCTGGGCACCCGCAAGCCCGTGTACTTTATCGCCGGGGACTCCGATCCTTCCCCGATCCTGGAGACGCCCCGGGACAATTCCGGGCAGGATATGACCCTGAGCCAGATGGTGCTGGCGGACTGGGTGCTGGGGGCGATGGAGCGCGGCGCCACGTACCTGGACACGCCCCTGAGCCTCAAAAAGGGCACGTCCACCATGTGGCTGATCCCGGACATGTTTTTGAACCTCAACGTGACCACGGCGCTGGACGCCTACAAGGACGAACTGGAACAGCAGAACGAGAGCTTCCTGGAGGGCGTGAGCGTAAGCCGCGAAACACTGCCCCTCACCACCTACCGCAGGAACCAGCTCTTCAAGACCCAGTCGGTGATCTCCTCGGTGGCCAGCGACGACCTGCTGATCATGCTGTCACACGAAGCGCCCAGTGATTCCCAGCTGCTCATCGCTCAGGAGGCGCTTTCCGCCCAGGAGAAAAAGAGCTATTTCATGGCGCCGGACGTGGTGTTCTCCGGGCACTACTGCGGCGGCGAGTGGAAGCTGCCGCTGATCGGCACGCTGTACGTGCAGTCCAACATCCTGCCGCGCTACGGCTGGTTCCCGGACGAAAAATACGTGCAGGGCCAGCGCAGCGTGGGAGGCACCATCGTGTATACCGCCCAGGGCTTGGGCAACAATGCCGCCACCGTTTTGAGCGGACGGCTGAACAACCCGCCCCGCGTGACCCTGGTGACCCTTACGGGCGAGCTTCCGCCCAGCATGCTGGATTAGCCCCCGGATAACTGAATAGTTCCGTGCCCTGCCTTTCCGTTTTCGGAAGGGCGGGGCTTTTTTTTGTTGGCTCTTTGCAGAGAGTTAGATAAACACGCCACCTCATCACCGCCTTCGGCGGAGCTTCTCCTCAAGGGGAAGACTTATTTGCGTTCTCCCCGAGGAGAAGGCGGGCCGCAAAGCGGCCCGGATGCGATGCCGGTTTGTGCAAGTCCCCATGTTTACGGGAAATTAACGCTTCGTGGAAAAATGGGCAAATCCGGGCAAGGCCGGGGGCGTAGGATAGCAGCATCCGGATACGGGAGGTGATTCGATGCCGGAAAATGAACTGCGGCCGGAGGCGCTTTTGTCTGCCATGCGCAGGGTACTGGCCCGGGACGCGGGGGAACTGGAGGCGGAAGGGGAGCCCCTCGCCGGCAAAAGCGCGGCCACGGCCATCGGGGAGGCGCTGGCGCGGGCGGGCATGAAGGGGGACGTGAAGGCGGTGGCGATCCTGATGGAGCTGGCAGGCGCGGACTATCGCAGCCGCGACAGCGAGGAAAAGCACCTGATCGACAGGGAAAAGCTGTCCCTGGGCGCCATGCGGCCCGGGCAGGTGATCATCGAGGAGGCAAGGCCCGATCCGGACGCCTGAACAAAAGCGGTTTTGCCAGTGCGCTCACGGAAAGGAGGCGGGAAGGCTGAACGTATACGACCTGATCGCGAAGGCCTATTACGACGTATACGACGACATGCGCCGGGGCGGACACGCGGAATACTGGCTGAAGGGCGGCCGGGGTTCGGGCAAAAGCAGCTTTGCCGCTGTTGCCGTGCTGATGGGCATCCTGCGGGACCCTCTGGCAAACGCCGTGATCTACCGCCGCGTGGCTGCCACCCTGCGGGACTCGGTGTACGCGCTCATGGTGTGGGCGGCGGAGGCGCTGGGCATACAGGAGCTGCTTTCATTTAAAAGGTCGCCGCCGGAGATCGTGTACCGGGCCACGGGGCAGAAGATCCTGTTCCGGGGCGCGGACGATCCGGTAAAGAGCAAGTCCATCACCGTATCGCGCGGGATTTTCCGCTTTCTGTGGTTTGAGGAGATGAGCGAGTTCCGCGGCGAGGAGGACATCCGCTCCATCGTGCAGAGCGTGCTGAGGGGTTCGGACAGGGGCGTTCTGATCGGAACGTTCAATCCGCCCCGCACCGCTTCCCACTGGATAAACGCCGCCTGCCTGGAAAACAGGCCCGCTCGGCTGATCAAGCACAGCACCTACCTGGATATGCCCCGCGCATGGCTGGGGGAAAGGTTTTATCTGGAGGCGGAGCGGCTGAAAACGCTCAATCCCCGCGCCTACGCCAACGAATACCTGGGCGAGGTGACGGGCACGGGCGGGCAGGTGTTTGAAAACCTGTATATCGGCCCGCTGAGCGACAGCGAGCTGGCTGCCCAGGACAGGCGTTACTTCGGGCTGGATTTCGGCTTTGCCCTGGACCCGGACGCTTTCACCCAGTGGGCGTTCGACCGGAAAAGAAAGATCCTCTGGGCAGTTGACGAATACGTGTCCGCGCAGCAAAGCCCTTCAAGGCTCGCACAGGAGGTGCTCTCGCGGGCGGGCAGATGCCCCGTGTTCTGCGACAGTGCCGATCCCCGCATGATCCACGAGCTGCGCGCCCTGGGCGTGAACGCCGCGGCGGCGAAGAAGGGCCCCGGCAGCCGGGAACACGGCTATCGCTGGCTTCAGACGCTTGCCCAGATCCGCGCCGATCCCGCCAGGACGCCCGTGACGGCCAGGGAGTTCATGGGCTTTGAGTACCTAAAGGACAAGACGGGCGCCTTCATCAACGCCTACCCGGACGGCAACGACCACACCCTGGACAGCTGCCGCTACGCGCTGGAAAGGGAGATCGGCGCCCGCAGGGCCGGCACGCGCAGCGACGTGTACTGAGACCGGGAATACGGTCATGGAAAGGAAGTGGAACGCTTGATCATCAGATCGTGCAAATGGATGCCGGGAGGGGAGGTGACGGGCGCGCTGCTGGAGGGCGTGCTGAAGGAGCACGGGCGGCAGGCGGAACGGTACAAACGCCTGCGGGAATACTACCTGGGCAAAACGGAGATCCTGAACCGCCGCCGCGCACCGGGGCTGCCCAACAACCGCATCAGCCATCCCTTCGCCCGCTATATCGTCACGGTGACCACGGGATACCTGACGGGCCAGGGCGTGAGCTACAAAACGGACGAGGAAGACCGCGAGGCGCTTGGGCAGATCCTGGAGATGTACCGCGCGGCGGACATCGCCTCCGTGGACGTGGAAAACGCCCGTGCCGCGGCCATCTACGGACGGGGCGTGGAATACATCTGCCCGGGGGAGGACTCCGCGCCCCGCGCCTACGCCTTAAGCCCGGAGAGCGCCTTTGTGGTGTACGAGGACGATATCCGGCACAGGCCCCTGTTCGGCGTGTACGTTTCGCGTCAGACGGAAGAGGACGGATCACCCGGTCCGCTGAAGGCGCTGGCGGCAACGGACAGGGAAATATGCGTATTCGCCCAGATCGAAGAGGGCTTTGTGTGCCAGTCGCGCACGCCCCACTTTTTCGGCGGGGTGCCCATGGTGGAATACTGGAACGACGAAAACGAAAAGGGCGACTTTGAGTGGGTGATGCCCCTGATGGACGCCTACGACGCGCTGCAGTCCGACCGGCTGAACGACAAGGACCAGTTCGCGGACAAGCTGCTGGTGCTCACGGGCTGCACGATGGAGACCGACGAAAACGGGCGCCCGCCCTGGCTGCAACTGCGCATGGACAAGGCCCTGTGCCTGCCGGACGGCGACGCGTCCGCCCAGTACCTCACCGGGGAAATGAACGAAAGCGGCAACGAGATCCTGCGTTCGTCCCTGGCGGACGACATCCACAAGCTGAGCCTGGTGCCGGACCTGACGGACGATCAGTTTGCGGGCAACATGAGCGGCGTGGCCATGAAGTACAAGCTGATGGGCCTTGAGCAGCTGGCGGGCATGAAGCAGCAGTGGTTCAGCGAGGGCCTGAAGGCGAGGATGGCCCTGTTCGCAGGCTGGCTGCGCCTGCGGGGCGGGCCCAGGCTGGACGCGGCCAGGGTGACCCCGGTGTTCACCCGCGCGCTGCCGGAGAATCTCGCCGAGACCGCCGGGGTGGTGAAGACCGCCCGCCAGGCCGGAGCCATGAGCACCCGCACCATGGTGGAGATGCTGCACCAGAGCGCGGGCTGGGACGAGAGCATGATCGCCCGGGAGACCGAGGATGCCATGAAAGAAAGCAGGGAGGAAAACGCGTGAACGAAGACATGAGCATGGATGAAAGGGAAGCGCTGCTTAAAAAGCGGGAAGAGGAAGTGGGCCGAAGGGAGCTGAAGGCCCTGGCCCGGGAGACCCTGGCCCAGAGGGGCTTAAGCCCGGAAGCCGAAAGCATGCTGGACTATACGGACAGGGAGAAATGCCTGTCTTCCATCGACCGGACGGAAAAGCTGGTGCGCCAGGAGGCGGCCCGCCTGCTGGAAAAGCACCTGGCGGCCCAGGGCGCGCCCCTGCCCGGCGCGGGCGCTTTCCTGGACGAGGACGCGCTGAGCGACCGCGAATATTACGCGATGAAGCTCGGCGGAACAGCGCGCTGACGCCGCGGCTGAACTGGCCTTAAAACGGCTGGGCAGAGGCTATGTTTCCCGGGGGTATATAAAGCTGTATCCGTTTTCGGCGCAGTAGCCTTCGGCAAAGGAATCCCTGCGGACGGTAAACACCAGATGCTCGCTGCAGCCGTAAAAGGCCCTTTCGCCGATCTCGGTGACGCTGCCGGGCACGATGGCAGAAAGCATCCGAGTGCAGTAGAAAAATGCTTCGCTGCCGATCGCGGTCACGCCGTCTGGGATACTGACGAAAGCGAGACGAAAACAACCCGAAAAAGTACCTTCCCCGATGCGGGTCAGATGGGCCGGCAGCCTTACGGTGCGCAGAGAAGAGCAGAACATGAAAACATGATGCCCCATCTTAGTTACGCTGTCCGGAAGGGAGATGGAGGAAAGGTACATACAGCTTCCGAAGGCGAGGTCCTCGATCACCGTCACGCTGTCGGGGATGGCAGCGGACGTAAAGCGGCAGCACGCGAGGGCACGGCTCGCGATGATCCGGATGCCTTCAGGTACGGTGAGCTCAGCCGGACAGGACGCGGGCGCACAGGAGACCAGGGCATTGTCGGCTTTGCGGATCAGAAAGCAGCCGGCGACTTCGAAGAAGGGGTTATCTTCCGATACCGTGATTTCTTTGAGAGAGTCAAAGGTGCAGAACGGATTGCTCTCAATGGCTTCGATGCTTGCGGGTATCTGAACGGAAACGACGCTGCCTGCGGCGTTCAAATCATAGAAAAGGTCATACCCGATGCGCGTTACCGGTATACCGTCGACGCTTGCTGGAAACGCAAGCACCGTGTCGCTGCCCTCATAGCGGACGATCTCAGCCGTTCCGTTGGGCAGCAGGGCGTATACATAATCCCCGCTTTTGAACTCGGCAGCGTCCTGCTCAGCAGCGGCGGCAAAAACCAGTATGACCAGCGCGGCGAACGCGAGCGCCGTCAGGATCTTCTTCATGGACCGCACCTCCTTTTGTATACCATATTATACACAAGGGGGGGTAAAGTCAAGGCCGGGTGCACGGAACGCACCATATACCACACGAACAGAAAGGACGGACACGATACATGGCAAATACGTTTATCACCCTTAAATCCATCGCCCGCCGGGCGCTGCCCAGGCTCATGGACGAGCTGGTGTTCCCGAACCTGATCTACCGCGATTATTCCGATGCTTTCAGCGACCTGGGCGATAGCATTCAGGTGCGCAAGCCCGCTTTGCTCACTGCCAGCGATTTTGACGAGAGCCAGGGCGTGAGCTACGAGGACATCCGCGAGGACAGCGTGGAGGTGAAGCTGGACCGCCTGGCCACCGTGGACGTGGCGGCGGGCGCCGTGGAAACGGCTCTGAGCCTGAACAGCGAGGAAAAGCTGATGCGGGACTTTATCGAGCCCGCGGCCTGCGCCCTGGCGGAAAAGATCAATTCCGACGGCCTGGAGCTGTATAAGGACGTGGCTGCCTGCGTGGGCACGGCGGGCACAGCCGTGTCGAATCTAAGCGACCTGGCAGCCGTCCGCCGGGCGCTGAACCTGGCTAAGGCACCCCAGGGCAGCCGCGCGGCGGTGCTGGACCCGGAGGCGGACGCAGCCCTGATCACCGTGCCTGCGCTGGTGAACGCGGAAAAGAGCGGCGATACAAAAGCGCTCAGGCAGGGCAGCCTGGGCCGGGTGTTCGGCATCGATTACTACACCACACAGGCGGTCAAAAAGCACGTTACCGGCCTTACGGCGTCCAGCGGCGTAAAGCTGGCCTCCGCCGTGAGCGCGGGCGCCTCTTCCCTGAGCCTCACCGGCACTTCCCTCACCGGCAAGCTGGTGAAAGGCGACCTGCTTGAGATCGCGGGCGACAGCTACACGGTGATCCAGGATACGGCGCAGGCTTCCTCCAACGCTATCAGCGGCGTGAAGGTATATCCCGCCCTTAAAGCCTACGCCGCCAATACGGCGGTGACGCCGGTGGGCAGCCACACGGCGAACCTGGCCTTTGACTCCAACGCTTTTGCCTTCGTCACCAGGCCGCTGATCAATCCCGACGGGCAGGGCGTGGAGAGCTACGTTACGAACCATCACGGCCTGAGCCTGCGCGTGACCAAGGGATACGACCAGAAGTACAAGAAGAGCACCTATTCCATGGACGTGCTCTACGGCTTCAAGACCGTATACCCGGAGCTCGCCGTGCGCGTGCTGGGATAAAAGGCCATGCCGGGAAAGGTTTTCGGCAGGGCGGACGCGGGGCTTCCCCGGGCGGAAAGGACGCCCGGACGCTTCGTGATCGTCCTTGCCCTGAAAAACGACGATGAGGCGCGCCTGTGCGTTATCAGGCGCGCCCGCCCGATACGCTGCGGCAGGGCGGAGGCACGCATGGACCTGGACGGGCAGGGGCAGGCGAATGTTTCCGTGAACGAGGCGGTGTTCCGCTTCGAACTTTCGGAGATGGATATGTCGCCTGAGATCAGGCTGGCGTACAGCCGCGCAGCGGCGGAGGGCGCGTGGGAGCGCCTGGGGAAAACACTGGAGGCGTGGGTGATCCTGTGGAACGAACAGCAGGACGAAGGCGGCGAAAGCCTGCGGCCCGCCGCCAGATACGACCGCTGCGTACTTGTGCCCTATGGCCGAAGCGCGGAACTGCACCTGATCCGTCCGGGCAGGAGCGGCTGGTTTTCGGGAAACGACGTGCAGAAAGTACGGGACGAATTTGAGGAGGACACGTAAATGATCCTGGAATCTGAACTGGACCGCATGGTGGAGGAGGCGCTTTTGCGCGTGCTGGAGAACCTGAGCGGCGAAACGAAGGCCATGCTGGGGCTTCTCGCCGCGGAGGCCATCAACGAGAACCGGCAGGCGCAGGGCAGGCCCGCGCTGGAGCTGTGAGGCCTGCATGGCGTGCTTCATGCTGGGAAGGGATGAGTCAAACCTGTCTCAAGTGCGCGCGCCCCATACGCTGCGCCTGCGCCTGGAAAGCGCGTTCGACCAGGCTTTCCGGAGCGCTTCGGGGCGGCTGATCAGGCGCTGCGTGCGGGAAGGGGAGGCCTCGGTGCGTCGCCTGGACGCGGAATGGAAGGGCCTTTCCGCCGGGGAGGCGGCGCAGATCCTGTACTATATGAGCCTGCCTGCGTGTTTTATCCGTTATCCGGACCCTCTGAGCGGACGGACGCGGACGGCGGAATTCTGCGTGCTCAGCCGGGAGGCGGCCGTTCGCTGCGCGGAGAAGCCGGAAGAAACCAGCGTAGATATATCGATCAGCGCTGTGGAGGTGTAACGGGATGAAGATCCGTGTGCGGATATATCCGCCGGGAGCGGATGAGCCGATCGTGCTGGAGGACAAAGACGTTCTTTTTTACGAGGCTGCGGACGCGCTGCCGGGCAGCGGACTGCCCCTGGGAGCGGCGGCGTCAAGAAGGTTCGTGATCCGCTTTGACTGTGCGCGCGCCGGGGAACTGCTGCTTACAGGCGCCCGGGTGACGGCGAAGCTGTTCGACGAACGCGTGCCCGGCGCGCGGGAAGAAGACGAGGCCACCTGGCAGGACTTTGGCGTATGGTACGCAGTCGGAGAAAAGCGGGCGGAGAACGGATGCTTTACGGAGCTTTCCGGCGCAGACGCGCTGAGCAGCCTGTTCGGGGCGGAGTTTACTGACAGCCCCGCGGCATATCCGCGCACGCTGCTTTCCCTGTGCGCGTCCGTCGTCGGCGCGGCGGCAGGTGCGGCGCTCAAAAACGAGGCGTTTTACAATTCCGGCCTGCGTCTGGCCCGCATGCCCGACTGGGCGGAAGGCATTAGCCTCAGGCAGACGCTGGGGCAGATCGCCTGCGCGGCAGGCGCGCTGGCGCGGGTGGACTGGTCGGGCCGGACGGAGATCGTGCCCTGCCGGGGCGGAAACACGTTTGAAGCCGGGCCGGAGGATTACCTGTCCTTCGTGCGCGAGGGCGGGCGCTTTGGGTTCAATGCCCTGCTGCACCGCCCAGCCGGCCGGAAGCAGTACGTGCGCTATGCCCTGGACGCTTCATTGCCGGACAGCCCCGAAAACGCCGTCTGGCTGGACAGCGGAGCCCTTCTGGGCCCCGCGGTGCTGAGCGGCCTTACGGGAGAGCTTGCGGGCAGCTGCTTCGTTTCGGGCCGAATCGTGTGGCAGCCCGTGGGCATCCCGCAGGCGGGCGACCTGGTGCTGGCGCGGGACGGGGAAGGGCAGACGCATCCCCTGCTGATCACGCGCCAGACCATACGCTACGGCGCGGGCGGACTGAAATGCTCGGCGCAAAGCGCGATGCCCTCCGCCTGCGCCCCGGCGGCGGCCCAGGGGACAAAGGGAGTCTTTGCCCCGGACGGCAGCGTGCGCTTTGAGGCCATCGGCGAAGTGACACAGAAGGTAATGGACCTGGCCGGGGCTTATATAGGATCGCTCACCGCCGGGGAGATCAACGCCACGGGACTCACCGCCCGCATCGTGGAGGCCGTGCGCCTGCGGGCGCTGTCCATCCGGGCGGACGACGTGGCTACCGACAGCCTGACCGCCGCCGCGGCGGAGGTGGTATCGGCCACGGTGAGAAAGCTCAGGGCCGACACGGTGCAGACCGACGAACTGGCCACGGCGCTGATCGAAACCACCGCCATACGCGTGGGTTCCCTCACGGCCGACGACATCTATACGGACCGGCTGGCGGCGGCGCTTGCGCGCTTCAGCGTGCTCGCGGCGGGGCAGGCGCAGTTCGACCGGGCCACGGTCACCCATCTGCTGGCCAGCGCCCTCACGCTTTCTTACGGCGCGGCGGGGGAAGTGTTCATCGAAAACCTGGCGGCGGACTACGCCGCGCTGGTGCACGCCGACGTGGGGCGGCTGTGCGTGCGGGCCGCGGACGGGCAGTATTACCAGCTGAACGTGGACGCTGCCACCGGGCAGGTGAGCGCGGCTTTGCGCACCGTGACGGACGCGGAGGCGCAAAGCGGACAGACGCAGGACGGCAGGACCATCCTGGAGACCCGCATCGCCGCCGGCGACCTGAGCGCTTCCAGCGTGAAAGCCGTGCGCGCCTTGGTGAACAGGCTGGACGCCTCTCGGGTGGACGCGGACGCGCTGTTTGCCTCCCGCGCCTTCGTGGACAGGCTGAACGCACAGGATATCACCTCCAACAGCTACATCCGCCTGGCGCTGACGGAGCTTCAGGCGCAGGCGCGCGCCGGCCTGGAGACCGCACAGGGCGCGATGGCCCTCGCGCAGCAGGACCAGCCGGTCATGGAGGAACTCAAGCGCTGGCTGAGCTTTGACGACAGCGGGGTCAGGCAGGGCAGGGCGGGCAGCGTGTTTTCCACGCTGGTGGACGAAAACGGCTTTCACATACTGATGAACAGCGCGGTAAAGCCCGTTGGCTCCTTCAGCCACAGCGGCCTGGTGGCGGCGGGGCTTCGGCTGGGGAGCATTTCCGCCCGGCCCACCGTGCGCGGGGGCTGGGTATGGGAGGAAACGGAAATATGACGTTTCTTCACCGGCGCGGAAGTGAACGGGAAAAAAGGAGGGACGCGGCATGGCAGAGGCATATCTGACGCTGTCCGGTGCAACAGCTGCGGCGGTATCGGTATGGAACGGATACGAGGCAGGTTACGGTCAGGTACGTTACACCACGCCCACCGTGGACGGGCAGGCGGTGACTGTGACGGTCCCCGCGGTCCTCAGGGGCGCTTCCTTTTCCGGGGCGCATCTGAGCTATACCTTGGCCCAGGACGCGGGCACGGCAGCGGTGCGCTTTGAAGGCACGGGCCTTGCGGCAACGGACGCGGCGATTCTGGAGAAGCTGCAGAGGGGAGAAACTGAGCTGCGCCTGTATTTCTCCTTCCGCGCCTCGGGCGGCAGCGGCGGGGAGGGCGCCCACAGCGCATACGCCGCCTGGTCGGACATACGGGTGAAAGTCGGCTATTTGCCGCCGGACGGCGCACAGGGCACGCTGACGCTGCCGGACGGGCGGCAGGTGGAATACAGCGTGCACGCCCACAGCCTGGCGCCCGGGGAAAGCGCCGGGGTGACGCTCAGGCTGGCGGGCGGCGGGGCGCGGGCTTTCCGGCTGGACATGGCGGGCGAAGGGGAAAGCGCTTACGATTCCTTTGCCGCCGTGCCGGAAGACGGGATGCTGGCTCAAACGCAGATGAGTGTTTCGCAGGCCCAATGGACGGGGCGGCTGGTTCCGGCGCGCCTGCGCGTGACGGTCACGGACGAAAACGGAGAGCACACGAGCGCCTGGCAGCAGAGCGCCCTGACGCTGTGCGCGTATTATCTGGCGCCCGCGCCTTCCTGCGCGTGGACGGACGAAAGCGGGGTGCAAACGGATTTCGGCGCCTTCGTGCAGGGCAAAAGCCGGATGAAGATCAGTATGGACGCGGGCCTGGATACCGCCGCGGACGCGGGCGCAACCGCGGTGACAAGGCGCCTGGTGCTGGCGGGAGAAGAATACCTGCTGGGCGGGGACGAATTGGAGATCGGGCTTCTGAACCTGAGCGGCAGCGCAGATTATGTCCTCACGGTGACGGACAGCCACGGCCTGAGCGGCAGCTGCACGGGGACGCTGGCGATCCTGCCCTACGCCAGGCCGAAACTGAGCGCGCTGGCGTTTGAGCGCTACCGCGCGTATACCGGCGCGCAGGGCGAGAGCCTGTACGAGCCGGACGACGGCTCCGACCTGATCCGCGTGACGGCGGTGGGAGCGGTGTCCCCGCTGGATGGCCTGAACGCCTGGACGCTTGCGGCCCGGTACACGGACGGCGAAAGCCAGGCGGAGATCCCAATCGCCTCCGGTGCGGACGGAAGGGCCCTGAACTATGTTTTGGACAGGGATCTGTTTACGCCCCTGCTTTCGGAAACGAAAAACTGGAACGTGCTGGTGACCCTGGCCGACCGCTTCGAAAGCGCTGTGTACGAGCTCACCGTGCCCAAGGCGGGCGGACTGTTCAACATCGAAAGGGGCGGCGTGGCGGTGGGCATGCGCTCCACGGGCACGCCGGCGGACAAACGCTTTGAGGTAAACTATCCCGCGGTGTTCTACGGGGGAGCATCCTTTCCGGGCGAGGACACAGGGTGGCTCGCGCCGACGCTTACGGACTGCCAGGAGTATTCCTCGGACTATCCCGTGCGGGCGCGCGTCCGGCTGGGCGTGCTTTATCTGCGCGGGGCGATCCGTTTGAACGCGCTTCTGGCCAGCGGGCTGAGCCGCCGCGTGATGGTGCTGCCGCCGGGCTGCGCACCGTCGTACCCCGTGGTGCTCTGGGCGGGAAAGGGCTACGGCATGTCCGTAACGATCGATACGAACGGGGACGTGACCCTTACCAACCGCAGCGGCGCGGCGGCTACGGCAGGGGAATTCTTCTCGGTGGCCGCGTGCATCCTTTTGCAGTAGCGCGCCGATGATCAGCAGGAAGGAGGTAATCGGATGCTGAGTATTTCAGACCAGACGATCTGCCTGAACCGGGGCGACGACGCTAGTTTTCAGGTGACGCTTACAGACGAGGACGGAAACCCATACGCGATGGAGAGCGGGGACGCGCTGTCCCTCACGGTGCGCGCGCTGCCCGACGAGGATTCGCCCGTCGTGCTTTTTACCCGCAGCATCACCAATACCATCGTGCTCACGGCTGCAGACACGCAGGGCCTGGAAGTGGGCAGATACAGCGCGGCCATACGCCTGTGCCGCGGGGACGGCAGGAGCGTGATCGCGTATCCGGCGCTCAAGACCCACGGGCGGAAAAAGGCGTGGAACAACTTTATCATCGATCCGGAGGTGGATGTAAATGAACCTTAGCGCGTATCTGGGGTCGGGGCGCGTGGTGATGAACGACTATACGCTTGTGATCGGGGATATCCCGGGCGGGCACAGACTCACGGTGCGCCGGGGCAATGAGGAGAGCACGCTGGATGTTCTGGACGGACAGCCGGGACGCGGCATTTCGGGTGCGCGCCTGACGGACGAAAGCGCCCTGGAGCTCACTTTTACGGACGGCAGCGTGTTCGTCACGCCCTCCATCCGCGGCCGGCAGGGGGCGCCGGGCACCACGGCCTGGGCGGGCATAGAGGACAAGCCGCTTTCTTTTCCGCCCCAGGCACACAGCCACGCGCTAAGCGACGTGACGGGGCTCGGGGCGCTTTTGGCGGAGGCGGAAGCGCCTGTGACCGTAACGCAGCTTGCCCAGATCGCGCCTTCCCAGGGCGAGACCGTATCGGTCACGGGCCAGCCGGCCCAGCTCCACGTTTCGCTGCCGGCTCCGCAGAGCGGGCGGGATTACCTGGTGAGCGTGATCTTCCGCGCGGGGGCGGGCTTTCAGCTCACGCACACGCTGCCGGCGCAGTACCGGCTCAAATGGGCGAGCCTGCCGGACTGGCAGGCCGGCGCGCTGTACGAACTGAGCTACCGCTGCCTGTGGCAGGAGGAGGACGGGCAGACTGTGATCGCAGCCAGATGGGAGAGTTTCGTATGAGCCTGGGCTTGCATCGCAGGGCGATGGGGTCAGTGCGCCTGCCCGCGGCGTTTAAGCGCGTAAATTATGTGATGAACGACGCCACGAACGGCATCGTGTACATCGACACGGGCGTGCCGGCAATGGAAAACAACACTTTCTTCGCGGATGTGCAGCTGGTGGACGTTGACGAAAACAGCCAGACGCTGTGGGGCGGGCGGAAAAGCGCCATGTCGCCCGAAATGGGAAATCAGCTGAGCTTTACCAAGAGCTCCGGGTGCGTGCAGTTCTGTGTGGGCGTGTATGCGCTGGGACCTGCGCACGACAGACTGCGCCACAGCTGGAAGAGCGAGTACCTGGAGGGCGTAAAGCGCCTGTACCGGGACGGCGCGCTGTGCGTCAGCCTGGAGCCGGAGGGATTTACCGCGGGGCCGAACGTGTACCTGTTCGCCACGAACAACAGCGGTGCGGCCATGTTCGGGGGCGGCAGCCTGCGCCTGTTCAGCTTCCGTGCCTGGACGGACGGCGTGCTCGTGAGGGACTTCGTGCCCTGCGTGCGCGCATCGGATGGAGCGCCGGGGCTGTACGACCTGGCGGGAAACGCGTTTTACGCGCCGCAGGGTCCGGGTGCCCTGACGGCGGGATAGGAGGCCAAATGCAGATCACGCTTATGCCCGGCGCGCAGGGCGGACAGGTGCGCGCAGCGCGCCTGCTCATGGGTTATGGGGATGGCGAATATTTCGATGCGGAGTTTGCTGCCTATGTGAAGGCCTGGCAGAAAGACAATACGCTTGCGCCCGACGGAACGGTGGGTCCGGAAACCTGGCGCGCGCTGGCCGCCCGGACCAAAACGGTTTCGCTTCAGAAAAACGCCCGCGGGCCGGAGGCGCTTGCGCTGCAGCTGTTTCTGGCAAACGTGAAGGCCGACGGCAGGTTCGGTCCTGAAACGCGCGCGGCCCTCAAGCGCTTTCAGCAAACGGAGGACCTCACGGCGGACGGCACGGCGGGGCCGGCTGTGTGGCGAAGGCTGCTGGCGGGCGAAAAGGCAAAGGAAGACCTGAATGTACCGGACTTCAAGCAGTACGACGCGCGCTGGGCAGGCCGGATATATTCGTCCTGCGGGAACAAGAAGCAGACCATGCGCTCTTCCGGCTGCGGCCCGGCGGCCATGGCGGACATAGCGGCAGTCTGGTGGGATGAAAATACTACGCCCTGGGAACTGGCCCAAAGGAGCCTCTCCTGGGGCACGCGCACCCGGTCAAGCGGCACGGCGGGCGCGTTTTTTGCCCGCGCGGCCAAATGGTACGGCGCAGGCGGGTTCATTCCGGGCGCATCCGCTTCGGCGGCGCGGGACTGCCTCAAAACGGGCGGACTGGCGATTGTGTGTTTCGGAAAGAGCCGCTGGACCGGCGGCGGGCACTACTGCTGCCTGTGGAGATATGCGGATGATACATTTTTCATCCGCGACCCCGCAAGCGCACAGGCGTCCCGCGCCAAAGGCAGATTTGAAGAGGTCAGGGCCGCAGCGAAGCGCTTTTACTGCTTCTGGAAATAACGATCATACGGAGGGGAGGAGAAATATGGAAGACATCATGGGCAGACTGCTGGAGCTGGCCATCGGCCAGGGCCTGTGGGCGGCGCTGTACATCTATCTGTTTTTCCGCATGCTGAAGGAGAACCGGGACCGCGAGGAGCGCTACCAGGCCACGGTAGACCGCCTGAGCGGCAGCATCGAGGGCGGCATCGCGCGCATCCAAAACAAACTCGATATCATGAGCGGATCAGACGGCAATCGATGAAAATGAAATGAGATTTCATTTTCATCGGACTGGCAAAGCTGGCCTTGCGGATTGAAAATGGAGGGGCGACGCCCCTCCAGACCATTCGGCTTATTCTCCTGCTTCTGCCGAAGTTTCCATCTGTTCAGCTTTCCCTCCGTGCTTTCCACTTGCTTCTTTCGTTCATCACGAAGCCCAGGCACGAGCCCACCACGCCGCCGGCGATGTGGGTGATCTGGGAAACGCTGTCGTTTACGAACAGGCCTTCGTAGATCTGCACGCCGATGTACAGAAGAGCCACCAGCACGAAGGTGAGGGGAATGGTGCGCGTCTCGCGTATGGTGATGGAGGACAGCAGGATAAACGAAAACACGATGCCGCTGGCGCCCAGAAGCCGCACGTGGGGGAACAGGAGCATCGTCAGCGCGCCCGTCACCACGGCGGTAGCCGCCATCACCGTGATCAGGCTCCTGCCGCCGTACTTTTCCTCCAGCATCGGGCCCAGGATCAGGAAGTACATCATGTTGCTGAGCAGGTGGTCCCAGTCCGCGTGGCCGAATACGTGCAGAACCAGCCGCGCCCAGGTGCGCAGGCTGCCCAGCGGCGCGCGCTCTACCGAGAACCACAGCCGGTTGCTTGCGCCCGAGGTGAGGAGGTTCAGTATCTGCACGGCGATGCATATGCCCGCGAAGCTGAGCACCACCGGGGAATTGAAGCTCAGGCGAAGACGCTGACGGGGAGAGGGAGAGGACATGGATGCACCTCCGGATGCAGTTTTTTAGTTAGGAGTTAGGAGTGAGGAGTCAGGAGTTTTAGTTGCTTGGATGCGTCAGCAAAACTATAAAAACTCCACACTCCTGACTCCACACTCCACACTGATCCCTATTTTCCCTTTCGCCCGATCCTCTGCGCGAGCTTGGTCACTTCCACGATGGGGATCACCATCAGCGCGATGCCGACCGCCAGGGCGAAGGAGGAGAAGGGCAGCGCGGCAAAGCCGAAGGCCGTGCGGAGCAGGGGAATGAACACCACGGCGGCTGTAAGCGCGAAGGACAGCACCATCGCGCCCAGCAGCCAGAGGTTGCGGGTCTTGAGGGTAAAGATGGACGCGCGCGCAGAGCGCATGTTGAGGGAGTGGAAGATCTCCGCCATGGACATGGTAATAAACGCCATGGTGGAGGCATATGCGGAGTTTGCAAAGCCGAAGGAGCCGGTCTCCAGCGCGCAGCCGCAGGCGAAGGATATGAACGTGAGCACCGTGACCATCAGGCCCTGGTACACGCAGTCGAAGCCTACGCCGCCGGCGAAGATGCCGGCCTTCGGGTCCCGCGGGGGACGGTTCATGATGTCGGCCTCCGGCTTTTCCATGCCCAGAGCCAGGGCAGGGAAGGTGTCGGTGATCAGGTTGATCCACAATAGCTGCACGGGCCTTAAGAGCGAAAAGCCGACCATGGTGGCCGTAAAGATGGATATGACCTCGCTTAAATTGGAGGACAGCAGGAACTGAATGGCCTTGCGGATGTTGTCGTAAATGCGGCGGCCTTCCTCCACGGCGGCTACGATGGTGGCAAAGTTGTCATCCGCCAGCACCATGTCCGCCACGTTTTTGGTGACGTCGGTGCCGGTGATGCCCATGCCCACGCCGATATCAGCCGCCTTGATGGAGGGCGCGTCGTTCACGCCGTCGCCGGTCATGGCGGTGATGCGGCCTTTCTCTTTCCAGGCGTTCACGATGCGCACCTTGTGCTCAGGCTGCACGCGGGCGTAAACGGAGTATTTCACCACGTCCCGGCTGAACTGCTCGTCCGTAAGCGCGTCCAGCTGCGCGCCGGTGATGGCCTGGGAGGCGTCCGATATGATGCCCAGCTCCTTGGCGATGGCGGCGGCGGTGTTCACGTGGTCGCCGGTGATCATGATGGGCCGGATGCCCGCGCGGCGGCACTCCTCGATGGAGGCTTTCACTTCGGGGCGCACGGGGTCGATCATGCCGTAGAGGCCGATAAAGGTGAGCTCGTTTTCCAGCGCGCCGGCCTCGAAGCTGTCAGGCAGGCGGTCATAGGTCCTTCGGGCGGCGGAAAGCACGCGCAGCGCGCTGTCCGCCATCTCGCGGTTGGCGGCGCTGATCTCGTCCAGGTCTTCCTGGGTGATGGGCCGCGCGGCGCCGTCCTTCAGGATGTAGGAGCACTTTTTGAGCACCTCGTCCGGGGCGCCCTTGGTGTACTGCACAAAGCCTCCGTCCAGCGGATGCACGGTGGACATCATCTTGCGCATGGAGTCGAAGGGGGCTTCGCCTGCCCGGGGCATGGCTTTGTCGAGCTCCGTCTTGTTTACGCCGATCTTCAGGGCGTGGTTCACCAGGGCGTTTTCGGTGGGCTCGCCCTCCGCCTCGCCGCTTTCGCCGATCACGGCGTCGGAGCACAGGGCCATGGCGACGGCCAGCTCGCGGCTGTCGGAGGTAAATTCCTTCACCACCGTCATCTTGTTCTGGGTGAGGGTGCCTGTCTTGTCGGAGCAGATGATCTGGGTGCAGCCCAGGGTCTCCACGGCGGTCAGGCGGCGGATGACGGCGCTGCGCTTGGACATGCGGGTCACGCCGATGGACAGAACGATGGTCACCACCGTGGCCAGGCCCTCCGGAATGGCGGCGACCGCCAGGGACACGGCTACCATCAGCGTGTCGATCATGGGCTTGAAGCTGCCGTTTTTCAGGTCCTGTATAAAGCCGCCGTCCTTGAAGGCGGCAACGGCGAAGATCACCGCGCATATGCCGATCACCAGCCAGGTGAGAATGCGGCTCAGTTCGCCCAACTTTTTCTGCAGGGGCGTTTTGCCGTCTTCCGCCTGGGTGAGGGCCTGGGCGATCTTGCCCATTTCGGTATCCATGCCCGCGCCGGTGATCACCGCGCGCCCGCGGCCGTATACGGCGGTGGAACCCATATACACCATGTTGGAGCGGTCGCCCAGGGGCACGTTTCCGTCCCCGTGCGCGGCGATGGGCTTGTCGGTCTTGTTGACGGGCAGGGATTCGCCCGTGAGGGCGGACTCCTCGGTCTTCAGGGAGGCGCACTCGATCACGCGGGCGTCGGCGGGCACGGAATCCCCGGCCTCCAGCACCACGATGTCTCCCTTTACCAGATCCTCGCTCTTCACCACGCGCAGCACGCCGTCCCGGATCACCTTGGAGGTGGCCGCGGTCATCTGCTGCAGCGCCTCGATGGCCTTCTCGGCCTTGCTCTCCTGATATACGCCCAGCACTGCGTTCAAAAGCACCACCGCGCCGATGATAATCACGTCCGCGAAGGATTCGCCCTGCGTTACGGAGATCACCGCGGACACGGCGGCCGCCACGATCAGGATGATGATCATGGGGTCTGCCAGCTGACGCAGGAACATGTGGGCCAGAGATTCCTTTTTGCCTTCCGCCAGCTTGTTTTTGCCGTTCTGGCTGAGCCGGCGCTCGGCTTCGGCTTGAGTAAGCCCCTGAAGGGAACTGCCGGTATCCTTCAGCGTTTCTTCGATGGAATTCAGATAGTATTTCATGCTCATTCTCCTTGTGCCCGGCCTTGGACCGGACGCAGCAGATTATATATTAGACAGGTACGCGCTGTCAATCGGCGTGCGGGAAGCATAACCTGCACGTGCGGGAAGCATAACATACGCCGCCCGGCGGTCAAATGCCCAGGATGGGCCGCATGCACTGGCCGGTGTAGCTTTCCGGGCACAGGGCCACCTGTTCCGGGGTGCCCCGGGCTACCACGTGACCGCCCAGGTCGCCGCCCTCGGGGCCCATGTCGATCAGGTAATCGGCGGTCTTGATCACGTCGGGATTATGCTCGATCACCACCAGCGTGTTGCCTGCGTCCACCAGGCGCGAAAGCACCTCGTTGAGCTTTTCCACGTCCGCGGGGTGCAGGCCGGTGGTGGGTTCGTCCAGCACGTACAGGGTGCGGCCCGTGGCCTTCCGGCTCAGCTCCGTGGCCAGCTTCACCCGCTGGGCTTCGCCGCCTGAAAGCTGGGTGGAGGGCTGGCCGAGCTTTACGTACCCCAGGCCCACGTCCACCATGGTCTGCAGCTTGCTGCTGATGCGGGGCAGGGCGCTGAAGAATTCCAGCGCCTCGTCGCAGGTCATATCCAGCACTTCGTAGATGTTTTTGCCCTTGTAGCGCACCTCCAGCGTCTCCCGGTTGTAGCGCCTGCCCTGGCAGACCTCGCAGGGCACGTACACGTCCGGCAGAAAATGCATTTCGATCTTGATGATGCCGTCGCCGGAGCAGGCCTCGCAGCGGCCGCCCTTCACGTTGAAGGAGAAGCGGTTGGCTTTGTAGCCGTGGGCCTTGGCGTCCGCCGTGGTGGCGAACACCTCGCGGATCAGGTCGAACAGGCCCGTGTAGGTGGCGGGATTGGAGCGGGGGGAGCGCCCGATGGGGGACTGGTCGATCTGGATCACCTTGTCCAGCTGCTCCAGGCCGTCGATGCCGTCGTGGGGGCCCGGCTTTTCGCGGGAGCGGTTGAGCGCCCGGGAGAGGGCCTTGTACAGGATATCGTTCACCAGCGAGCTCTTTCCGCTGCCGCTCAAGCCCGTTACGCAGGTGAACACGCCCAGGGGGAAGCGCACGTCTATGCCCTTCAGGTTGTGGGCACGGGCGTTTTTCACGGTTATGAAGCCGGAAGGCGCGCGCCTTTCGGCGGGGACCGGAACGCTTCTTTCACCGCTCAGATACTGGCCGGTTACGGAGGCGGGGTTCACCATCACATCCTGCGGGGTGCCGGAGGCTACCAGGTACCCGCCGCCCGCGCCGGCGCCGGGGCCGATGTCGATCAGCCAGTCCGCCGCCAGCATGGTCTGGGTGTCGTGCTCCACCACGATCAGCGTGTTGCCCAGCTGCTGAAGGCGCCTGAGGGTGCCCAGCAGCTTTGCGCTGTCGCGCATGTGCAGACCGATGGAGGGCTCGTCCAGAATGTACACCACGCCCACCAGCCCGCTGCCGATCTGCGTAGCCAGGCGGATGCGCTGGGCTTCGCCGCCGGACAGGGTGGCGGCGCCGCGGGAAAGGGTGAGGTATTCCAGGCCCACGTCCCGTAGGAAGGTAAGCCGGGCGGTCACTTCCCGAAGGATCTGCCGGGCGATCATCTCCTGCCGGGGCGACAGGCGCAGAGACTCAAAAAACGCCAGCGCGTCGCGAATGGAAAGGTCGCTCACTGCGGCGATGTTCTTTTCGCCCACCGTTACCGCCAGGGCCGCGGGCTTTAAGCGCTGGCCCTTGCATTCGGGACAGGGCGTCATGGCCATGTACTCCTCCAGGGATTCCTTGCTCAGGTCGGAGGACGTCTCCCGGTAGCGGCGCTCGAGATTGGTCACGATGCCCTCGAAGGGGGAAGAGAAGCTGCCCCTGCGGCCGTCGCGCTCGTATTCGCATTTGATCTTTTCGCCCTTGGTGCCGTACAGTATCAGGTCGATGTGGGCTTTGGAAAGGTTCTTTACGGGCTCGTCCAGCGAAAAGCCGTAGTGGCGGCTCAGGGCCTCCAGGTACATGCGCGCCATGGCGCCGCCGCTTTCGGCGCTGTCCCAGCCGGAAACGCGGATGGCGCCCTCGTTCAGGGTCTTGCTGTCGTCGGGGATCACGGCGGCGGGGTCCACCGTGGTCATGAAGCCCAGGCCCGAACAGCAGGGGCAGGCGCCGTAGGGATTGTTGAAGGAGAACATGCGGGGCGTGAGTTCCTCCACGGATATGCCGCACACGGGGCAGGCGTACAGCTGGGAAAACAGCATGTCCTCCCCGCCCACCACCGAAACGATCACCAGGTTGTCGCCCAGGCGCAGCGCGGTCTCCACGCTGTCGGTCAGGCGGGAAAGGGCGTCGGGCCGCACGATCAGGCGGTCGATCACGATCTCGATGTCGTGCTTTTTGTTTTTGTCCAGGGGCGGCAGCTCGCTCAGCTCGTACATGATGCCGTCGATGCGGCAGCGCACGTAGCCCCGGCGGGCCATGTCCTCCAGAAGCTTGGTGTATTCGCCCTTGCGCCCGCGCACCAGCGGGGCCAGGACGAGGATGCGCGTGCCTTCGGGCAGGCCCATGATGCGGCCGGTGATCTCGTCCACGCTCACCCGGTCGATCACCCGCCCGCAGGAGGGGCAGTGGGGCGTTCCCGCGCGGGCGTAGAGCAGGCGCAGATAATCGTGGATCTCGGTCACGGTGCCCACGGTGGACCGGGGCGAGCGCGCGGTGGTCTTCTGGTCGATGGATATGGCCGGGGAGAGGCCGTCGATGCTGTCCACGTCCGGCTTGTCCATCTGCCCCAGGAACTGGCGGGCGTAGGAGGACAGGGACTCCACATAGCGCCGCTGGCCTTCGGCAAAAATGGTATCGAAGGCCAGGGAGCTCTTTCCGCTGCCGCTCAGGCCCGTGATGACGGTAAACTTGTCCCGGGGGATCATGACATCGATATTTTTGAGATTGTGCACGCGCACGCCCCGGGCGGTGATGAATTTGTCCATGGCAGAGGTGTTTCCCTTCATGAGTGATTTTTGAGGAGGTTGCTACTTCCTCGTCCTTTCCCTTCTTCGCCGTCCGCGCTTGCTCTTTTCGTTGGTGGCCATGGGCTTTTCACCCTTGAGGGCCAGCAGCTGGTCGCGGAATTTGGCGGCCTTTTCGAAGTCCAGATCGGCAGCGGCGGCCAGCATCTTCTCTTCCAGATCGTCGATGGCCAGCTGCCTTTCCTCGTCGCTCATGCCGCTGTCGGCGCCCGCGTCCGCTGCGCGGGACACGTTCATGATCTCCTTTACTGCGGCGCGCACGCTCTCGGGCCTGATGCCGTGGGCCTCGTTGTAGGCCTGCTGCTTTAAGCGGCGGCGGTTGGTCTCGTCTATGGCGGCGCGCATGGAATCCGTGATTTCATCCGCGTACATGATCACGCGGCCGTCCACGTTGCGGGCGGCGCGGCCGATGGTCTGCACCAGCGAGGTCTCAGAGCGCAGGAAGCCTTCCTTGTCCGCGTCCAGTATGGCCACCAGGCCTACCTCGGGCAGGTCCAGGCCTTCGCGCAGCAGGTTGATGCCCACCAGCACGTCGAACTGGCCCAGGCGCAGGTTCCTGAGCAGCTCTATGCGGTCCAGGGTCTCCACGTCCGAATGCATATATTCCACCCGCACGCCCATTTCCCGCAGATATTCGGTAAGGCTCTCCGCGGTGCGCTTGGTGAGGGTGGTCACCAGCGCACGCTCGCCCTTTTCGGCGGTGATGCGCAGTTCGCCCAGCAGGTCGTCCACCTGGCTGGAGGCGGGCCGCACGCTTACCTCCGGGTCCAGCAGGCCCGTGGGGCGGATGAGCTGCTCCACCGTCTGGCAGGCGCGCTCCTTTTCGTAGGGCCCGGGCGTAGCGGAAACGTATACGGTCTGGCCGATGCGCTCCTCGAACTCGTAGAATTTGAGGGGCCGGTTGTCAAAGGCGCTGCGCAGGCGGAAGCCGTATTCCACCAGGGTGGACTTTCTGGCGAAATCGCCGTTGTACATGGCGCGGATCTGGGGAATGGTCACGTGGCTTTCGTCGATGAATACGATAAAGTCCTTCGGGAAGTAATCCAGCAGTGTGAAGGGCGGCTCTCCCTCTCTGCGGCCGTCGAAGTAACGGGAATAGTTTTCGATGCCGCTCACAAAGCCGATCTCCCGGAGCATCTCCAGGTCGTAGGTGGTGCGCTGGCTGAGCCTCTGGGCTTCGATCAGCCGCCCGTTGTCCTCCAGCTCCTTCACCTGGATGTCCCGATCCTGTTCGATCATGCGTATGCCGTTTTCCAGCTTCTCGCGGGAGGTGACGTAGTTGGAGGCAGGGTAGAGGATCACGTGGCTGAACAGCTTTACCGCCTTGCCCGTGAGGGCGTCGGTCTGGCTGATGCGCTCGATCTCGTCGCCGAAGAACTCGATGCGCAGCGCGCTGTCCTGCTGGGAGGCGGGAATGATCTCCACGATTTCGCCCCGCACGCGGAAGGAGCCGCGCTTGGGCTCGAAGTCGTTGCGGGTATACTGGATGTCCACCAGGCGGCGGATCAGTTCGTCCCGGCCGATCTGCTGGCCCTCCCGCAGGCTCACGCTCTGGCCGCGGTACTCCTCCGGGTCGCCCATGCCGTAGATGCAGCTTACCGAGGCCACGATGATCACGTCGCGGCGCTCGCTCAGCCAGCTGGTGGCGGAGTGGCGCATGCGGTCGATCTCGTCGTTGATGGAGGAATCCTTTTCGATAAAGGTATCGGTGGAGGGGATGTAGGCCTCCGGCTGGTAATAGTCGTAGTAGCTCACGAAGTAGCCCACGGCGCTGTCCGGGAAAAAGTCCCGGAACTCGGCGGCCAGCTGGGCGGCCAGGGTCTTGTTGTGGGCGATCACCAGGGCTGGGCGCTGCAGGCGCTGGATGACGTTGGCCATGGTGAAGGTCTTTCCGGAGCCGGTCACGCCCAGGAGCACCTGGTCCTTCATGCCGCTCTCGATGCCCTTCACCAGCGCGTCTATGGCCTCGGGCTGGTCGCCCCGGGGCGTAAAATCGGAGTGCAGTTCAAACATCGCCGTCCTCCGCGTTTTTCTTTTTCGCCAGCCAGTAGGCTTCCATCAGGGCCTTGGCCAGGGCGTCCTTGTCGCTTTCGCTCATGCTTCCGCCGGAGAACAGGGCTTTGACCCGGCTGAGCACTTCTTCCGCCTCGCCGCGGCTGCCGTCTGCCGGAGACGGGGGCTCGTCCTCGGTGAGGAACCAGTTCCTGTCGACGCCGAACAGATCGCTCAAAAGCGTGTAGACCTCGCGCTTGCGGGGGTAGAACTGTCCGGACTCGTAGCCTTCCACCGTGCGCTTGGCAAGGCCCAGGCGGCGGGCCAGCTCCTCCTGGGTCATGTGCGCCTGGGTGCGTTTCAGGCGCAGTTTTTCGCAGAACCTCATTTGTTCATCTCCCGGGCTTTTGTGGATTCGGCACAAAAAAACCGCAAAATAATCTCGACACAGGGCCGTTGACACCGCAATTGAATTGCGATATAATTGCGAGTCGTAACCGAATTGCGACTCACATTATATGCCGGGACGTTGACGATGTCAACACTTTTTTATGGAAGTTTTGTTCGCCAGTAAGCGTACAGGCGAACAGGAGATGAAGGGAGAGATGTGTGTGATGCAGGAAAGATACCCGGACGCCTGCCGCGCGCTGGAGCGCGTGCTGGCCAAACGCATGAACGTGGAGGCGATGTACGAGCGGGCGCGCATGACCGAGAGGGCGGCCTCGCGCCCGGCCGCAGGGAAAGACGGCGCCTTCAGGGAGGACATGCTGGCACGTGCCGGCGCCATGCGCGCCGAAGCTGACCGTGAAAAGGCGGAGCTCGACAAAATGTGCAGCCGCATGACGCTTTTGCTGGAAAGATGCCGCTCGGCGGGGGACGCGCTGGTGCTGAAGCTTAGGTACGTGGACGGCGCGGAGCGGGACATGGTGCGGGCCATGCTCAACCTGTCGGTGTCCGGCTACCACAGCAGGAGGACCCGGGGCCTGGCGGAGCTACAGCGCGTGATATCGGAGGCCGGCGATGGAATGCGCGGCGCTTGATTTTAAGGCGCTTCTGCGCCTGGCGAATCTGCTGGCAGACGAGACGGGCGTGGAGCGCGTGGGGCGGATGGAACTGTTCGAGGCCTGGTCCGATCCGGTCCCGCAGCCGGTGGTGAAGCGCCGGGGCGGCGCATGGCTGTGGGCCGACCGCTTTTATGCCGCCGTATGCCGTCCGGGCGGAAAGGTCGAATACGTCTATCTCACCCGCACGCATATCGAAGAGGAAATCCAGGGTTACGCCGCCCTGAGGCGGAGAAGGCCGGACGCGCCCGCCCTGCCGGAGGAGATCCGCCGCCAGTTTCGCTCGGCCATGCGGCGCATGCATATGCGCGGAACGGACATCTGGCTGGCCGAAGCGTACCGGGAGGCGGCAACATTTACGCGGGCTTAATATATGGCATATTGACAAAAGCGCCACGCCCGCATATAATAGTCAAAGAAGGTCAAACAAGACCTTCATACGGATATGATCAGAAACGGAGGGGATTGCATGAACGCTGAGAAATTTACGAGGAAGTCGCTGGAAGCGCTGCAATCGGCTCAGCAGACCGCCCTCAGATACGGCAATATGCAGATCGAGCAGGCGCACCTTTTGTACGCGCTGCTCACGCAGGACGGCGGGCTGACGCCGGAAATACTCAAAAAGATCAATGTGGACGTGAGCCGCTTCACCCAGGAATGCCTGCGGGTGATCGAGCGCACGCCCCGGGTGTCGGGCTCCGGGCGGGAGATGGACAAGGTGTACATCTCGCCGGACGTGAACAACGCCCTGATGGCCGCCGAGAGCGAGGCCGAGCGCATGAAGGACGACTACGTGTCGGTAGAGCATGTGCTTTTGGGCCTGATCGAGTGCGCGGCGGGCCAGGTGGCGGCGCTGGTGAAAAACCACGGGGTGACGAAGGACAAGCTGCTGGGCGCGCTGCAGAGCGTGCGGGGCAATACCCGCGTGACCACGGACTCGCCGGAGGACACCTACGAGGCCCTGGGCAAATATGCCCAGGATCTGACCGATATGGCCCGAAAGCAGAAGCTGGACCCCGTGATCGGCCGCGACAGCGAGATCCGCAACGTGATCCGCATTCTGTCCAGAAAGACCAAGAACAACCCGGTGCTGATCGGCGAGCCGGGCGTAGGCAAGACCGCCATCGCCGAGGGCCTGGCCCAGCGCATCGTGGCGGGGGACGTGCCTTCCTCACTGAAGGACAGGCAGCTGTATTCCCTGGACATGGGCGCGCTGATCGCCGGCGCGAAGTATAAGGGAGAGTTCGAGGAGCGCCTGAAGGCCGTGCTCAAGGAAGTTACCTCCGCCGAGGGCAGGATCATCCTGTTCATCGACGAGCTGCACAACATCGTGGGCGCGGGCAAGGGCGAAGGCAGCATGGACGCGGGCAACCTCTTAAAGCCCATGCTGGCCAGGGGCGAGCTCCACTGCGTGGGCGCAACCACCCTGGACGAATACCGCAAGTATATCGAGAAGGACGCCGCCCTGGAGCGCCGCTTCCAGCCCGTGCTGGTGGAGGAGCCCTCGGTGGAGGACACCATCAGCATCCTGCGCGGCCTGGAGGAAAGGTACGAGGTCTTCCACGGCGTGAAGATCACCGACCAGGCGCTGGTGGAGGCGGCGGTGCTTTCCAACCGCTACATCTCCGACCGCTTCCTGCCGGACAAGGCCATCGACCTGGTGGACGAGGCCTGCGCCATGGTGCGCACGGAGATGGATTCCATGCCCCAGGAGCTGGACGAGATCCGCCGCACGATCATGCGCATGGAAATCGAAGAGGTGGCCCTGGCCAACGAGCCGGACGAAAAGGCCAGCGTGGAGCGCCTGGGCAAACTCAGGCAGGAGCTGTACGAAAAGCGGGACGAGTTCAACGAGATGAAGGCCCGCTGGGAAAATGAGAAGGAAAGCATCCACAAGGTGCGCGCCTTGCGCGAGCAAATCGAGCAGGTGAACGCGGACATCCAGATGGCGGAGAGGAACTACGACCTGAACAAGGCCGCGGAGCTCAAGTACGGCAGGCTGCCCGAGCTGCAGAAGCAGCTGGAGCAGGCCGAGAGCGACGCCGAGAAGGACAAGTCCGCCCGTACCCTGCTGCGCGACAAGGTGACGGAGGACGAGATCGCCCGCATCGTGTCCCGCTGGACGGGCATCCCGGTGACGCGGCTGATGGAAAGCGAAAGGGAGAAGCTTCTGCACCTGGACGACCAGCTGCATAAGCGCGTGATCGGTCAGGACGAGGCGGTGACGCTGGTGAGCGAAGCCATCCTGCGCTCCCGCGCCGGCATCCAGGCGCCCGGGCGCCCCGTGGGCTCATTTATGTTCCTGGGCCCCACGGGCGTAGGCAAGACGGAACTGGCCAAGGCCCTCGCCCAGGCGCTGTTCGACGACGAGAAGGCCATGGTGCGCATCGACATGAGCGAGTATATGGAGAAGTTCTCCGTGTCCCGCCTGATCGGAGCGCCTCCGGGCTATGTGGGCTACGACGAGGGCGGCCAGCTCACGGAAGCCGTGCGCAGAAGGCCCTACTCGGTGATCCTGTTCGACGAGATCGAAAAGGCCCATCCCGACGTGTTCAACGTGCTTCTGCAGCTGCTGGACGACGGCCGGCTCACCGACAGCCAGGGCCACACGGTGGACTTTGCCAACACCATCATCATCATGACCTCCAACCTGGGCAGCGACGTGATCCTGAACGGCATCGGCGAAAACGGCGAGCTCACCGGCCAGGCGAAGGAAGAAGTGGAGGAGATGCTCCACGAGAGCTTCAGGCCGGAATTCCTGAACCGCCTGGACGAGATCATCTACTTCAAGGGCCTCACCCGCGCGCAGATCAGCGGCATCGCCCAGCTGATGATCGACGAAGTGAACCGGCGCCTGGAGGAGAAGGGCGTGCGCGTGCGCCTGACCCCCGCGGCCATGGACAAACTGATCGCCGAGGCGTATTCGCCGGAGTTCGGCGCCAGGCCCCTGCGCCGCTACATCCAGCGCAACATCGAAACGCTTCTGGCCAAGGCACTCATCCGGGGCGACGTGGCGGAAGGCGGCGAGGCGCTGATCGACGCGGACGAGGGCGGACTGTACCTGAAGAGCGGCGAGCCCGTGCAGATCGAAACGGGCCGCTGAGCCGCAAGAGTAAGAAACGGATATCCTGTTTGCACCCGCGGGGGATCACGGCATCCTCCGCGGGTTTTTGCTTGCCGCAGACAAGTGCCGGCGCTTGATTTCATGTTAAAATTCGGCGGAAATCCACTTGACGGAACGCGCGGCTCCCGGCGCGCAAAGCGCTGAAAAATCGGCGCGAAATGCTTTCCCAAAGCCCCGGAAAGGGGTATTTTTTTGAGAGTTCCATTTTGGGAGCTTGACGGAATTTATACAGATATCATGGAATGCTCACGTCAAATTTACATATGCGGGAAGGGATGAAACCGCGGCGCCGAACGGGTCGCTTGACGGTGAATTAACATTTGGATATAATTTGATATGATTTGCAAGTGTGCAGTTTCTGCCCTCTGAGGTGTTTACGATATGATCAGAAGAACGCGCCGGGTACCGGATGTACGCCGCTCCGGACTCAGCTTTACGAGCGAGGAGACGGAGAAGGTCGTCGCCTGCGTCAGCCAGCTGCTGGGGGACGAAAAGCTCGCCAGGAGCATACAGTTCAGCCCCACCGTCATCTCCAATATCCGCCGCCTCCTTGCGGAGGGCGGCTCTGTCATAACGGATACCGGCATCATCGCCTCCTCCGTGGCCCAGTCGTTGGGCGGGGAAAAGCGCGTGCAGGTAAAGTGCTTTATCGACGACCCGGAGGTGCTCCTGCGGGCCACCAGCATGCACACCACCCGCGCGGAAGTGGCGCTGGACATGGCGCTTAGCGAGCCGGGGCTCAAGCTTTTGATCATCGGCTCCGCGCCCGCGGCTCTGAACCGCCTGCTGGCCCATCGCCAGCACGAGCCGCTGACGGACGTGAGCCTGCTGTGCACCGTAAACAACTACGCCGCTGCGATCCAGCTCAAGGAGCGCCTGCGCGAATGCGACATGGCGCACATCGTCACCCGCGGAAAACGCGGCGGGGTACAGGCAGCCGCGGTCATATTCGAGGCGGTGCTGAGAACGATACGGGAGAAAAGGTGAACGAGATCGGCGGTGAAGGCCAGGGCCTTCACCGCCGATCTCGTTCAGTGAGGAGTGAGGAGTGAGGAGCTAGGAGTGAGGAGCGAGGAATGAGAAGTTAGGAGTGAGGAGTTTTGAATACTGTAGCTGGCGCATCCAACCATTAACTCCTACCTCCTACCTTCTAACTCCTAACTCTTGACTTCTGCCTCCTACCACCTAACTCCACACTCCTTTGCGGCTGCTGCGCTGCCGCAACAGGTCAAATCTCACAAAATCCCACAAAAAACATCAAAAAATAACACAAAACCGGTCAGGGGATATGGCATTTCCGGAGGGGATATGATAGAATGAATCTGCGCTTTCATGCGCAGATCATGGGGAGGTGGCCGTATGCTCGCACTGGAGCGCAGGCAGCGCGTGGCGGAAACGCTGAAGACCGAAAAGCGCGTGTCTGTAAGCGAGCTCAGCCGCGTCCTGGGCGTCTCGGAGGAGACGGTCAGGCGCGACCTGGAACGGCTGGAAAAGGACGGGATCGCGCGCCGCACCTACGGAGGCGCGCTGTACAACGAGGACGAACGCAAGGAGACCCCGTATGATATCCGCAAACGCGCGGATGTGAACGCCAAGACCGCCATCGCGCGGGCCGTGGCGGAACTCATCTCGGACGGCGAGTATATCATGCTGGATGAAAGTTCGACCTCGTTTTTTGTTTCCTCCGCTCTCAGGCACCTGAGGGACATCACCGTGATCACCAATTCCATGGAGATCGTAAGCGAGCTGGCTAACGCGCAGGGCTGGACGGTGCTGTGCACAGGCGGGCTCAAGCGTCCCAGCGCGCCGTCCTTCGCCGGGCATCAGGCGGAGAGCATGGTGCGCTCCTACCACGTGGACAAGGCGATCATATCCTGCGACAGCCTCGACATGGAGGCGGGCTTCACCGACCGGCACGAGGACACGGCGCTGATCAAGCGCGCCATGATGGCCTCGGCCAAGCAGGTGATCCTGGCCGCGGATCACGGCAAGTTCGGCCGGGTGGCCTTCGCGGGCATCGGCGGACTCAATCAGATCGACTACCTGGTAACGGACACCGAGCCGGGCCCCGAGTGGCGCGAGGCTCTCGACAAATGCGGCGTAAGACTCATCTGCGCCGAGGGGAGGAAAAGGACATGAATCTTTCACCGCTCATTTATTTTTCCAGGCTCTACGGCGCCAACGCCGAACTGGTCACCTGCGGAGGCGGCAACACCTCCATGAAGGAAAACGGCCTGATGTACGTAAAGGGCTCCGGCACCGCCCTCAAGGACGCCGTGACGGATACCTTCGTGGGCATGGACATGCGCAGGCTCCTGGGCATCCTTGACGAGGAATACCCCGCCGACGACGCCGCCCGGGAGGCGAAATTCGTGCACGACTGCGCCCTGGCCAAGCTGCCCGGCGAGGAGAGCAAGCGGCCCAGCGTGGAGGCGCTTCTGCACGCGCTGTTCCCTCAGAGGTTCGTTCTGCACCTGCATCCGGCGCTGGTGAACGGCCTCACCTGCTCTCAAAACGGCGAAAGCGAGTGCCGCCGCCTGTTCGGCGACAGCGTGGTGTGGGTTCCCGCCTGCAAGCCGGGCTATACGCTGGCCAAGATCATGAAGGACGTGTTCGACGCTTCTTCCCGGCCCATCAAGACCGTGCTGCTGGAGAACCACGGCGTGTTCTTCGGCGCGGACACCGTGGAAGACCTGGCCGTGCACCTGAACGGCATGCTCAACGCCCTGAACGCCTGCGTGAAGGAAAAGCCGGACGTGGAATCCGACGCCGAGGAGCCCGGCTACGAGGATAAGATCCGCCGTTTCAGCGGCAAACAGTACGTCAATTTCAACGCCAGCCCCACCGCGCTGCGCTTTGCCGCCAGCCCCGAGGCTGCCGCGCCCATCATGAAGCCCTTCAACCCCGATCAGATCGTGTACTGCGGCCCCCGCGTGAAATTCGCCAACTGCGAAAACTGCCTGAACAGCATCGACGCCAACGTGATCGTGATGCGCGGCAAGGGCATCTACGCCCTGGGCGACACCCAGAAGGCCGCGGACAACTGCATGACGCTGGTGAAGGACGCCATGAAGATCGCCGTGTACGCCGAGGCTTTCGGCGGCGCGAAGCCCATGGCCCAGGAGCTGGTGGACTTCATCGTGGGCTGGGAAGTGGAAAGCTACCGCAAATCGGTAACCAAATAAACCGGGAACCAATATAACGGAGGCAGAAAAATGACTTTCGAAGAAGCAAAGGTACTTGCGGCAAAGAACGTGCACGTCCGCCCGGCGACCAGCGGACGCCTGGCCGGAAAGATCGCCATCGTCACGGGCGCGGCCCAGGGTTTCGGCTACGGCATCGCCAAGGAGATGCTGAAGGAAGGCGCTTCCATCGTGGTTGCGGACCTGAACGACCAGCTGGCCGCCAAGGTGGCCGAGGAATTCGGCGAGCACGCCACCTGGGCCAAGGTGGACGTGAGCGATCCCGAGAGCGTGGAGCAGATGGTGGTCAAGACCGTAGAGGTCTTCGGCGGCCTGGACATCCTGGTGGCCAACGCGGGCGTCGCCATCGCGGGCAGCCTGGACGAAATGATCCCCGCCAAGTTCGACTTCGTGACCAAAATCAATTACAACGGCTATTTCCTCTGCGCCAAATACGCTTCCGGCATCATGAAGGCGCAGTTCGAGGCGGACAGCAGCCTGTTTTTCGACATCATCCAGATCAACTCCAAGAGCGGCCTGGAGGGCAGCAAGAACAACTTCGCCTACGCGGGCGGCAAGTTCGGCGGCATCGGCCTCACCCAGTCCTTTGCGCTGGAGCTGGCGCCTTTCAACATCAAGGTCAATTCCATCTGCCCCGGCAACTACTACGACGGGCCGCTGTGGAGCGATCCGGTGAAGGGCCTGTTCGTGCAGTACTTAAACGCCGGCAAGGTGCCCGGCGCGAAGACCGTGGAGGACGTGAAGGCCTACTACCTTTCCAAGTCCCTGATCAAGCGCGGCTGCCTGCCCAGCGACGTGGCTCTGGCCCTGACCTACTGCGTGGAGCAGAAGTACGAGACCGGCCAGGCCATCCCCGTGACCGGCGGCCAGGTGATGCTGAATTAGTTTGGAGTCGGGAGTTTTGAATGCTTTTTGGTGCACCATAACCATTAAAACTCTGCACTCCGCACTCTCCCGCAATCCTTTTCTGAAAGGGATCATATATGAACAAACAGGAAATCCTTTCGCTTTTGAACGCGCCTTCGGCCAAGGAGCGGCTCGGCAACCTGAGAAAGATCATCTCTGCCGAGACCGAAAAGCCCGTTGCCCGGCCGGAGTTCGCCAACAACCACATCCATACCACCTATTCCTTCTCGCCCTATTCGCCCACGGCGGCGGTGTATTTCGCCCGGGCGGAGGGCCTGCTCACCTGCGGCATCATGGACCACGATTCCATCGCGGGGGCGGAGGAATTCCGCGAGGCGGGAAAAATCGCGGGCATGGGCACCACCTGCGGCTTCGAGGCCCGCGTATCCCTGAAGGGCACGCCCTTTGAAAACCGGCGCACCAACCATCCCGACCAGGCCGGTGCGGCGTACATGGCTTTCCACTCCGTGCCCTGTGAAAGCTTTGAAAAGGCGCAAAGCAAGCTGCACGCCCTGGCGGCGCTCAGAAACGACCGCAATCGCCTGATGACCGATAAGATCAACTCTGTCATGCGCCCCTACGGCTTCAGCCTGGATTTTGACCGGGACGTGCTTCCCCTGAGCATGTACGAGCAGGGCGGCACCGTGACCGAGAGGCATCTTCTGTACGCGCTGAGCCTCAGGCTCATCGAAAAAGTCGGCGCGCAGAACGTGCTTTCCTTCCTCACGGACGAACTGAAGATCACGCCCTCCGAAAAGATACAGCAGCGCCTGAAGGACATAAAAAGCGAGCACTTCGCCTACGACCTGCTGGGCGTGATGAAGAGCGAGCTGAACCAGCGCACCTATATCCCCGCGGACCGGGAGATGATGACGCTCTCCGAGGCGGTCGCTTTTGCAAACGACATCGGCGCCACCCTGTGCTACGCGTACCTGGGCGACGTTGGCGACAGCGTGACGGGCGACAAAAAGGCCCAGAAGTTTGAGGACGATTATCTGGAAGAGCTGCTTTCCTACCTCAGGAAAGCGGGGGTGAAGGGCGTCACCTTCATGCCCAGCCGCAATACCCGCGCCCAGCTGGAAAGGCTGATGGGCCTGTGCGGCGAATACGGCTTTACGCAGATCTCCGGCGAGGACATCAACTCCTCCCGGCAGAGCTTCATATGCAAGGAACTGGCGGAGCCCATGTTTCATCATTTAGTGGACGCCGCGTGGAAACTGGTAAAACAGGAGATCAGGGAGGATTGACATGAAAACCAAGGCAGTAAGACTCTACGGAAAGGAAGACCTGCGGCTGGAATCCTTCGAGCTGCCCGAGATCAAGGACGGCGAGATCCTGGCCAAGGTCATCTGCGACTCCATCTGCATGTCCACCTACAAGTGCGCCGAGCAGGGCGCCGAGCACAAGCGCGTGCCCAAGGACGTGGCCGCGAACCCCACGATCATGGGCCACGAGTTCTGCGGCGAGATCCTGAAGGTGGGCAGCGAGTGGCAGGACAAATACCATGTGGGCATGCGCTTCGCCATCCAGCCCAACATCAACTACAAGGGCACCATGTGGGCCCCCGGCTACAGCTACCGCACCATCGGCGGCGACGCCACCTACATTGTGATCCCGCGGGAGTTCATGGAGACCGGCTGCCTGCTGGAGTACAAAGGCGACAACTATTTCGGCGCATCCCTGTCTGAGCCGCTGTCCTGCGTGGCGGGCACCTTCAAGGCCATGTACCACACCAGGAACGGCTGCTACGAGCACTTCATGGGCATCCGTGAAAAGGGCAAGATGGCCCTGCTGGCGTCCGTCGGCCCCATGGGCCTGGCCGCCATCGACTACATCCTGCACACCGAGCGCCGTCCTTCGCTTCTGGTGATCACGGATATCGACCAGTCCCGCCTGGACCGGGCGGCGTCCATCCACACCGTGGAGAAGGCAAAAGAGCAGGGCGTGGAACTGCACTACGTGAACACCGGCAGGTTTGAAGACCCGGTGGCCGCGCTGCGCGAGCTCACGGGTGGCACCGGCTACGACGACGTGGTGTGCTTTGCGCCCGTCACCCCCGTGGTGGAGCAGGCCGACGCCATCCTGGGCACGGATGGCTGCCTGAACTTCTTCGCCGGCCCCGCCCGCAAGGACTTTTACGCCAAACTGAACTTCTACAACGTGCATTACGGCTCCACCCACATCTGCGGCACCTCCGGCGGCAACACCGACGATATGGCGGAGTGCCTGAAGATGATGGGCGAGGGCAAGCTCACGCCTGCGGCGCTGGTGACCCATATCGGCGGCATCGACGCGGTGATCGACACCACGCTGAACCTGCCCAAGATCCCGGGCGGCAAAAAGCTGATCTACACCCACATCAGCATGCCCCTGACCGCCATTGCGGACTTTGAAGAAAAGGGCAAGACCGATCCCATGTACGCGCACCTGGCGGAGCTGACCGCCAAAACCAACGGCCTGTGGAACAAAGAGGCCGAAGACTATCTGCTCAGTACGCTCGCGAAGGAGGAAGAGTAAAAAATGGCAAAAGCGGTGATCATGCCGAAGGCGGGCATCACGGTTGAATCCTGCATCATCGGCAAGTGGCTCAAGCAAGTAGGCGACCAGGTAAAGGTGGGGGACATCCTCTACACCTACGAGACCGACAAGGCTTCGTTCGAGTGCGAAAGCACGGAAGAGGGCGAGATCCTGGCCATCTTCTTCAAGGACGGAGACGAGGTGCCCTGCTTTACCAACGTGTGCGCCATCGGCGCCAAGGGCGAGAAATATGACGACCTGATCCCCGGCGGCGCGGCCCCTGCGGCGGAAGCGCCCAAGGCGGAAGAAGCGCCCAAGCCCGAAGCGGCCAAGGAAGCGCCCAAAGCGGCCGCCCCCAGCACGAAAAGCGAAGACGGCGCGCTGAAGGTCTCTCCCAGGGCGCGCACCCTCGCCGAAAAGGCGGGCGTCGATCCCGCGTACGCCGAGCCCACCGGCCCCAACGGCCGCGTGATCGAGCGTGACGTGCGCAAGCTCATGGAAACCGGCATGCCCGCCGAGGCAGCGTCCAAGGCAGAAGCCGCTCCAGCCCAGCCAGCCGCTGCGGCCGCGCCTGCGCAGGAATACGAGGACGTGAAGTTCTCCGGCATCCGCAAGGCCATCGCCAAGAGCATGATGAACAGCCTGCACTCCATGGCCCAGCTCACCAACCATCATACCTTCGACGCCGCTTCCATCCAGGCCTTCCGCAAGCAGTGCAAGGCCGCGGGCGGAGACGTGGGCGGCATCACCCTGGGCGACATGGTGCTCTACGCCGTGAGCCGCACGCTGAAGGACTTCCCGGACCTGAACGCCAACATGATCGACGACGCCACCATCCGCCGCTTCAGGCACGTGAACCTGGGCGTGGCGGTGGATACCCCCAGAGGCCTCATGGTGCCCACGATCTTCAACGCCGACACCAAGAGCCTGCTGGAGATCAGCAGGGAAGTGAAGACCCTGGCCGAGGCGGCGCGCTCCGGCGCCATCAGCCCCGACCTGCTCACGGGCGGCTCCTTCACCGTGTCCAACCTGGGCAGCACGGGCGTTGAAATGTTCACCCCCGTCATCAATCCCCCGCAGACCGCCATCCTGGGCGTGTGCGGCATCACCCAGAGGGTGCGCGAGGAGAACGGCCAGATCAAACTCTATCCCGCCATGGGCCTTTCCCTCACCTACGATCACCGCGCGGTGGACGGCTCTCCCGCCAGCAAGTTCGTGCAGGCGCTGAGCAAGAACCTGGAACAGTTCACCCTGCTTCTGGCAAAATAATCTGCTTTAGGAGATAGCGATATGGATTTGTTTGATCTCATCGTGATCGGCGGCGGCCCCGGCGGATATCTCGCCGCGGAGCGCGCCGCGCAGGGCGGGCTGAAGGTCTGCCTGTTCGAGAAGAGGGCGCTGGGCGGCGTGTGCCTGAACGAAGGCTGCATCCCCACCAAGACCCTGCTCAACTCCGCCAAGCTCTACCGCCACGCCACCGAGAGCGAGAACTTCGGCGTGAAGAGCGAAAACGTGACCTTTGACCATGCGCAGGTGATCAGGCGCAAGGCCAAGGTGGTCAAGACGCTGGTGAGCGGCGTGGGCATGACCATGAGCGCCAACAAGGTGAACGTGGTCAGCGCTTCTGCCGTGGTGAACGGCAAGCAGGACGGCAAGTTCAAGGTCAGCGCCGAAGGCAAGGACTACTTCAGCGACCGGCTGATCCTGGCCTGCGGCTCCGAAGCCGTGGTGCCGCCCATCCCCGGCGTGAAGGAAGGCGTGGAGAGCGGATTCGTGATGACCAACCGCGAGATCCTGGACGAGACCCAGCTGCCCAAGACCCTTGCGGTCATCGGCGGCGGCGTGATCGGCCTGGAGATGGCCTGCTACTTCGCTTCCGTAGGCGTGCAGGTCACCGTGATCGAAATGATGCCCAAGATCGCCGGCCCTACCGACAGCGACATCTGCAAGGTGCTTGAGGCTGAGTACGAAAAGCGCGGCATGATCTTCAAGCTCTCCGCCAAGGTGCTTTCCGTCAAGCCCGGCGCGGTGGTGTATGAAGACAAGGACGGCCAGCACGAGTGCCCCTGCGACAAGGTGCTCCTGTCCGTAGGCCGCCGGGCTGCCACCAAGGGCGTGGGCCTGGAAAGCCTGAACATCGAAATGAACCGCGGCGCCATCGTCACCGACGACACCCTGGCCACCAGCGTTCCCAACGTCTGGGCCGTGGGCGACTGCAACGGCAAGATCATGCTGGCGCACACCGCCTACCGCGAGGCCGAGGTGGCCGTGAACAACATCCTGGGCAAAAAAGACAGGATCAACTACAATTCCATTCCCTCGGTCATCTACACCGATCCCGAGGTGGCCAGCGTGGGCTACACGAAGGAAGCTGCCGAGAAGGCGGGCCTGAGCGTAAAGGAAGTCAACGTGCCCATGATGTATGCGGGCCGCTACGTGGCCGAAGTGGACGGCGGCAAGGGCTTCTGCAAGATCGTGCTGGACAAGGACAAAAACCGCGTGGTGGGCGTGCACCTGGTGGGCTCCTACGCATCCGAGATGATCCTGTCCGCCGCCATGATGGTGGATACCGAGCTGCCGCCCGAGCGCCTGAAGAAATTCGTGTTCCCGCATCCCACCGTGTGCGAAGTCATCAGGGAAGCGATATTCAAACTGTAATAATGGAAAGGGGAAATACCTATGCCTAAGTCATTATATTACGGTCCGGACGAGATCCGCGCCAAGAGCATCATCCATTTTGAGGACATCGCCGTAAACGCCTACGACAAGACCGTGGCGGAAGAGCGCAAGAACTTTGCCGACGAGGACCTGATCCGCATCTACCGCGACATCACCATCCTGCGCGAGTTCGAGAGCATGCTCACCTCCATCAAGACCCAGAAGGTCTACAACGGCGTGGAGACCACCTACCCCGGCCCCGCCCACCTGTCCGTGGGCCAGGAGGCCGCCTGCGTGGGCCAGGCCTACCTGATGACCCCCAACGACTATCAGTTCGGTTCCCACAGGAGCCACTCCGAGATCCTGGCCAAGGCCCTGTCTTCCATCCAGAAGCTCTCCGACGAAGAGCTGCTGAAGATCATGGAAAGCTTCCTGGGCGGCCAGACCCTGCGCGCCGTGGAGAAGATGGGTCCAACGAACTCCGTGAAGGAGCTGGCCATCCGCTTTATCCTCTACGGCACACTCTCCGAGATCTTCGCCCGCAAGACGGGCTTCCATATGGGTCTGGGCGGAAGCATGCACGCCTTCTTCCTGCCCTTCGGCGTGTACCCCAACAACGCCATCGTGGGCGGCTCCGCCCCCATCGCCACGGGCGCCGCGCTGTACAAGAAGTGCAATGATAAAAACGGCTTCGTGGTGTGCAACATCGGCGACGGCTCCCTGGGCTGCGGCCCCGTGCTGGAAGCGCTGAACTTCGCCTGCATGGACCAGTTCCACACCCTGTGGACCGACGACGGCAGACCCGCCACCGGCCTTCCGATCCTGTTCAACATTTTCAACAACGGCTACGGCATGGGCGGCCAGACCAAGGGCGAGACCATGGCCTACGACATGCTGGCGCGCCTGGGCGCGGGCTTCACCCCCAACCAGATGCACGCTGAGCGCGTGGACGGCTTCAACCCCCTGGCGGTGATCGACGCCATGAAGCGCAAGCTTGAGATCCTGAAGAGCGGCGACGGCCCGGTGCTGCTGGATACCCTCACCTACCGCTTCTGCGGCCACAGCGTATCCGACCAGAACGCCTACCGCGAGAAGGACGAGATCAACGACTGGATGGCCGTCGATCCCATCATCACCTATCGCGCGGGCCTCGTGGACGCCGGCGTGGCTCCCGACAGCAAGTTTGAAGAGATCCTGGCCGAGACCAAAGAGCGCATGACCAACATCTGCCGCCACGCCGCGGACAAGGAATTCAGCCCCTACGCGGACATGAAGGCCGATCCCATGGTGGTGGAGCGCCTGATGTTCTCCAACGAGAAGGTGCCCGCCTTCGGAACCGGGAAGAGCAACGTGCTGGCGCCCAAGGAGGAGTGCCCCAGGGTACAGCAGATCGCGGGCAAGAGCCGCAGCGCTTTCGACGCGGAAGGCAAGGCCGTTTCCAAGATGAAGACCTTCAACATCCGCGACGCCATCTTCGAGCCCCTGATCGACAAGTTCTATGAAGACTCCACGCTGGTCGCCTACGGTGAAGACGTGCGCGACTGGGGCGGCGCTTTCGCCGTGTACCGCGGACTGCCGGACGTTCTGCCCCACAGCCGCCTGTTCAACGCCCCCATTTCCGAGGCCTGCATCGTAGGTAGCGCCGTTGGCTACGCCATGTGCGGCGGCCGCGCGGTGGTGGAGCTGATGTACGCGGACTTCATCGGCCGCGCCGGCGACGAGATCTTCAACCAGATGTCCAAGTGGCAGGCCATGAGCGCCGGCATCCTCAAGATGCCCGTGATCCTGCGCGTGAGCGTGGGCTCCAAGTACGGCGCCCAGCACTCTCAGGACTGGACCAGCCTGTGCGCCCACATCCCGGGCCTCAAGGTCTGCTTCCCCGCCACCCCCTGGGAGGCCAAGGGCCTAATGCAGACCGCCCTCAACGGCACCGATCCCGTGGTGTTCTTTGAGAGCCAGCGCATCTACGACATGGGCGAAATGTTCCACGAGGGCGGCGTGCCCAAGGAGAGCTACGAGATCGAGATCGGCGACACCAACCTGATCCGCGAGGGCAAGGACGTGACCATCCTCACCGTGGGCGCCGCGCTGTACCGCGCTGTGACCGCCGCCGACGAGCTGAAGGAAAAGTACGGCATGGAGGCCGAGATCATCAACCTGCACTCCCTGGTGCCACTGAACTACGAGAAGATCATCGCTTCCGTGAAGAAGACCGGTCGCGTTGTGCTGGTGTCCGACGCCTGCCAGAGGGGTTCCTTCCTCAATGACGTGGCCGCCAACATCACCGAGCTGTGCTTCGACGACCTCGACGCTCCCTGCGTTGTGGTGGGCGCCCGCAACTGGATCACGCCTCCCTTCGAGTTCGACGAGTTCTTCTTCCCGCAGCCCAGCTGGATTCTGGACGCCATCCACACTCGCATCGTGCCCATTCCCGGCTACGTGCCCCAGAACGCCGCCAGCGACGTGGAGCTGGAGCGCAGGCTGAAGGCCGGCGTGTAACAGACCTGTTTCCCTGCGCCCATCCGGACACGGAAAACTTCGCCCGGGACGGCTTTAGCCAAAGCGCCGCCCCGGGCTTATTTGCAGAAAAACCAAGGCTGATTAACGCAATTATAATTTCTTTTGCACCTTGCCGAGCGGATAGGGTGCAAATTTTGCACCTTCTCCTTGACCTGAAAGTGCAAATGTGATACGCTTTGCACGGAAAGAACATGTGCCGGTACGTTGCAGATACACGGTATCTGCGTGGAGCAGACTGCAAGGAAGCTTCCTCTGCAGCACAGACAGGGAATTATTGCATTTGACGGTTGATAAGATGAGTGTTAGCTATTTTCTGACCGCCCCTACGGGCGACGCATACGAAAATCTGGCGAGGGACGAGCTCATTCTGAACGAGCTCATCCCGGACAGCATCGTTTTGTACCTGTACGTCAACACCCGCGCGGTGATCATCGGCCGGAACCAGAATCCCCATATGGAATGCGACCTGGAGCGGATGGACGAGGACGGTGTGCAGCTGGTCAGGCGCGTTTCGGGCGGGGGAGCGGTGTATCACGACGCGGGGAACCTGAACTATTCGTTTATCGCTTCAGAGGATACCTACGACGAGGCGCGCCAGACGGGCGTGATCCTGAAAGCGCTTGAAACGCTGGGCATACGCGCCCAGGTCAGCGGCCGGAACGATCTCACGGTGAACGGCCTCAAGTTTTCCGGCAACGCCTTTGCCAAACGCGGGCATAACCGCCAGCACCACGGCACGCTTCTGATCAGCTCCCGGCTGGACGTGTTTGGCCGCTACCTGACGCCCCCGAAAGCGAAGCTGCAGGCCAAGGGCATCAAAAGCGTGCGCGCCCGGGTGGGAAACCTGAACGAGCTGGTGCCGGGGCTCACGGTGGAAAGGGCCGCGGAGGCGCTCAAAGCTGCCTTCGGGACGGAATACGGATACCCGCAGCCGTATGCGCTTAATGCGGATCAGCTCGCGCGCCTGTCTATCCTCAGACAAAAGCACGCCTCCCGCGACTGGCTCGCCGGGGAGACGCCCGAATTCGATATCACCTGTGAAGGCCGCGTGAGCTGGGGCACCGTGCGCCTGTGCCTGAATGTGGCCCATGGCGCGGTGCAGAGCTGCCGCGTGTACAGCGACAGCCTGGACACGGAAGCGCCGGAAAGGATCTCGGCCCTGCTGAAGGGCGTGCGCTTCGAAAAAGAGGACCTTCGAAAGGCGCTTGCCCTCGGCGGAGAGGAAGAGCTCGCCGCGCTTTTCTGAGAAGCCGCATGACAGCTTGCGGGAGAATCCCCCCGGGTGGTTTGGAGGGGTTTGTCCCTCCAATTTCGATCCGCAGGGCCAGCTTTGCCGGCCCGAGGAAGAAAAATCACGAAGGGCTGCTTGCCGCCCGGGAGTGATTTTTCTTACATTGCAGTTTTTTCGCCCGGAAATGCCCGAAGGCATTTCAGAAAAAACTGTAAGCCTGCCACTGAAGCTGGAGAAATTTGACGTCTCAAAAAAATAAGTATCAAAAGGCCCCAAACCAAACCGCTGGAAATGAAATCCCATTTCATTTCCAGCGATTGGCGAGTTCTGTAGCCTTCACAAAGGCGGCGGCCATGCGCCCGTCCGCGTTCACAAAATGGTTGCCGGGGTGCAGCGTAAGGTCCGCTGCTATGCCCTGCGCCGCCAGCAGCTCATATTGCTTTTTCAGCGCGCTGCCCACCGTGCACATCAGGGGGTGGCGCGTTCTGTCTTCCCTGTCTCCCAGCGACAGCGCCGCGGCCCCGGCCCGGAAGGAACGGGCAGCGGCGTAATCGGTATAGCCGGGAAACCAAACGGACGGCGACGCGGCGGCGACGGCCCGGAAACGGCTGCTCTCGTATCCTGCCCACAGGGCGAACAGGCCCGCCAGCGAATAGCCGCCCAGGATCACGCCCCGTGCGCCGCAGGGGGAAAGGGCGGGCAGCAGCTCTTCTTCGATATAGGTCAAAGTAGTCCGCGCGCCGCCCGAAAACGGCTTCTGCCCCCGGAACACCGGCTCGGCGTCCCAGGGCGCGAGCTCGCTGTCCCAGTCCGCCGAAAAGGCGGCTAAAGCAAAGCTCAGGCCGGGCGCGAGGGAAGATATCTTCTCCTTTTCGCTTTCCGGCATCGCCCGGTCGTGCTCGTCCACGGGCTGGACGAAGAGCCATTCGCTGTCCCGCGGACCGAGAAAAAACACCTCGCGTTTTTTCAGGTCCAGAAGCTCCATAGGATCCCTCCTTCGATCCGGATGAACGCGCTTTTCCAAATCCCGCTGCGTCACCGGTAAAGGCAAAGTATGCCGCTTATACATCCTGCCACTATTATAGCCGGATTTGTCCGGAAGCCAACAGTTTTCGGCAGGTTTTTGTTATTTGCAATGATCTGCCGGAATAATCTCCGGAAGTAGGATAAAATATAGGTTGATATTTGCCTATAATATGGTATAATACCGGCGGAGGCGATTTTATGAAGATAGATACCAATGCCATCGTCACGGCCACCGAGGCGAACCAGAATTTTTCGAAGGTGGCGAAAATGGCGGAAAAGAAGGGCCGCGTGGTGGTGTTCAAGAACAACAGGCCCAAGCTGCTCGTGATCGATCTGGATACGGAACCGCAGATCGAGATGACGGAGGACGAAAAGATCGATTTTGTGGCGGCGCGTATCCTTCGGGAGCACAGGGCTGCGTTTGAGGAGCTGGCGAAATGATCAGGTTTTCAAAGGAAAAGGTGCTGCTCCTCCATAAGCTCCTGGCGGAAGCCACAGGAGGCAGCGTGGGCGTGCGGGACGAAGGATTGCTGGACTCCGCGCTGGAAGGAGCGTTCGCGGGCTTCGGCGATCGGGAATTCTATCCCAGCAAAGAGGAAAAGGGCGCAAGGCTCGGTTACACGCTGATCTCCAACCACGCTTTTGTGGACGGCAACAAGCGGATCGGCGTATATGTGATGCTTTCCTTTCTCGAAATGAACGGCATCCGTATCCGCTGTACGGACGAAGAGCTGGTCCACGTGGGGCTGTCTGTGGCAAGCGGATGCATGGGCTATGAAGCGCTGCTTGAATGGGTTATAGAACATAAAGAATAAACGATGCAGGCGAACCTGTTTTCCAAAACGGCGGCAAAAAATCAGGACCCGGTCGTGCCGGGGCCTGTGCATATCAAAGCGGCTTCAGGTACAGGAACACCTCGTGCCCCCGCCGGTTTACGCAGACGGAATCGTCCTTTTCAAAGCCGAGCTTTTCGTGCAGGCGGATGCTGGCCGGGTTGTCTGTGCTTACCTGATCCAGGACCAGCCGGTAGCCTTTTCGGGCCGCGTGGGCCATCAGCAGGCAATACGCCTCGGAGGCGTATCCCTTTCGCCGCTCTGTGCGGTATATCTCCGCGCCGGCGGACACCATGCTTCGGCTATGTTCGTACAGGGAAACGCAGCCCACGATCCGCTGAGCGGACACGACGGCGAACATTTCGAAGTAACGGCCTTTATACAGACAGGTGTTCCATTCGTCGATCATATCCCGAATCTGGGCTTCGGTCATGTCCGGATACAGATTTACCCGGACGGACCGCGCGTCCTCGGGAAGGAAATGCCTGAGTGATACCATATACGATGCCTTTTCCGACATTTATTGGCTTAACGTCGCATCCGGATCAATTGGGGGAATCGGCATACCCGCAGAGCAGTTCCATCGCGTGCCGGGACAGGGAAAGGAATTCGCCCAGGATCTCGTCCGGAAAGCGCCCGTACCCCGCCTCGAAGGCGAGGGTGCCGCTGTAGCCGGCGCTTTGAAGGGCGGGGATCAGCGTTTCCCAGTCCAGCTGGCCGTAGAAGGGCATCAGGTGCAGGTCCTTGCCGTAGTAGTTGTCGTGCGCGTGGGTGCAGGTAATGCGCCTGCCCATGCGCCGGATCATGTCCGCCTGAAGGGCGCCGAACTGCAGGTGGGCGTGGCCGAAATCCCAGCAGCAGGTCACGCGGCTGTCGCCAAACATTTGGATGGCGCTTTCGAGCTCTTCGATCTCGGCGCACAGATGGGAGCGCTCGTCCGGCCCCACCCGATGATGGTCCTCGAAAGTGTTTTCCAGCGCCGCGTTGATGCCATAGGAAACGGTTTTCTCTATGGCGCTTTCCAGCACTTCCCGGGCCCGGGTGAGACCTTTTTCGACGTCGAAGGCTTCGCCTGCGGCGGGATGGTATTCGTCAAAGTGGAACACCAGGTCCTTTACGCCCAGGATGCGCGCGCCTTCGGCGGCCCTGTCCAGAAGGAGGCGGAACCGCTCAACGGGCTCCTTTTTGTAGAAATTATACGGCGCGTGGCACTGGGTGATGCGAATGCCGTATCTTTCGGCGGCGTCCGCAGCCAGGCGCGTCTCCGCCAGCCAGTCCTCAGAGGAAAAATCCGGGGAGTAATCGAGGTACTCAAATCCCGCTTCGGCGCACAGCCGGACGCAGGTGTCGGCGTCCCGGCGGCCGCCGGCCCTCACGGCCCGCAAAAAAGACGCGAATATCGCCGGTCTCATCTTGTTCACCCCGCATCGCAGTATCATTCCTGCTTTTAGTCTACACAAAACCCATATGATTGTCAACCGTTGCGCCGCCGTTTCTCCGGACTGCGCGGAAACACTTATTTTATTAGCGTTAGGTTAATAAAACTGGCCGTATATTGCAATTCAGAAGCCAAACGATTATAATTAAATTAATAAATTAACAGCCGCATAAGAATAATTAACATCCGATCGCCGCAGTTACCGCGGCGGAGGCGTATATGGCACTCAAACCGAACGAGAAGGAGCTTCTGAAGACCCTGTGCGTCCGCCTGGCGGAGATCGCCGCCAGGCCGGAGCATGCCCGCAGGCGCCGCCTGTGGGAAAAGCACAATACGCTTCAGGGCGAACGCCCGATGTTTCTGGCGGACCAGCTGCCCTGGAACGAGCTGGACCCTGCCTGCGACCGCGCGAACGCCATGATCGGAGACGATTACTGGAAGCGCGTGGAGATCTGGATGAAGCGCGAGATCTGGAAGGCCGAAAACCTTCTGACCGACGCGGTGGTGGACCCGTACGTAAAGCTGCCCGTGCCTTACCGCCACAGCGGCCGGGGCATTTCCAGCCGGGTGACGGAGCTCAAGCTGGACGCCAAGGGCGACGTGGCCAGCCAGAAGATGGAGTGCATCTTAAACGAACCGGAAGACGCGGAGAAGATCCTGGACCCCGTAATCGAGCCGCTGCCCGAAAAGCGCCGCGAGGTCTCCGAAACGGCGGACGAGCTGTTTTCAGGCATCCTGCCCTGGCGCTTTACGGGACCGGTGATGCACCTGGGCGCGTGGGACAACATCGCCTACTGGATGGGCGTGGAGAACCTGTACATCGAGCTGATCGACCGCCCGGAGATGATGCACGCCATCATGGAGCGCATGACCCGGACGTATTTCGCCGAGATCCGGCAGTTCAACCAGTACGGCCTGTACGATACCTGCGAAAACTACTGCCACTGCTCTCAGACCTATATGCCGGGCGACGATCCCGACCGGGAAGGCACCACCTTCGGCGGCTGGGCCTTCGGGCTGGCGCAGCCGTTTACGTCCGTTTCGCCCAAAGTGACGGAGGAATTCGAGTGCGCGTACATGAAGCGCGTGTTTCCATACTTTAAAAACATCTATTACGGCTGCTGCGACCGGCTGGACGACAGGATGGAATACGTGAGCGCCCTGCCCAACGTGCGAAAGATGTCCTGCAGCCCCTGGAGCCACCGGGAGGCTTTTGCGGAAAAGCTGCCCGTCTCCATCATCATGAGCAACAAGCCGAACCCCGCGTTTCTGGCCGGGGACGGCTTTGACGAAGACGCGGTGCGCGCGGACATACGCTATACCGTCGAGACCGCGCGAAAATACGGGAAAACGCTGGAGATGATCCTGAAGGACGTTTCCACCGTGAGATACGACGTAAGCAGGCTCAAACGCTTCTGCGCTATCGCGATGGAGGAAGCGGGAGCCTGACCAGACGGGCACGCGGGAAAGGTGGAAATTCCTTTTCCTTTCGGCGTTTACAGAAGGGAGGCGGCGGGCAGTGACATCCGGTCTGGCCGGACACAGGCGGACGGTACATCCGGCGCTGGCGGAATTCAAAAAGTACGTGAAGTATTGGGACCTGTGCCTGATGCTTGCGCCCGTTATCGCCTATTTTATCATCTTCAAATACATCCCCATGGGCGGCATCGTGATCGCCTTCAAGGATTACAAGCTGGGCCTGGGCATATCGGGCAGCATGTGGGTGGGCTTTGAAAACTTTATCCAGGCCTTCCAGACGCGGTTTTTCATCCGCTCCATCCGCAACACGCTCATCATCAGCCTGTACAAGCTGGCGGTGGGCTTTCCCTCGCCCATCGTCCTGGCGCTTCTGCTCAACGAGGTGCGCCACAGCGCCTACAAGCGCGTGGTGCAGACCATCAGCTATCTGCCCCACTTTTTGAGCTGGGTCATCATGGCGGGCATCCTCACCCAGCTGCTTTCGCCCAACAACGGCGCGGTGAACGCCCTGCTCAAAAACTGGTTCGGCCGCAGGGAGAGCATCTCCTTCCTGCTGGACAACCGCTACTTCCGCGGCACGGCGGTGGTCTCGGACGTGTGGAAAGGCGTGGGCTGGGGTTCGATACTGTACCTGGCCACCATCAGCTCCATCGACCCCACGCTGTACGAGGCCGCCATATGCGACGGCGCGTCCCGCCCGCAGCGCGTGCGCTACATCACCCTGCCCTGCATCATGCCCACCATCACCATCATGCTGATTCTGAACCTGGGCAGCATACTGGACGCGGGCTTCGACCAGATCCTGAACCTGTACTCCTCGGCGGTATACGAGACCGGCGACATCATCGACACCTACGTGTACCGCGTAGGCCTGGTGGACTGGAACTACAAGCTTTCCACGGCCATCGGTCTGTTCAAGAACCTGATCGGCTTTATGCTGGTCGTCACGACGAACGCCATTGCCAAGCGCATCAGCGGCAACGGCATCTGGTAGGGGAGGCGATCGCGTGCGCAGAGAAAGATTCGGCCCGGGCGACGTTCTCATCTATGTTCTGCTGGCGCTGTTGTGCCTGACGATCGTATTCGCCTTCATGCACCTGCTGAGCATATCGCTCTCCCCCAACTACGTGGCTACCAAGGGCGGGCTTCTGCTGTTCCCCAAAGACATCACCTTCGACAACTATATGAAGGTGTTCAAAAACCGCTACATCTGGCTGGGCTATAAAAACACGCTCATCCGCACCCTCGCGGGCACGAGCCTGCAGCTGATCGTCACCGCCCTGGGCGCGTACGTGCTGAGCAAAAAGTACTTTCCGCACCGCAGCTTCTGGACGCTTCTGATCGTGTTCACCATGTTCTTTTCCGGCGGCCTGATCCCCACGTTCCTTCTGGTCAAGCGGCTGGGGCTGATCGACACCTACGCCTCCATGATCATACCGGGCCTGGTGAGCGCGTACAACCTGACCATCATGCGCAACTACTTCCAGTCCCTGCCGGAGGAGATCGAGGAAAGCTGCATGATTGACGGCGCGGGCCGCATGCGCATCTTCTGGCAATTCATCCTGCCCCTGTCCACGCCCATATTGGCCACAGTGGCGCTGTGGCTGGCGGTGGGTCACTGGAACGCCTGGTTCGACGTGCTGATCTACATTTCCGACAAGGAGAAGCGCACGCTGCAGGTGGTGCTCAGAAACATCATCGTCACCGGCACCCAGGAGCTGGATACTGACGCCTCCGCCCATTCCGTGGCGGACGAGCCGCTGGTGAGCCCGGAGGGCCTCAAGGCCGCCAGCATCTATGTGGCCACGATACCCATCCTTTGCGTGTATCCGTTTTTGCAGCGGTATTTCGTAAAGGGCATCATGGTCGGTTCCCTGAAAGGTTAGGCGCCAAGAGCGTTAAACCATATCAAAAAGGAGGAAAGATTTATGACCCGCAAGTTTCTGTGCCTGCTTCTGGCGGTCGTGATGGCGCTGGGACTCATGTCCTTCGCCCCGGCTGAGGAAGCGCCCACCAAGATCACCGTGGCCGGCTACATGTTCGGCCCCATTGACGACGAGAAGGACGTGGTCACTCCCGCCGTCGAAAAACTGCTCAAGGAAAAGCACGGCATCAACGTGGACATCGAAGTGGAATACGTTGAGTATGCCAACTATTCCGAGATCATGGCGCCCCGCCTTGCCGGCGGCACCGCGCCCGACGTGTTCCTGGCGCTGAGCTCCAACACCCTGGACACCTACTACGATCAGGGCGTCATCGCTTCCTGGGACATCGACTTCTTCAAGGAGAACGCTCCCGACGTTTGGGCCTTCGTGGAGGCCGGCGGCGTGAACGGCGATCTGGCCAGCCAGTTCGACATGTGGCTGGAGTACGCCACCAAGGGTGACAAGATGGTGGTCGTGCCCTCCCTCAAGCCCGACGGCAACATGCCCTACAAGACCCTGATCTACCGCGGCGACTGGATCGAGAAGCTGGGCGTGACTGAGCTTCCCAAGACCGTGGACGACTTTGTTGACCTCATGTACGCCTTCACCAACGACGATCCCGACGGCGACGGCGAGAACGACACCTACGGCATGAGCCTCACCGGCATGAAGGCCCTGTTCGGCGCCTACGGCATGAGCTGCGGCTTCCTCGGCGGCAGCAGCTACTGGTACGTGGACGACGGCGAAGTGGTCAGCCCCGACGTGAGCGAGAAGAGCAAGGAAGTGCTCTCCATCCTGGCTGAGATGTACGCAAACGGCGCCATTGATCCCGAGTACGTAAAGGGCAAGGAATCCGCTGACGGTGCCTACTGGGCTGCCTCCGCGGGCCTGATCAACGGCCTGTACGGCGCCTCCGCCAACGCCTCCATCGACCACTTCCGCCTGAAGGAAGTGCTGAATGATGCCGGCGGACCCGTGGCGAAGACCTATTGGGAAGTAAACGGCGACGACGCTACCTTCGTGTACGCGCCCTGGCCGGCCGGCCCCGACGGAGACTACGGCTGGGCCGTGGGCTACGCGGTAGCCGTGAGCGAGAGCGCCGTGTACAACAAGGCGCTGGAAGAGGACCCCGACAAGCTGGCGCTGATCTTCCAGATCATGAACGCCTTTGCCACCGACGACGAGCTTTACATGCTGGCCGCCTGGGGCATCGAGGGCGAACAGTACACCATGGTGGACGGCAAGCCCGTGCGCAATCCCGAAATGACCAACGCGGACTTCAACGAAGTGGGCGTATGGGGCTGCCGCAGCCTCTACGGCGCGGACCGCGCGTTCAGCGAGCTGGCCTACAACCTGGCCTTCTACAATGACGCCTCCATCGCCAACCGCCTGAACTACTTCAAGCTCGACCAGTACAACAGCTACATCCAGGATGCTGTGAGCGTGACCCTGCCCTCTGCCGGCACCCTGCTCACCGACCTCAACACCCTGCGCGACGAGTACTTCAACGCCGTGATCCACGGTGAGAAGAACCTGGAAGAGGATTGGGACGCTTATGTAGCCGAGTACATGTCCATCGGCGGACAGACCCTCCACGACGAAGCCAACGACTGGTACGCCAACAAGTAATCACTGTTTTCCTGAAAAAGGCGGCGGGGGAGACCCCGCCGCTTTTCGTTTAGATATAGAGTCATTATCGCGAAAAATGGTTCTTCCCGGAAACATAGTGACTTGCGTGAAACAGACACCTCATCCGAGCCGCTTCGCGGCACACCTTCTCCTCAAGGAGAAGGCAAATCAAGGCTTCCCCTCAGAGGGGCAGCTCCGCTTAAGAAGGTGATGAGGTGGAATGTTGGACCGACATTTCGGTACTTTCCGTGAAGAGCCAAAAAACCGGCAGCCGCTGCCGGGAGGCTTGGAGGGGCACTTCTCCAATTTCAATCCGCAGGGGCGCTGCTCTCCGAACCACCCGGTAGATTCTTCAGACTTCTGCAACAGCTCGTTTAGCTTTGGATGTATTTGAAACTGGTTTATTCGCGGCGCGAACCTTGCACCGGTTTGTGAAGCGGGTTCACTTTTTTCTGGACGGCGCGCTTGGAAACAGGCGTGTTTTGTGTTATGATACAGGCAAAGGAGGCGATCGGATGAAGCTCAGACTTCTTGCATCCCAAACGGTTTGCACCGCCTTTGGCAAAAGCTTCCGGGAGCCGCGCATTCCCGGCGTTCTGGCCCTTGAAGACGGCACGGTGCTTCTGTGCCACGAGGCGCGGGCCGGAAACAGCGGGGACTGGGGCGATATCGACGTGCGGGTACTGCGCATGGAAAAAGGCAGCCCTGTTCGCGAAGTGCTGCGCCTGGGCGAGAGCCTTACACCCGGCGACGGGCGCATGCGTACCTGGGGCAACCCCACGCTGATCGACGCCGGCGGCGGGCGCGTGCTGCTTCTGTTCAACCGCAACTACGAGCAGGGCTTTATGTGTGAATCTGCGGACGGGGGCAGAAGCTGGGGCGCGATACGCGACCTCACCTATGTACTGCGCGGGTTTTCATATTCCTGGAACGTATGCGCCTTCGGGCCCGGCCACGGAGCGCGCCTGTCTTCGGGACGGCTGATCGTTCCTTTGTGGCTGGCAAACGGCGAATATTACGACGAAGGCCGGCGCCGCCAGCACAGACCCAGCGTATCCGGCTGCATATACACCGACGACGGCGGCAAAAGCTGGCAGACCGGCTTTGAGTACGGGGAGAAAAAGAATCCCAGCGAAACTTCTTTGGCGCCGCTTCCGGACGGGCGCGTGATGTTTTCCTTCCGCAACGAGGAGGACGCCAGGAAGCGGCTGACCAGTTTTTCCTCGGACGGCGGGCAGACGCTGGACGAAAGCCCCTTCTTCTCCATCACCGATCCCATATGCTTCGGCGGTCTGTGTGCGTTCCGGGACGGCGCGCTTCTGGCAAACTGCTTCAGCGAAACCCGTCGGGAGAACCTCGCCCTTTCCTATACCCGGGACGGCCGCAATTGGGAGCAATTGTTCCTTTTCGAAGGCCCGGCAGGCTATGCGGACGTGTACGCCCTCGGCAGGCGGGTATACGTCTTCAGCGAGGAGACAGACACGAAGAACTGGCTGATCGGCCGTCTGGTGCTCAGCGTGCTGGAAGCCGAAGAATAAGGACGGCAGACACAAACATCGCCCGCTGCATCTTGCAGCGGGCGATGTTTGTGTGTTTCGATCTATTACTTCTTCTCGGGGTCCTTTACGTTGCCCATGTTCTCGGCATGGCCGGAGACCATGTTGTCTTCGCCGGAGGACATTTTGCCGTTGTTCACGATCAGGTTGGTGATCACGCCCACGATGAAGGCGGTGGCCAGGGCGGTGATGGAGAGGAAGGAGCCGCCGGTGATGGCGTTGGTGCCGAACTCGAGGGTCAGGCCGCCGATGCCGCACACCAGGATCGCAGCCACCACGAACAGGTTCTTGCTGTTGCCCAGGTCAACGTTCTTGAGCATTTGCAGACCGCTCACCGCGATGAAGCCGTACATGGCGATGCAGGCGCCGCCCATGACGCTCTTGGGGATGGAGTTGATGAAGGCCACGAAGGGAGCGAAGAAGCTCAGCACGATGCAGCCGATGGCCGCGCCCATGATGCTCACGATGGAGGCGTTGCCGGTGATGGCCACGCAGCCGATGCTCTCGCCGTAGGTGGTGTTGGCGGCGCCGCCGAAGAAGCCGCCCACGATGGAGCCCACTCCGTCGCCCAGCAGGGTGTTGTCCAGGCCGGGATCGGTGATGAGGTCGCGGTTCACGATGTTGGAAAGGTTCTTGTGGTCAGCGATGTGCTGGGCCAGCTCCACGATGCCGATCGGGACGAAGGTGATGGCGATGTTGGCGATGGCGGTGCCGTCAAGGGGATATTCGCCGGCCGCCTTGATGGCCTGCACAAAGGTGAATTTGGGCAGGGACAGGATGGAGCCGAAGAACTTGAAATCGCCGAACACGTCCTTGAAGGACTGGAAGGAGAGGATCTGCAGGGCTTCCACTTCGGCGGCGTTGCCGATGAGGGTGAGGATGAGGGCCAGGATGTAGCCCGCGCCGATGCCGATGATGAAGGGGATGAGCTTCATGCCCTTGGTGCCCTTGATGGAAACGAACACGATGGCCAGGAAGGTGAACACGCCCACCGCGATGGTGATCAGGCTGTAATCGCTGCCGCCGTTGGTGCTCATCCAGCCGGTAGCGGTGCCGGAGAGGGAAAGACCGATCAGGGCGACGATGGGCCCGATGATGACGGCGGGCATGAGCTTGTTGACCCAGCCGCTGCCGGTGGCCTTGACGATGAGTGCGATGACCACGTATACGAGGCCGGCGAAGAGGATGCCCAGGATGACGCCCCAGTAGCCGTAGTTCATGCCGATCACAGCGGCGTACGCGCCCAGGAAGGTGAAGGAAGAGCCCAGGAACACGGGAGAACGGCGCTTGGTGAACAGCAGGTACACGATGGTGCCGATGCCGGCGCCGCACAGCGCGGCGGCGGGATCGAAGTAGAGCTTGCCGGTCTGGTCGAAACCGGTCATGAGCATGGGCACCAGCAGCGTGGCTGCCATGATGGCGATCATCTGCTGGAACGCGAACACGATCGTCTTTTTAAGTGCCGGTCTGTCGTTGATGTCGTAGATAAGCTTCATACAGTTTATCTCCCCTTGTTTTTATTCGTGATCGCGGGCAATCGAAAAAGCCTTGCCGTACCCATCTTCCAATGAGCATGGCAAGGCATGTAATCCCCATGTACAGTGTGTGGATCGCGCTCTTGCCAATATCTCGTATTGGATTAAAGATTGCCTCCGTTTTCACTGCCGATAAGTTTACTCCGCCCCGCGCAGTATGTCAAACGGAGTTTGTGTTATTTACGGAAAGCTAACCGGGTATTCTCTTATGCAGTCACAGGAAATCCCGGTTTGAAATCCGCCTTTCGAAAACCATGTTATCCACGCATCATGATTTGGATTAAAATCCAAATTCTTTCGAATTCAGTATTCTTTTTGGATTTCATTCCAAAAAGTATTGAAGTCCGGGCGGTAATCGTGTATAATAATGCCAGGATGTTATAAAGGACGTGATATGTATGCGCCTTATGCGCACAGAATATCTGAACAAGCTTATAAGCTTCAGAGACAAGCATCTGGTTAAGGTCGTAACCGGAGTGAGGCGCTGCGGGAAATCCACATTGCTGGAGATCTACAGGGATCATCTCGCAGCCAGCGGCGTCAGTTCAGAACAGATCATTTCCGTCAACCTCGAGGATTTTGATCTGCGTGATCTGCATGACCCCGCTGCGCTTCATTCCTATGTGAAGCAAAGACTCATTCCCGGCAAGATGAACTATGTATTCATCGATGAAGTACAGCACTGCGGCCAGTTTCCAGCCGTCATAGACAGTCTGTATCTGCGTTCTGACACGGATATATACCTGACCGGTTCGAACGCTTATATGCTCTCTGGAGAGATCGCGACACTGCTGTCCGGAAGGTATGTGGAAATCAGGATGCTTCCCCTGTCTTTCCGTGAGTACGCACAGGCAATGGGCGGTGAAGCCGCCCTGTCCCGGACATATCTTTCTTATGTTCAGAACGGTTCATTCCCCTACGCTCTGGAACTGTTGTCTGATAAATCTGCACTGCGGGATTACCTCGAAGGTGTTTACAACACCATCGTCATCAAGGATATTGCTGCCCGGAAAAGGATACAGGACGTCATGATGCTGGAGAGCATCACCCGATTTGTGTTTGACAGTATCGGAAGTCCGCTTTCCACCAAAAAGATAACCGACACAATGACTTCGATGAGCCGGAAGATCGATGTCAAAACAGTAGAACGTTATCTGGAAGGTCTGACTGAAAGCTTCGTAATGTATCGATGCCCGCGCTGGAACATACGCGGAAAGCAACTGCTCAAAACGCAGGAGAAATACTATGCGGTCGATATGGGCTTGCGCGGAGTTCTGCTGGGTTCAAGAGGCACGGATGTGGGCCACAGTCTGGAAAACATCGTGTACCTTGAGCTGCTCCGACGCGGTTATGAGGTATACACCGGCAAGCTCGACAATACCGAAGTGGATTTCGTCACGATGGGCGAACAGGGACAGAGCTATATACAGGTTGCCGCAAGCGTGCGCGATGAAACTACGCTGTCGAGAGAGCTTGCGCCGCTTCAGCGGATCGGCGATCAGTATACCAAGCTCATACTAACCCTCGACGAAGACCCCGAGGCGGATTATAACGGCATACGGCGCATCAACGCACTGGAATGGCTCATGGGGTATGTGAAGTAGAATGTGTCTGCGGTCCTTATCGGCACAATGACACATAAACGGCTGTTTACAGAAGGCGGGAGAATCCGCCGGGCGGTTTGGAGGGGCATTGCCCCTCCAATTTTTACTCCGCAGGGGCGCCTTCGCCGGCCCGGAAGATCCGCTGATTTTCAGCAAAAGCCGCGAAAACCTTTTGATCGAAATGTATCCCGATTCATTTCGGTCAGTTGGGCTTATAGCTCACCGTTCCGCACACCCTGTCGCCGGCGTCGCCCGCGGCGGTGTAGATGTAGCCTTTTTCGTTGAGGGGTTCGTCAGAATAGGCGGCGGTGTAGATGGGCACCTCCGGGAACTTTTCGTGGATCAGCTTTATTCCCGTGGCGGAGGAGAAGATGCACATGATCTTGATCCGGTCGCAGCCAGCTTCCTTCAGCAGCTCCACGGCCTTGAGCGCGGTGGCGCCGGTAGCCAGTGCGGGGTCTACGATGATCGCTTCGCCGCTGGCCACGTCCACGGGGAGCTTGAAGTAGTACTGCTTCGCCTCCAGGGTCTCCTCGTCCCGGTACAGGCCGATGTGGCCGACTTTCGCCGTGGGGCACAGGGCGCGCAGGCCGTCCACCATGCCGAGGCCCGCCCGCAGGATGGGTACGATGGTGAAGTCTTCGGCAAGCACGGGGCTTTCAAAGGTCCTCAGCGGCGCCTGCACCGTGATGTTTTTGGTAGGCATGTCCCGGAGCGCCTCGTAGCCCATGAGCATCGTGAGCTCCGTGACCAGCTCGCAGAACTCCTTGCTGCCCGTATGAACGTCGCGGAGGTGTGTCACCTTGTGCGCGATCAGGGGATGATCGAAGATCACTGTATTGATCAGAAACTGTTCCATACGTCTTCTCCTCATCATTTTTGTATTATGATACCCCCGTCGCGGCGGAAAAGCAATCCCGTTCGCGCAATTTAACCGCTCCGGGCCCAAAGCCCTGTCAAAATGACGCCTCAGCGGTTGCAATCCGGGGCAATTCCGGGTATAATTGCAGCATGGATTTCAGGAGGGCGGCATGAACCACGACACCTACCTGAGGATCGCGCTTCTGATGCGCTACGTGCTGGCGGGAGCGGGGCTGTTTACGGCCCTGTGGGCGCTGCATGCCGCGCTGCGCGACCAGGCGAACGCGCGGCAGATCCGGCGTACCGAAGCGGAGTTCGGCGCGGTGGCGGTGCTTTTCGTGTCTCCGACTGAAAAAAAAAGCACCCTCGCAAAGCTCCGCGGCAGAAGTGAAGAGCCGCCGCGGCTGGGCCGCAGCGGCAGCGTAGGCTCGGGCCGCGCCGCGGACGTGCGCATAAAGGGCATAGGACTTGACCGCCGCCACTTCGATTACGAGATCGACGAAAAAACCATGCGGGTATTCCCCGTCCGGCCGGGCAGCGTACGCAAGTACGGTAAACCGGGTGACGGCGAAAACGGCGTTCTGGAGTTCGGACCCGGCGAAAAAATCTGCGCGGGGAAAGCCGAGATGTATTTTTTGATGGTCCGGCGCAGCCGGGAGCCGGAAAGCCCCATGAACAGGCGCGCCTACCGGAACAAGCGGAAACAGCCATGCGGAAAGAAATAAAAATGGATCAGGCCATACAGCTCAGAAGGCGCATGAGCCGCACCAACGAGAAGCCCCTGGCGATCGCCGTTATGGGCTTTCAGGCGGCATGCATGCTGCTTCTGGCGTTCAAGGACCCCAGCGTTGACTGGTTCTCCATCCGCATGGCGGTCCTGCTGCCCCTGGGCACGCTGGCAGGGCTGTGGCTCACGTCCAAATGCTGCGCGGACAGGTGCATGTTCCTGCTCACGGCCTTTCTGTGCTCCCTGAGCGTGATCCTTTTACGGGCCGTTTTCAGCACGACCGGAAGGGCGGCACAGCAGGCAAAGTATCTTGGACTCAGCATCCCGGTGATGTTTTTCGGCGTACTGCTGCCCCGGTTCTTCACAGGGCGGGAAGAAAAGTTCATCGGCTTTGCCATGCTGTTTGGCGTCTGCTTTATGCTGTCGCCCTTCGCATTTCACACGTCTTCCGCTGCCCGCAGCTGGATACGCGTTCTCGGGCATCAGATGCAGCCCTCCGAGCTGATGAAGCCCGCCACGGTGTTCATCCTGGCGTCCTGCTTTACCCAGGGGCGCCGGGCGTCCGATTGGGGCGGCGGCGTGTTTTTCGGCGCGCTCAACTGCCTGATCCTGTTTGTGCAGAAGGACCTGGGCGCCATGCTTCTGTATTTTCTGCTCACGGCGGCCATGTTCGCTGCGGGCACCGGCCGGTGGAAGCTCACCCTCGGCGCAGTCGGCGCTGCGGCGGGGCTCGCGGTGATATTCGTGGTTTTCGTCGCCGGAAAGATCGACGGCTTCGGTTACCTGATCACCCGCATCGAGATCTGGAAGAACCCCTGGTCCGGCGCTCACGAAAGCAGCCGCCAGATCGTGCAGGGGCTCATGTCCATCGTAAGCGGCGGCCTGTTCGGGGCAGGGCTGGGGCTGTCCTCCGCCCGCAAGGTGGCGGTGGTTGCTTCCGATTATATCTTTGCGGCGGTGTCGGAGGAGTTCGGCATCGTTTTCGCCCTGTGCGTGCTGGCGGTCTTCATGGTGCTTCTGATCAGGGGCATGGGCGCGGCAGGCAGTGCGCGCAGCCGTTTTCACGCGCTGGTGGCCTTCGGCGCCTGCTTTGAGCTCACGGTGCAGATGCTTCTGATCGTGTGCGGCAACCTGCACATCGTGCCGCTTACGGGCGTGACGCTTCCCTTCGTGTCAGAAGGCGGCAGCTCACTGATGGGCAGCATGCTTCTGATGGGCATGATGATGGGCGTGTCCGCCGTGAATGCCCGGGACGAATACGACGACCTGATGCAGGCCAGCGGCGGCAGGGAGGTCGATCCGGAATGAAGGAGACCCGCGCCGCCATCCGGCTGATCACAGGCATACTGCTTGCTCTCGTACTGCTCACGGGCTTCGTGTACGTGGCGCGAATACAGGCCAACCGCGTCCGCTGGCTCAACCGCGCCCAGAACACGCGCATACAGGACGCGCGCAAAACCACCCTGCAGGGCACCATATTCGACAGCGCCTTTACGGTGCTGGCGGAAAGCCCCGAGCCGGGCGTGAGGCGCTATATCCAGGACAAAAACGTCCGCCTTGCCCTGAGCCACACCCTGGGCGACCAGAAGGGCATGAGCGAGACCGGCGTGGAAAACCGCCACGCCACCACGCTTCTGGGCATGACGGACCTGACCGGCACCGACAGGACGCTGCAGACCCTGCGGGGCGACGCCGTGGCCGGCTGCGACATCGTGCTCACGCTGAACGCGGAAATGTGCACGTATATGGCGTCGCAGTTCCCGTCGGGCAGCCGGGGCGCCTGCGCCGTGATCAATTACCGTACCGGGGCGATCCTGGGCAAGGTGTCCCTGCCCGGCTACGATCCCGCCGCCATGGACCAGGGCGCGCAGGACACCGCCTATTACGACCGGGTACTGCAGTACCGCTACGCGCCCGGCTCCACCTACAAGATCGTAACGCTCACCGCCGCGCTGAAGAACCTGCCCGGCGTGGAGAGCGAGATGTTCGACTGCCAGGGCGTTTGGAGCTTCGCGGACCGGGTGCTCCAGTGCGCGGGCGGAACGGCCCACGGCTCCCTGGACCTCAAAAGCGCGTTCTCCCAAAGCTGCAACATCACCTTCGCCTCCCTCGCCTACCGCATGGGCGCGGAAGCCATGAAGGCGGCCAGCGAGGATTTCGGGGTGAACGTGCAGTTCGCTTTCGACGACATCGTGCTGTACGAGTCCCATTGCCTGAACAGTTCTTTGGCGGCGGGGGAAGTGATCCAGGCAGGCTTCGGCCAGGGAAAAACAGAGCTTACGCCGCTGCACATGGCCATGATCGCCGGGGCGATCGCCAACGAGGGAGTGATGATGGAGCCTAAGCTCATCCGGGAGGTCCGCCGCCACGCCGGCGGCACGGTCAGCTCGATGCAGCCCGCCCAGTGGCGCACCGTCACGGACGCGGACACGGCCCGCACGGTGGCCAGGTACATGTACGCCGCCGTGCACGACAGGCTCTCCACGGGTAAAAACGCGGACATCTCCGGCTATACCGCCGGCTACGTATGCGGAAAGACAGGCTCCGCGGAGGTCAGCTCCGACAAGACCAAAGCCACCAACGCTTGGTATGTGGGCTTCCTCTACGGCGACGAAGAACATCCCTACGCCATTGCCGTAGTGGTGGAAGGGGGCGGCTCCGGCGGTCAGACCGCCGCGCCCATCGCCTCCCGGGTATTGAAAAAAGCCATTCAGATGGATCTGTACTGAGCAAATAAACGAAAGAAGGAAAAGGGTATGAACGTCAAAAACTTTGCGGATCGGGTACTGGAAAACATCTCCCGCGTGATCGTGGGTAAGGACAGGGAGATCAAGCTCCTGCTGACATCCGTCATTGCGGGCGGCCACGTGCTGATGGAAGACGTGCCGGGCACGGGCAAAACCGTCATGGCCAGGTCGCTGGCTTCCTCCATCAGCTGCGCCTTCTCGCGCATCCAGTTCACGCCCGACCTTCTGCCGGGCGACATAACGGGCCTGAGTGTGTTCGACATGAAGACCAGCGAGTTTGTGTTCAAACCCGGCCCCGTATTTACCAACGTGCTTCTGGCCGACGAGATCAACCGCGCTACGCCCCGCACCCAGAGCGCGCTTTTGGAGTGCATGGAGGAAAAGCAGGTCACCATGGACGGCGTCACCCGTCCCCTGCCCGCGCCGTTTCTGGTGATCGCCACCCAGAACCCCGTGGAGACCCAGGGCACCTTCCCGCTGCCCGAGGCCCAGCTGGACCGCTTTTTGATGAAGCTCGGCCTGGGCAGGCTGAGCCACGACGAGGCGGTGGCGGTGCTCAGGCGCTTCCAGAAAAACGACCCGCTGGCCGAGCTGGAGAGCGTGTGCACCGCCCAGGACATCCTGGACGCGCGGGAGGCCTGCAAGGACTGCGAAGTGAGCGAGCCGGTGATGGACTACATCGCCTCGCTGTGCCAGAACACCCACGCCGCCCCCAACGTGGTGCTGGGCGTGAGCCCCCGCGGCATGCTGGCGCTCATGCGCGCCTGCCGCGCCTGGGCGCTGATCGAGGGCCGCGATTTTGTAACCCCCGACGACGTAAAGGCCCTGGCCGTGCCGGTGCTGGCCCACCGCGTGGCGGTAAAGAACGCCTACGGGGAGACCGCCGCCTCCGAAAACGCCGTAAAAGCGGCGCTGGAGGCCACCGAGGTGCCCACGGAAGACGTGAAGAACCGGGAGACGGACGAAGAATGAGCGTACTGTGGCTGGTGGTGCTCACCGGCATACTGGTTTTTCTGCAGGCGCTTCTGTTTTCGCGCTTCGATTTTCGCCGCCTGCACTACGAAAGGCACTTTTCCGTACCCGCCGCCCACGAAGGACAGCGGGTAGAGCTGATCGAAAGCATACGCAACGAAAAGCTGCTGCCGGTGCCCTGGCTGCGGGCGGAGAGCCGCATACCCAAGGAGCTGGGCTTCGACAAGGCCGCCACTGACGCCATGCACGAGGTGAGCGGCGGCATGTACCACCGCAGCCTGTTCTTCCTGGCGCCCATGTGCGCCATCACGCGCCACCACGCCATCACGCTTTTGCGCAGGGGCGTGTACTCTGCGGGCAGCGTGGCCCTCACCGCGGGCGACCTGTTCGCCCTGGTGCACCGGGAAAAGCAGCTGGAGCTTGACTGCGGCATCGTGGTGTATCCCGCCCTCCTGCCGGACGATGCGCTGCCCGATCCCGCCCACCGCTGGCTGGGCGAGGCGGTGGTGAAGCGCTGGATCATGCCGGACCCGTTTCTGGTGAACGGCATACGCGACTACCGACCCGGCGATCCCATGCGGGACGTGCACTGGAAGGCCAGCGCCCGCACGGGCGAGCTGAGGGTAAAGCAGCGGGACTACACCTCCGACCCCAAGGCGCTGGTGATCCTGAACGTGCAGGTGAGCCCCCATCAGTGGAGCGACGTGCCGCCCCAGGACGAAGAGCGCATGGAGCAGGCCATACGCATCGCCGCCTCCCTGTGCCAGCGCGCCCTGAAAAGCGGCATGAACGCGGGCTTCGCCACCAACGCCTGCTTCCAGGGCAGGCAGGGCAAGGGCGAATACATCTATGTGCCCACGGCGGCGGGCAGCGGCCAGGGGGATAAGCTTATGGACACCATGGCCCGCATGGCCCTGCACCGGGAGCTCACCTTCCCCACGTTTCTGGGCGAGCTCAAAAACGTGGAGGGCGAGGATATCCTGATCATTTCCTTCTACGAAGACGACGAGACCCGCGCCGCCGTGAACGTTCTGCGCCAGCAGGGCAACAACGTGTCGGTGTACCGGATGGAAAGGGGCGTGCGCGTATGAAGCAGCTTGTGCAGCGCCTGGAGCGCGGAGCGATGTTCCTGCTCACGCTGATGCCCGTATACGCCTTTTTCATGCGCTATCTCACAAATTCGCCGCTGCTGGGTCCCGCCTGGCTGGCCGCGCAGACGCTGATGGTGAGCCTTCTGGCGCTTCTGCCCGCCTTTATCGGCAACTACACGGTGTCGGACGTGATCTACTACGAAGGCGGCGCCCGCATGGGCGGCGACCCCAATCCCGACCGGGAGAGCCGCCACGAGACCGTAAAGCAGGGCCGGCGCTTTCCCATCCGCCTGCCGGTATACATCCTCGTGCTCCTGCTCACGCTGTTTGCGCTCATGCTGCTGCCCCGCTCGCTGTTCATCGGGCAGAAGCAGCTTTTCCGCTTCATCTTTATCGCCGCAACGGTCGTGCTGGAATTCACGAGCATGTTCACCATCGCGGGCACCTATTGCATGTGGACGGAGGTCCCCGGCATCCTGCTGGGTTTTTTGTGCTATCTGTTCGCGGCGCTGTATCTGCATTTTTCCAAGACGGAACCCGGCCAGTGGAGCACGCTGGTGGGCGTCTGCGCGCTTTTATACATTTTTATGGGCGGCATATGCCTAAACCGCCAGAGCCTGAACGCCAACTCCGGCACCCTGGGCGAAAAGCGCAAGGCGCCCCGCAGCGTGGTAAAGCGCAACCGCCGCATCGTGATCGGCTTTGCGGCCTTCACCGCCGTGACTTCCTTCGTGGGCCCGATCCGGGAGGGCGCCAAATGGCTCTTCGGCCAGTTCATGGCGCTGCTCAAATGGATCGCCTGGCTTTTGCGCGGCGGACGCGAGCCCTCCGAGGGCAACCTGGAGGCGCTGATGCAGATGCAGGGCGGCCGGACTGCCGACCCGGTGCAGGTCCAGCAGGAACTGGAGGAAATGGGCGGCCTGAGCCTTTGGGACAAGATCTTCCTGTACGGCTTCTTCGGGCTGGTGGGGCTTGGCCTGATCAGCATACTGGTGGGCGGGCTGGTCAAGCTGTCCAAAAAGCTCTCCAAGCTGCTGGAGCGCTTCGCCCACAGCGTGAACGAAGGCTATTACGACGAAAAGGAGAGCCTCATGGACGCTCAGGAGGCCCGGCGGCAGATCCGCAAGGCCCTGAAAGACCGTCTGAAGGGCATGCTCGCCCGGCCCACGCCCTGGGAAAAGCTCTCGGGCCGGGAGAAGGCCCGCCGCCTGATCGGCCAGCTGTACAAAAAGCGCGGCCGCAGGGTGGGATCGCTTCGCACCCTCACCGTGAGCGAAGCGCTCAAAGAGATGGGCGTTCCGGGCCAGAGCGCTGGCCGGGCCGGCGAAGCCTACGACAAGGCGCGCTACAGCGGGCACGAAGTGGATTCCGGCGCGATGGACGCCCTCAGAAAGGAGATACGTCCCTGATGGCCTCCTCGTCTCTGGAATGGAAGATACGGACCCTGCCGGATTCCCCGGGCTGCTATCTGATGAAGTCCGAAGGCCAGGTCATCTACGTCGGCAAAGCCAAGAACCTCAAAAACCGCGTGCGGCAGTATTTCCATTCATCTGCCTCCCACACCCCCAAGGTGCGCGCGATGGTGGAAAAGGTGGACGATTTTGACATCGTTCTGGTGGACGGCGAGCTGGAAGCATTGATCCTGGAGTGCAACCTCATCAAAAAATACAAGCCGCACTACAACATACTGCTCAAGGACGACAAGCACTATCCCTTCATCAAGATCGACCTGAGCGAACCCTTTCCGGCCATACGGCTGACCCGCGAGGAGCACAAGGACGGCGCGAAGTATTTCGGGCCCTATATCGGCGCGGCGGCGGTGCGCGAGGTGCTGGACACCGTGCGAAACGTGTTTCCCGTGCGCCACTGCATAAAGCCCCTTAAGGAAGGCATGCACGAGCGGCCCTGCCTGCACGCCCAGACCGGGGAATGCAGCGCGCCCTGCGCGGGCCGCGTGAGCATGGAAGAGTACGCCGGGTATGTGCAGCAGGTGATCCGCTTTCTGTCCGGCCATCCCGAGCAGGTTCTTTCGGAACTGAAGCAGCGCATGGAAAAGGCCGCGCAGGGCATGAATTACGAGCGCGCCGCCGTGTACCGCGACCGCATACGGGCGGTAAACGACATCATGCAGCGCCAGAAGGCCCTGACCCCCGGCGGGGACGACATGGACGTGGTCGCCTTTTTGCCCTGCCTGGACGACGCGCTGGTGCAGGTGATGCTCCTGCGCGCCGGCAAGCTGATCTCCTCCGAGTTCTACACCCTGGAAGGCGCCGCTCTGGAAGAGGGCTCCGAGACGCTGGTTCGCTTCATGACCCAGTATTACTCCCTTGCCAATCCGCCCGCCCGGGAGATATGCGTAAACGCGGACATCCCCGACCGGGAGGTGCTTGAGGAACTTCTGAGCGAGACCGCCTTAAGGCGCGTACACGTCGTCACGCCCCGGCGCGGCGACAAGGCGGCGCTGGTGCGCATGGCGGAAAAAAACCTGGAAGACGAAAAGGGCAAGATCGAAAACCAGCGCGAAAAAAAGCTCGCCCGCACGCTGGGCGCGCTCAACGAGCTGGCATGGGAGCTGGGGCTTGAAAAAGCGCCCCGGCGCATAGAGGGCTACGACATATCCAACACCCAGGGCGCCCAGTCCGTGGCCAGCGAAGTGGTGATGATCGACGGCGAATGCGCGCATTCCCAGTACCGCCATTACCGCATCAAGACCGTGGAAGGCGCCAACGATTTTGCCTCCATGCGAGAGGTCATTTCCCGGCGCTTTGCCCGCGGCCTCAAGGAATACGAGGACCGGGTGAGCCGGGGCCTGGACCCAAAGGAAGGCAGCTTTTCGGACCTGCCCGACCTGCTTCTGATCGACGGCGGGCGCGGGCAGCTGAACAGCGCTTTGGCCGCCATGCGGGACGCAGGCGTGAGCGTTCCCGCCTTCGGCCTGGCGGAGCGCGTGGACGAGATCGTTCTGCCCGATCAGGAGGACACCATCCTCCTGGACCGCCACAGCCCCGCGCTGCACCTGATCGAGCGGCTGAGGGACGAAGCGCACCGCTTCGCCATCACCCACCACCGCAAGCTGCGCTCCGCCCGCTCCATCGCCTCGCGCTTGGAGCAGATCCCCGGAATCGGCTCCAAGCGCCGCAAGGCCATCTTCGCCCGCTTCAAGACCGTGGAAGCCCTGTCCGGCGCCACCTGGCAGGAGATCGCCGCCTGCGACGGCCTGGGAGAGGAGTTTGCAAAGCGCGTATACGGTTTTCTGCATCCGGACGATCAGAATCAGCAGTGACGCGACTGCATCGCGGCAATTGACATGCCAAAATGCCGATGATATACTTATAAAGGTAAAAACAGTTTATGCTCCGGGCTGTTTCGGCGGCCTTCCGCTTATTGGGGGACAGCAACCATGTTCAGACGTTTCATTCTATGGCTCATGTGCGGCCTGGCCGCGGCGGCGTTCGCTTTTTTCGCTTCGGCGCAGACGAACGGCCAGCTGTTTTTTTCTGCGTCTCCCATCGACCCGTCTGACGCCAAGCTCCCCGCCGACGCCGTGCTGGTGCAGAAGGTGGGAGACGAATACTGCCTGTTCCTGCCCGGCGCGTTCGGGTCAGAAGATCTGTACGCATGCGGCACAGGCTTTTCCTCGGTGACGGTCGGAAACCGTGCATACAAGCCAGACGAGCCGGTCAGCGGCATCGAACCCGGCACAAAAATCAAGATCACCGTGGGCAGCTGGACGCGCACGGTGCGCGTATATCAGGGTTCGAACATCCGCGCCGTGTTTCTGAATACCGACAGCGGCAGCTTCGACTATGTGAACAAGTCCAAGAGCAACGAGGAAGCCGGCAGCCTTCTGGTGCTTACCGGCGGCGGCCTGGACGAATACCGCGGCAAGGTGGATAAGATCAGGATACGCGGAAACTCCACCCTCGCCTTTTCCAAAAAGAATTACAACATTAAGCTGAGCGAGAAAGCGGACCTGGGCGGCATGGGCAAATCCAAAAAGTGGACGCTGGTCAGCAGCGTTAAGGACCGCAGTCTGCTGAGGAACCAGATCGTTTTCGACATGGCCCGGTACGCGGGCCTGAAGTACACCCCGGACCTGGTGCCCTGCGACGTATGGCTCAACCACAGCTATTTCGGGGAATACATCCTCACCGAGCGCATCGAGATCGCCAAGCACCGGATCGACGTGTACGACCTGGAGGAGGCGACCGAGGCGGTCAACTCCGCCAAGCCCGAAACGTATCCCCGTGCCGGGGCGCAGAAGCTAAAATACGGCCAGTTCAAGTATTTCGACATCCCGAACGACCCGGAGGACATCACCGGCGGTTATATACTCGAATACGAAAACTATCAGCCGCGCTACAGCGGGGACCCCTCCGCCTACACCACCACCCGCGGCAAGGTGCTGCTCATCAAGGAGCCGGAGGCAGCCAGCTACGCCCAGGCGCAGTACATCAGCCGCTTTATCCAGGGCTACGAGAACGCGATCTTCGCCCCCGACGGCATCGATCCGGACAGCGGGAAGCACTACTGGGAATTCGTGGACATGGAGTCTCTGGTGCTCAAATACATACTGGAGGAATTCTCCAAAAACGAAGACGGCAACGCCAGCAGCCAGTATTACTTCAAGCCCTCGGACCGCGAAAGCACCGTGGCCTTCGCCGGCCCCGCCTGGGATTACGACTGCACCTTCGGCGGCTACGCCACTTCCGGCAAAACCACGCTTTTAAACGCCAAGGGCTTTTACACCAACCGCGCGAACAACAACAAATACTGGTGGCCGCAGCTGTACGCCAGGCCGGAGTTCCTGGCTGCCGTAAAGGCCATGTGGGCCGAGCGCTTCCGCCCCGCGGCGGATATCCTTTTGGGAAAGAAAAAAGACTCTGCCGGCGTGCTCAGGTCGATCGCCGAATACGCCGACGAGATCCGTGCCAGCGCGAACATGAACTTCGTGCGCTGGCCCGTGCACTATTCCGGGGAAAACGTGGCAGAAACAGGCCGAAGCTTTTCCGCCAATGTGGAGTACCTATCAAGCTTTATCCAAAGGCGTGCTGCCTTTTTGGACGATAACTGGCTGAAATGACCGAACGGAGGCAGACAGTATGAATCTCAAAAAAGTCTTCGCCTGCGCCCTGCTCGCGCTCCTGCTGGGGCTTATCGCCGCCTGCGCCCTGGGCGAGACGGCCAAAGACATCACGAAGAAGTGCAAAATCTCTGCTTCCAACGGCGGCGCGTCCAAAATGACGGACGGCAAGGTGAACGAATACTGGGAAGCCAAAAAGAGCTTCAGCACCGTAACGGTAAAGCTCCCTTCCGGCACAAAAGCCGGCGGCATGCTGATCGAATGGTTCGTAAAGTTCACTTCCTTTGAATACACGCAGTACGACCAGGACGGCGCCGTCCTGAGAGGCGAAAACAGCGACGGGTACTTTCAGGGCACGGTGACGTGGCTGAACGTCGAGCCGGAGGCTGTGAAACTGGAGCTGAAGGTGTACAGCAAGGGCAGGATCTGCGGCCTGCACGTGTATTCCCAGGGCGATATCGATCCCGAGATCCAGATGTGGGAAAACCCGCCCGAAAAGCTGGACCTGATGCTGATCGTGGCCCATCAGGACGACGAACAGCTGTGGTTCGGCGGGCTGCTTCCGTACTACTGCGCGGTGCGGGATTCCGACGTGCAGGTGATATATATGACCAGCTGCGGCCGCGCCCGCATCAAGGAGTCCTTAAACGGCCTTTGGACGATGGGCGTAAAGACCGTGCCCGAGGTCGTGGGCTTCAAAAACAGCTATACGACCGTGAAGGAATCCACCGAGCTGTGGGGCGGCAAGGAGAACATCGAGCGCTCCATGGTGCGCCTGATCCGCAAGTACAGGCCGGAAGTCATCGTGACCCACGACATCAAGGGCGAGTACGGCCATCCCCAGCACAAGCTGATCGCCATGCGCATCGTGGACGCCGCGAAGGCCGCCGCCGACCCGAACCAGTATTCGGACAGCGCCGCTCTCTACGGCGCCTGGGAAGTCAAAAAGGTGTACCTGCACCTGGGCGACACGAACACGATCTACATGGACTGGAACACGCCCTCCGAGCGCCTGGGCGGCAAAACGCCGCTGGAAATGGCAACCCTCGGCTTCAAGGAGCACAAATCCCAGCAGAAGCGCTACAATATGGACATGGGCAAGAAGTACGATTACACCAAATTCTCCCTGGTGTATACCACCGTCGGCCCGGACGTTATGAAAAACGATTTTCTGGAAAACACGCCGGCCCTGGAGCCGTGATCCGGGCGGAAGAGAGAAGGCAGCTTGCCTGCTGAGCGAGCGCCGGCGTCCGTACGGCACGGACGCAAAAGCAAATCTTTCCTTTTTTACAAAGCATGTGCTATAATGGCGCAGAAATATCCTGACCGGCGCGAGCCGGATAAATGACAAAGGAGAGAACCTATGAACAAGTATCCTTCTTCCGTGCACGCGCTGGAAGGCGCGGTGGTGTACATGGCGGACGCGGGCGACCGTGACGTGCTGGTGTGCGAGGGCAAGCCCTATTTCGGCGGCAGCGAGGGCGTGAACCGCTTCGAGCTCACCCACGAGGTGGCCTGCACCCTGCGCAGGCTCTTTCCCTTCACGGCGCCCAGGCGCGTGCTGGGCGAAAAGCGCTCCTTCGGCCTGGGCGACAGGCTGGGCATCGCCTGCCCCGGCCACATCCGCGTGATCAGCAAATTCGACGTGATGCCGGTGTTCGCCCAGCAGTCCATCCGGGAGCTGGACCTCACCCACCGCACCTACGAGGACGTGCTGGACGCGGCCACCTTCGCGGTGTTCCGCGAAAACTTCACCCGCGGCTTCGGCGCGGACGGTGACCATCTGAAAAAGCCCGCCGATATCGAATACGCCCTGTCCCTGGGCTTCACCATGCTGACGCTGGACCTTTCCGAGCACATCCACGCGGACGCCTCCGGCAAGTACAGCCAGGACGTGGACGCGCTGTACGCCGGAAAGACCTTCGAGGTGGAAGGCGAAAAGATCTCCTTCACCGCCGAGGAGCTTCAGCGCGTAAAGGGCGTATACGGCGAGGCCCTGGACTTTGCCAAGGAGATGTACGACCGCTTCCTGAAGGACGGCCGCTACGACTGCGACCTGGAGATCTCCATCGACGAGACCGACACCCCAACCAAGCCCAGCGAGCACTTCTTCGTGGCCAATGAGCTCAGGCGCCTGGGCGTGGACGTGAAGACCGTGGCGCCGCGCTTTATCGGCGAGTTCCAGAAGGGCATCGACTACATCGGCGACCCGAAGCAGTTCGACGCCGAAATGAAGGTGCACGCTGCCATCGCCCGCCAGTTCGGCTACAAGATCAGCGTGCATTCCGGCTCCGACAAGTTCAGCGTCTTCCCCTACGTGGGCGAAGAGACGAAGCAGAACTACCACGTTAAGACCGCCGGCACCAACTGGCTGGAGGCCATGCGCATCGTGGCGGCCCACGACCCCAGGCTGTACCGCGAGATCCACTTGTTCGCGCTTGAAAGCTTCGCCGAGGCGCGGAAATACTACCACGTCACTACGGACTTAAGCGCCATCCCCGACATAGGCGGCCTTTCGGACGCGCAGCTGCCGGAGCTGTTCAACGACAACAACGCCCGCCAGCTGATACACATCACATACGGCCTGATCCTGAGCGCCCGGAATGAAGACGGCTCCTTCCGCTTCAAGATCCGCCTGTATGCCTTCTGGCGCGCCCACAGCGAGGAATACGCCCAGGCGCTGGAAAAGCACATCGGCAGGCACCTGAGCATGCTGGGCTGCCCGCGCGCGGACTGAAAAGATCACGGCATAACATGGTTTCAGACAGGCTGAGCCGCATTTCCGCCCACAGGCAGGCGCTGCACAGGATCCCAGAGCTCGGATACGAACTGGAAAAAACGCAGGCCTACGTGCTTGAGGCCTTGTCCCGGACGCGCGCGAAGGTGGAGGCCCTCTCCCCTTCGGGCGCGCTGGCGTATTTCGACATGGGCAAAGAAAGCACCGTGGCGCTGCGCGCCGACATGGACGCCCTGCCCATTGAAGAGAAGACCGGCCTCGGCTATGCCTCCGCGCATCCGGGCTGCATGCACGCCTGCGGGCACGACGCCCACATGGCCATGCTGCTGGCAGTGTGCGAGGAGCTGGACCGTACAGACGCGGCCCGCAACGTGCTGGCCGTGTTCCAGCCCGCCGAGGAAGCCGGCAACGGCGCCATGGCCGTGCTGCGCTCAGGCGCGCTGGAAAGGTACGGCGTACAGGAGATATACGCCTGCCATGTGGAGCCCTCCCTGCCCCGGGGCACGATCGCCTCGCGCCCCGGCCCGCTCATGGCCATGGCCAGCGAGGTGCACGTGCGCGCGGAGGGCAAAAGCGCCCACATTGCCCACGCGGACGAGGGCGTGGACGCCCTCCGGGCGGGGGCGGAATTCCTCCTGGCCTCCACAGACCTGGTCAGGAAGCGCTACAAAGACGTTATGCACCTGTTCGGTTTCGGCCGCTTCGTATCCGGCACAGCCAACAACATCATTTCGGACGAAACGCGCATGGACGGCGCCCTGAGAGCCTTTGACGAAGGCGTCTTTGACAGCATCCGCCGTGACGTGCTTTCCGTGGCCCGGGAGGTATCCGCCCGCACCGGCGCCGCCGTCCATGTGGACATCCCCGGCGGATACCCGCCCCTCGTCAACAGCGAAGGCTGCTTCCGCCGCCTCGCGGAGAAAGCCGATGGCCTTCCATTCCGCGTTCTGGGAAAGCCCCTGCTCACCACAGAGGACTTTGCCTGCTATTTAAAAAACGTGCCGGGGCTCATGTTCCTTCTGGGCGTGGAAAGCCCGAATCCCCTGCACAGCCCGTTTCTGTCTTTCGGCGAAGAATGCCTTTTGAACGGCGCCGAAATGTTCCTCAGGCTCATCTGAAGACCCGGTAATCGCAACTTAACATGATTTTTTGTACAGGGGTATTGACAAACGACCCCTGCGAGTGCTAATCTATGCACAGTGATTAGCACTCAACAAGCGAGAGTGCTAACGAGCCGAAAAACAAGATCGCAGACAGTGAAAAAGGAGGCGGTATCATGGTACTGGACGATCGGAAATTCATGATCCTCAAGGCCATTATCGACGACTATATCATTACCGCCATGCCCGTGGGCTCCCGCACCATATCCCGCAAAAGCGGCGTAGGCTTCTCCCCCGCCACCATCCGCAACGAAATGAGCGACCTGGAGGAGCTGGGATACCTGGCGCAACCCCACACCTCGGCGGGGCGCGTGCCTTCCGACAAGGCCTACCGCCTGTATGTGGACAGCCTGCTCCGGTCAGACGAGATCAGCACGCAGGAAAAACAGCGCATCGAGGACTACATCTCCCGCCGCTCCGGCCAGGTGGAGGATATCATCCGCGCCGCGGCAGACATGCTGGCCGACGTCACGCAGTACACCTCCGTGGTGGTGGCGCCGCGCATACAGACCCTGCGCATCCGGCGGGTGCAGCTGGTGCCCGTGAGCGAAGGCACGGCCCTGATGATCGTGGTCACCAGCGCCGGCATCATGAAGGACGCGCTGATCAGCGTTCCGGCTGACATCAGCAGCGACAACCTGTACGCCTTAAGCGAAATGCTCACCCGCGAGCTGGAAGGGCACACGCTGGAGGAAGTCAGGCAGATCTTCGCCCGGGTATTCAGGGACATGTCCATGAACCGGCGGCTGCTGGGCGGCGTGATGAAGGTGATGGAGGAAAAGCTCACCGAGGACGCGCCCGAGGACGTGGTGATCGGCGGCACGACGAAGCTGCTCAACTATCCGGAATACAGCGATATCGACAAGGCCAAGAACTTTCTTACCATATTCGAAAGCAAGGAGCGCCTGGCCGGCATGCTGAAAAAAAACGGCGGCATGGAGATATCCATCCGCATCGGCAGCGAAAACGAAATGGAGGCCCTTCAGAACTGCTCGCTGGTGACGGCTACCTACCGGGTGGGCAAGCACGGCAGCGGCACCCTGGGCATCATCGGTCCCACCCGCATGAATTACCGCCGCGTGGTGACCATGATGGAATACATGGGCCAGGTGATAAGCAAGATGCTTTCCGGGGAATGACATGAAGTACAAGCGGAAAAGAGTGAGAAAGATCATGGAAAACAGGCACGATGAGGCTCCCCAGCCCGAAGAGATAAAGCCCGAAATCGCGGAAGAGGAACTGCCCGAGGCAGAACCCGAACAGGTCAAAGAAGAAGCCGCTGCTCAGGAGACTCCCACGCAGGAAGAATGGGCCGAGGCCCTCAAAAAGACCGTGGAGGAGCGCGACAGCTACAAAGACAGCTATCTGCGCGCCCAGGCGGAGTTCCAGAACTTCAAGCGCCGCAACGCCGCCGCCCGGGCAGAGGCCTTCGAGGACGGATCGCGGGAGGCCATCGCCGCCGCGCTGCCCGCCATCGACAATCTGGAATTGGCGCTCAGGCACGCCGAGGCCGCCGGCGAGAACGGCGCCATGTACGACGGCGTCAAGATGACGCTCAAGCTCCTTCTGGACGCCTTCGGCAAGCTGGGCCTGGAAGAAGTGCCTGCGCTGGGCGAGGTGTTCGACCCCGAGAAGCACAACGCCGTGATGCGCGAAAGCGGCGGCGAGGAAAACGTGATCTGCGAGGTCTTCCAGAAAGGTTACAAGGTAAAGGAAAAGATGCTCCGCTACGCTATGGTCAAGGTGTACAGCGGGCAGGAAGAATGAACGCTGACAAATCGCAAAACGCGAGTTTTCAGATAAACGATCAAACAAGCAAGCAAACAGGAGGCTGAATATTATGTCTAAGATCATCGGAATCGATTTGGGTACCACCAACAGCTGCGTCGCCGTCATGGAAGGCGGCGAGCCTACCGTTATCGCCAACGCCGAAGGCAGCCGCACCACGCCTTCCGTGGTGGCTTTCGCCAAGAACGGCGAGCGTCTGGTCGGCCAGGTCGCCAAGCGCCAGGCCGTGACCAATCCCGACCGCACCGTTATCTCCATCAAGCGCGACATGGGCACCAACCGCAGGATCTCCATCGACGGCAAGGACTACACGCCCCCGGAGATCAGCGCCATGATCCTCAAAAAGCTCAAGGACGACGCCGAAGCCTATCTGGGCGGCCCCGTGACCGAAGCGGTCATCACCGTGCCCGCCTACTTCTCCGACGCACAGCGCCAGGCCACCAAGGACGCCGGCAGGATCGCCGGTCTTGACGTAAAGCGCATCATCAACGAGCCCACCGCGGCGGCCCTGGCCTACGGCCTGGACAAGGGCGACGTGCACAAGATCCTGGTGTACGACCTGGGCGGCGGCACCTTCGACGTGAGCCTGATGGAAGTGGGCGACGGCGTGTTCGAAGTTCTGGCCACGGCAGGCAACAACCGCCTGGGTGGCGACGACTTCGACAACCGCATCATCGACTGGGTCGCGGGCGAATTCAAAAAGGAAAACGGCATCGACCTGACCAAGGACCTGCAGGCTAAGCAGAGGCTGAAGGAAGCCGCCGAGAGGGCCAAGATCGAGCTGAGCGGCAACCTGACCGCCAACATCAACCTGCCCTTCATCACCGCGGACGCCACCGGCCCCAAGCACCTGGATATGACCCTGACCCGCGCCAAGTTCAACGAGCTCACCGCGGATCTGGTGGAAAAGACCATCGGCCCCCTCAACCAGGCCCTGAGCGACGCCGGCCTGCGCGCCAGCGACATCGACAAGGTCATCCTGGTGGGCGGCTCCACCCGTATCCCCGCCGTGCAGGAAGCCGTGCAGAAGATCACCGGCAAGGAGCCCTTCAAGGGCATCAACCCCGATGAGTGCGTGGCCGTGGGCGCTGCCATCCAGGGCGGCGTGCTGGGCGGCGACGTGAAGGACGTGCTGCTTCTGGACGTAACGCCCCTGAGCCTGGGCATCGAGACCCTGGGCGGCGTATTCAC
>JAEEGL012189916.1_pt1 | contig 112776 bp, 96 predicted proteins | sample 9134231 | NCBI WGS metagenome assembly JAEEGL01 (sample SAMN16246548, study PRJNA631951) | gut metagenome | biome: gut microbiome; feature: rumen; material: fiber-attached | host: Bos | place: Iran: Karaj | collected 2018-10
CGCTAAAAAGATATACATACTTTTTGCTCATTTAAATTTCCTCCTTGTTTTTTAAAGTGGTACGAACCTACGATCCTAAGCCGAGTGAACGCACCCTATAACAACGTTTTTATTATATCAATTTATGTAAAAAATACAATAAGAAACCCCTTAAAGTCACGAAAAAAGCACAATTTACAAAATTATGTAAATTGTGCTTTTTATTATTTATGTATACTATGGACGAGGCGTTGTTTTTGTACGAACTAAGTATTGTGTATGAACATATGCATCTATCAATGAACCATTGAGATTATACTTTATGCATGTAAATGTATCATTATAACTTACAACTTTGACAATGTTTTCTCTATCATTATTACCATGTAGATATCCAATTGGAGTTTCATCATCATTTGGATTTCTTCTAACTCCCAATGTATCGCATGTAATCAAAGCATATTCATTTGCTCCTGCATTAGTAAAATTGCCTCCTTGATTTGTAGATGATTGTGTAGTAACATTTCCTACATTTACTTTAATATAGCCAACTTTACCAGAGTATCTAACTGTAATCGTAGCAGTTCCATTTTTATTTCCTGCTTGAATATAGTCTCCATTAACTGTAGCAATACTTGTATCTGAACTTGTGAATGTGCAAGATGACTTGCTGACCGGCGTTGAATTATAATTTACTACCCAGTTTGAAGTCTTATACCCTGGTGTTAAAGTAACACTATCAGTACAAGTTAGTCCATTTTGTGTGGTATTTAATGATGATGAAAATGGTGGTGTAGCAGTACTTGGTCCAGAATAAATACCAACATTAACAACCATATAAACTACCTCACCTGCGTAAGATATAGTAATTGTAGCAAGTCCTTGTGTGCTTCCTGCTTGAAGTTTTTCTCCATCAATTGTAGCAATACTGCTATTTGAAGTAACAAATTTACAAGAAGATTTATTTACTGTAGCTCCATTGTAGTAAACATACCAATGCGTTGAATAACGTCCAGGAGATAAATTTACACTACTTGTACAAGATAATTTATTACTTGTATATAATGGAGTAGTATTTGTATTTGAAGGTGAATCAGTTGTACTAAGTGCATTCGTTGGTGTTTGTGTACTTGAACTATTAAAATCACCTACATTTACCAAAATTGTTGTTGTCTTTCCTGCGTATGAAATAGAGATTATTGTAAGTCCTTTCTTTTGTCCAGCTATTATCTTATCTCCATCTCTGTATGCTACGCTTGGATCAGAACTATTATATGTGCAAGAGCTCTTACTTACATCTCTTCCATTATACTTAATTTCCCAGTTAGTTGTATAACGTCCCGGTGAAAGATTTATACTACTTGTACTAGTTAATACTCCTCCTGTTACTCTTGGAGTTGTAGTAGCTGTTGTAGGTTGATCACTAAGTCTAGATAAGTATGTCTTATGAACATAACCTGTTGTCTCAGCTCCCTTATAGGTGTATTCTATTCCAGCAAAATTTTCAGAAATAGAAACTACAGTAACAATCTTTTCATTATCATTGTTTCCATGTAAATATCCAACTGCATTCTCAGCATCATCTGGTTTAAGCCTTACTGCTAATGTATTACAAGTAATCAAGTGCTTTGTCGGAGTAGTTAAATAAACCATAGTCTCAAGTTTTGATGCTGGCTTTTGTGTGTTTGTAGGTCTAGGTGTAGGTGTTGCCGTAGGTGCTGTCGTTGGTGAAACAACATGTGAAGATGATGTTGTGTTAGGCACTGCAGTATTTGGAATACTTGTTGGTGAAACAGGACTATTTGTCACAACAGGAGTAGAAGTAGTAATAGGTCTAGTTGTGTTTGGTCTAGCAGTAATTGTTTGTGTATTTACTGTTGCAACATGACTTCCTAGTAACATCATTTGAGCCTTTCCATCCGATAAGCTTACCCATAATGAAACTTTATTAACATATGGTAAAATTGCCGAGTTAAGGATATCTGATCCTCTAAATGTATATGATGTTCTTGTATTATCAGCATATACCAAATAACCTGATGTTGGTATAGCATAAGATAAATCTCTATTATCTAATAATCTTAAATTATATCCAATGGTAACGTTTTCATTACCAGTTAGTTTTCTACTAAGATTAACAACAAATTCACTATCAAGTTTTAAAACTTGAGGAAAATTAGTATTGTATGCAAGAGCAATAAATGCTGGTTTATTAGTTACTTCTGCTCCATAAGGAATCATTTTTATACTTAATCCATCAATGCTGTATGTTCCTGAAGAATTAGTTACCTCCCCATATAGTTCAACTAGTTTAATTTTCTCCCATGAATCTCTATTCTTTAGTATGTCAGATCCTAGTATTGTAAATGTACTTGATGCACTATTTGATACTAAAGTACCAGATAACGTTCCAACGCTATTATCTAATCTTTCTCCTGGCAATGTAAGTAATTCATTTTTTGTAGCTCTCCACTTAATGTTTACTTTCTCACTAGCCGAAAGAGCTCTACTTAACTTAACAGTAATTACACTATCGTTTTTAAGTACATTAGGGAAAGCAACTGTTGCTCTAAGACCAATATAACTTCCAGAAGGTGTTCTTGTTGGAGTAATAATACCATTACTTGAAACAAATGCCTTAAATGTTCCTAAGTTTTTCGCAATCTTTCCATCACTTACAGAAACATAGAAAGTTACATCAGAAACGAGCATCCAAGTAGATGAGTTTTTAATAATGTCAGAACCTTTAAATGCATAAGTAGTCTTTGTATTATCTGCAAAAATCAAATCGCCTTGTGGTGGAATTCCTTTTATAGCTCCATTACCGTCAAGTGATTTCCAATTTGAAGTATAGTAAATTGTAACATTTTCATTACCAATCAAAGGTCTAGAAAGTTTAAAATCAAATGTAGAATTTTCTGTTAGTGTAGCTGGAACAGAAGCAACTACAGATAAGTTTTGAATTGTATCCTGTGATAAAGAACTGCTACCATAAGGAATAGATTTGTAGTTTCCTGTTAACTTAACATCATAAGCACTTGTATTACCTTTAGAAACAGTTACCGTTATTCTAACTTCGCTAAATCTTTCCCAGCTTGATGTATTCTTTAAAATATTTAGACCAGAAAGTGTATATGATGATTGCTTACCATTATCTACTAATGAACCATTAAAGAAAGACTCATCAGCACGTGCCTGACCCGGATTAGTTATTAATGAATTTCTCGATGCAACCCAGTTAATGTCAACAACTTCATCTCTATCTAGTTCTCTACTCAATTTAACAGTAATTATGCTACTATTTTCTAATACTCTTGGCATTTCTACAACTGCTGTTACGTCTGAAATAGGATTTTGAGGCAAATCAGGAGAAGGAATCTTTTGTGGTGTAGCCGTTGGATGATTTGGATTAATAATCTTATTTCTTAATTCATATGCATTCGCAATTAATTGAGCAACTTGAGCCCTTGTTAAGCTTTCTTGTGGTCTAAATGTTCCATCTTCAAATCCTCTGATTAATTCATGCTCATATGCAATAGCAACATACTTTCTAAAGCCTTCTGATATTTGCATATAGTCTTTAAATCTTGTAATAGAATCAACCTTAAATTTTTCATTTTGTAATCCGAAAGCAGCAACTAAAGCCGCCGCAATATCTTCTCTTACAGCATATTCATCTGGAAAATAATATAGTTCTCCTCCAACATCAAATCCAGATAAAAATCTACTGGCTTTGTCAACATACTGTTTTGCCCAATGATTTGCAGGAACATCTCTAAATCTAATAATTCCATACGAAGAATCATCTGGAACACTTAATGATGTAACCAATATTTTTGCAAACTCAGCTCTAGTAACCTTATTATTAGGTTTAAATGTCCCATCAGGATATCCATTAAGCACTCCTGCCTGATACATTTGAGTAACCGAATTAAATGCCCAATGGTTAGATGGCACATCATTAAAAGCAGCAGCACTAGCCGTGGATACTACTATAAAGCATTGAATCAACGCGATGCATAAAACAAATAATCTTTTCATTTTACCCTCCTTAATTATTTATAAAACATAATTAATTATTTACAAAAGTAACAGTACTATTATTAGCAGAATCCTTAAGCATTAAGAAAATAGTTTTATCTCCATCACCTTCAGATAATGAATATCCATTAACATTAGCTTGGAATGGAACCCAGTTCACATCAGCTGCTGTTCTTGCATTTTCATTAGTTAATGCCATATAAGAAATATCCGATTCTGCATCAATGGCGTGTATCTCTAAGTCAACGATACGATTAGAAACATATTCTTTTCCATCTTTTTCTCTTGTATCTTTAACAATTATATAACCTACTGGAGCTTGAGTATCATTAATTAATCCATAATCGACTAATATAGTTGTTTCATTAGTAGAAGCCGAGTAGTTTGTTGAAGCAGGAACGTTAAGAGTAATTGTTGTTGTACCAGACTTAACACCTGTTATTGTAATAGTACCTGCATTTGTACTATTTGAATTTGAACATGTCGCAATTGTTGAATCATATCCTGAAATTGTTGTATTAACATTCTCGCCATCATAAGTATATGAAATAGTTTTTGTTTCGCCAATATCTATTGCAATACTAATATCCATAGCTATGCTTCTATTTGCTTTAGCAATAGTTAATGTTGCATAATCAAGTGATGCGTTAGAAGCAGATTTAGATGTTGCTGAAGTATAGTTTCTGTCTTCAGCTATAGTTGCAACTACATAATATGTCAATGCGTTTTTAGGTGCTCCACCAGCTGCTTCTGCGGCTCCACCTGAAGCCGAAGTACTTGTTTTTGTATTTGTAGTAGCATTAGTATAAGCAGTATAGTAAGTATATGTAATAGCACCTGTAGAAATATCTCCGTCTTTAACTCCTGTAACAATAGCAGGATTAATCCTAATATAGTTGCCATTATAAGTTGCATTTTTATTTGTTACTCTAACACTTGGTGTTGCTTTATTAATTGTGATTGTAGCTGGTGAAGATGTAGCCGCGCTATAATTATCATCTGCATCTACATGTGCTACAACATAATATGTTCCAGCATATAAAGGAGCAGAACCTTCGCCATTTGAACCAGAATTAGAAACATTCGTTTTAGTAGTACACGAACTATCAACATAATAGGTATATGTAGGTATGCTAGTTGATCCTGTTACAACTGCATTATTAGATACTACATAAGAACCATTGTATGTTTGTGTTTTTCCCGAAAGTGTAATAGTAGTATTTTGTAAGGTTTTTATGCCAAGGTAAGCTGTTTTAAGACTTCCTTCTGCACCTGTCATGACAGAATATCCTGGTTCAGTTGCAGTAGGATTATTTGCAACTCCAGCTATTCCACCTTTGAATATTCCATCAAAGAATCTATAATTTATTGCCGAAATACCATGTGAACTACCAGAAATAATAGGACTAGTTGTTGAAACTGGAGTACCTTGAGTACCAACAACAATAAATGCTGAACTATCTGAATGAATACCATAACCCGAACTAGAATTGATATTTCCACCAATAATCGTTACAGTTCCAGTCGCAGTTGAATCTACAGTAATTGCATCACCATTTGAACTAGAAATTGTTCCACTATTAATTGTAGTAACACCAGAACCAGAAACATTTAATGCATGCTCTGCGCCTGAAATCGTTGCGTTAGAAATTGTTAAACTTCCACTTCCGGCAGTTGTAATACCACTCGTACTACCAGAGATATTACCAGCAGTAATAGTAATGTTTCCGCTTCCTCTATTATAAATTGCATTCGAAGAAGTAGAAGTAATAGTTGCACTAGCACCACTAATACTTAAAGTAGAACTTGGAACAACACTAGAAACACCATCGATGTTAATAGCATTTCCTTGAGATGTTATTGTTCCAGCAGTTATATTAATTGAACCTGTAGGTACATCTGAAGAACTGCTTCCATATGCATGAATTGCAACAGCAGTATTTTTACCAGTAGAACTAATTGTACCTCCTGATACTGTAAGGGCACAATTTTTAGTTAATGCAATTGCTCTAGGGATTCCTGCTGAAGTTAATCCTGATTTAACATTGGCTGTAATAGTTCCTCCACTAACATTAATAGTACCTGCAGAACCAAATACTGTATGCCAATTTCCTGATGTCACACCTTCATGTAATAATGATCCACCCGAAATATTCAAAGAACCTGCATCATTTTTTACAAGATACGCAAGAGAGTTTGATGTTGAATTCTTAAGAACACCGGTACCAGTTATTGTTAGCGTTCCTCCATTGTTGGTAATAGGATTTGTCGTTTTTGTTAATGTTTTATTATTTAATTTTATAGTGACATTTTTACCAGAAGCAATTGTACAAGGTGACGAATCAGTACAATTACTTTGAACTACGATTGTGCCGTTAGAAGAAATAGCTGAAACTGCTAATTCTAATGTAGTATATATAGCACCCGTTTCTTCAATCATAAAGTTACCAGCTTCAATTGTAAATGAAGAAGTAGCAATAACTTCATTGTAATTTTGTGTTGCTGCAAAAGTAGCTTTTATAGTATAAGTTCCTCCCTCATTTGGGATTGTTGAAGAATACGTCGAGCCAGAACTTAATTTATATTCAAACGTAACATTAGATGTACCATTTGTAGTTGAGGTTACAACTGGAGCTGGTGGAGTATTGCCTAAAATCCATCCTTGCTGACTAACTGTACCAGAACCTTCAGCTTTGTTTATTACATATGACTTGCTTTGATTAGTCAATGAGTAGTTTGCTTCACTACCTCCTGTAACACTCGAAATTGATGCCGTAGCAGTATAGCTACCAGCATTGGTTGCTTTTGTAACATCAAGATTTATTGTCTGTCCAGCAACACCAGAATTACAAGTAGCAGTAGGTGCTTGAGCTGTTCCATTATAAGTCAAATTTGTATTTGCTCCCCATGTAATTGTAATTGGTTTAGGACTAATGGTCCATGTAAATGTATATGGGTCAGTAGAATTATCACTCCATTTATAACCTGTACTAAGTGTAGCAGTTGCATTATATGTTCCTGCGTTAGTACCAGATGTAGTTCCACTTAGTGTATATCCTGTTTGAGCTTGAATAGATTGAGGTTGACCAGTATATGCTCTATTAGGATATGAAGGTCGTTCTATTAGTTCAAATTCATTTTGAACTATTACTCTTAATCTAAATGTTTTTGTTGAAGTAACAGTAGTATTGTTTGGATATTCACCCTGAACTGTATGCTGAATTGATGTGATAGTTACGATCGTATTTCCTACTGCTAGGCCTCGAATTTGAATTGATGAACTAGTTGTAGATACAGCAGAGCAAATTGTATTATCTGCAATATTTGTATTTACAACATTTTCATATAGCAAATTCGCAGGAATATTATATGTTTTAGTTTCACCAACATTAACAGTCATTGAAGGCATTGGTGTTGGCGTTGGCGAAGGTGTAGGCGTAGTGTTTCTGTAACCACAAACTGTACAAACGTCGCTAGAATCATATGTGTGTGAAACTAATGCCGGAGTACTATTAACATGACAAACCGAACAATGCCATTTTGAAACATAGTGACCATTTGCATTAGGAGTTATTTCACTTCTATATACCCATGGATTATTAGCTATCCATGGAACACTTTTATTACAATGCCCGCACCAGCTATCGGCATATGATTTTTGATTATTAAATACAGCAAAAAATACTCCAAATAATAAAATCGGTAATATAAGCTTTTTAATGTATTCTTTTACCATTTCAATTCTCCATTCAAAAATATAATCAACTGCATATATGCATAATAAGTCAAAGTCTACATTCTCTAATATTATACCTTATTTAATAGGCTATAAAAACCATGTAACTAAAATGTAAAGGAAAAGACATAAAAAAAGTGCAATAATGCACTTTTTTATGTCCTATTCATTAATATTTTTTAGTACTTCTTCATCATTTAATTCATCAAAATGTCTATCTTTATTTCCAAGGCACTTGTCAAATTTGCATATTTCTCGGTAATCGCAATATGAACAAGCCATTTGTCTTCCTTTTATGTTAAGCGGTTCGTTATTTATGTTACCTTTCAATATTTCTTTTGCAATAGACCTTATTACATCATGAATTCTATTTTTAAGGTGACCAAAGTCTTTTGATGAAATAACCGGCATCTTTGAATAATTTCCCTCTTTAGAAATCTTTAAATTCAAAATGTTAGATTCAAAGGATGTGCCTAGCTTGTCACTATTAAATTCGTTATCCATTGCTTCAATTAGTTTGACATTAGAAATTACAATTCCATTCATCCTTAACGATTTTTTTATCTCATTTTCAATTTCTTCTTTAGAAATTCTCTTATTGCTTTTTAAAACAGGGTCATCTAGTTTTAGATAAAATGCACCCCCGAACTCAAGGCCATCAGAAGTAAAGACATCCGAATATGTAAGCAGTTGAAGCTGAATTCCGTAATACACATGTGATAACTTAATAGCTTTATTCGATGATTTGTAGTCTATTATTCTAATATATTTTTTACCATCAACTGTAGTTTCATCAACTCTATCAATTTTGCCAAAAAGATATATCTTATCTTCTCCATTTAAATCAATTACTAATTCAGGTAATTCTTTTCCTCTGCCAAATTCAACTTCGCTTCCAATAAGTCTAAAATTTCCAGACCTCATATGGAATACAATTAGCCAAATCATATTTTTAACTAATTTTTTAAGTCTACTAGCTAAACTCTTCAATCGACCACTAGAACTAAAAATATCATATCTAAAATTTTCAAACGCTTCATCTGAAATCTTGTCGGCTATTATATCACATTCATCTTTTTCCAAAGTGTCTAAATCAATTTCATCTTCCAAAACTTTTTTTGAAAATCTTTCAATAACTTCGTGCAAAAGCGTTCCAACATCAGGGATCATAAGCTTATATACTTGCCTATCTTTAAGTTTTAAGCCATATCTCAAGTAAAATGAATATGGACAATTTGCAAATGATTCTAAGCGAGAAACCGAAGTATATAATGAAGTGCCATAAAGTTTTTTCGATGATTTTTCAGATTGATTAGTTAACGAATTAGAAAAATAAAGTCCACTTTTTATTTCATTATATTTTTCATTTTGATTTGTCTCATACCATTTCTCGATTGTTCTCCATTTAGAATCAATTATTTCGCCGTCTTTTTCTTCTCTAAGTTTTTCATATAGTTCCCTAATAGTAGCTTTTGCGGAGTACACATCATTTACGTCATCCATTGAATTTATCGAAGGAAAAATCCTTTTTATATCATTTATTATATGTGAACATCTAATAGTTTTTCCTTCAAGATCCGATGTTGAATATGATATAAAAAGACATTCCTTAGGTATAGAAAATGTTTTATATAAATTATACATTTCTTGTTTTAATAACTTTGTAGTGGTTTTAGCAATTTCCACACCATATTGTAGCATTGTATCGCGTTCATCATCCGAAATAAAGCCCTCCGTACCAAACGTTCTAGGAAAAGAACCTTCTTCCATACCGATAACAAACAAAATGGAAATATCGCTACTCCTTGTTCTTTCAGAATCTCCAATTACTACTTTATCAACCGTTGAAGGAATAACACCGATTTCTCTATTAGAAATTGCAATTCTAAATGCTTTAATAAATTTATCAAATGAAATGTACTCATCACCTATTACTTTTTCTATGTCATCAAAAATAGCCATAAGCATATTCCATACTTGAGAGTATTCTTGTGCCATTCTAGTAAGTTCGAAATCTTCGGCTTTTTCAAATTTAGAAACAATTCTATAAATATTGTCGTATACCCCATTATCATAAAGAAATCTATAAAGTGATGTAACAATCTCACGTGCAGTTTTTTTGCCACTAAATCCAGCCTTAAAAACCTTTATAGGTTCAACTATTCTATTTCTAATATCATTTATTTTTTCAAGTTCATCATCTGAATACGTGAAATCTTCTTCCCACTTCTTTCCCTTAATGCCCCATTTTAGGACATAGTTCTCAACCAAATCAATTTCAGTATCATCAGTTATATTTGACAAGCCAGTTTTCAGATATGAAAATACATCTTCATATTTGTAATTGTTGTTCACAATTCTACAAAGTGAAACAACCAATATTATTATGGGCTCAAAAGAAAGCTGATTTTTGTCATCAAAAAAGAACGGTATATCATAAAGTGGAAATACCATTTTAATTATATTTTTATATTGTTCTAAGTCTCTTGTTATTAACTGGATGTTGTCATATCTGTACGAATTGGCAAGGCTCCTTATCTTTTTTGCAATATTAGTTATTTCTTCATATGCATTTGAAAAAGAGGAAACAAAAATATGAGTACATTCATTGGTGTATTCTTTTGGGAAAGGTTTCATAAAGTTTTCTTCTAGATGAGTAAGTTCTTCATTATGAAATCTTCTTGACTTTCCTAAACTAATATCATCCATATTGTCCGAGAAACTTTTGCCAAGTGCCTTTTCGCTTTTGTTTTTTTCAGATATATTTTTTAGTTTTTTCAAAACGTCATTATTAATTTCAAACAAATCATCATCGCTTGATGAAATAGAAATAGTAAGATCAGCGCATTTATCAAGTTCAGCAATTAATGCTAATTCCTGTGGGACAAACCCATCGAACTCATCAATCCAAATCTTTGCACCATTTAAAAAGCCAGCATCTATTTTTATCTGTTCTATTAGGAATGACAAAACATCATTTGTATCAATTGTTTCATTGCCAATAGCTTCCTCATATTTTGAGTAAATAAAAGCTAGATCATGGATTTTCATGTTCAAATAATTATTATGAAAATCAATATTATTAATCATTTCAGGAATAATGTTATATCTCTTGAACTCTGAAATTTCATCAGCTACAGTATTAACAAGTCCAATATTATTTAAAACACCTTTTAATAATAAAAGGTGTTTTTCATATTTGGTCATTATATTAAAAATTAATACACATTTTGCAGACTCAGAAAAACCATTTATTATCATATTTTTATCAGCAAAAAATCTGTGAGCAAGTCTTTTAAAGGACAAAACTTGAACATCAATTATGCCCTTCTTATTTGTTGCTTCAATTAGATTTTTTTCTGCTTCAAAACTGAATTGTTCTGGCACGATATAAATCATTGAATTTGAAAAACCATTATCAATGAATTTTTTAATATCGTTTAAACAATATGTTGTTTTTCCGAGAACCGCTTCTTCCGGTAACAAATTTCATATCAATACCTTCAAAAATATAATCAAATAAAGAAATCTACTCTACAATTAAAACGTTTCTGCAACCCATGCCTCTATCTGGATTATTTGTTGTTGAACTATATGCAAACAAATTACCATCAATACCTCTAGCTATAAATGGTGCGTCAGCAGTTGGAAGAATACTCGTTCCACCAAACCAAGCAGATTGAGTTGAATCTCCAGTTGAAGTAGCAATAATAGCATCACCATACTTCTTTCCTGGTTCTTCATATGATGAATATGTTAGTAAATCGCCACTATACTCATATAAGTCTGCAAATGGAAGTGCAGCCTCTGCAGCTGAACTAAATTCATCTTCTAATCCAGCGGCAACAAAACACTTAACATCAAGTTCAAATACTCCTGATGAATTATTCTCTCCAAGAGACATTCCATTCTTACATTCTCCTGCTGTATGCATTGAAAGATATGCAATTGCAGCCCATTCAGTATTCTTTAGCAATCTAGATGTAATGTGATCTGTACTAGCATATGCATCCGAAGCAAGTTGTGCAGCAGAATCAGCACCTGAATACAAGGTATTAACTAAATTATCTATATTATCCTTGGCAACCCAAAAACCCGTTATGTTCTTTTCTTTGTTGTTTTCTTTATACTTAAATGCTGGATGAACTTGATAACCTGCAGGTAAAATTTCGTCATTTTGCATATAATTTGAAGTGCCTTTTAAGAAAATAATGTCTATGGCTGATGCCGGAACGTTCTTATAGTCAGATACTAAGTAAAAGTTCTGAACTTTATAAGCAAATCTTGGTATCCAAACGTATAAAACATTGTTACTCGTCATAGCATTCGCCCATATAGGAGATTCAGTAGAATAATTATACCAATCTTCTGTATATAAATCTTCGACAATTCTCGTTTTCACTCCGCCCCTATCATCAAAATATGTAATGACAGGTTGCATATCAGCAGAAAGAAGTGGTCTATTAACATTTCTTTTTTCATCAAACTCTTCTTTGTATGTTTCTTTAACTTGTTCTTCATAATACTCATATACATATCTTATATAGTCTGATTCATTGTAAATTCCACTTTTATTTATCAACATTGGGCTCTTTAGATAATATGTTCGTTTTTCACCATCAGCAACCTTATACACAAAAGTTGGTGGATACTCAGAAGTCATTGCATAATTTTCCAAACCCATTATTACATAATCGCCGCTTGAAATTTGAATATACTTTTTATCCTCTGGAACACTAGCATCTGTTGCTAAAACTTTATCCGCATATCCAAGCTCTTTTTCGTGAGCTACAATTGCAACCGCAATTGTCATAAGTCTATCGGTTGTCGCTCTTTCCCTAGAATTTCTAACAACAGACTGCCCATTATACACGGTAATTGAAGTTATTAAAACTATTACAATTATAGTAATAACTAATGATATTACAGATATTCCTTTTTTATTCATCACATTCTCCTTCTAACTGCCTTGTATATTATCTTTGTAATAATCAAAAAAGCCATCATAGTCTTCAAAATATCTATCAGTTTTTTTAGAGCCAACCGTTACTTTATATTCTTGGCCTTTAAATAAAAATCTAAAACTAAATCCATCTTGACCCTGCCTTAATAAGTCTGCAAACATATCAATATCACAATTATTATAATATTTTCTCATGTTAGCTAAATACTCATTTAAGTCATCCTCAATGACATCAACTTCATAATTTTCCATAAGATAAATAAGATATGATTTAACATCCTTCTTAGCATCTTCAAAACTTAAAAATCTCTTAGGATAGAAGTTCTTTTTAACTTGAAGAATATCTTTTCTTAGTTTTAATATTTTATCTGTAAGTTCTTGAGATTTTAATGTAACTTTCAATATAATGTCTTGTTCTTCATCAAAACACGTAAGATACTTATAAAATCCCTCAACAATTTCTCTATTCGTGAATAAATGGGCTTTTATCGGTTCTTGAGTAAAACTTATATAAATCTTCATTTGATCCATGTTTACTCTATAATAAAATTCTCTAGGAATTACTTCAAGGATCTTAAACTTTTCAAATTCATCATTATATTCAATTATCAAATCCTCTTGAAGAAGGTTTTCTTTTATATGTCCCACTACATTGGTATTACCTTCTTTTTTTCCGCTTAGTTCGAGAATTCCATATTGCATATAGCCATCATAAGATCTTTTTAGAAATACATTTTTCTCTAATATTTTCTTTTTTGTTTTAATAGCTAATTTTGGCAAATTTATCACCTCAGTTACTTTTAATCATAATATCCCATGTAAATGTTATCATTTTACGTAACTTATTATCAATAATTGAAAAGGAAAAAAAACATATTTGTAATACTACTTTTATATTAGTCTTTTATTCTTCATCATCCAATTTTAAAACAGATAAAAACGCTTCTTGAGGAACATCAACTTTACCAAACTGTCTCATACGCTTTTTACCTTCCTTTTGCTTTTCAAGTAGTTTCTTTTTACGCGTAATATCTCCACCATAGCATTTTGCAAGCACGTCTTTGCGCATTGCGGAAATTGTTTCTCTAGCTATAACTTTACCACCAATAGCGGCTTGAATAGGTATCTCAAACATTTGTCTAGGAATACTCTCCTTAAGTTTTTCAGCCATTCTTCTTCCACGAGCATAGGCCTTGTCTTTATGAACAATTATCGAAAATGCATCTACTAAGTCACCATTTAGTAATATATCCAACTTCACTAATTCAGATTTTTGATAGCCTATCATTTCATAATCTAACGATGCATATCCTTTTGATCTTGACTTTAAGGCATCAAAGAAATCATATATTATTTCATTTAGAGGCATCTCATATTCTAGAATTACTCTAACATCGTCCATATATTTCATATCTTTGTATACACCACGTCTATCTTGGCAAAGTTGCATAATATTACCAACGTATTCTTTAGGAAGCATTATGCTCGCCTTTACTATTGGCTCTTCCATTGAAGATATCTCTTGTGGCTCAGGCAAATCAGCTGGATTATATAATTCAAGCATAGTGCCATCTGATTTATAAATTTTATAAATAACCGATGGAGCAGTTGTAATAACATTTAGGTTAAATTCTCTATCGATTCTTTCACAAATTATTTCCATGTGTAATAAGCCCAAAAATCCACATCTAAAACCAAATCCCAAAGCAACTGATGTTTCTGGTTCAGAAAATAACGATGCATCATTTAATGATAATTTTTCTAAAGCATTTTTTAGATTTTCATAATCACTACCATCGGCAGGGTACATTCCACAGTAAACCATTGGTGTAACTTTACGATACCCAGGAAGCGCTTCTTGAGCCTTATTATTCTTTAGAGTAATCGTATCGCCCACATGTATTTCTGATACATTTTTAATCGCTGCGGCAATATATCCAACTTCTCCGCATGATAATTCGTCACACGGAATATATGTTCCAACTCCGAAATAACCTACTTCAGCAACAGTTTCCGTTTTGCCTGTTGCCATAAAATATATTTCATCTCCTACTTTTATTTTTCCATCTTTAATTCTGACAAATGCAACTGCACCTTTATAATTATCATAATAAGAGTCAAAAATAAGTGCTTTTGTAGGAGCATTTTCATCTCCCTTTGGAGAAGGTATATTTGTAACTATTTGCTCCAAAACTTGATCAACATTTAAACCAGTCTTTGCAGAAATTTGTGGTGCATCCTGAGCGGGTATCCCAATTACTCCTTCAATTTCTTCAATTGCCATCTCTGGTCTTGCATTAGGCAAATCAACTTTATTGATAACTGGAACGATTTCCAAGTCATTATCTATTGCTAAATAAACATTTGCTAATGTTTGAGCTTCTACTCCTTGAGTACTATCTACAACCAATATTGCACCTTCACACGCAGCAAGACTTCTTGATACTTCATAGTTAAAGTCAACGTGACCAGGGGTATCAATTAAATTTAATATATATTCATTTCCATCTTTTGCCTTATATGAAGTTCTAACAGATTGAAGTTTAATAGTTATACCACGTTCTTTTTCCAAGTCCATGTTATCTAGTATTTGAGCTTCCATCTCTCTTTTAGATAACGCTCCTGTCATTTCAATAAGCCTATCTGCAAGAGTAGATTTCCCGTGGTCAATGTGAGCGATTATGCAAAAGTTTCTAATTCTTTCTTGTTTACTCATGTATTTCCCTTTCATACAATATAGTTTATTAAATTCTTCACAGGCGATTAAAATAAAGATTTATTGCGGTTTCAACGCTTTCTTTATCTTTAATTGGTGCAAATTCATCTTCCCTTTTAACCCTATATAAAGCCGTTTTGTTTGATAAGCCAAATCCATCAAAGATAAACATTTCATATTTTATTGAATTGATTTCATCACTAGAATCATTACCATTTATATCTAGATATTTGTTTTTCTTTTTGGCCTTGTGATATGGAAGTTTAAGCGAATTAATCCTTCCTAATAATTCTCTGCTTATATATGAAACTCCAAAATAACCTTCCTTAAATTTTAACGATCCATCCTCAATTCTTTCAATGTTTTTATCTAGTGGCATATCTATGTATTCAATAATCTTGAACCTTTCATTAGCATTCACACAAAGACCCATTTTCTCATCTGGATTTTCTTTAATAATAGTCTTAATGCCAAGTTCAACATTATTTGAATATACGTGACCAAATACCAAGTCATCAAATGGATTAAGTAAAATATTATCTACATTAGTTATAAATAGATATTCAATCCCCTTTTCTTCCATAATTGATAAAACTTTTTCGTCACTTACAGCTTTAAAAATACCGCCATTCCCATTTGGTGCAAAATAGATATTAGATTTATCTTTTAAAGCAACCTTACCCTCCAAATCTGTTAATGGCATATTTCCCTGCTTAAAGAAAATAATTCTATCTTTTTCATAGCCAAAGTAGTCATTCTCATCGAAAAAGTTAACAGTATCATCATGATTAATATCTGACGTCATAATGAAACAATATGGATAGGTCTCATACTTATCATGTGCCTTAATTAATTCCTCAATACAAATTTGGAAAATAGACTTTGTTGTATTATCAGGAAGTTTAAGTTGATATGTGCCTTTAGGGCCCTCAAATCCAAGTCTAGTCCCTTGGCCTCCCGCCATTATTAAAACAGCTAGTTTATTATTCTTTATAGCATCAAAAGCTATGTTGCTATATTTTTCTTTATCCTCTTTGGAAAAATCTGATTTCAAAAAAACATCTTTTAAAGGTTCAACTTTATCAAAAGAATCGTTAGTAACCTCATTATTATATGCAGATGAAATCTCTTCAAAATTAATTTTATCAATCTGTTTCAATAGATTTTCTTTTTCGTTATCGTTTAGTTTATCGTAAAACATCAATAGATGCTCTTGATTATACTTCTTAAGTTTTTCTTTAACTAAATTAAGATTCTCCATAAAGTCTCCTAGATAAAATATTTAAAATAAATGCTATTAATTCGTTGCGTGTGGCTCTCTAGTGGTTGAAAAACGGGGATGTCCCTTGACCAACGGGAAAGGGGCGTACCCTTTTTGAACCACGGAAATAGTATTCGTAGCGACAAAGCGAGATAGTGATTTTCATTTGAACTATACTTTTTACATTTTTTCTGGGCATTGTATTCCAAGCAAACCAAGGCCCTCTTTAATAACATCACCTGTAACTTTAGTTAGCAATACCCTTGCATCCTGAACAGACTTATTATCTGTTATTACTTGATGCTCATTATAAAATCTACTAAATGATTTTGCTAAGTCTAAAAGGTATCTTGATATAATTGATGGCTCATTTTTTGAAGCAGCCGCTTCAACAGTTTCTTTAAACGAACCAATTAGTCGAACAACCTCATAACTTTCAGCATCATTTAATAAAGAAAAATCTGCTTCAGTTGGAACATTACCTGCTTTTCTCAAAATGCTCCTTGTTCTAACATATGTATATTGTAAATATGGTCCTGTTTCACCATTGAAACTTAAAATTTGATTCCAGTCAAATATCTCGTCTTTAATTCTAGAGTTTGCTAAATCATTAAATATTACTGCGCCTACGCCAACCTTTTTGGCAACTTCTTCTTTATCTTCTAAATCAGGATTTTTCTCCTCAATTATTTTTAAAGACTTACTAATAGACTCATCAAATATTTCTTCAAGGGTTGTTGCATTTCCTTTTCTAGAGCCCATTTTGTGTCCATCTTCATCTAATACTAAACCAAACGGAATATGTTCACATCTTTTAGCATATTCTTCATATCCCATTTTAGATAGCGTTTCAAACACTTGCTTAAAGTGAAGTGATTGTTCAGATGCAACTACATATAAGCATTTATCAAAATTGTAGTTGTCAATTCTATATAATAGCGCGGCCAAATCTCTTGTTGCATAAATTGTAGTTCCTTGTGATGTTAATATCATGCATGGAGGAATATCTTCATCCATCATGACAACCATTGCACCTTCACTTTCAACAAGAAGATTTTTAGCTTTTAATTCATTAACTACTCTATCCATTTTGTCATTATAAAATGCTTCACCATTATATGAGTCAAATTCACAGTTCATTAATTTATAAACCTTTTGGTAGTTTTGAAGGCTAACATCTATAATCCATTTCCAAATTTTAGTAGTTTCTTCATCATTATCTTCAAGCTTTTTCAAAACATTTGTTGCATGTATTTTAAAGTCAGGATCTTCTTTTTCAATATTGTTATATCTTACATAAATCTGCAAAATAGCATTAATAGGATTTTCAGAAAAGTCGTACTCATCTTTCCACATGTTATAACCAGCAATAGTTCTGCATACTCCCATGCCCCAATCGCCTAGGTGATTAACGCCTATAACATTATATCCCAAGAACTTATAAATCTTGTATAATGCATTTCCAATTACTGTAGAACGCAAATGACCAATATGAAATGGCTTTGCGATATTAGGTGACGAATAATCAATAACAATTGTTTTGTCATTCTTTTCAAGAGTTCTTCCATAGTTTTTTCCATGTGCAATTGCTTCGTTCATAACATCAACCACAAAAGCTGACTTTTTAATGAAAATATTAAGATATCCACCAACAACTTCAACTTTTTCGATTAATTCACCTGATATTTGTGGTTTAATCTCTTCAGCTATAACTTGAGGTGATTTTTTTAGCTCTTTTGCTAACTTGAAACAAGGAAATGTGTAATCTCCCATTTCAACATTTGGTGGTATTTCTATATATTGTTTAATTTCATCAAATCCTATATTTGTAATTGCTGATATTTTTTTAGCAATTTCTTCTTTAAAATCAATCATATTTAGCACTCCTTATCAATATATAAGAATGTTTGTTCTTATATATCATATCGCTTTAATTATAACATATTATGTGATATAATACCACAAAATGCTAAGAAAAGAGGTGACCCATACGATTAAGTTTATCAAAAGAATATTGTTTAGTCGAAGCTTCATGACAGCACTTCTTCTAGTACTACAAATCCTATTTTATGTATGGGTTTACAATATAGTTTATGAATATGCCAGAATAATACATTATGTTGCCTTGGCATTAAGCCTAATTCTATCTACATATATTTTGGGACTTAAAGGAGGCAAAATAGAAGTTAAACTTCCTTGGGTTATACTAATTTTATTTTTCCCTGTCTTTGGTTCGCTTTTCTATTTCTTATTTAGAAATCAAAAGGTTAGAAAAAAGATTAGAAAGAATGTTGAAAACCAAATTTACGCAACAAGTAAGATTTCACACGATGCAGATGAAGTATTTGACGAACTAAAATCGTTAGATAAATCCATATACAATCAGGCTAATTATATTTTTAATTCGACTAATATGCCAATATATAATGACAGCACATCTAAATATTTCCCATGTGGAGAAGATTACTACAAAGAATTAATAAAACAGTTACAAGAAGCAAAAAAGTTCATATTTATAGAGTATTTTATTCTTAAAGAAGGAATAATGTGGGATACAGTTTTAAATATCCTAAAAGTAAAAGCTGAAAGTGGTGTTGATGTAAGATTAATATATGATGATTTTGGTTGCATAAACACCTTACCACAAAATTACAAAAAAACTATAGAAGCATTAGGGATAAGGTGTGAGGTATTTAATCCAATTTATCCTGTAGTTACATTAGCGCATAATAATAGAGATCACAGGAAGATTGTGGTCATTGATGGTAAAGTTGGATTCACAGGTGGAATTAATCTTTCGGATGAATATATAAACAAATGGGAAAGATTTGGTCATTGGAAAGACACTGGAATTATGGTAGAAGGAAATGCTGTAAAAAGCTTTACACTTATGTTTTTAGAAACATGGCATATCTATAGAGATAATAATGAAGAAATTGATGTATTCTTACCTAAAATTGAAAACAAAGGAAACACTAACAATAAAGAGTATATTCAGCCATATATGTCAACGCCTATGGAGACTGAAGAAATTGTTGCAAGAAACGTATATGTAAATATTTTGAATAGTGCAAATAATTACGTTTATATTACTACACCATATTTAGTATTAGACCCTGAACTTGAAGAAGCATTAATAAATGCCGCAAAGAGAAGCGTTGATGTTAGAATTATTGTTCCTGCTATACCAGATAAAAAACTTGTCTTTGCAGTTACAAGAAGTAACTATACTTCTTTATTAAAAGCAGGTGTTACAATATATGAATACACTCCAGGGTTTATACATGCAAAAAATGTAGTATGTGATGATAAAGTTGCTACAGTTGGTTCAATCAATTTAGATAACAGAAGTTTTTATCATAGCTACGAAAATGGAGTTTTCGTTTATAACTCAAATACTATAAAAGATGTTAAAAATGATTTTGAAGAAACGATAAACGTTTCTTATGAAGTAGAAAACGACTTTGAAAGAAAGATACCATTACTGAATAGAATTAAAACAAGTTTTCTTAGATTACTTACACCATTGTTATAAATATACCAAGCTTATATCATAATAAAAAAGTACAAAAAGTCAGATTGACGTTTTGTACTTTTTATTTTTCTTCGCATCACGACGATTTATACATAAACTCTTGTGAGCTAGTTAAGATATACTTGCCATCATTCAGATAAATCTGCTGAAGGAATATGCCCAAGTTTGTCCCAGTTCGAAAAAAGAACACAGAGTTTCTTATTCCGTCAAAGCCTCGAAAGCAATGTAAAAAAGTTATTTGTCCTTTTTGTGTCCTATAGATCAGTCTCTCAAGGTCTTCAAACTCAATTATGTGAAAGATGTAATCAATATGTTCCGGTCCAACAATCAGCTTTCCAGGCTTATACCGATTGAATCTCTGCTTTGAGCGAATTTTATGCCTTATCACGATAAAGCACCTCCAATTTATTTGCTAGAATTATTATATCATCTTTTGATATTATGTCAACAAGCAGTTTTACTGCTCATATAATACTACTTTCTAAACAAAAAAAGAGCGGCTTTTCGCCGCTCTTAAGTAATTTTACAATGTAGCCATATAAGAGTTAAAAGAATTCTCGATTTTTTCATCTATCATATGCTCAACATTTTCTTTTGATGAATCTTCTGCAAGAATTAGTTCAGAAACTAGAATTTGCTTTGCATTTGAAAGCATTTTCTTTTCTCCAGTAGCTAGTCCTTTTTCTTTTTGCTTAAAAGAAAGATTTCTAACAACTTCTGCTACTTCGTAGATGTCTCCGCTCTTCATTCTTTCCATGTTATCTCTATATCTTTTATTCCAATTGCTTGTAACAATTTGAGTATTGTTATTAAAAACGTTGAAAACATCTTCAAGATTTTCGTTTCCAATAACATCTCTTACTCCAATTAACTCAGCGTTCTTAGTTGGGACCATAACTTTTACATCACCAACTGGCATTTTCATAACATAATACTTTTGAGTTTCACCTAAGAATTCTTTTTCCTCGATAGATTCAATTGTACCCGCACCATGCATTGGATAAACTATATTATCTCCAACTTTAAACACTTTTATCAACTCCTTCTTTAAGTGCCATAATCCAGGTTTTTAAGGTATAATTGCCCACATTTTATGTCATGTTTTCCTTAAAACCAATATAAGTATACCATAATAAGAAGAAAAAGTCAAAAGTTTTTGCTATTTTATGTCAATTGAATTGTTAAAATTTTATTCTATCTTCAATATATTTTTCAACCTCAGAAATAGGTATTCTTACCTGTTCCATAGTATCTCTATCTCTTATAGTTACAGCATTATCTTCAAGGGTATCAAAATCAACTGTAATGCAGAAAGGAGTGCCGATTTCGTCCTCTCTTCTGTACCTCTTTCCTATACTTCCTGCCTCATCGTAATCAATCATAAATTTCTTTGAAAGCTCATCGTAAATTTCAGTAGCCTTTTCAGATAGCTTCTTAGATAAAGGCAAAATAGCTGCTTTCATAGGAGCAAGTGCTGGGTGTAGTTTTAATACTGTTCTAACGTCTCCTTCTGCAATTTCTTCCTCATTATAGGCATCACATAAGAACATCAAAAATAGTCTATCTACACCTACAGCTGGCTCAACACAATATGGAACAAACTTTTCGTTAGTTTCAGGATCCATATATGTTAGGTCCTCTTTTGAAGCTTCCATATGGCGAGAAAGGTCATAATCTGTTCTATCAGCAATTCCCCATAGCTCTCCCCATCCAAATGGGAACAAATATTCGATATCTGTGGTACCTTTACTATAAAACGACAATTCTTCCTTTGAATGCTCTCTCATTCTAAGGTTTTCTTCTTTTGCACCAAGGCTTAATAGGAACTTTTTGCAAGTATCCTTCCAGTATTCATACCACTCTAAGTCTGTACCAGGCTTGCAGAAAAATTCAAGCTCCATTTGCTCAAATTCTCTTGTTCTAAAGATAAAATTACCTGGAGTAATCTCATTTCTAAAGCTTCTACCCATTTGACCAATTCCCATAGGCATTCTACGTCTTGTTGTTCTAAGAACATTTTTGAAGTTTACAAACATACCTTGTGCTGTTTCTGGTCTTAAATATACTTCAGATTTAGCATCTTCTGTAACTCCCATAAAGGTCTTAAACATAAGGTTAAATTTTCTAATATCTGTAAAATCTGTCTTTCCACAATCTGGACAAGGAACTTTGTTTTCCTTAATAAAATCTACTAATTGTTCATTTGTCCAACCATCAAGACCAGATACTTCTTTTCCATTGGCAAATGCCCATTCTTCAATAAGCTTATCTGCTCTATGTCTTGTCTTACAAGCTTTACAATCTATAAGTGGATCTGAAAAGCCTCCAACGTGGCCTGTTGTAACCCAAACTTGCGGATTCATAATTATAGCTGCATCAATACCAACATTATGCTTATTCTCTCTAATAAATTTTTGCCACCAAGCATCCTTAATGTTCTTTTTAAGCTCTGCACCTAAAGGACCATAATCCCAAGAATTTGCTAAACCTCCATAAATTTCACTTCCCGGATATACAAAACCTCTATTTTTGCAAAGTGCAACAATCTTATCCATACTTTTGTCCATAAAACATTCCTCCTCGTTTTTTATATAAACAAAAATCGTCCCTAAGTCCTTAAAGTAACTTAAAGACTTAGGGACGAAAATATACTTTCCGCGATTCCACCCTAATTGATAGCTTATTTATCCATAAAACTATCCACCTTAATTATATGAGACACTCAAAAGTTCCAAACAATCTCAAAGTTTCCTCATACTTTCAGCTATGTATGAAGTCTCTTGAAAAACTATTCTTAAGATTATTACTCTTCATCATCGTGTCAATCTTGAATTAAAATATCACAATTGAAATTTAAAGTCAATTGATTATACATTATTTATACTATTTCTCCCTTTAGAAACCAAACGTGTTGTGAAACAATCTTTACTTCAATTTCTTTACCAATTAAGTCTTTAGGTCCCTCAAAGTTTACTATTTTATTTGAAGGAGTTCTTCCTGTAAGAACTTCCTTATTTGTCTTGCTTTCACCTTCTACAAGAACTTTTTGTATTGTCCCAACATATTTATTCATACTTATTTCTGTCATTCCATCGCACAAAGTTTTAAGTCTATTAAACCTTTCTGACTTTATTTCCTCTGGAATATGATTTGGCATTTTTTCAGCTCTAGTTCCCTTACGAACACTATATATAAACATAAATACTTGTTCATAGTCCATTTGTCTTACAACATCTAGAGTATCTTCAAAGTCTTCTTCAGTCTCACCTGGGAAACCAACAATAATATCTGTAGTAAATAAAGCATCTGGAATCTTTTCTTTAATTCGTTTTGCAAGACTTAAGTATTCTTCTTTAGAGTATCCTCTATTCATATCTTTTAAAATTTTAGTACTTCCTGATTGAAGTGGCAAGTGAATAACTCTAGAGATTTTATTACTCTTAGAAATAACATCTATTACATCATCTTTGAAGTCTTTTGGATGAGGTGATGTAAATTTAATAGTATTAATTCCTTCTATTTTATCGATATCTGAAAGTAAGTTTGCAAAGTTATATCCTTCTCTTGGATTATATGAGTTAACATTTTGCCCAAGAAGAAGAATCTCTTTACAGCCATCTTTAGCTAATTCTTTAATCTCATGAATAATATCTTCAGGAGCTCTTGATCTTTCTCTTCCTCGTACATAAGGAACAATACAATAAGAGCAAAAGTTGTTACAACCATTCATAATAATAACTGACGCTTGTGTTTTACTTTCTCTTTTAACAGGTATGCCTTCATATATTTCTCCATCAATATCCCAAACATCAATTATTCTTTTTTCCTCATTTTGAACAATCTTTCTATATAGAAGTTCTGGAAGTTTATAAATATTATGTGTTCCAAAAACTATATCAACTAGTTGATAACTTTTTTTAATTTTATCAATTACATGTGGTTCCTGAGACATACAACCAGCAAAACAGATAATCATATTGTTTTGGGCTTTAATATTCTTTAGTTCTCCAAGTTTGCCAAATACTTTCTCCTCAGCATTTTCTCGTATAGAGCAAGTATTAAAAATAACAATATTAGCATCATTAAATGAATCAGCTGGCGCGTATCCCATTTTTTCAAGCATTCCAGCCATTGATTCACTGTCTGCCTCATTTAGTTTGCAACCTAATGTTACTATAAAATACTTCCTGTTTTGTCCCAACGCCTTAATTTTATCTATATATTCGAGTTGTTTTTTGATTTCATCTTCTGGAACTGTTGCTACCGCCATCTTGCCCTCCTTACTAAAATAAAAGACCTAAATTAAAAAATTTAAGTCTTATAATAATTATTTTTTTCTTTTCTTAGGTCCCTTATCTTTTTTATGCATTTCTCCGTAAGCGCTAATATCGATAATATTGTCTTTATTCATCACTTTTGAAAAAGACATAGAACTAATTTCACCTTTTGATGATTCTTCTAATTGTTCAGTGCTTTCATATGCCATAATAATTGAGTTATGACATATAGGACATTCAAATGTATTATCAGTATCCTTATACATTATTGGAATTTCTTCTCCACAATAAGGACATATAACTGTATTATCTTCAAAACTTTCGTGAATTTCGTCCTCTAAATCCAAAACAATTTCTGATAAATCATCAAATTTTTCAGATAATTCATTTTGCTTTTCATTTAAATGAACAACATAAGATGTAAAATCTGAAAGCATATCTTGAATAACATGCAAAACCTTTGTACGTTCTTCTTCATTCGAAATCGAATTGTTAATTTGTTCAACTTGTTTTGCCATTTTATCTCTAATATTTGACATTATACTCTCTCCATGTATTCTCCTGTACGGGTATCAATACGAATTTTATCTCCAATTTCTACAAATAGAGGAACATTAACCTGATAACCCGTTTGAGTTGTAGCAGGCTTAAGCGCTCCTGTAGAAGTATTACCTTTAAATCCAGGTTCTGTATATGTAATCTCAAGTTCTACAAACATAGGTGGCTCTACACCAAATACTTTACCTTTGTATGAAAGAACTTTAACTTCCATATTATCTAATAAATAATTTAAGATGTCTCCCAAATCGTCCTTTGTAAGTGGTAATTGCTCATATGTATCGTTATCCATAAAGTAGTATGTATCTCCATCATTATATAGATATTGCATAGTTTTTCTATCGATTTGAGCTTCTTCAACTTTTGTTGTAGGATTAAATGTTTGCTCTGTAACAGCGCCTGTAATAACGTTCTTAAGCTTTGTTCTAACAAATGCTGCTCCTTTTCCTGGTTTTACATGTTGGAATTCAACAATTCTATATACTTGCCCTTCCATCTCAAAAGTCATACCATTTCTAAAATCTCCTGCTGTTAGCATTAAAATTCTCCTTTCAATTATTTAGTCTCTACTAAAATCTTTGTAATTTTACTATAAAAAATCTCTGTTTTCAACATTTTTACATAAAAAAACTGCTCACCAATCAGGTAAGCAGTTTATAACTATTAGCGTACCAAAGCAGCTGAAAAACCAAAATTGATCTTAAGCCCTCTGACAAACTCATCCTTAAGCTCTGGCGTCTGAAAGCGATACGTTTTTTCCTGTTCTTTTTTAGGAAGATGTGGGCATTCCCTCACTTTCTTTCCAAGACAGGTTTCAGCCCATTTGTCGAGCTTGTCACTCTCCTGAAGAGAAACAATGACAGTAGCAATTCTAGACCGCTTCTTAAGCATGAAATAACCTCCTTGTTTTGTTTTCTATGATAAAAGAGTCACAAGGATAAAACAATAATCATTACCGAGAGCAATCTTAACACATTAACATAATTTTATCAATAGACAAAAAAACCCCCCCACCAGGTCTGTGTGGGGAGGCTAAAGAACATCCGGACTATGCCGGATGGCGATAATGGGGCCATGCAAAGGCCCGCAACCGCGCTATCACCGGTAATGCCGTACTAATATGAGCTGATCAGACTCACATGGGCTCGAAACCCCCAACGATTTTGAACCCCGTCTCTGGTAAAATGTCCAGAATAAGGTTCCGCTTCACTTTGCATAAGTGAGCTATTATCGTTGTGTACGTGATGAGGCCGGGCATTTTATGCCCGAAAAAAACTCATCGTCCCGAACGGGTCAGTCCCCAACCTCAGACATCAAACATGATCGTTTGTGAGGCTGGAGTGCCCCATAACTAATCAGTCTAATTAACTGGGGCATGGATTCCTTCCATCGCGCAGTCATTATATTAACATAACCTCTAATATATGTCAACTATTTTTTTTAATTTTTTTAAAAAAATTTAAGGCATTCTCCAAAAAGCCTGTAATTACTGACTTTTTGGGAAAATGCCTTTAACATTTTATGTTATTTTAGATGTTCTAGTACTAATTTGTTAATAATTTGAGGATTACCCTTTCCTTTTAGTTCTTTCATACATTGTCCAACCAAGAAGCCAAGGGCTCTATCTTTTCCTGCTTTGTAATCAGCAACAGATTGTGGATTAGCCTCAACAACCCTATCTACTACTTCTTTTATAGCACTTTCATCACTTATTTGCATTAATCCCTTTTCTTTAACTATTTCTTCTGCTTCTTTTCCGGTATTTATCATTTCTTCAAATACTTTCTTAGCTATTGAGTTTGAAATAGTTCCTGAATCTATTAATTTAATTAATTTTGCGAAACTATTAGCAGTAAACGGTAGATTTGAATAGTCTATATCTTGCTCTCTTGCTATTCTAATAATATCTGTCATTATCCAGTTACTAACAGCTTTAGGATTATTACATTCTTTAGAAGCATCCTCAAAGAAGTCTGAAAGAGCTTTAGATGAAGTGATAATTCCAGCATCATATTCTGGAAGATTTAATTCACTAATATATCTTGTTTTTCTCGCCTCCGGAAGTTCAGGAAGATTCTTTTTAATATCTTCTATATATTCATCTGAAAGTCTGATAGGCATTAAATCTGGCTCTGGGAAATATCTGTAATCATGAGCATCTTCTTTTGTACGCATTGAATAGCCCATTCCTTCTGCTTCGTCCCAACGTCTTGTTTCTTGATATATTTCACCGCCTGATTCTAATACTTCTTTTTGTCTTTGAATCTCAAAATTAATCGAGTGTTCAATTGCTCTAAATGAATTTAAATTTTTAGTTTCAGTTCTAGTTCCAAATTCTTTTTGTCCTACTGGTCTTAAAGAAAGGTTAACATCTGCTCTTAAAGAACCTTCTTGCATCTTACAATCTGAAACTCCAATATATTCCAAAATTCCTTTTAGCTTCTCAACATATGCGACTGCTTCTTCAGCGCTTCTCATATCGGGTTCTGAAACTATTTCTATAAGTGGAACACCAGCTCTATTTAAATCTACTAAAGTTCCTCCTGTATATGTGTCGTGAACTAACTTTCCAGCGTCTTCCTCTATGTGTATTCTTGTTATTCCAAGATGCTTAGAAGTACCATCTTTAAGCGTAACATCAAATCCGCCACCTACGCAAAGAGGCAAATCGTACTGTGATATTTGATATGCTTTTGGTAAATCTGGATAAAAATAATTCTTTCTGTCTTGCTTAGAGTTTTTAGTTATGCTACATCCAGTTGCAAGTCCAGCTTTTATAGCATATTCAACAACTTTTTCATTAAGTACTGGAAGTGCTCCTGGCTGACCAGTACAAACTGGACAACAATGAGTATTAGGGTCTCCACCAAATTCAGTAGTACACCCACAATATATCTTAGTTTTAGTACTTAGTTCTGCATGAACTTCAATACCAATTATTACTTCGTAATCCATTAGTGCCCTCCTTACTTGTTCATCTCATACGTATATGCAACTCTATACAAAGTTTCTTCATTAAAGTGTTTAGCAATTATTTGCATGCCAATTGGAAGTCCGCTATTATCTTTTCCACAAGGAATAGAGATTGCTGGTACTCCTGATATATTAATTGGTACTGTGTACAAATCCATTAAATACATTTCAAGTGGATTAGATATTTTTTCGCCTATGCTCCATGCTGTAGTTGGAACAGTAGGAGTAATAATAACATCACATGATTTAAATGCTTCATCAAAGTCGTTTTTAATTGCTGTACGAACTTTTTGGGCCTTTTTGTAATAAGCATCATAATATCCAGCAGATAATACATATGTACCTAATAGGATTCTTCTCTTAACTTCTTTTCCAAATCCTTCACTTCTTGAGTTTTTGTAAATGTCTTTAAGTGACTCATAGTTTTTTGATCTAAATCCATATCTAATTCCATCGAATCTTCCTAGGTTTGAAGATGCTTCAGCACAAGCAATAATGTAGTATGTTGGAAGAGCATACTTTGTAATAGGAAGTGAGATATCCTTAACTTCTGCACCTAATTCTTTTAGCTTATTAATTGCTTTTTCAATGTTTTCTCTAACTTCTTTTTGAAGGCCTTCACCAAAGTACTCTTTTGGAACACCAATCTTAATACCTTTAATATCATTTACTAATGCCTTAGAGTAGTCCTTCTTTTCAATGTTTGCAGATGTTGAGTCCATGTTATCATGACCCGAAATTGCAGTAAGCAAATTTGCATTATCCATAACATCTTTACTCATTGGTCCAATTTGATCAAGTGATGAAGCAAAGGCAACAAGTCCATAACGAGAAACCAATCCATATGTAGGTTTCATACCAACTATTCCACAAAGTGAAGCTGGTTCTCTAATTGACCCACCTGTATCTGAACCTAAAGAAACTGGTGCCATGTCCCCAGCAACAGAAGCAGCGCTTCCACCTGAACTTCCTCCAGGAACTTTTGATAAATCACAAGGGTTCTTTGTAGCAAAAAAAGCTGAGTTTTCTGTTGAACCACCCATAGCAAATTCATCCATATTAGCTTTTCCAAGAATTATCATGCCATTTTCTTTGATAAGCCTAGTAACAGTGGCATCGTAAGGGCTAACGTAATTTTCAAGCATCTTAGAAGCACATGTTGTTTTTATACCCAAAACATTAATATTATCTTTGACAGCTATTGGAATACCATAAAAATATGGAAGCTCATCAAATTTATTATTTGAAATAGCCTCTTCTAGGCCTTTTTGCTTTAATTCTGCATCAGCTAGCGCTTGTTCTTTGCAAAGTGTAATGTATGCTTTTATGTTTTCATCTTTTTCTTCAATCGATTTATAAAATGCGTTAACTACATCAGCACAAGTAAACTCTTTATTTTTATACCCATCTCTTATTTCATGGGCAGTAAGTTTTATTATATCTCTCACTCGAAAAAACTCCTTTAATATAATCTTTTAAACCATAGGTGGAAGTAGGAATGCTATTCCATTCGATGATGGAGCATTTTGCATAAGTGCTTCTCTATCTATAGATTCCTTGACTTCATCTTTTCTAAATACATTATATGCATCTAATGCAAATGCCGACTCTGCTACATTTTCAGTATTAACCTCTTGAATTTGTTCTGCAAACTTAACTATATTTTGCATATCTAGTGTATATCCTTCGATTTCCTGTTCATTTAGATTTAGCATACTAAGCATCGCAATATGTTCAATATCTTTTCTTGAAATCTCCATTTTTAGCCTTCTTTCACTAAGAATTTCTCAAGAGATTATATATTAAAGGGCAAAAAAAATCAAGGGAATAGCACGTTTCCCTTGATATATATTCTAATATCCTACACCACTTTGATGATTATAATAACGATACAAAATGGTAGCAACTTCTGCTCTAGTTAATGTTCTACCTGGTCCAAAAGTACCATCTTCGTACCCGTTGATATAGTCATATGCAACACAATGAGCAAGCATTATATACTGCATGTCTGTAATGCTATTAATATCTGAAAATGTTGGTGATGAGACTTCTTGTTCAGTTTCTCTAAGCTGAATATCACACTTTCCTAATAATTCTACGACTTCAGCTCTTGTAATCGGCTCATCTGCATTTTTATCATTGATTAAACCTTTTGTAATAACAGAATAATCTTCTGCACATTCAATATAAGGTGATGACCAATGTTTATATCTATGAACATTAATAAAGTTCTCACCAGGAAGTGAAGCTACCATCATTAGTTTAATAAATTCGCCTTTCTTGATAGCTCCTTCTGGCCTATATGTTCCATCTTCGTATCCATTTATAACTCCAGCATCCACTAATGGTTTAATATACTCTTCAGCCCAATGTCCTGAAATATCCGAAAGATTTAAAGCCGATGCAAAGCTTAAAGTAATGGTTATAACTATAACTAAAGTACAAATTATTTTTTTCATATATATACCTCCGTATTAAATGACAATACTTCTTGTAAACTATAATAATGATATCATAAAAGAAAACTGTTATAACCCTTAATAATCAAAAAAAATAACATTTAACATTCCCGTAAAAGAAGTGTAATAAAACAGACCATAAATGATTATTAACCATCTATGGTCTGTTATTTATTATTTTGCGTATTCTACTGCTCTATTCTCTCTTACACACGTAACCTTAATCTGTCCAGGATATTCCATTTCGTCTTCGATGCGTTTAGCAATATCTCTTGCCATAACGGTCATTTGATCATCAGAAATAGATTCTGGCTTAACCATGATTCTAACTTCTCTTCCCGCTTGAATTGCATATGATTTCTCAACTCCGTTGAAACTATCTGCAATTTCTTCAAGTTTTTCCAAACGCTTGATATATGTCTCTAATGTTTCACGTCTAGCGCCAGGACGACTTGCAGAAATAGCATCAGCTGCCATTACAATTACAGCTTCTAAAGAAGTAGGTTCAACGTCTCCATGATGTGCATGAACAGCATTTATTACTTGTTCATTTTCTTTATATCTCTTTAAGATATCTACACCAATTTCAACATGAGTACCTTCTATCTCGTGGTCAATTGACTTACCAATATCATGAAGAAGTCCTGCTCTTTTTGCAAGGTTAACATCTAGTCCAAGTTCTTCAGCAATAATTCCACACAATTGTGATACTTCAATTGAATGATTTAACACATTTTGACCATAGCTTGTTCTATACTTAAGCTTACCGATAAGTTTAATGATGTCTGGATGTAAACCAATAACCCCTGTCTCCATAGATGCTCTTTCACCCTCATCTTTGATAATTTGCTCAAGCTCATCTTTAGCTTTTTCTACCATTTCTTCGATTCTTGCTGGATGGATTCTTCCGTCTACAACAAGTTTTTCCAAAGCAATACGCGCTACTTCTCTTCTAATAGGATCAAAACCAGAAAGAATAACTGCTTCTGGAGTATCATCAATAATTAGGTCGATACCTGTAAGTGTTTCCAATGCCTTAATATTTCTACCCTCTCTACCTATAATCCTACCTTTCATATCATCTGAAGGAAGTGGAACAACTGAAACCGTAGTTTCTTGAGTATGGTCTGCTGCACATTTTTGAATAGCAAAGGTAATAAGATTTTTAGCTTTTTTATCTGCTTCTTCTTTTGCCTTGCTTTCAGCGTTTTTAATTTCAATTGCAAGCTCATGTGATAATGTTTCTCTAACATTCTTAAGCAAATATTCCTTTGCTTCATCAATAGATAATCCTGAAATACGAACAAGTTCTGCATTTTGCTTATCAACGAATTTGTTAAGTTCCTCTTTTTGCTTGTCCAAGTCTGCTAGTTTTTCTTGATATTTCTGTTCTTTTTGTTCTAAACTTTCAATCTTCCTATCAAGTGTCTCTTCTTTTTGCTCAAGTCTTTTTTCTTGCTTTTGAACTTCTGCTCTTCTCTCTTTAATTTCCTTATTTAACTCAGCTTTTTCTGCTTGAATTTCTTCTTTTGCACTTAAGATTCTTTCTTTTTTCTCATTTTCAGCATCTTTTTTTGCTTCTGAAATAATTCTGTCCGCCTTGTCAGTGGCATTTTTTACAATTGACTGGCCTTTGTTTTCCTTTGATTTTTCCATTGCTTTATAAATAAAGAAAAATACAATGCCTGCCACAACTAAAGTTAAAATAATCGAAATTAAAAGAGGGATAACTAATTCATTCATGTTTTTTCCTCCTCTAATTATTAAAATGTCAATGTTCAATATATTATTTATCAAGAAAATTATACCGAATTTAGCCAATGCTAAACAAAATATAAATTTTAAAACATAAACTAATATATTCATCTACGAAAAAGATTTTATTATTAATGAATATCCTTGTCAAGTGAAGTTTACATATTATTGGGCTATTTGTAATATTAGTTTAATTTTACTTGGCTATATCTATGATATAATTGAGGTTGAGGTGAAAGATATGACAATGGCTACTTATGAAATAATTAAGGTAATCGTTTGGATATTTTTATTAGCTATAATAATCTATCCAATTCAAGCCGCTTTCCGTAAAGTATGTTTGCCAAATACTGCCATCATAATTGATAGAAATACTCATTATTTCAAAACAATACGCGCTGGTTCAAGGGCTAAGCGATATTCGTTAAGACCGACCGATATGGTTACATCAGTAATCTCTACAAAAGATGTTAACCAAGAGTACACCAATATATTTGTGACACATGATAATAGGTATTATAGAATTCACTATTTTGTATCATACCAGTGTGAGGACATCGATACAGTATTAAATGCTCTTCAAGATTCTAGAAGAAGTATCTACGATATCATAAATAACGCTGTAAGTATTGCTGTTAAATCTCTATCCGCTAGCGATTTTTCTGCATATTCTGCAACTAGACTTAGAGATACAATGTACTCACAAATAGAAAGCATGCTTGAACCATTCTATATAGATTTCAAAAAGTTTGTAATAGACAGTATCGTATTTGTAGATGAGTCAATAGGTGAAAAAAATGTATTTGTAAAACATGAATCACAAGGCGAATCTCCAATTCAATAATAAAACCCCCTGATATTTGTGATATCAGGGGTAATTTTTACATACTGATAACTTCGCTTATATCATCTGCTACTGTTGTACATGCATTGCCATGCGAACCTTCTATTATTTGAGTATAATTAGTTTTATGTGTTCAAAACCGAATTATTCTCCCAATATCGTTAATTGTTTTATCATCTATATTTAATACCAATTCTTTCTTAATTGGTCCACTCACTACGGAAATATGAATTCCATTTGAAGTCTTGGCTAAACTCTTGATTATTGCTTTTAATTCATTAGATTTCTTCTCATCAAAATTTTGCGGAACTTCTATTTCAATCAAAGGTTTCTTTCCAGCTTTTTGATATTCTCTAATTATAGAAGAAACATTATCCTCGTGTTCCAAAAGAAGTGTAAATCTTGTGGCAACAACAGATACCTCATCATCTTTTATACTTAGTCGGCCTTCAATAAACACAGTCGACTCATCATAGATAACGTTCATAAATGATCTATATGTTTTTGGAAAACATATAACTTCAATCTCGCCATTTGTATCTTCGCAAGTAATGAAAGCCATCGTGTCTCCGCTTTTTGTTGTTTTAGTTTTAATTCTAGTAATAATACCTATAAAACTAACACTATCACCATCTTTAAATGAGCTTCCTATGTTTCCATCAATCATCTCAGTGTTTTCAAAGTTCAACAAATCTGTACTAGAAAAATTAGAAAACAAGTGTGACAATCCAAAAAATTTATCTAAAGGATGCCCTGATACATAAACGCCAAGCATTTCTTTCTCCATTGAAAGAATTCTACTTTGTGGGAATTCATCAACAATAGTATATTTATAGTTTGTTTCTTCATTTTCTTTATTCGTATTATTATCAAAAATACTGAATTGTCCTGAAAGCCTATTTCTCATGTCATTGCTTATTGTGTCTAAAATATATTCATAAGATAATAATAACGTGTTTCTATTTTTATCTTCTAATGAATCAAATGCGCCCGCAATGATTAAACTTTCTATACACCTTCTATTAACATCTTCACCATAAATACGTTTGCAAAAATCAATAAAATCTTTATATCTTCCATTCTTCTTTCGTTCATTTGTTATACTATCCACTGCTTGTACACCAACATTTTTAATTGCAGCAAGTCCAAATACAATATCGTTACCATCAACAGTAAACTTGGCAAAACTCTTATTGATGTCTGGTTTATATATGTTTATATCATGAAGCTTACATTCATTAATATAGTATGTAACCTTATTTTGATTTCCTATAAATGAATTTAACATACTAGCATAGAATTCTGTAGGATAGTATGTTTTAAGGAATGCTGTTTTATATGCAACTACAGCATAGCATGCGGCATGAGATTTATTAAACGCGTATTTGGCAAACTCTGCCATTTCATCAAAAATTTTATTTGCTGATTTTTCATCTATTCCATTTCTAACGCACCCAGGAACAACTATATTTCCTTCTTCATCCTCAATGCCATATATAAAGTTGTCTCGTTCTTTAGCCATAACATCAAGTTTTTTCTTTCCCATGGCGCGTCTTACTAAATCAGCTCTTCCAAGAGAATAACCAGCTAAGCTTTGTACTATTTGCATAACTTGCTCTTGATACACCATACAACCATAGGTTACTTCCAAAATTGGTTTTAAACTCTCATGTGTATAAGTTATACATTCCGGATTGTTCTTCGCTTTAATATATCTTGGAATTTGATCCATAGGTCCTGGTCTATACAAAGAAACTCCCGCTATTAGATCTTCTAATCTATCTGGTTTTAATTCTTTCATGAAATTAGTCATGCCAGCACTTTCAAATTGGAAAATTCCAGATGAATCACCAATCTGCCATAGTTTAAAAACTTTCTGGTCATTCATATCTTTATCATATACTACTTCTTTTCCATGAAGCTTCTTAACTAATTTTTCGGTGTAGTCTATTACTGTTAATGTTCTAAGTCCCAAAAAGTCCATCTTTAATAGACCAAGCTCCTCTAAGATTGTCATTGTATACTGACATGAAATAATATTATCACCCTTGTATAAAGGAACATATGAATCTACAGGTTCTTTTGTAATAACAACTCCAGCAGCATGTGTAGAAGCGTGCCTTGGAAGCCCCTCTAACCTTTTCCCAATGTCAATTATTCTTCTAGCATCATTATCTTCTTCATACAAATCTCTAAGTTCTTTATTTTGATTTAAAGCGTCTTCTAAAGTAATATGAATGGCCCATGGTATTTTTTTTGCAATACTATCAACTTTAGCATATGGAACATCTAATGCTCGTCCAACATCCCTAATAACTTCTTTAGCCGCAAGTGTTCCAAATGTAATAATTTGTGCTACATGATCTTCTCCATATTTTCTACAAACATAGTCAATTACGTCACTTCTTTTTTCGTAGCAAAAATCTACATCAAAATCTGGCATACTTACTCTTTCAGGATTTAGAAATCTTTCAAAAATCAAATCATATTTTAGAGGATCAATATCTGTAATACCTATTAAGTATGCGACAAGACTTCCAGCACCACTTCCACGCCCAGGTCCAACAGGAATTCCGTTAGTTTTTGCATAATGTATAAAATCCCAAACAATTAAAAAGTAATCAACATATCCCATCTGCTTAATTATTTTTAGTTCATATTCGATACGTTCATTAACTCTATTTAAAATTTCACCTTCATATTCTCTGTATTTAATTCCTTCAATTGTTAACTGCTTTAAATATTCAAAATGATCCATATTATTTGGTGTATCATAATTAGGAAGAATCGTATGACCAAATTCAAATGAAACATTACATTTATCTGCAATTTTAGAAGTATTTTCTAATGCCTTAGGAATATTCTTAAAGTTTTCATACATCTCTTCTGGAGTTTTAACATAGAATTCATCACTTCCAAATTTGAATCTATCTAAATCATTCATTTTTTTACCAGTTTGAATGCATAGCAAAACCTCATGACTATAACTATCTTCTCTATTTAAATAGTGACAATCATTTGTCGCAATCAGTTCTAACCCCATTTCGTTTGCAAGACGAATAAGACCACGATTTGCAACAATCTGGTCATCAATTCCATTACTTTGTAATTCTATATAAAAGTTCTCTTTTCCAAAAATATCTACATATCTTTGTGCTAATTTCTTAGCACCTTCATAGTTATTATCAAGTATTGCCTGAGGTATGAAACCAAACAAACATGCAGAGGTAGCAATAAGTCCTTCATGATACTTCTCTAAAATTTCAATATCAACTCTTGGCTTGTAATAATAGCCATCTATAAATGAACTCGAAACAATCTTTATTAAATTACTATATCCAACATTATTTTTACAAAGGAGTATCATATGTCCAAAACGGTCATCTTTTCCTGGTTCTTTATCAAATCTACTTCTTGGAGCAACGTAAACCTCGCATCCAATAATAGGCTTAACTCCTTGCTTCATGCATTCCTTATAAAATTCTATCGCACCGTACATTACCCCATGGTCAGTAATAGCAACGGCCTTCATCCCCGACTCTTTAACTTTAGACACTAAGTCTTTTATTCTATTTGCTCCATCTAACAGGCTGTACTCTGTATGAACATGCAAATGAACAAAATCTATAACTTTCTCACTCAATAGAATCCCTTACCTTATTTATTATAGTCCTTTAGCAATAACTTTTAACAAATCAAAATATGTCTGCGTTGACAAATTGTTAGCACACTTCCAAAGCATTGCATCATCAACTATTTCATCATCTTTCATAAAAAGCTTTGTGGCATATAATAAATCATCCCAATTAACACCATTCAAGCTATCTCTATATTCTACTGAAATCTCTTTTGAAATATTGGAAACCATACAAATACAAAAAGATGTTGCAAACATCAATTTTCTATCATTATAAAAATCATTTTCATCTATTTCTGAAGTAAAACCGCTCAAGATTTCTAAATATTCTATTATTTTTTGAACTTTTTCGTCCTCACTCATAAGAATTCCCCCTAAACTACCAATATTTGCTATTATTTAGGATTTTATCATACATACTCGTTTATATCAAATTGTTGCTTTTTATATGAATTGGTGCTATACTTTACGAGCACAAGTTACATAATTCGACATTTGGAGAAATAGTATTTATGAGTAAATTTTTAGATAATATCAACAGTCCTAACGACTTAAAAAATGTTAATATAGACGATTTGCCAGAGTTATGTACAGAAATCAGGGAATTTTTAGTAGATAAAGTATCAAAAACTGGTGGACACTTATCATCGAATCTTGGAGTTGTTGAGCTTTCAGTTGCCCTTCAATATATATTTGACTCACCAAAAGATAAGATTATCTATGATGTTGGTCACCAATCTTATGTCAACAAAATACTTACTGGTAGAAAAAATGATTTTGATACCTTAAGACAATTAGATGGATTAAGTGGTTTTCCAAAACCATATGAAAGCGAGCATGATCAATTTATTACTGGTCACAGTTCAACTTCTATATCATCAGCAATTGGTATAGCTACTGCAAATTTATTAAAGGGAGATCCTAGTTATACTATTGCCGTTATTGGAGACGGAGCTTTAACAGGTGGTTTAGCATTTGAAGCACTTAATAACGCCAATAAAAACTTAAATTTAATAGTAGTTTTGAACGACAATCAAATGTCAATCGCGCCAAGCGTTGGAGCACTTTCTTCTTATTTTAATAAGATACGTTCAGGAAGACTTTATGCAAGTAGTAAGAAAGAAGTTAAATCTATCATCACCAAGATTCCTCTAATTGGAAAACCGATCAATTCATTACTTGGAAAAATCAAAAAGGGACTCTTTTATTTGTTCTTACCAAAAGGAGTACTATTTGAACAATTTGGATTTAATTACTTAGGTCCAGTTGATGGACATGATATAAAATTCTTAACACAAATGCTTGAAAGAGCAAAAACAATGAATAAACCAGTTTTACTACATGTAATGACACAAAAAGGAAGAGGATATAAACCAGCAGAAACTAATCCAAACAAGTTTCACGGTATTGGGCCATTTAATAAAGAAACTGGTGAAACATCACCATCTAAACCATCATATTCAAAAAAATTAGGAGAAATTCTTGTAAAAAGAGCAGAAACTAATAATAAAATTGTTGCAATAACAGCAGCTATGCCAGATGGAACCGGACTTTGTGATTTCAAAAAACAATTTGCTGATAGATTTTTTGATGTCGGAATTGCAGAAGGACATGCTGTAACATTTGCATCAGGACTTGCAAAGCAAGGATATGTTCCAGTATTTGCTTGCTACTCAACCTTTTTACAAAGAGCATATGATGAAATTGTTCACGATGTTGCGCTTCAAAATTTGCATGTAATATTTGCAATAGATAGAGCTGGAATTGTTGGTCAAGATGGTGAAACACATCAAGGTCTATTAGATATTAGTTTTCTATCATCTATTCCAAACCTTACAATACTTGCTCCAAAGGATGGAGAAGAATTTGAATCAATGATGGACATAGCTTTAAAGCACAATGGACCTATTGCAATAAGGTATCCTAGAGGATTCTACTCATACAAGATTACAAAATCACCGATAAATGTTGTAAAAGTTGGAAAAGCAGAAATAATTAAACCTGGTAAAGATGCTACAATAATCGCTTATGGAAAAATGGTTAAAACAGCAATTGATGTTGGATACTTATTAAAAAAACATCACATTGATGCAGAAGTTATAAATGCAAGGTTTATTAAACCATTCGATGAAGCAACAATACTAAAATCAATAAATAAAACAAAGAATGTATTTACGATTGAAGATGCATATTTGAATGGAGGATTAGCATCAAGAATGCAAAAGCTATTAGTAAGGAAAAAGATTAATTCATCATATTTCTTTGGATATCCAGACGAATTTATTAAACAAGGTGATACTTCTGAAATAGAGAAAAAATACAAACTTGATAAGTTCTCGGTAGCAAACCAAATTGTAAAATGTATAAAAAATGCAAAAAAGAATCGGAAATAATAAAAAAGAAATTAACAATGAAGAATAATAAAAAAGGGTGTTCAATTAGAACACCCTTTTTGCTGTATTTATTGCTCTTTTCATTACCTCTTTTTCATTTATATCAACAAGTTCTCTTTCTTCCATTATTATTTTTCCGTTAACGATAGTAGTATCTACATCGCTTCCAGAACAAGAATAAACAAGCGTAGAATAAACATTATGTAGTGGAACTAAATGTGGCTTATTAATATCAATCAAAATTAAGTCTGCTTTTTTGCCATTTTCAATCGTTCCAACATATTTATCAATACCTAATGCTTTTGCTGAATTTATTGTGGCCATTTCACAAATTTCTTTGGCCGATAACACATCTGCTCTTTTGTACAGCATCCTTTGACTATAACCAATGCTTCTCATAACTTCAAACATGTCTAGATTTCCAGCATTTCCAAGTCCCCCTGTACCTAAAGCAATATTAATACCTAAATCTTTAACGAATTTCAAATCCGGAGCACCAGTTCCAAATTTATAGTTACTAATTGGATTGCTAATTACCGTTGTATTATGTGATCTTAATTCGATAGCATCATATTCATCAACCCAAACTACATTTGAAAGCAATGATTTTCCATCAAAGAAACCACCTAATTTCAAATAATCAGTAACTGTTTTACCATATTTATCACTAATAACCTTAATGTTATTTTTTGTTTCAAGATAGTTAATTTTTAATAGACAATTATATTTTTTTGCTAATGCTGATACTACTTTTAATTCCTCTAAAGTGTAATCCTCCGGATAGTTTAAAGAAATGTAATTATTAAGTAATTCGTTCTTATTTACTTCATTATTCAAATTTAATAATTTGTCTTCATTGAACTCATTAAGTCTATATATTACATTTGAAACAAAACCTCTTATTCCAAATTCACTTGCCGCCTTGACTGTAGCTTCCTCATTAAAGTAACTATCACAAAAGCATGTTGTTCCTGACTTAATCATTTCAGCAAAAGATAATAATGATGCAAAGTAAGTGTCATCTTCGGTGTAATTCTTTTCAGCAGGTAACTCATAATTATTTACCCAATCATTTTGTCTAACATCTTCAAAATATCCACGAAAGATAGACATAGCCACTTTAGAATCTGCGTTTATAAAACCTGGCATTAAAATCTTACCGTGTTCCATCGATTACTTTATCGGCAGATTTTTCTATGCTCGGCATAACAGATTCGATAGTATCATTTTCTATATAAACATCTCCATTAAAAATGCAGTCTGCCATAGTGACAATAAGTGCATTCTTTATGAGAATTGAGCTCATCAATTTTCCCCTTTTCTTTTGTAAATAATTTACTTACTCGTGAATATCTTTTAATCCATCACCAATTATCTTATAAATATCCGAAAGCATTTCATCAAATTGAACTTCTTTATCAAAAAAATCTTTAACATTTGGATTTGCAACAAGAATTTGATAAAGAGATTGTAGTTTTTCCATTTTTTCTTTATCTGCTTCTTGTCCTTGCATAAGAAGGCTTTGAACTTCAACTTGCTTATTTCTAAACTCGCTTATTAGTTCTTTACACTCCTCGTCTTTATAGATTACTTCTTTAATTTTTAAATACTCTTTTACCTCATCAGAGTCTCGAATAATATTAACTAATTCTTTTGCTTTATCATAAGGACTCATATAAAAAACACCCTTTCAAATATAATACTTTTACTATTCTTCCCTATCATTGGTTTGAGAATTATCTTCTCTTTTTGGCTTTATTCTTCTACTTTTAAAGCCCTGTTTATCAAAATTAAATGGTTTTCGTGGATCTTGAGTTGCAAAATGATTTATATCTGCTTCTCTACCTTTACTAGTAAATTGCCTAAAGTTCTTAACCACAGAATCCAATCTGCTTGAATTATGAAGTGAAACATTTGCAAGAGGATTCTCAGGAACTTGAAGTAAATCATGAACATTTTCCCTTAATCCGCAAGTTATTGTATTTATTTTGTCACAATTTTCTTTCAATATTTCGTTCACAAAATCAAAGTGAATAGCTTGGTCAAAGTCTCCAATTTTAGGAAATGCAAAACCAACATCCGAATTTAGATCCATCTTTGAATTAGAAAATTTATTATATACTCTTGCTATTATGTCTCTAATTTTACTAAAAAAAGGATTATAAGGAACTAGTCCTGTTTCTTTACTCAAAACTATTCCACCCCTTCCTTTAGTTTCTCTTCAAATAAAAACAGTTCATTTTTTTCAAGAGATTTACATATAGACAAATCTTTAGAATTAATGTATCCTACATAGCCACCACCATGATCTATTTCATCAAGATTGTATTCATTCAACAGAGTATTTACTGAATCCAAAGATTCATTAAGCCTTTTTTCTGACAAAAAATCATTTGCTAAGACATCAATATATTCTTTGTCAGAACACAAAAGTCTTGCTATGTCTATTCCTTCGCTATATATAAAATCCTCTTTATATGATTCCTTTGGTCCGCCATATCTAATAATTGAATATTTATGGAAATTATTAGGTAACGAATCAGATGAAAAATTCTCTGCAATCATAAACTGAGAACCATTATCTCTTGTTATTAATACATAATCATATGGTATCCAATATCTTTCCATTGGTTTATAAGATATTTTTGATACTTTTTCCCTATATTTCCTTGGAACAAGTTCAGAATCGGAACGAATATATCTCATATTAGATGTTTCTCTAATTCTTTTTGCATAGTTAAAATACTCATTTGCAAAACTAACATTATCATTATATAGCTCATCTTGATTTATAATAGCCATATCTTCCGGGCCAAATACTTTTAGTATTTTTTCTTTCCCGTCATTTTGAAATCTATGCATAATATATTCATTTACAAATGGGTTTCTAACTAATTCCGCTTCCGTTTTTTGCTTTTCTATATTTAACTCATCCATAAAAGCACCTCATACGTCTAGATTATCACACATTAATTGTACCCCAAATACAGAATTCAAGGTATTATGTAACGAAAACTTAATATTACAAGTCTTCGTCAAACTCAACTGTAAGATACCATCCAACGTCACTGCTTGCTTCTATCTTAGTAATTACGCCATTTTTCGTTTTTAATCTTTTGGAAAGTGGGATATTTGCTGACATTGCAACCGCCGGTTCAATAACATAGTACCAGCTGGTTGGAAGTGGAAACTCAACAACTTCAACCTTATCTCCCTCTTTTACAAGGTCTGGTCTTTCCATTTTAAATATTAAACTTCTCATTTGTACCTTCTTTACTTAACAATACTTTTTAAATAGCAGTCTATAAATCCGTCTATTTCACCATCCATAACCGCTTCAACATTTCCTACTTCGTAATTTGTTCTGTGATCTTTAACAAGTGTATATGGGCAAAATACATAGGATCTAATTTGACTTCCCCAAGCTATTTCTCTTTGAATTCCCTTTAAATCTTCGATTTTTTCCTTGTTTTCTCTTTCTTTTAGTTCTATAAGCTTGGAAATAAGCATTTTCATAGCATATTCTCTGTTTTGTATCTGAGAACGCTGTGTTTGACATGATACTATTATATTTGTTGGAATATGCGTTATTCTAATAGCAGACTCTGTTTTATTAACATGTTGTCCGCCGGCTCCAGAAGAACGATAAGTATCAACCTTTAAATCCTCTGGATTAATGGTTACATTAATAGAATCATCTACCTCTGGAATTACTTCAACTGAGGCAAAAGATGTATGTCTTCTACCTCCAGAATCAAATGGTGAAATTCTAACTAATCTATGAACTCCACTCTCACCTTTTAGATATCCATAAGCATACATACCAACAACTCTAAAGGTAACACTTTTTATTCCAGCAACGTCGCCATCTAAATAATCAATTTCTTCTAGCTTAAAAGAATTCTTCTCGCACCACATATTATACATTCTGTAAAGCATTTGTGCCCAATCTTGTGACTCTGTTCCACCAGCTCCGGGATGAATTGTAATAATTGCATTATTTTTATCATGTGGGCCAGATAGCAAGTTTTCTATTTCTAATTTTTCCACAAGCTTATTTATTCTTTTAAAGCTTTTTATTGATTCTTGGCCTAATTCTTCATCATTTTCCTCATTTGCAAGCTCTATCATAGTTTCTAAATCATCAATTTCGGTTTTTATATGTTCAAATGAAGTAACCTTCTCCTTAAGTTGTTTTATCTCTTGTAAAACACTATTACTGTGCTCTTGATCATTCCAAAAATCAGAAGAACTAACCTCGCCTTCAAGCGAAGTTAGTCTCTCTTTCTTTTTGGATATGTCAAAGAGACTCACCCAATTCTGCAATACGATCTTTTAGAGCTTTAAGCTTTGGTAATATCTCTTCAAGTTCTATCACTATTGTCACATCCTTTTATCTATATTTATCTAAATTGAAAAATTTCGTGTACTCTCCACGCCATGCAAGTTCAACAGTTCCAACAGAGCCTGCCCTGTTTTTAGCAAGTATAATCTCGGCAACATTTTTCTTCTCTGTTTCTGGATTGTAAAAATCATCTCTATATATAAACAAAACTATATCGGCGTCCTGCTCTATAGAACCAGATTCACGAAGGTCAGAAAGTAATGGCCTATGATCCTCTCTAGAATCAGGGCCACGGCTTAACTGAGAAGCTGCAATAATTGGAACTCCTATTTCTTTTGCAAGCATTTTTAAAGACCTTGATATATCTGATATATCTTGTTGTCTATTGCTATTTGCTTTGTTTCCTGCATTCATAAGCTGTAAATAGTCTATTACAATTAAACCAATGTCATATTCCATTTTTAGTTTTCTACAACGTGCTCTAAGTTCTAGCGGAGTATATCCAACAGAATCATCAAGGAATATTTTTGCCTCTGACACAGTTCCAGATGCATTAGTAAGATTAATCCAGTCGTTATCTTCTAGCTTACCACTTCTAATCTTTTGGCTATCTACCATTGCTTCAGAAGCTAAAATTCTTCCTGCTAACTCTTCCTTAGACATTTCGAGACTAAAATATACTACTGCTTTATTTGCCTTAAGAGCAGCATTCGTAGCAAGATTTAGCATGAATGCAGACTTACCCATACCTGGTCTACCTGCAACAATAATAAGCTGACCTGGGCAAAATCCTAAAGTCTTATTATCTAAATCAACAAAACCTGATGTAACACCAACTAAAGAACCATCTCTTTTTGATAGTTCTTCTAAATTGTTAAAAGTATCAATCAAAACCTTAGAAATTGGACTATACGTTTTTTGACTCTTTTTCTCCGAAATAGCAAAAATATTCTTTTCTGCTCTTTCAAGTATTGCCTCAACTTCTTCAGTTCCATCATAACTTAATTTTGTAATCTCATTAGAACTAGAAATTAATCTCCTAAGCACAGATTTAGCTTCAACTATCCTCGCATAGCTTTCAACGTTAGCAATTGAGTACATAGGATTGTTTAATGATACTAAATATTCAAATCCATTTACGGTATCGTATTTCCCCCTAATTTCAAGCTGTGACTTTAAAGTTAATAAGTCAATCGGTTCATTTTTATTGTAAAGATCTATCATAGCACTATAAATCTCAGCATGCTCTGCTTTGTAAAAGTCATCAGCAGAAAGAATTTCAATAGCTGTAAGAATAGCGTTTTTGTCTACAAGCATTGAACCAAGAACCGCTTGTTCAGCTTCCGAATCATATGGAGGTAATCTACTAATCAAATTTTCATTCATACCTACTGCCTCTTAAATAATTTTCTATTCTGGTACTACATTAACTTTTATAATACCAGAAACCCCTTCAAATAGTTTTATTTCGATGTTATATACACCAAGAGTTTTAATCGAATCATCTAAAACTATTTTTTTCTTGTCTACTTCAGCATAGTATTTTTTATTAAAAGCATCTGCAATATCTTTTGCAGTAATACTTCCAAATGTTTTTCCGTTTTCTCCTGCTTTAATTTTAAAGATTAATTCATAGCCCTTCATTTTTTCAGCAAGCTCTTTTGCTTGAGCTATTCCCATATCTTTTTTATATTTATTTGCTTCTTGCTTAGTCTTTAGTTCATTCATATTTTGTGCATCAGCAATTACTGCCAATTTCTTAGGCAAAAGATAGTTTCTTGCATAACCATCTGAAGCATCAAGAATTTGTCCCTTTTTCCCAACAGACTTAATATCTTGTAATAAAATAACTTTCATATTTGACCTCCAAATGAAAATATTAGTATTCTAATCTTTTGTATCTATTGACTCATTAATAGCCTCAATCAGTTGTTCTTTTGCTTCATCTAAAGTTGCATCATGAACTTGTGCACCAGCAACTGTTTGATGTCCGCCACCACCAAGTTTTTCCAAAACTAGTTGAACATTTACTCCGCCATTTGAACGCCCACTAATATTTATAAAATCACCCATATCAGCTAATACAAATGAGGTTTCAATTCCGTTAAGTGAGATTAACTCATCTGCAGCTTGTGCAGCAATTTGCATAGCGTTTGAACTTTTATCATTACATATTGCGATTGCAACATCTTGATGGACTTTTTCTGCGGTCTTTATTACATCTGCAACAGCAACATAAGTATCTATATCATTATCAAATAGTTTCTTTACAGTTGAAACATCTACACCTAACTTTTTAAGATATGCTGCGGCTTCAAACGTACGCACACCTGTTTTAAAAGTAAAGTTTTTAGTATCAGTTAGTATTCCAGCATATAAGGCCTCTGCCTCTACTTGAGGAACTTCAACTTTATCGCTTAAATATTGAATTACTTCTGTAACAAGTTCAGATGCAGAAGATGCATACACTTCATGGAAAGTAAGAGTAGGATCTGAGATAAACTCTGCACTACGTCTATGATGATCAATCAATACAATTTTTGTACCCTTTTCTAGGAACGATGGTTCTTCAACATAGTCTGTTTTATGAGTATCAGTAACAACAACTAAAGTGTCTTGAGAAATCTTAGAAAGCATTTCATCAGTTGTTAAGAAAACATTATCGTAAGCCTTTTCTTTATTCAATCGCTTTAAAAAGCCATCTAGGCCAATACCCTTACCATTAAATAAAATGTATGCTTCCTTTCCAAGTGACTTTGCTATTCTATATATTCCAAGCGCTGAGCCCAAACAATCGGCATCTGGATTCTTATGTCCTATAATACAAACATTTTTAGACTCAATAATTAGTTCCTCTAAAGCTTGTGCAACAACTCTTGATTTAACCTTAGTATGCTTTTCTAATTCTTTAGACTTACCACCGAAGAATTCGTATTTAGTATCTGTTTTTATTATTGCTTGATCTCCACCACGACCTAAAGCAATGTCAATAGTTGAAAAAGCATTGCGAAATTTTTCTGCTTTTGAAGCATTATCATTAACAACAGCAATGCTTAAAGTTACAGGTATTTTATTGCTAAAAGCAATGTTTTTTACAGCGTCTAGCACTTCAAATTTATTCTCAGCAAATTGTTTAAGGTATTTTCGCTCAAAAGAAATCAAAAACTTATTTCTATCTAATCGTGTAAAAATACCTCCTGTTGGCTCATACCAATTTCTAAGCTCTTTTTCTATAAGAGCAATTAGCTGTGTTCTTTCGTTATCATTTACCCCTTGAATAACTTCATCATAGTTGTCAACTAGAATAATGCCTATGCAGTCTTTTTGATCTTCATAAGCTTTGTACAATCTATAATAATCTGTTTTATCTATGAAGTATAGCATGATATTTTTGCTAACATTTCCTCTTTTGCGGATGTTAACCATATTACCTAATATTGCAAAATGCTTATCATGAATACTCTTTTCGATTGATATTTCGTTTGAAGAATCAATAGATTTCTCATTCAAGTCTTTAACTAAATTTTCAATAAATTTTTCTTTATTAAGTCCTTTTAAAAGTTCATCCAAATGGCTATTATTCCACAATATTTCACCTTGATTATTCATAATCAAAGAAGGAATAGGAAAATCAAGCAAACTGTCATCTGCAGAAAGCCTTAGCATAAAACTATCTAAGTTTTTAACAATTTTATCGATTTGATTTTTTCTTCTTTTAAAAGTGAAAAATAGTATGCTTGCAAATATAATAATTGAGCCAATAATTGTTAAAAATGTTGGCTTTATTACACAAATAGTTATTAATAATAGCAAGATAACTAACAAATAAATACGATAGTTTTTTACAAAAATCTCATTAGCTTTAATCTTTCGCATACCAACCCTCCAAACGGTTTTTGTCTAAATAAAATTTTATTACTAACAACCCTTAAAGTCAATCTAAGCAGTATACATAAAATCCGTACTAATTTCTATAGATGTTTAACTTTCTTTATCATTTTTAGAGCTTTAGGCCTCTCAATCATGATCATATGACCACATGTAGTACATTTCATTTTAAAATCGACACCAACTCTTAGTATTTCCCATTCATGTCCACCACATGGATGACCTTTTTTTGATTCAATTATGTCTCCTACTTTTATGTCTACTTGTTCCATAATTCCTCCACTAGATTTCTATAATGGTATCATTTAAATATTCCATTATTGTGCCTTCTGTTTCAAAAATGATTTTGTAACTAATTAATTCTTGAGTATCTTTTCCATACTTTTTATTCACAGCATTAATTCCGTATTTTCCATCTCCAATAATTGGAAAACCAACATATGCTAAATGTGCCCTGATCTGGTGTGTCCTTCCAGTTATAAGTTCAACTTCAAGCAGTGATGTGTTGTCTTTATACTTTTTTAAAAGTTTATACTTTGTTGTTATTTTAACGTAACCCTTTTTAGGTGTATTAGAAATAATTACTATGCTCTTTTTGCTATCTTTAAATAAGTAGTCATTTAATGTATCCTCTTTTTTGGAAGGAATACCATATACATGCGCTTTATAATATTTATGAATTCTTCTTTCTTTTATTAGCTTTGTCATAATTAGCTCTGCATCACTATTTTTAGCAAATATAACTAAGCCTTCTGTATTTCTATCAAGTCTGTGACAAGCCCTAATAAAATCAGAATTAATGTATTCTTTTAATAGCTTTTCCAAGGAATTATTCCCCTGAATTTCAATATTTGCAGGCTTATTATAAATAATTATATTATTATCATCATATACAATTCTCTTTTTTTCTATTGAGCTAATTTTGCGCTCTCCATTTAGCAATTCATCACTTATATAAACACTAATTGTATCTCCAGTTGATATAGATACATCTTCTGTAATACGCTTATCGTTTATACGAATATCTTTATTCCTAAGCGCTTTAAATAGAGTATTTTGATTTAGTTTTGGATATTTACTTCGTATAAAAGAAATAACTTTTTTGTTATTTCCTTTTTCATCCACTATAAGTTTAACCATTTCTACTCCTTCAATGATTTAGTAGTTAGTCTTATATGCTTCCAGCCTTTTAATCTTTGTACCTTTTTCAACAAACTTAGACTCATATTCAGTTTGAACATTTTCTTCAATCATATTGTTATATAAATCATACGTCACGTTCTCAAGCCTAAACCCTGCTTCTTTAAATGACTCAATTGAATATGAAAACAAGCTATCATTATCAGTTTTTTGAAAAATCTGTTGTTCACCTTTAAAGATAGATGTATATCTTTCCAAAAATTGAGGAGATGTAAGCCTTCTTTTTGCATGTTTAGCTTTTGGCCATGGATCAGAAAAATTCAAATATATTCTCGATATTTCTTTTTCAAAAACTGAATTAATCTCTGTTGCATCCATCCTAATTATTCTTAAATTAACTGGTGCATTTTCAAGTTTTTCTAACTTTTTAACTGCCTTAAATATGACACTGTCGTACATTTCAATTCCAATATAGTTTATCTCTGGATGATTAATTGCCATTTTTATAATAAAATCTCCTCTACCCATTCCAATCTCAATGTGTATAGGATTAGTATTTTTAAATTCATTATTCCAATTTGATTTAATTTTTTCTGGGTTTTGGATTACATAATGCGATTTTTCTATATATTCCCCTGCCCCTGGAATGTTTTTAAGTCTCATATTTCCCCCAAACATATATTGCTATTTGCTAACCTATATTATATAATATGAAGCACAGTTTATCAATAACTGACACGTTAAGGAGGAATTAAAATGAAGAAAATCGCATTATTTTTAATAGCTATGATTCTATTTAGTTATTCAGTTGTATTTGCAGATATAATCAACCCAGATACTGTTAACAGTGGTGAAGAACAAGTCGTTGAAGAAGTTGAAACAGTTGTAGAAGACGTTACAACTCCATCTGGTTCTACTATTGAAGAAGCTACAAATGAAATAGCTAACGAGATTGAAACTGAACCAGTTGTTACAGAAAAATCACCTAGTCCTTTAGGTGCTGTTATCGCAATCGTTGTAGTTCTAGTAATCGTTCTATTAGTTGCATTTATAGCTAAATAAAAATCAATAATATAATAAAAAACGGTGGAATTAAAATATTCCACCGTCTTTTTTTGGTCAAAGTTCCAAATAAAAATGTTAACAAAACATAAGTTATTGATCCTAGTCCAACACCTAAAATTACCCTAATTATTATATTTGCAGAAACAAGCATCTTATTTGCAAAAAGAATTACAAAAAGCATTGCAGCCGAGGAAATAATTGTTTTAAGCAAATATATTGCAACTTCTTTATTAAATATCCCCTTAGATTTATGATTCATAGATAATGATAGAATAATAGCATTTAGAATTGCACAAACAGCCGTAGATAGTGCAAGTCCAAGATAAGCAAGCTTTGTGTTTCCTAAAACATAACATAGTATAAAATTGGAGATAACTATAATTATTCCAACTATTAGTGGAGTTTTTGTATCTTGCTTAGCATAGAAAGCTTTATTCATAATTTCCACAATACCTGCACCAATAATACCTATAGCATAATACTTAAGAGCATCTGCAGTAAGAAGTGTTGAAGTTGCAGTAAACTCTCCTCTTTCATATAGTAAACGAACGATATCCTCGCTATAAATCATTATACCAACAGTAAGAGGAATTAATAAATAGGCTATCATTTTAATTGCATTCTTAAGTGTATTAATGTACTCCGTCTTGTCTTCACTAGAGTTTGCTCTTGAAAGCTCTGGAAAAATTACGTTTCCGATAGCATATGAAAATATTCCATAAATTACAATGTACAATTTGTAAGAATACTCAAGTGCAGAAACTGCACCATCACCCTTTCCAGAAGCAAAGCTCATGGATACTAAACTGTTAATCGGTATAACTGCTGTACTAATTAGAATTGGAATAGCAAGCTTAAATACCTTTTTTATGTTTTCATCCTTAAAATTTATTGAAAACTTAAAACTGTATCCAAATTTTTTAGCAAATGGAATCTGGATTAAAAACTGTAAAGCCCACGCAATTACAATCGCATAACAAACTCCATGAATTCCTGTTTTATTGCTAAACAGTAGTAAGAATAGTATTACAAAAAGATTTGATATGGCAGAAGTTCCAGCTGGAACATTAAACTCACCATAACTTTGCAAAAGCCCTATAAACGAAAATGCTAACGCTGTAAAAATTATCATAGGGAATGTTATTCTAACAAGTTCTGTTGTTAGTATATGTGTTTGTTCATCAAAACCACCAGCGAATATTTTTACAAACATAGGAGCAAATAAGACACCAATAACAGATATAAGCGTAGCAACAACAGCGATTATATTTACAAAATTGTTAGCAAATTTATTGGCATTCTCTTTGCCGCTTTTTCTGCATGATTTCATTAAAAACCGGTATAAACGTTGAGACTATCGATGAGCTTAGGACAATATCTACTATTTGAGTTGGTATTTTTATTGCAGCAAAATAAGCTGTTGCGTCAAGTCCTGTACCATAATACTTAGCAAATACAATATCCCTAAGTAGGCCCAAAACTTTCGAAACAGCTGTTATTATAAACACCATACTCAAAGTTTTAAAAATACCTTTTTTCATTTATTGCTCCTAGTTCTTGCTATTTTTTCTACATTAATATCTCCAAAAAGTGTATCTTGTGTAACTTTTATCCTACTCATTTTTGATAATTCCAATAAGCTAAGAAAAGCAGTAACTACTTCAGCCTTTTCTTGCTTTTTCGTTGAAAAGAATTTATTAAAAATGAATTTTGGTTTCTTTAGTAAATATCTAATAATTTCCCTAATCTTGCTTTGTACCGTAAATCTTTCAGATACCGCAAGCCTTTTTATATTGTCTGCTTGTAAATTCTTTTTATCAGTCTCTTTTCTAACAATTTCCCTATATATATCTGGTATTACCTCTTTAGAAAATTCTTTTGTAAGTTTGCTCTTAGGCAAATCTATCTTAGAAGGTAATTTATATAATCTCTTATAATAAGTATTTAACCTATCTCTAAATGAAAATGTGCACTCTTTATAACGCTTATATTCAACCAATAATTTTACAAGATCAAATTCATCATCTTCTTGTTCTGCCTGAATATTATCGTTTGGTAATAGGCTCTTTGATTTAAGATAGATTAGCTTTGAAGCCATAACTATGAATTCACTTGTAACTTCAAGGTTCATTTCTTGCATTTTTTTAAGATACTCCAAATACTGGTCTGTAATAACAGATATTTGAATATCTAAAATATCCATCTTGTTTTTTTCGATGAGATGCATTAATAAATCAAGCGGTCCCTCAAAGTTTTCTATTTTAACACTAATTTTTTCCATTTTGTCTCCAAAATTATAGCGGATTTTCTATTTGAATTTTACGTATTGTATCTAACACTAACGTTGTAAAGTTCTTTTCAATTTTTGAAGCTTCTTCCAAAACTTCATCATGATTTGGTGAAATACCTTCATAACCAGTCGCCGACGTAATACAAGATATTCCTAAAACTCTAATTCCTGAATGTGCTGCAACAATTACTTCAGGAACTGTTGAAGTTCCAACCGCGTCAGCACCAAGGACTCTAAGCATATTAATTTCAGCATCAGTTTCATACTGAGGACCCGTCATAAAAGCATATACACCTTCTTGAAGATTGAAACTCATTTCCATTGCAACATTTCTAGCAAGCTTTATTAGTTCCGAATCATATACACCTTTCATCAAAGGAAATCTTGGTCCAAGTGAATCTAAATTCTTCCCAATTAAAGGAGATTGAAAACTACAATTTATATGGTCTTTTATTACCATTAAGTCTCCTGGTGTATATCTTGGGTCAATTCCGCCAGCAGTATTAGTAACAATTAGTACTTCAACTCCAAGTAACGCAAACACTCTAATTGGAAATGTTATTTCTTGCATTGAAAATCCTTCATAGTAGTGAAGTCTACCTTGCATAGCAACAACATATTTATCATAGACTGTTCCAAAAATTAACTTTCCTTCATGGCCCTCAACTGTAGGAGTCTTAAAATATGGTATTTCATCATATGGAATTTCAACTGGATCTTGAATTTCATAAGCAAGTCCACCAAGACCAGAACCTAAAACAACAGCAATGTCTGGTTTGTTTGGTATCCTACCTTTTATATATTCAACAGCTTCAAATACTTGCTTTTCAAAATCATCCATTCTTATTTCCTCCTTAGTATTAGTATGCTTACACCTAAATTATCAATCAAAAGCCATAAAAAGTCAAACTATTCTCTAGTAATATCATCTATTATATCATTAATAATCTCATATCTATATCCTTTTGATAACAGAAACTTTTTCACCTTTAATATGTTACCAGTTGCGTCATATTTCTTCTTAGCATTGTATATGCATGAATCATATTCAAAGTCATAAACTTCAGAAGTGCTAGTTACTTCATCGGCAAGATATTCATCAATCCCCTTTTTTAAAAGTGAAATTTTTAGCTCGCTTGCAGATTGATGTTTTAGTTTTATAGCATTTTCGACATATTTTTTTGCATACTTAGCATCATTTATGTAGCCTGCTTCTTTGACATAATCTATTATTTGATCAATTGTAGATTCATCGTATTTTAGAAATTCACATTTCCTTCTAACTTCAGCTTCAGTACGCATCTGATATAGAATATAATTCATTATTTTGTCATCAACTATCATTTGTACCTCCAAAATAGCTTTCAAATAACGGACTAAAGGGCGGAAATAATCCCGCCCTTTTTAGTATTATTCTTCGTCTTCTTCAAACTCATCGTCATCATCAGTAACTTTTTCCAAATCTTCTGTAAGTGATTTATCAAAAGCTTCTGCCATATTATCACGAATTTTCTTTTCAACTTCTGAACATATTTCAGGGTTAGTTTCAAGATACTTTTTAGCATTGTCTCTTCCCTGTGCTATTCTATTTCCTTCATAGCTAAACCATGCTCCTGCCTTTTCGATGATATTCATGTTAACAGCGATATCTAATATGTTTCCAACTTTAGAAATACCTTCGCCATACATAATATCAAATTCGCACTCTCTAAATGGAGGAGCAACTTTGTTTTTAACTATTTTAACTTTAACTCTATTACCTATTATTTCACCATTATTCTTAAGTTGTTCAGAACGTCTAACTTCCATTCTAACAGAAGCATAGAACTTAAGTGCTCTACCACCAGGAGTTACTTCTGGATTACCAAACATTATACCAACTTTTTCACGAAGCTGATTTATAAACACTGCAACTGTATTTGATTTATTAAGTACTCCTGCTAGTTTTCTTAGTGCTTGTGACATAAGTCTTGCTTGAAGAGCAACATGAGTATCTCCCATATCGCCATCTATTTCAGCCTTTGGAACTAGTGCAGCAACAGAGTCAACAACAACTATGTCTATTGCTCCGCTTCTAACAAGCTCTTCGGTAATTTCTAGTGCTTGCTCACCTGTATCTGGTTGTGATACTAAAAGTTCATCAAGATTTACACCTAATTTTCTAGCATAAACTGGATCTAATGCATGCTCTGCATCAATAAATGCTGCAATTCCGCCAAGCTTTTGAGCTTCAGCAATCATGTGAAGTGCTACAGTAGTTTTACCAGAAGATTCTGGTCCATATACTTCAACAATTCTTCCACGTGGAACACCACCAATTCCTAATGCTATATCTAAGCTCATTGCTCCAGTTGGAATAGCTTCGATATTAAGGTGAGCACTCTCACCAAGTTTCATAATTGAACCTTTACCAAATTGTTTTTCAATTTGACCAAGCGCATTCTCTAATGCCTTTTTCTTTTCTTGCATTTCTGGCGATTGTGCTACTGCTTTTTCTTTTTTATCTTTTTCACTCATAATTATCCTCCTAAATTAACTAAAACACATAAATAATCATGTGATTATTTACAAAAATATCTTAAAACTAAGTTAAAATTCAGTCAACCACTATAACCAAAAATCATACTCTAAGTCTTCTAGCATAGTTTAATATTGGTTCTGTAATTGCGTTACCAGCTATAACTCTAGCGATTTCATATATTATTTCCTCCTCATCTAATTTTTTAATTTTTGTTTTTGTTTTACCACTTTTTACTATTTTATCTATATAGAAGTTAGCATCACCACTTGCAGTAATTGCTGGTAAGTGAGTAACACATATAACTTGGTGATTTTTAGATATAGATTTAAGTTTTTCGGCTACTGCTTGGCCAGTTTGGCCTGAAATACCAGTATCAATTTCATCAAATATCATTGTAGGAATGCTATCATAGTCGCCTAAAACTGTTTTAATTGCTAGCATAACCCTTGATAACTCACCACCAGATGCAATTTTGGCAAGTGGTTTAAGTTCATCACCTGCATTTGTACATATTTGAAGCTCAACTTCGTCAGTGCCATTATCTTGAAATGTATCAACCAAATCAAATTTAAACTCTAGATAAGCATTTTTCATCTCTAAATCTTTCATTTGATTATTGATAAGTTTTTCTATTTTGAAAGCACATTCCTTACGAATCTTAGACATTTCTAGTGAAATCATTTTTAATTTGCTAATATATTCTTCCTCTTCAGATTTAAGTTTGTTAATTAATTCTTCTGAATTTTCAAGGTTATATTTTTCTTCCTTGATTTTATTTAAATAGTCCATAACATCAGAAATTGTCTTACCATATTTACGCTTAAGGTTTGAAATATAATCTAATCTTTCTTCGATTGATGATTGCTCATCTTCATCGAAATTAGTATCATCCAAACAGTCTTTAAGAGTTTCTGTTGCATCTTGTAAATTATAGTAGGCTTCATTAATCTCTTTTAGTAAGTTTTCATATTTTGAATCTATATTTGAAATAGAAGATATTTCTCTAGTAACTTTTGAAAGCTCTCCGATAATTCCTTCATCAAGTGCACTATAAGAATAGTTTATAACCTTTGAAAGCTTTTCACTGCTTAATATTATCTTTCTTCTTGAATTAAGTTCTTCTTCCTCATCTTCTTTAAGATTTGCATTTTCAATTTCTTCTATTTGATAATTTAATAAATCAAGTCTTCGAGCTCTTTCTTGATCATCACCATAGCAGTTTTTAAGTTTTAAATTTGTTTCTCTATACTTTAGTAATAAATCATAATACTTTTCTTTTAATGTTAGTAACTTTATTCCTGCAAAACTATCAAGTAATTCTATATGAGTTTTAACATCAAGGAGAGATTGATTATCATGTTGGCCATGAATATCTATAAGTTTTTTACCTAGTTCTTTAAGTTCAGTAACAGTAACTAACTTTCCATTTACTTTGCAAACATTTTTGCCATTTTGAAAAACTTCTCTGGATAAAACGTATTCTTCGCCATTTTCGCAAAAATATGCTTCAATTAATGCTTCACTAGTGCCAGTTCTAATAATCTCTTTTGAGACTCTAGATCCAGTAATTGCATTTAAAGAGTCTATTATTAAGCTCTTTCCGAGCTCCTGTTTCACCGGTTAAGACATTTAAACCCTCTTCAAAATTAATAGTAATATCATCAATTATCCCGACATTCATAATATGTAATTGTACTATCATTTTATCAACCTCCGAATGTTTATTCGCATTTTCTAAAATAATTATACAAATCCAAAATAAAAAAACAAGCGAACACGCAAACATTTTTTCGTTTTTTATTTGATATACATAATCTGTTAACGTTTTAAGTGCCCATATATAAATTCCTTAGCTCAAATGCTCCATTTCGTAGAATGTCTAAAAAATCAGTCGCAAAAGCAATGGAAGATTTTTTAGGACCCTGTGTAACCACACCCAAAAAATCTTCCTATTGCTTTTTATGCTTTGTGATTTTAAGACATTCTAACTCATATCGCGCGAGCTTTAGAATTTATATATAGGGCACTTAAAATTAAAAGGGATTGTACTTTTTAAAAAGTACAATCCCTATGTTATTCGCTTACTTTAATTAAATAATCAATAAGATCTTCCATATTCTTTTTTTCTTTTATAAGTCTTAATAAGTGATTAAGTTTATTTAATGAATCTAAATACATTTTTGAAGTGATTAGTTCTTTATTATATGCTTCTTCAAGTTCATCTAAATCCAAGACTTCAATATTACCATTTTCATATACCTTAATGTCTGCAAGTAAATCTATAAAAGTAATCTTATCAAATTCTTTAATGAAATCAATTATATCGCAATACCAATATAAAATATTTCCGCGAGTTATCGAAGAACTTGCTAATTTTAAAACCATATTTTAAGAATGCATATGAAAAACCACTCTTAAAATCTTCACGAGGATTTATAGGAACCCACTCTGTGATTAGGTAATTAGGTTTTATCTTTATTAACTTATCTGATGAAATATCTACTATTTCATCAGGTATAAACCTTCTCCTAAACATTTTCATCTTTTGTACATCCTTTTTCTACTTTATTCTTCTAACAATATATCCTGGCATAACATCTATTGGAAGTGTCAATTTAACTTTTTGCTCTTTAACTCCAGGATTTACAGTATCAATTTCTTCTTCTGTTTCATAATCATAAAGCTTTTCTATCTTATATGAATAAGGCTCTAAAGTTCCAGGAACCATTATTTCAATACTATCTCCAGCTGAAAGCTTATTTCTAATTTCAAGAGAAACTTTTTCACCCGCTAAATATTTTTCTTTATCACCAATTATTATACCACCAAATTCATAATTTGGGTTAACTTGTTTTCCAGAAAAATCTTGAGTGTCTGGATTATATTTATTATTGAAGTAAAAATCTGTTAACTCTCTCGTTTTTGCTTTTTCAATTTCTTTCATATATTTTTCAAAGTTCCAATTTTCTGGATCTTTTGCATAATCATCAATTGCGTGTCTATATGCATTTACAATTGTAGCAACATAATACTCTGTTTTTAATCTTCCTTCGATTTTTAAGCTATCAACACCTAAATCAAAAATAGTAGGAATTTCAGGCATTAAGCACATATCTTTAGATGAGAAAATATAAATTCCTTTTTCGTCAAAATCGACTGGCATATATTCACCAGGCTTGTTCTTTTCTTCAGCATATAAGTTATAGCTCCATCTACAAGGTTGTGCACAGTCACCATGATTTGCACTTCTTCCAGCCATATAGTCACTCATATAGCATCTTCCAGAATATGAATAACATATTGCTCCGTGAGCAAACATTTCTATCTCTAGGCCTTCTGGCTTATTATTTACTATATATTTTATTTCATCTTTGCTTAACTCTCTAGCTAAGATTATTCTTTTTGCACCTTGTTTTGCCCAGAATTTACATGTGTGAGCTGAAACTGTATTTGCTTGTGTGCTTATATGAATGTCTGTGTTTGGTGCATATTCTTTTATAACATCGACAACACCTGGGTCTGCAACTATGAATCCATCTATACCAATCTGAGATAGTTCTTTTACCTCTTCAATTACGCCATCGTATTCATCATCTCTTGCGTATATGTTCATAGCAACATGAACTCTTTTTCCTAATTTATGTGCAAGCTCTACAGTATTTTTTAAATCGCTGAAATCCATCGCAGTACGTGTACGAAGTGAATGCTTTGATGTTCCACAATATACTGCATCGGCACCATACATAAATGCGATTTTTGCTTTTTCATAAGTACCTGCTGGAGCCAAAAGCTCTGGTTTTTTATTCATTATTATTCCTCCTGTTATTTAACATTTGCTATTATAAGTCCATCACCAATTTCTACTAATTTGGCATCTAGCTTTGGATTATTTAAAACCATGTCTATAAATTCTCTAAGTTTATTTACCGCTGTTCTTTGCTTATGCTTATTATAGTCACTAAGTACATACCCTTTATATAGTACATTATCTGCTATAATAATACTTCCAGGTTTAGTAAGTCTTAATGCATGTTCAAAGAATTCATTATATTTTCCTTTTGCAGCATCTATAAATACAACGTCATATACTTCCTGTAAATAAGGCAATATATCTAGTGCATCGCCCTCAATTACTCTTATCTTATCTTGAACACCAACTTTAGCTATATTTTCAACTGCTTGTTCAACCCTAAGACTTTCAATTTCTATAGTATCGATTCTACCATCTTCTGCCAAAAACTTAGAAAAACATAGAGCTGAAAATCCAATTGCAGTTCCGATTTCAAGCACTCTTTTAGGCTTTTTTTCCTTTAAGATATTCTCTATATATTCTAAGCTTTCATCAAGCAATATTGGAATCTTATTTTCTCGACCATATTTTTCTATTTCAGTTAAATACTCATAATTAGCCATATACATACCTCAAATTAGCATTTTTCGCTAAAATTATAGCATTCTGCACAAATTATGTCAAATTAGTTGCGCTTTATGTCGACTTTTTCATTGATTTTTCGCTCTGATTATGGTAAACTTACGTGGATTCTAATATATTCTAATCTCTAGTCATAATTGTGAAAGGAGAATCATTATGGACCTGTTCGTTAACTTTGGAGATTTCTACCCATCGATTCCTGTAACTTATGATTTGGCTGAACAAGCTATCCGGATTTCCATAAAAGGTGACGAGCACACATTTCGTATTAAAATTGAGGATGTTGAATCAGAAGAAGCAATAACTGAAAATACCGTTTTCCACAACATGTACGTAAAATGCCTTGGCGACGACTCCATCGTCTTCGCAAAAAACAATTCTATAACATCTGGTTTCTTTAACCCAACAAGCACTAAGCTTGTAGCTCTTGTTCTTCCTAGATTTACACCTTATGATCAAGCGATGATACTTAGTGACTCTTTGAAAGATGTTAAGCCAATTTTTCTTATCAAGATGAATAACGCAAGTCTTTCGAGCTACTACTATGCTATGCTTTTCGAATTTGAACCCGGAACATGCAATTCAATTACACTCGGTTTTCTGCATGCAAAGAAGCATTACTCATATATCAATTTCGACAAACTCGAAGATGCCTACCAAATTACAAGAAAGAATTCCAAGGAATTTCCGTACTACGAGTGGTCTCTGAATGAAGAGCCAAAAATGAAGCGTAAAACAGTCTTTACATGTTGCCGTAACATCTTTAGTCCATAAACAAAAAGCACGACTAGATTTTTTCTAGCCGTGCATTTTTATTATTCACTATCATTATTATTTAACATTTCTTCAAGTGTATGCCATGCAAGAAGTGCACACTTAACTCGAGCAGGCATATGCGATATATCTTTAAATGCAATTGCTTCTTCTAACTTTTTAAGTTCTTCCTCACTTGTTATCTCTCTTTTAATCATGCCAATATATGTACTAATAATCTCTTTTGCTTCTTCAACTGTTTTACCAATTAATGTTTCAATCATAATAGAAGTCGATGCTTGCGAAATTGCACAACCATGACCAGTAAAAGCCATGTCTTCAATTACACTTTTATCTTCACTTAGTTTAATCTTTAATTCTATTTCATCACCACAATTTGGATTGTGTCCAACCTCACACATTGTATATTTTTCTAATTCCTTTTTATATGGTGAATTCATACTATGTTCCATTATTAAATCATTATAGATATCTTCCATAATATCCTCCAAACTATTTTAGGTACTTTTTAAATTTATCATAAGTTGCTTGTAACGCCTCGGCAAGTTTATCAATATCTTCTTTAGTATTATAAATTGATATACTTGCTCTACAAGTTGAATCAAGCCCTAAATGCCTTAGTAAAGGTTGTGCGCAATGATTACCAGCTCTAATACATACATTAAAAGAATCTAATATTGAAGAAACATCATGAGGGTGAATACCTTTTATATTAAACGAAAGAACTGAAGTATGTTTAGAAATGTCAGCAGGCAAATACATAGTTATAAAATCTAAATTAGAAAGTTTCATAACCATATAATCCATAAGTTCTTTTTCAATATTAGATATAGTTTCATAACCCAACTGTTGCATATAATCTACTGCTTTTCCAAGCCCAATTACAGCACCAACATTTTGCGTACCTGCCTCAAACTTATTTGGAAGCTTAGCAAATGTAGCATCTTGCTCATAGACATACTCTATCATGTCTCCGCCCATTAAGAATGGTCTCATTTTATTTAGCAGTTGTCTTTTTCCATAAAGAACACCAACTCCCATTGGAGAAAACATTTTGTGTCCTGAAAAAATAACAAAATCAGCATCAAGTTGTTTTACATCAAGTTTCATATGAGAAATGCTTTGAGAAGCATCTAATACAACAACTGCACCTTGACTATGTGCATAATCGATTATTTCCTTAACATCTACTATAACTCCTAAAACATTTGATACATATGTAATAGCTACTATTTTAGTATTAGAAGTTATTTTACTTTTTATTTCATCTTCCGTAATTTCATATTTATCATTGATATAAAGATAATTTAATTTAGCTTTTTTAATTCTAGCAACATTTTGCCAAGGAACTAGATTCGAATGATGTTCCATAATTGAAATAACAATTTCATCATCTTCATTTACGTTATCTAGTCCATATGAATTAGCAACAAGATTTAAGCTCTCAGTTGCGTTTTTAGAAAATATAATAAGTGAAGAATCATCACAGCCAATAAAATCAGCAACTTTTTGCCTTGCTTCTTCATAACGATTTGTCGCTTCCATAGACAAAGAATATGTTCCTCTATGAGGATTACTATTTACTTCTTCATAGTACTTCTTAACTTCATCAATCACACATTTAGGTTTTTGACTTGTTGCAGCACTATCTAAATATGAGATTTTGTTATCATTAAAAATAGGAAAATCTTTTCTAATTTCTTTTGAAGTCATATTAAAAACTCCTTCACTAAAGTTTTGTTTCAATTAAATAATTTACTAAATCTGAAACTTCACTATTGTCTAGCTCTTCAAGAATCTTGTTAAATCTTGCTCTAACTAATAGTTTCATTGCATCCTTTTCTGTAAAGCCTCTACTCATAAGGTAGAATAGTTCATTACTTGAGGCCTTACCGCTGCTTGTCGAATGGTTACCAACGACGTCCTCTTCACTGCATAGAAGTATTGGAAGAGCAAGAGATTTAGCCTTATCAGATAAAATTAAACAGTTTTCATTTTCGTTTCCGTAAGATTTCTTTGCACCCTTTTTAAAATCAATAGTACCTTTAAAATGTTTAATTGCGTTGTCATTAAGGGCACCTTGTGCTTCTATGTCAAAGTTTGATTGCTCACCTTTTAAGTGCGCTATATAGTTTAAATCAAAAAGCTGGTCTTCGTTTCCTAAATAAATAGTTCTAACATTATTACATGAATGTTTGCCTAGCAAGTCTGTATAATAATTGCTAATGCTATTCTTTCCACCGAAGTCAATTATAGAGTAATCAAGAAACGCACCATCTAAAAGCTTATTTTCAAAATTAACTATGTTAGTTGACCTATTATTTAGCATATTTGCAAAAATAATACTAATACTTGATTCTTCAAGTCCACATGCTTTAATAGTTCCAAAGTGAAAATATTTTGCGTCATCTACAAGCGTTTCATTTTCACTCGATAATTCGTTATTTTTATCGTTATATACTTTAAGTAATGTGTCAGTTAAATACTTTATTGTAATTGTAATCTTAGAATTTTTTTCTGCTTTTATTTCAAGTTCATCAAATAAGTTCTTATTATTTTCATCAAACCTAAACTCAATGTTGATATTGGCATCACTTGCATTTTCCTTTGCAACAACTCTTAATTTATGATTACATTTATCACTAGCACTAATAAGACCTGTGTTATCGACACCATACTTAAGTCCAAAATTATCTTTAATAATCTCAGTTACTAATACTTTACTATCTTCGTATAGGTCTATATCAGTTAGTTCATCGTCCTTTGATTTTTCAGATATTAGGACTTCTTTTTCACTATTAATATATATACTTCTATTATTGAACTTATTAATTTCTTCTGGAACATCTAAATTTTCGATATTTATATTATTTGCGCCAAAGTTTTTAGATGTCCTTATTGGAGTTTCATTTAAAATCATTTTATTCTCCTTTAATACTTGTATGTGGTTTTCATTCCTATTTTTTCAATTCGAATCAAAATTGCCGTATCACTAGGAGCATAGATTTTTCACTCGAATTTACCCTATTGCTCCTTCAAGTTCCAAGTTGATTAGATTATTCATTTCAACTGCATACTCAACTGGAAGTTCTTTAGAAACTGGATAAGCAAATCCTCTTACAATCATAGCTCTTGCATCATCTTCTGAAAGTCCTCTTGTCATTAAATAAAAGATTGCTTCATCTGAAATTTTACCAATTTTTGCTTCATGTGAGAATTCTACATCATCTGTTTTAATATCATTTGTAGGTATTGTATCAGATATTGATATATCATCTAACATTAAGCTTTCACATGATACAGAAGATTTTGAACCAGTTGCTTTTTCATTTATTCTCACTAATGAACGATATGTGCACTTCCCACCATTTTTAGAAATCGATTTTGCATTTACGACACTTTTTGTATTTGGAGCATTATGTACAACTTTAAATCCATTATCAAGATTTTGTCCTTTGCCCGCAAAAGATATTCCAGTAAACTCTGTTCTTGCGCCTTCCCCATTTAGAATGCTCATAGGATAAAGCATAGAAATCTTAGAGCCAAATGAACCTGAAACCCATTCCATTTCAGCATTCTTTCCAACTAGTGCCTTTTTGGTATTAAGATTCATCATGTTTTTAGACCAGTTTTCAATCGTAGAATATCTTAAGTGTGCATTATCACCTACATAAAGCTCTACACAACCAGCATGCAAATTTACCTTATTATATTTTGGGGCACTACAGCCTTCAATAAAGTGAAGTGATGCGCCCTCATCTACAATAATTAAAGTATGTTCAAATTGACCAGATTCTGGAGAATTTAATCTAAAATATGATTGAAGTGGGATATCGACTTTCACGCCCTTTGGAACATATACAAATGAACCTCCGCTCCAAACAGCTGCATGAAGTGCAACAAACTTATGATCAGATATTGGTACACATTTCATAAAGTGTGACTTAACAAGCTCAGGATACTCTCTAACAGCAGTTTCCATGTCAGTATAAATAACGCCTTGTTTTTTTAGTTCTTCTCTCATAGAGTGGTAAACAACTTCTGAATCATACTGTGCGCCGACACCTGCCAAGCTTTCTTTTTCAGCTTCAGGTATACCTAATCTATCAAAAGTATTTTTAATATCTTCTGGAACGTCATCCCATGACGAATTTAGTTTTGTTTTAGGCCTAACATAAGTTGCAATTTCATCCATATTAAGTTCTGATAAGTCTGGTCCCCATGTAGGAAGCTCGAGCGAGTTATATGTATCTAAAGCTTGAAGCCTAATTTCTTTCATCCAATCAGGATCATTCTTTAATGAAGATATTTCTTCAATTATTTCTTTAGTTAGTCCTTTTTTAATTTTATAATCATAATCGTCTTTATCTCTAATATCGTAGATATTACGATTTATTTCATCAACATTTGTCTTAGACATATTAATTCCTTTCAAGACTTTTTAGATCTATTGCTTAAACTGTGCATAACCTTCTTTTTCGATTTGATATGCCAATTCTTGATTTCCTTCTGCAACTATTTTGCCATCAACTAAAACATGAACCTTGTCTACCTTTAAACTATTTAAAATCTTTGTATTATGAGTAATAATCAAAATAGCATTATCATCATTTTTGAACATTTCTATTCCCTTTGATACTGTCTTTATAGCATCAACATCAAGTCCAGAATCAGTCTCATCTAAAATAGCAAGCTTAGGATTTAAAGTAAGCATTTGAAGTATTTCATTCTTTTTCTTTTCCCCACCAGAAAATCCAACATTAAGGCTTCTATCGATGTACTCAGGCTTAATAGATAGTTCTTCCATATTCTTTTTAAGTTCTTCTTTAAACGCAAATACTTTTACTGGTTGATTGGTAATTTTGCTCTTTGCTGTCTTTAAAAAGTTAGCAACAGATATTCCTGGTATTTCTTCTGGAAGTTGAAATGACATGAATATACCTTTTCTTGCGATTTCATCTGTTTTTAAATTTGTAATATCATCATTACAAAATGTGATAGTTCCACTTGTTTTTGTGAAGTGAGGATTATTGAATATTGCATTTGCCGTTGTTGTCTTTCCACTACCATTTGGACCCATTATTACGTGGATTTCACCTTTATTAATTGAAAGGTTTATTCCTTTTAGTATTTCTTTTTCTTCTGCTTTAACATGTAAATCTTTAATATTTAATAATTCTTCTGACATTTTATTTCCTCGATTTCTTTATATTTTTGTTCTTCTAATACAAGTATGGCATTTTTCATTGTTAATATCATAGTTACAATTTAAATCCTGTAATTTAAGCTCTTTATGAACATATCTAGCAAGTAGATTTAGTGCATCATCTGAAATTGACGTTTTAAGCTTTTCTGCATCTAGAATTGCTTTATCTTCTGGCATACCTAAAACATCCCTAAAAAATAAAACAGATATATCATATGCTTCTAGTATTTTTCTTGCTAGCTTTTCTCCTTCTTTTGTAAGCTCAATATTGCCATACGTTTCATATGATAATAATCCTTCTTCTTTTAATGATTTAACAGCCTTATTAACAGAAGCCTTTGAAACACCTAACTTGTTTGCTACATCAGTAACTCTAATTTCTCCATTTTGGCTATTTAATATATACATTGCCTTGATGTATTCTTCTAATGATGTTGTTATTCTATTTGAAGTCACATTTTCCACGTTTTTCACCTCATAATTTAAAATGTTAGCCTCGGTTAACATTTTAGTATAAAAAAAGAAAATCGTCAAGGATTTCTCTTATAAATAAGCGGTTATTTTGAAGAAAATTGGTATTTAGCATGGATAAAAAAGGGGACACCTAATCCCTTTTGGATAAAGAACGTCCCCATTTTGTAATCTCTTAACCTTTTAATACTTTCTTAAACTCTGGCCAAACACCAATACTATTCTCATCAAGCTTTTCCGCAACTTGATAAATGTCGTGTCCCGGATATTGATTGCCTTCTACCAAAGTAGGTCCATTATTGGTAATCGCTACATCCCAGCCAACATATCTAACATGCTCACTAAGTTTTGCTGCTTCTACAACCATATTTTTTGCTTCTTCAAAGAAAGGTATTTTAAATCCTCTTATTTTCGTTTTTGTAACTGGATGATTTTTAAACATTGTTCCTTCCTTATTTATAGCATCTTCAATGATTTCACCAGTTTCAAGTGAAACTCTTGCCGTCATTCCACCACTGTTGAAGTTATCTACAACATTTACTCCATTTCCAATTCTAATAAATGAAGCAAGGAAGGAAACATCTCCCTTTTTATTCATTATTGTAACAAGTCTAATAGTATTAACACAACTAGGATTTAATTTATTCATTGAGTCATGTTGCATAATTGGTTCTTCCAATAATAATAGCTTAAAATCTAGTAAAGACTTAAATAAACACTTCTCCTTCAAATCCGCCACATCATTTTCAACCATATAGCTTTTAACAACTTTCGAATAATTATCATAATTAATATCGTTATCTGCATAGTACTTTTCCAAATTATTGAAGTCAATTTTTTGGATTCCCTTTCCGCACTGACCATCATTTGGCTTCGCAAAAAATACAGGATGCTTTTTTATAAAATGTTTATATTTAATGTACTCTTCATTTTTAAATAGATTTCTTGATGTATTCTTAGTATTTATTATTACCCAATCTCTATATATAAACCTCGCAAAAGCAAGATTAAACTCATTTTTATTGTTAAAAATATGCCAGTATTTCCTATCATTTAGTTTTTTAACGATTTTGTCATTTTTGCCTCTGGTAATCATTGTCTTTCGTTGTTTCCCAGTCAATTTGTAAAAGCCAATTATGTCATAATCCATATATCCGAGCACCATATCTAAATCCACACCAAATCATATCAAAAAAAGTAGACACTTTAGATTTTCCTGACTTTTTACAAACGTCATCTATTCTCTCAAACATTCCTTTAAAACTCATCTTTGAGATTCTTTTTAAATAATACGAAACACTTGCCAATTTCTTTTTCTCTCTTTCCAAAAACTTAATCTATAATATTACTCTTTTTTCTCTTTTTGTTGAAGTCTTGAAATGCTCAATAGTACACCACAAGACACCATAAGAATGACTAACGAAGAACCACCATAACTACAAAATGGAAGTGAAATTCCAGTTACAGGCATCGATGATGAAATAACAGCTATATTAAATATTGCTTGTATTCCAATCATAGCAGTAATACCCACCGCAGTCAAAGAACCATATTTATCATCCGCTCTAAGAGAAATCATAATTCCTCTCCAAATAAAAACAGCAAATAAGATTAAAATAAGTGTAACACCTAAAAGTCCAGTTTCTTCAGCCCAAGTAGCTAATATAAAGTCGTTATGAGGTTCTGAAATATACATATATTTTTGAACGCCTTGTCCTGGACCAGCTCCAAATACTCCACCTGAAGCAATTGCATATAAACTCTGAATTATTTGCCAACCACCACCTAAACTATCTTGCCATGGATCTGTAAATAGCGTAATTCTTTTTAATCTAAAAGGTGATGATATTGCATAGGCTGCTACTGCTGCAATTCCCGAAATGCCAAGTGGGATAAGATGAATTATTTTTGCTCCAGCAGTTATAATCATGCAAGCCATTATGACTATAATAATCATCATACAACTTAAGTGGTCCTGAATTACTAATAATCCCATTATCGGCAATAGCGTGAATGCAATTGGAATTATGCCATTCCAAAACTTCTTAATCTCAGGCCCTCTTTTGCAAATGAAATATGCCAAAAATAAAATAAAACATACTTTCATTATTTCTGAAGGTTGAAACTGTAATCCAGAAATATTTATCCATCTTAAGGCATCATTTCTTCGAACACCAATACCAGGAACTAAAACTAAACTCATGATTCCGAATACCAAATAAATATATTAACCATGCAATTCTACTATTAAAAATTCTATAATCTATTCTAGATACTATAAGCATTAATACAAAGCCTATACCAGCGAATAATAACTGCTTATTAAAGTAAAAATAGCTATCGCCTTCTGTACGAAGCGCATAAGGTGCACTACTGCTAAGTATCATGACCAGCCCAAGAACAAGAATAATAATTATAGTAGTAAATAATCCATAATCAAAGTGCTTACCTGTAATAAACAGTTTTATTGGATTATCGCTCTTAGTCTCTTGTTTTTTATTTCTATTATTTACTTTCCCGTTTCTTAACTTCTGCTTTATTTGTCATTAGATTCCCCTAACCTTAAATCATTTTAAAACCTACAAAGCATAAAATTGCTGTAATAATCCAAAACATAGGAACAATAATTGTTTCCTTCATTCCACAAAGTTCTAAATGGTGGTGAATAGGAGCCATTTTAAAAAACCTTTTACCATTTGTTGCTTTAAAATATATTACCTGTATCATAACTGATATTGCTTCTACAACACACACTCCAGCAACAACAATTAATATTAGTGGCATCTTAAGCATTATTGCAGATGCACAAAAAGCTCCACCAAGTGCTAGCGAACCAGTGTCTCCCATGAATACTTTAGCAGGATACAAATTAAATATCATAAATCCAATTGTACTTCCTGCAACTATTGCCGAAAAAGTACTAACGGTTTTATCACCCCATGCCATAGCTACAAATATGAAAAATATCATAATAATAGTTGAAACTCCGGAAGCAAGACCATCTAGCCCATCTGTAAGATTTAGACTATTAGTACATGCTACCATAACAAATGCAGTAAATATTATAAATACAACTGAAGGCAAAATAATATAGTTTTTCCAAATCGGAATATAAATATCTGTACCAAAATCACTAAACGCTAAATAAACAGAAAATGCAATAGCTATTATTGATAAACCAATCATTTTAAGTTTTGGACTTAATCCTTTAGGATTTTTAAGAATTAATTTCTTGAAATCATCTATAAACCCTATGATACCAAACCCCAAAGTTACAAGTGCTATAGGAATTATGTTTGGATACTTTATTCCAACTATGAGCGAAATTGCAACAATTACTATTAACATCATAATGCCACCCATGGTAGGTGTTCCTGTCTTTTTAAGGTGACTTTGTGGGCCATCGTCTCTAACTACCTGGCCAATTTTCCTTTTCTTTAAAATTGGAACTACTATTAACCCCAGTATAAAAGTTGCCACAAATGCAGCAATTAATACTTTAGTCTGTAAATTAATTCCGTCAAAATTACTATAAATACTTTTTAAAACTGACATTATTTTATATCATCCTTTTTTATTTTAATCTTCTCTTGGTTTTGCTTCTGGAAGATATTTTAATGCTTTTAGTGCAACTTCTCTATCGTCAAAGTGCTTCTTTTCACCATTAATTTCTTGATATGTTTCATGACCTTTTCCAGCAATAACAACTATATCGTTTCTTTTAGCTCTACGAATTGCATGCTCAATTGCTTTTTTTCTATTTTGTATAATTTTATATTCACACTTTGTTTTGTCTATTCCTTCTTTTATATCTGCAATAATCTTAGCTGGATCTTCACTTCTTGGATTATCAGAAGTAATAATAACAAGGTCTGAAAGTCTTCCTGCAATTTCTCCCATCATAGGTCGTTTAAATGGATCTCTATCACCGCCACAGCCAAATACACAAATAACTCTTCCTCTTGTGTATGATTTAACAGCTTTAAGTATTCCTTCTAAGCTTGCAGGTGTATGAGCATAATCAACCATTATAACAAAATCTCTAGTGTTAGGTACAATTTCACTTCTTCCAGGGATCTTTATTTCTTCTAATCCTTGAATCATAGCTTCAACAGTTGCACCTAGCTTCGCTGTAACACAAATTGCTGCCAAAGCATTATAAACTGTGAATCTTCCAGGTATTGGAACTTTTATTCGTTGCAAAATTCTATTCATTGAAATTTTAAAATCTGAATAAGTATTAGTAATTATAATATCTCTTGCGCCAACAAAAGGATTATTATCAATTCCATATGTCGTGATAGGACATGTAATCATTGTCATTAGTTTTCTTGCATACATGTCATCAACATTTATAAATGCTTCTTTTGTCATCGTGAATAATTTAGCTTTTGCTTCTAAGTAATTATCAAATGTTTTATGAAAATCTAAATGATCTTCTGATAGATTTGTGAATACTCCAATATCAAACGCACTGCCATATACTCTATCAAGACTAAGCGCATGAGAAGAAACTTCCATTACTACAACATCGCAACCACTATCGGCCATCTTTCTAAATAAGCATTGAAGATCAACAGATTCAGGTGTAGTTCTTGAAGATTCCACTTCATCACTACCAATCATGTTTTTGATTGTGCCAATTAAGCCAACCTTTCGCCCTGATTTTTCCAATATATTTTTTATCATATACGTTGTAGTAGTTTTTCCTTTAGTACCTGTAACACCAACCAACTTAAAATCTCTTGATGGATGATTATAAAAATTGCATGCAGATACAGCCATAAATCTTCTTGTATCACTTGTAACTATAACAGTAACATTTTCTGGAATTGAATTTATATCTACTTTATCTTGCATAACAACTATGCATGAAGCACCATTTTCGATACTATTTTTAATATATTCATGTCCATCTGTCTTAAAACCAACAATGCAAATAAACATATCGTTTGGTTTAACTTCTCTAGAATCATACTTGATTTCGCTAATATCGATTTCTAGGTTTCCCCTAGAAGATATAACTTCACAATCAGAAATTATTTCTACAAGTTTCATAAGCAATCTCCTTTTCTACTGAACATCAATTCCACCGCTACCAAATTCAACATGAATAATTGTGCCTTCATCAACTTTTGTACCAGCCGGTGGATCTTGGAATATAGCAACCCCGTTTCCCGTGAGTTTTGCATTTAGATTCTTTCCTAATAATGTATCTTTAACGTTGTTCTTGCTTTGCTTTCTAACATTTGGAACCTCAATCTTATTACTATTAACACCAGAAACCTGGATCTTAACAATTCCTTTTTCGTCTAACAACTCTCCTGCTTTTGGAATCGTGCCAGATACTATCGCATCTCCTGCAATTCCATTTTCAGCAACATATTTCAACCCTGAATTTGTAATAATCTTTTTGGCATCTTCAAATGTTTTTCCTGATATATTAGGGACAGTTATTTTGTTCTCTTTATCATCTACCTCATAGTCCTTTGGAACATCTTGATATTCAAGTATATCACCTAACAATTTTCCAACTACTGGAGCAACGATTCCTCCTCCTTGGTGTCCATTAGGTCCCTTAGGATTATAAAGATTAAATAATACTGCTACGGTTGGATTATCTGCTGGAGCTAAAGCAACAAAAGATGCAACATAAGTTTTATTGTCTCCCCTTCCTTGCTCAGCAGTCGAAGTCTTTCCAGCAATACGATATCCACTAACTTGCGCATAACGGCCAGTACCATCAGATACAACGCTTTCCATCATATTTAATACTTTATTTGCCGTCGATTCAGAAATAACTTGCTTAGCAACTTCAGTTGTGTAATTTTCTACTATTTTTCCATCTCCGTCTTCAATTGTTTTAACTAAACGAGGAGTAAGTATTTTTCCTCCATTTGCTATAGAACATATTGTATTTAACATATTAAGTGGTGTAAGAGTAAAACCTTGTCCAAATCCACCAGTTGCTACAGATGACTTTGACGCTGTTTTTACTGTATGAATTATTCCATTGGCCTCACCAATTATTCCTGAACCAGTTCCTTTAGAAACGCCAAATGCATTTAAGTAGCTATAAAACTTTTGTGCACCAATTCTTAACGCAACAGTCATGTAAACTGGATTACAAGAATTCATTAATCCTTGCCTTAAGCTCTGAACGCCATGAGGAGTAGTACGCCAGCAAGCAATATCCCAATCCTCAACCTTAAGTGAGCCAGTACAATTAAAGTCTTTACTATCTACATTAGTAACAACACCTTCTTCAATTGCAATTGCAGCTGTTATTACTTTAAAAACAGACCCTGGTTCATAAGCATCAGATACGCACTTATTGTTCCACATAGACTGTAATGCATTAGCTTTTTGAGTAGAATTATATGTATCCCAAGCAAGTTTATCTTTTGCAATAGTTACTGTAAAAGGTGAATTTGGGTCATAATCAGGTGCTGTTGCCATAGCAAGTATTTCACCATTTTGTGGATTCATAACAATACATGTTCCATAATCAGGTTTATTATCATCCATTGCTTGTTTTAAATATTTTTCTGTCATGTATTGGATTCTTTCATCAATAGTTAAATATAAATTAGAGCCATCCTCTGAAGGGACATATGTAACATCATCTAATGGCATATCCTTTCCCGTAGCATCTTTTGATGTAACTCTACGACCCGCAACACCTTTAAGAATATTTTCATATTTTGCTTCAAGTCCTTCTAGACCTTGATTATCAGTCCCGCAAAAGCCTAAAACTTGCGATAAAAAGTTTCCTTTTGGATAATAGCGTTTTGTATCTTCATATATATTAATTCCAGAAATTTTTTCTTCTTTAATCCAAGCTCTTACCTTATCGGTTACTTCTTTATCTAGCTTTTTGGCAATTACTTCTTCAACAGAAGTTTTATTTACTTTTCCTAATATAGTATCGTAATCTAAATCTAGAATGCTTGCTAAACCTTCTGCAGTTTTTTCTTTATGCTTAACATTCTTAGGCGTAACACTAATTGTTTCAACGCTAACAGACTTAGCCAATACTACGCCATTTCTATCATATATAGTGCCCCTCTTTGGGCTTATAATACTATTTTTGGTTTGTTGACTATATGCTTTTTGACTTAGTTCTTCTGCTCTAATAACTTGCCAATAAAACATTCTTGCAAACAAGGCAACAATGAGTAGCATAAAGAAAATTAAAATAACAATTATTCTTTTTTTAGAACTTGTTTCTATATTGTCCAAGCCAATTCCTCCATAATAAGATCTTTCATTAATTATAACATACATTATCTAACAATTATATTATATTTGAAGAAAAAAATAGAGTGTCATATGTAAAGTTGACACTCTATTTTATTCAAATATATCTACCACTTTATTGGCTAATTTCATATACCATGCAGGCTCTTCAACCTTTTCAATATTTGGCGGAGTTATAACTCTATCTTTCTTTTCAAAATTTATGTAGACTATTTGAGACGCTTGCGGCTTTTGCATTCCAAGCTGATATTTAGCATAATTTTCAATGTAGGAAAGATCTGTTTCACTATCAATTTCTGCTTGAATTTGCTCATTTAGCGTTTGGCTATTTACCAATTGCTTTTTTGCCTTTTCAACCTGATTAAACTTCTCGTTGATTAAAGATGAACGGTACAAAATGCAGAACAGAATTGCTATTCCACAAATAATCAAAAAAGTATTGTTGATTCTTCTAAATACTTTTTCTTTACTAGCTCTTGAGCGTTTTTCATCTTTAGAAGTTTTAACAACATCAGCCGCAATAGTCTCCGGCTTATTTCTAAAAGAGGGTTTTTTAGAAATATTGCTATCAATGTTAAACATTTCTTTTTTGCCTTCACCAGATGCTTTACTACTTTTATATTTTATTCCTGAAGGAATATTTAAGTAGTCGTCGCTATAAGCGCTATAATAATTCTGTACTGGCGCTTCGTAGTTGTATACAGATTTTCTTTGTGTATGTCTTACTTGAGGATAGGCAGAAACCATATTTTGTCTATTGTTCTTTCTTCTTCTAGGTTCGTAATCATATTCATAATCATAGTCATAATCATAACTTGCTAGTGGCATCTGTCTTCACCTCTTTTCTTTAGTTAAAATCTTCTTTCAAATACTCTAAGTTTACTAGATTTAGAACGAGAATTTGTTTTCATCTCTTCATCACTAGGTACTATCGGTTTTCTTGTAATTACTTTTCCAAATGATTTTGCTCCACAAACGCATACTGGAAAATCTTTTGGACATGTACATTTTCCCTGAGCATTATTAAATGCGGTCTTAACGATTCTATCTTCTAACGAATGGAAAGTTATTATACATAGTCTTCCTTTATCATTTAGTAATTCGATGCAATCGTTAATTGCTTTTTCTAAATCCTTAAGCTCGCCGTTAACTTCAATCCTTAAAGCTTGGAAAATTCGTTTACATGAATCAATTTCATTTTTACTATCTACTTGCTTTATTAATTCTCTTAATTGCTTTGTTGTTTCAATTCTATTATCTTGTCTTTCTTTAACTATCTTGCTTGCTATTTTTTTAGAATTATTCTCTTCACCATATTTGAAAAATATATCTTCTAATTGTTTTTGTGAATATTCATTTATTATTGTTTCTGCTGTAATAGATTGTGTCTTGTCCATCCTCATATCAAGCATTGAATCTTTCATATAGCTAAAGCCTCGACTTTCTTCATCAAGTTGATATGAAGAAACACCTAAGTCTAGTAGTATACCATCAACACTTTTTATACCAAGTCCTTGTAAGATACTTTTTATATCTTCATGTTTTCCCCAGATATAACGAACATTGTCATATTCTTTTAGTCTTTCGTGACTTGCATTTAGTGCATCTTGATCTCGGTCAATTCCAATTAGAAGTCCATCTTTTGATAACTTTTTAACAATTTCAGATGAATGACCTGCACCTCCTAACGTACCATCAACATATGTTCCATCAGGCTTGATATTAAGATTTTCAATTACTTCATTTAACATTATAGGTATATGCTTAAATTCCATTTCTAACTCCATTAGACTTTATATAGTTCTTTTGTTTATATACCTAAAAGGCTCATCTTTTCAGCAATATCATCAGCATCTTGATTATTACTATATTCTTCCCATTTATCTTTACTCCAGAATTCAATTCTAGAAGAAACACCTATTATAGTTACTTCTTTCTTAAGCGATGCAAATTCTCTTAATGTAGATGAAATAAGTATTCTTCCTTGTGAATCTATATCGCAAAGAACTGCGCTAGAAAAGAAGAATCTAGTAAAGCTTCTAGCATCCTTACCAGTAACAAGTGGAAGCTCTTTAATCTTTTCTTCAATTTCTTTCCAAGCACTTATTGAATATCCGTACAGACATCCATCAAAGCCCTTGGTAACTATAAATTGTTCGCCAAGTTCAGTTCTAAACTTAGAAGGTAGTATTATCCTGCCTTTAGCGTCAATATTATGAAAATATTCACCTAATAGCATTCCAACACCTCCCAAAATTTACTCCACTTTACTCCACTTTCCTCCACTTCGATTTAATTTTAGATTAAAAAAAGACTAAAAGCAACTACTTTTAGTCTTTTTAATAATTTTGTAATGTTTTGCCCTTGAAAACGGACAGTTCTATTTCTTAACTTCAAAATTTAGCTTATGTCAACTAAGCTATGACTCAACCTTAACATAAAGAGTCCTACTTAATTTGAAAAATTACTTAGGAAAAACATTTAGGTTAACTTGAGATACACCTGCGTCGTCAGAGTCTCCAGTAACGTATATAGATAGAGTACCTTCGTAATTCATATCAGATAATTCAATATGCCATTCAAAATAGCTTCCATCATTTGACACTGGATTACCAAGAAGCTTAAATAATTCACTTCTTGTCATTCCAAATGAAACTCCAAGTATAGAAACGCCTTGATCAGCAGGCTCATCTGCATAAGTCGTCATAGTAATCTCTTCAGCTTCTGCTTCAGTAATACTAACAGCTGAATCGCTATTATTGTAGTATGCAGGGATAAGTACATAGTCCTCATTTTCATCTAAAAAGATATTAGCAGAAAAGAAATCGCCTGCAGCAAGCTCTTTTTCATCTCTAGTATCATCTTTAGGAACACCAGCAGATTCTAAATCTTTTAGTTTATATGGCATTGGTACTTTTGTGCCATTAACTACAACAGCGATATCAGACTTGCTAAGTTTTAGTGTTCCAGCACTTGAAGATGTTGTTTGTGTTTCATTTATCGTATTATTAGTACTTTCGGTATTTGAAGTTACTTCTTGTTGTACATTATTTTCAACATTTGTTTTCTCACCACAAGCAACTAGGCTAAGTCCTACAACAGTAACTGCCATCATTAATAATAATTTCTTCATTTTTTGTCATCCTCTCTTATAAAAATTATCGACATATAAACAATACTACTTTCATTTAAATAGTGTCAAGCCCCACAAAAAAAGAAGACCAGAAAAGGTGTTATACCTCTTTTCTGTTCCTCTTTTGATAATCCCTTTTTACAAGCGTTTTTATAACAACAATTTTTATTGAACCAAAATTATTTTACTTAAAAGTTACTTTGCTTCCGTTAGAAAACTCAACATCAAATTCATATTTTTCGTTATTTAAGCGATATGAAATTTTCTTAACTGTATCTGTTTTAAAAGGAGCTCCTTCATAATGTTTTGGAAATACAATAATATTGTTTTCTTCGTCGATTTCTATATCTTTTTCTCCTGTAGTAAACATATAGTTCTCTTCATTTGACTTTTTTATTCTAAGACCAAACTCATTATCTGGAGAAGTAGGTTCACCAATGAATAATAAATAACTACCATCTAATGAAGTATACTTGCCTGGTATTTTTTCCTTTACTGATTCTTCTTCAATTGAAAAAGTAAATGTTCCACCTGTATTAGTTGAGAATTCTCCATTATTATAAACAAATTCTCTGCTACCAATTGCATAGTTTCCATACAAGAAATCCGGCCCATTTCCTACCCACCTGCCTTCTGCTGATACAGGTTTACCATACTCTATCATGAAAGTAATATGTCCCATTATTGGTAAGGTTTCCCTAGTATATTTTTTTAACAAAGCTTTAAATAAATTATAATCACTTTGCATTTTTTCTTTGTTAGAAAGATACTCAAATTCTCCTTGCTTTGAATCTATACTCTTTACGAAAGTATCAATATAATCGTAATCATATATAATAATATCTCTAACTTTGCAGCTTTTTGCCTCAATATAACTATCATTATTGTTAAGTGGATATTTAATCGTTTTCTCTGCTTGTGAAATTACTTCTTTAATTATGTCATTCATCAAAACAGCAGTTTTTGTATTAGCATCATAATCAACACCTAAACCAGATAAATTAGCAACATTTCTTAAAGGTAAATATGTTCTATCATGATATGTAATTGGATACTGAGCTTCTCCAGTAGTTTCATCTTTAAATGTTTGAACCTGTCCATTTAAGCTAACCTTAATTTCAGTATTTTGAATTGCTTGAATTGCTTGATTTGCACATACTATTGATACACTACCAATCAAAATACCAGCTACAAATCCACCTATTAGTTTGAAATTACCATTTTCTTTTTTCATTATTAACAACTCCCCATTTATAATAATTCAAATATTTTGTTCTTGAATGAATCTTAATATAACATTCTTTCTTGTATATTCTTTTAACCGTCTTTTATTTCATTAGTATTGTTTTAAGCATTCTTACCACAGCAATTTTTATATTTCTTACCACTACCACATGGGCATGGATCATTACGTCCAACCTTTTGAGAAGCTGATTTAACAACTGGTTGAGAACCACCTTGATTATTTGAAGCATTTTGTGCTTCTGCTTGCCTAGCAGCGATTATCCTCTTTATAGTTTCAGTTGCTCTAGCAAGGTTAGCAGTATTAGTTTGCTCATCAGATACCATAGATTGATGTAAGCAAACTCGAGCTACATTTTCTCTGATATTATCTGACATTTCGTTAAATATATCATAGCTTTCATTTCTGTATTGAACAATTGGATCTTTTTGTCCATACGCTTGAAGATTAGCACTATCTTTAAGTTGTTCCATAGTCTCCAAATGTTCCATCCACTTATCATCTACTGAACGAAGAATAACATATCTTTCAAACTTTCTAAAATGATCTACGCCAAACTCATTCTCTTTTTCTTCTAATTTATTTAAAGCTAACTCTTTTATTTCAGAAAGTACTTTCTCTTGGTCTGTTTCCTCTACCTTATAATCAATATCAAATGTCTGTTTAACGTAGTTTTCAAAAGCACTTATACCTTCTTTTGACGCGTCTTCATGTAGGTATGAATATACTGCACTTTGTACTGTATCCGATATCATACTCACTACTGTATCGTGCATATCCTCACCCTCAAGAACTCTACGTCTTTGAGAATAAATAATCTCTCTTTGACTATTCATTACATCGTCAAATTGTAATACATGTTTACGAGCACTATAATGAATAGATTCAATATTCTTTTGAGCTCTTTCAATTGCTTTAGTCAAAAATGCTTGAGTAAGTGGTTGATCTTCTTGAACATTAAGCATTGCAACCATCGATTTCATTCTGTCGGAACCGAATAATCTCATAAGGTCATCATCAAGTGAAATATAAAATCTTGATTCACCAATGTCTCCTTGACGTCCACTACGACCTCTAAGCTGATTATCTATACGTCTCGCCGAGTGTCTTTCAGTACCAATAATCTTAAGACCTCCAGCAGCAATAACTTTTTCTCTATCCTTTGCAACTTCTTTATCTATTTCTTTATAAAATTCATGATACTTCTCTCTTGCTTCTAGAACTTCTTCATCTGTAGTTTCATTTAATGAAGCTGCGCTTAAAATTATGTCTTCAGAGTATCCAAGCTTACGAAGTTCCTTTTTAGCAAGTGCTTCTGTGTTTCCACCAAGCATAATATCGGTACCACGTCCAGCCATATTAGTAGCAATAGTAACTGTCTTAAATTGACCTGCTTGAGCAACAATATCGGCTTCTTTTGCATGATACTTAGCGTTTAATACTGTATGAGGAATGCCTTCCTTTTTAAGTAAATCACTTAGTCTTTCTGACTTATCAACAGTAACAGTACCAACAAGAACGGGTTGTCCTTTTTCGTAACTTTCTTTAATGTCCTCAATTACAGCACGAAGTTTAGCTCTTTCTGTAAGATAAACAACATCATCATGATCTATTCTAATCATAGGCATGTTTGTTGGTATTTCAACAACATCAAGTTTATAGATTTCTCTAAATTCTTGTTCTTCTGTCATCGCAGTACCTGTCATACCGCATAACTTGTTGAACATTCTAAAGTAGTTTTGGAATGTGATTGTAGCTAATGTTTTACTTTCATTAGCAATTTTAACGCCTTCTTTTGCTTCAATAGCTTGGTGTAGGCCCTCATTGTATCTTCTTCCATACATCAAACGTCCTGTATGTTCATCTACAATTACAACTTGTTCATCTTCAATAATATAATCAACACCATTATGCATTGTTCCATTAGCTTTTAAGGCGGCATTAATATGATGATATAAAGTAGTGTTATCAATATCCGAAAGATTTGTTACGCCAAATGCTTCTTCTGCCTTTTTAACACCACGTTGTGTTAAAGTAGCTGTTCTAGCTTTTTCATCTACAATATAATCATATTGTGAATCATCTTCACTTTCTTCTTGTTTACTATCTGTTTTTTCAATTACTTTTGCTCTTAACGTTTTAACAAATGAATCCGCTTTTTGATATAAGTCATTTGCTTTATCAGCTTGTCCAGAAATAATAAGTGGTGTACGAGCTTCATCAATTAAGATACTATCTATCTCATCGACAATTGCATAGTTTAGTTCTCGTTGAACAAGTTGCTTCTTACTAACTGCCATGTTATCACGCAAATAGTCAAATCCAAATTCATTGTTTGTTCCATATGTAATATCTGCATTATAAGCTACTTGTCGTTCTTCTGGCGTTAGATCATGAATTATAATTCCAATTGAAAGTCCAAGGAAATTGTACAATTTCCCCATCTCTTCTCCTTGAGTCTTAGCAAGGAAGTCATTAACTGTTACAACGTGGACTCCTTTTCCCGTAAGAGCATTTAAATAAACCGGTAGCGATGCGGTAAGTGTTTTTCCTTCACCAGTTTTCATTTCTGCTATTCTTCCTTGATGTAGGACAATACCACCTATAAGCTGCACATCAAAAGGTCTTTTACCAAATACTCTTTTTGAGCCTTCTCTGACAACGGCAAATGCTTCAACTAGTATGTCATCTAAAGTTTCTCCCTTTTCTAGTCTTTCCTTGAAATATGGTGTTTTAGCCTGAAGTTCCGAATCAGATAGTTTCTCCATTTCTGGTTCTAGTGCATTTATACTATCAACATACTTTTGTAAGCGCTTAACTTCTTTACTACTGTAATCTCCAAATATTTTACTAAAAATTCCCATTATAATCTCCTTATTGTTTACTCATTGATCCATTCATTAAATTTATCAATAATAGTATTTTTAACTTCTTCTATTGTCATATTTGTTGTATCTATAACCAAATCATAATTAGACATATCATCACGTCTAACATTATATAGATTATAGTATCTTTCATTTTCACCTTTATATCTTTTAATCATATCCTTCTTATATTCTTCAATTGTCAAAAAGTTTTCTGTGTCTTTTCTATCATCATCCTTATATGCTCTTCTAGCAGCTTCATCTATATCAACTTTAAGATATACTTTAAAAGAAGTCGGAACTGTATACCATCCAAGTCTTGCATCAATAATAAAATAATCGTTTTCTTCTCCATACTTCTTTGCGAAATCATCAAGTTTAATGTCTATATCCGGGTGTTTTTCTACATAATCTCCAAATTCAGACACTGACATATTCATATCTTTTGCCATTTGTCTAAACTTTTCACCATTTTTATATATTGAATAACCAAGTTCTTTCACAAGTAACTTTGTCACAGTAGTTTTGCCAGAAGCCAAGTCACCCGTTAAAGATATTATATGTTTTTTCATAATACCTCCTAAAAATACATAAAAGAAAAGGATTGCCATTTATCGCAAGCAATCCTAATAAGCTATTTCTTAAAAATGATTTTTCCTTCGTCTACTTCTATAGCTGCACAGGTTACATCCGACTCAACTTTTTCATCTGTAAGTTTTGGACTACCAAGTGATATTTGTCTTGCTCTTTTAGCAGTTCCTACAACCAAAGAATATTTGTTAGGCACCTTCTTAAGCAAACTTGTCATTGATGGTTTTACAATCATTTATAATACAGCTCCCTTCTATAACAAAAGAATTTAATACTTAAAAACTATTCAATATTTTGAACCTGTTCTCTAATATTCTCTATTTCATTCTTTGTATCAACAACATGATTTGTTATATCTAAACAATTAGCTTTAGAACCAATTGTATTAATTTCCCTATTCATTTCTTGTAATAAGAAATCAAGTTTCTTACCGCAAGAATTATTGTCATTACTATTTAAATATTTCTTGAATGTTTCAATATGGGATCTAAGTCTTGTTACTTCTTCACAAATACTTGACTTATCCGCATATAAAACAATTTCTGCGCCGAGTCTTGCCTCGTCAATAATATCTTTAACATTAAGTTCTGCAACTCTTGCTTCTAGTTTTGCTTTGTATTCGTCGGGAAGACTAAGTGATCGTTCTGCCATAAAATCTACATTTGATGAAATACCATCTAGTCTTGCATTTATATCTTTCTTTAAGCTCTCTCCTTCTTTTTCTCTTGCAGAATTTAAATTTTGAATTGCTATGTTTAATGTGTCGGTAAGTTCTTTCAAATATACTTCTTCGTCAACTTCATCAGATGAAGTAATAACATCTGGAAGTTTAAGTACTGACGTTGCACTAATATCATTTGCCAAATTATATAAAGAAATTAGTTTTCTCATTTCATCAATATAAGCACCAGCAAGTGCTTCATCGACTTTTACATTCTTACTGTTTATATCAAGATTTTCAACATTTATAAATACATCAATTTTACCTCTAGAAACATTCTTAGAGATAATCTGTCTAAGAGAATCCTCAAGTGCTATTAAATATCTTGGCATTCTAATAGAAATATCATTATATCTATGATTTACTGTTTTGATGTCAATAGTATATCTTCTAGAATCATTAGAAAGGATACCACGACCAAAACCTGTCATACTTCTAATCATTTTATACCCTTCTTTTTATGCTTTTTTCTTTTTTAGTTTTCTAGAATTTGAATTTAAATACGCTGAAACAGTAGCAATTATGGCTCTGCAAACATAGTAAACCAAAACAAATATAAATAAAGCTCTATGGCTTATTGAATGGAACCAATTTGTCGTAAGTCCAAATGCTTTTGGATAATACCAATAAGTAATAAGTGGACATATAAATGCTAAAATTAAAACTTCACAACCATAAATAATTAATTCTGATTTTTCTTTTTTGAAAGAATAAATAAAGATACCAACAGAAATTGCTAAAAATACAATTCCAAAAATATTCAAAATAGCTGGCATATTAGGAGCAACATCAAATCTTTTTGTATAGCAATAATCAACTGCATACAAAAATAGCTCAACTCCAATAAGCATAAGACCAATAATAGATATCTTATCCAATAATTTATTTCTTTCTGTATAGTTCATTTAAATCTAACCTTTCAAATTAAAAAACATCCACTATAATTCAATTTCATAGGAAATCATTGCTAAAGTAGCAATTGCAGCAGTTTCAGTTCGTAAAATTCTATTACCTAATGAAACCACCTTTACATTAGGATGTTTAGTTAACAAATCAATTTCTGTCTCTGAAAATCCACCTTCAGGACCAATAATAATAGCTATATTGTTGAAATTTTTATCTTGAATTGCCTCTTTTAGAGTCACAATTCTCTCATTTTCATATAGCAATAATACTATATCATATTTTTCAATATTTTCAATGATATTTTGAAAATTAATAGGCTCTAAAACAGTAGGTACAATTTGCCTTCCGAGACTGACTTGAAGCCTCTTTAGCTATTTTATTCCACCTAGATATTTTATTATCACTATTCGCTTTAATCTTGGCTATTGAATACTGCATATCTACCGGAACAATGGTATTTACACCTAATTCTGTCGTTTTCTGTATTATGTAATCCATTTTATCAAATTTCGGGATTCCTTGATATAAAGTAACCCTGCAATTAAGCTCAGATGGCTTCGAATTTGACTTTTGAACCTCAAATATCGCCCTATTATCTTTATATTCAATGAGTTTTGCATCATATTTTTGGGCATCATTATCACAGACATAAACCATCTCATTTTGCTTAATTCTAAGAACATTTTTTATATGATGATAATCATCACCATCAATATACACTTTATTTTCATTAAATTGGCTTTTGTTAACATAAAACGTGTTCATTTCATGATTACCTCATATTCTAAAAATCGAAAAATCCCTTTTTCTTACTTACATAGCTTGCTTCACCTGAAAGTTCTGCCAATTTTTCAATCAATTGTCTTTGTTCACTTGATACTCTCTTTGGAATATCAACAATAACTGTAAAGTTTAGGCTTCCAGTTCCATGTCCATTAACATTTTTGATACCTCTATTTCTTAAAGTAAACACTGTTCCACTTTGAGTTCCAGAAGGTAAATCATAATCTTCAACGCCTTCTAGCGTGTTAATTTTTATTTTTCCCCCTAATGTTGCCATTGCAAATGAAACATGAACCGTTTCATAAATGTTGTCTCCTTTTCTTGAGAAAACATTATCCTGGTCGACGTTTACAGTTATATATAAATCGCCTGAAGGGCCTCCACGAAGGCCTGGCTCACCTTCACCTCTAATTGGAATAACCATACCATTATCTATTCCCGCAGGAATATTAAATGTAACTGTCCTATTCTTTTTAACAAATCCCGTTCCTTTACAATCGGTACAAGGATTACTAATAACCTTTCCATTACCAGCGCAGTTCTCACAAACTCTAGTGGTTTGCATTGAACCTAAAATTGTATTTCTAACAGTTCTAATTTGACCTGTACCATTACATGCTCTACATGTTTCTGTTGATGTACCAGGTTTAGCACCTGACCCATTACACGTTGTGCATTGCTCTTTTCTAGTAACTTTAACTTGTTTTCTAGTACCAGACACTGCTTCTTTAAAAGAAATATTAACAGATACTTTTAAATCATTTCCACGTTGAGGACCATTTCTCTTTTGGCTTCTCGATGATCCGCCTCCAAAGAAACTGGAGAAAATATCTCCTAAATCGACGTCAAATCCTCCAGGGCCACCAAAACCAGAAAAGCCTGAGAAACCATCAAAGCCAGAGAAACCACTAAAGTCACTACTGTATCCGTTTGGACCAGAATGGCCAAATTGATCATACATTTTACGCTTCTGAGGGTCTGAAAGAACTTCATATGCTTCATTAACTTCTTTGAATTTTTTTTCGGCTTCTTCTCTGTTGTCAGGATTTGCATCGGGATGATATTGTTTAGCAAGTTTTCTATATGCTTTCTTCAAATCATCGTCAGAAACCGTCTTTTCTACACCTAAAACTTCATAGTAATCTCTCTTTGATTCAGCCATTTTGCGTCCCTTTCCTTTATTATTGTTCGTAAGTATAAGAGCGTTTTTGAAAAATGGGGATGTTTCTCTTTCGCAGAAAGAGAAGCGTACCCTTTTTCGAAACGCAATTATTTATATTTTTTCATATTGGTACACACTTTTTCTCGTACTGGCGCATATAGTGCGCCAGTACAAGTATTTCTTATTAGTACTATTCAACTTTATAGTCTGTTCCATTTGAAGAATCATTATTTGTGTTATCACCTGTTGCTTGTTCAGCGCCTGCATTAGCTCCTGCAGCTCCATTAGGATTAACGTTAGCATATAATTTTTCAGATATCTTATAGAACTCTTGCGTAAGTTTTTCTTGTGCACTCTTGATTGCTTCGATATCAGTTCCTTCAAGAGCCTTTTTAACATTAGCAATTTCTGCTTCAACAGAAGCTTTTTCATCGCTAGAAATCTTATCGCCTAAATCTCTTAATGTTTTTTCTGTATTATATACAAGTGAGTCAGCGTTATTTCTAACTTCAACATTTTCTTTATTCTTTCTATCTTCTTCAGCATGTGCTTCAGCATCTTTAACAGCTTTTTCAATTTCTGCTTCAGATAGATTTGAAGAAGCAGTGATAACAACTTTATTTTCTTTTCCTGTTCCCATATCTTTTGCACTAACGTGAACAATACCATTAGCATCGATATCAAATGTTACCTCAATTTGTGGTACTCCACGAGGAGCAGCAGGAATATCTGTAAGTGAAAATCTTCCTAATGTTTTATTGTATGTTGCCATATCTCTTTCACCTTGAAGAACGTGAACTTCAACTGAAGTTTGTCCATCAGCAGCTGTAGAGAATATTTGTGATTTCTTTGTAGGAATTGTTGTATTTCTATCAATAATCTTTGTAAATACTCCTCCAAAAGTTTCAATACCAAGTGATAGTGGTGTAACATCAAGAAGAACTAAGTCTTTAACATCTCCTGAAAGAACACCACCTTGAATTGCTGCACCAATAGCAACACATTCATCTGGATTAATTCCCTTGTGAGGTTCTTTACCAACGATTTTCTTAACTGTTTCTTGAACAAGAGGAATTCTTGAAGAACCACCAACAAGTAAAACTTTATCAATTTTCTCTGGTGTTAATCCAGCGTCTTTCATAGCTTGATTCATTGGTCCAACAGTAGATTCAACTAGGTCTCCAATTAGTTCTTCGAATTTAGCTCTTGTTAAGTTAATATCCATATTCTTTGGTCCATCATCTGATGTAGCAATGAATGGAAGATTAATGTTTGTTTGTGTGACTGCAGAAAGTTCAATCTTAGCTTTTTCAGCAGCTTCCTTTAGTCTTTGCATTGCCATACTGTCGCCAGATAAGTCAACGCCTTCTTGTTTTTTAAATTCTTCGATTAAATATTTAATAATTCTATCATCGAAATCATCTCCACCAAGTCTGTTATTACCACTTGTAGCTAATACTTCGAATACACCATCACCAATATCTAGGATAGATACATCGAATGTTCCACCACCAAGGTCATAAATCATTATCTTTTGGTCGATATCTTTTTCAAGTCCATATGCAAGAGCTGCTGCTGTAGGCTCGTTTATAATTCTTAGAACTTCAAGTCCAGCAATACGACCAGCATCTTTAGTTGCTTGTCTTTGGCTATCACTAAAGTATGCAGGAACTGTAATAACAGCTTGTGATACTTTTGAACCTAAATAGTTTTCAGCATCTGTCTTTAATTTTTGAAGAATCATTGCTGAAATTTCTTGTGGAGTATATGATGTTCCATCAATAGTAACTTTTTTATCTGAACCCATATCTCTCTTTATAGAAATAATTGTTTTATCATGGTTTGTAACCATTTGTCTTTTAGCGATTTGACCTACTAATCTCTCACCATTTTTTGCAAAACCAACAATAGATGGAGTTGTTCTATTTCCTTCTGCGTTAGGAATAACAACTGGTTGTCCTCCTTCCATTACTGCTACGCATGAATTTGTTGTACCTAAGTCGATACCAATAACTTTAGACATATATATTACCTCATCTTTCTTTTTTATTTCTTTTTATTATTTTTTCTTGTAATTTATTTTTCTTTCCTAAAATTCATCAAACGTGACATATTGCTAGGAGCCTAGAACTTTCAAACCGGAGGCGTACGATGGTACGTTGAGGATTTGGAAGTTCGTAGCGACAACGCAATATGTTGCGTTTCATGAATTTTAATTAGCTACTTTAACCATCGCATGCCTAATAACTCTTTCACCGCACTTATACCCTTTTCTAAGTTCTTCAACTACTTGTTGTTCTCCATAATCTTCTGACTCAATGTGCATTACTGCATCGTGAACTTCTGGATTAAATGTTTCACCAACAGTAGGTATTTCTGTACAACCAAGTGATGTCATAATTTCTAGCATTTGTTTTTTAATTAGTGCAATTCCTTCAAGCATTTTTTCATCTGCATTTTCGATTGCAAGAGCTCTATCAATGTTATCCAAAACATTAACATACTTTGCAACTGTATCGCCGATTGCTAAGTTGTATATTTCATCTTTTTCTTTTGATACTCTTTTTTTATAGTTATCAAACTCCGCAGCTGTACGTTGTAAATGCTTATAATACTTGTCGTTTTCTTTTTTTAGTTCTATTATTTCTTGTTCTAATTCTTCTCTAGACAAGTCTGAAACATCTTGTTCTTCTTGCTCATCTTGTCCTCCTTTTTCCTCTGTATGTTCTTCTTGAACTACGTTTTCAGAAGTTTCTTCATTTGAATTTTCTAACTCTTTGCTTTCTTCATTCTCGTCGTTCTTTTTCATTTTTTCTCTTACCTCCTCGTTTCTTTTCCATTTTTTCTTGTAGCATATCACCTATATATTTAATAGTAGGTATTACCTTTTTATAATTCATTCTCTTTGGTCCGATAATACCTATCGTGCCGACCTCTTTATCGTTAATCTTTTGTTTATATGTAATAATAGTAAAATCTTTTAACTCATCAAATGATGTTTCCTGACCAATATAAACATTTATATTGCCATCATAGCCTGTTTTAACAAGTTCTTTCAAAGCATCCTTTGTTTCGATTACATTTAAAAACTTTTTAAGTGTTTCCGATTTTTTAAGTTCCGGAAGTGCAAGCATATTTGAAGCACCATCAACATATACTTCCGTTTCACTTGCAAGGAGATTATTAAGCTCAACAATTAGCGGAACTATATTATCATTCATATTATTAAGCTCTATTTGAATGTAAGGAGTAATGTTATCATATATTTCCCTAAAATTCATTCCTCTTAATTTATAATTCAAATAATTGCTAAATATCTCAATGTTCTTGTCCGGAATTTCATTATCGTAAGTTACTACTGTTTCCTTAACGATTCCATTATCTGCAAGAAGTATTATCATTAATTTGTTATGCCCAAGCTTAACTAATTTAATATCTTCAACTGTACAATCATCAACTTCAGGCGCAACACTATACGAAGCATAATTCGTTAAACGAGATAGTACGCTTGTAGCTTCTTTAACTAAATTATCAAACTTAGATACTTCTTGTTCCAAAAGCTTATCTATTGATGCTTTTTCCTTAGGAAGCAGTGAACGTTCAGAAATAATTCTATCAACGTACCATCTATATCCTTCGGTAGTAGGAATTCTTCCTGCTGATGTGTGAGGTTGCTCTAAATAGCCCATTTTTTCTAGTGCAGCCATTTCATTACGAATAGTCGCACTACTCACGCCAAGCTCTTTTGAAAGCTTAAGTGAACCAACGGGTTCAGCAGTAGAAGTATATTCTTCTATAACCATTTCAAGAAGTTTCATTTTTCTTTCATCAAGTTCCAAACAAAACACCTCTTATTATAACCATTTCCAATTAGCACTTGATAATATACTATGCTAACCTCAACAACTAATCTACACAAAAAATTAGCACTTGTCAATAACAAGTGCTAATTATTATATGATTTTTTTGTGAACCATATTAAAGCTCATAATCTATATACATGTACATATCTGTATCCGTTGCAAAATAAGCCTCACAGTCGCTTTCAGCGTTTTTATCTAGTCCAGATAGCCTAAACACCCCAGCCTTTGTTTTTACTAATGGGTCAATATAAAAAGGTTTCTCATCAAGTTTTACACAGTATTTTTGCTTATCATTTGTTGGGTTAAACCTTGTATAGACTTTGTTAAGATTAACTATTTCTTCCCAACCTTCTCGAATTCTTTTATCTGAGCACTGATTTCCTCGTGCTACTATTTCATTCTCAGATAAATTATATAAATCATTAAGAGCTATGTCTTCTCTACGAACCATGAGCATCAAAACATCCGCTATCAAACTTTTTGTAATTTTAAACTCATAACTACGCAATTTCTTTCCAACTTCAAGAGATAGCCTAAAAAACTTATATGCCATCTGAATGTTAGTAAAGCAAAACTCATCTTCGCCATCTTCATTTTTATCAATCGTAATCCAGTTATATAATTCTGATATTTCCTTTAAATCGCAAATGTTTAATAAATATCCGTTACTTAAAACGTATTCTAAATTTTCACACGACAAATATGGAAACTTTGCAAATATAAGAAAATCATCATTTGACTTAAATATATCCTCTAATAATACGCCTTTATTAAGAATCAAATCTGTAACAACTTTAGATGCTGTAAAATTAGTATTAAGCTCTGGTTCTTTGAAATCTTTTATACCAAAATAGTCAATTAAATATTCTTTGCTATATGAAAAGCAAGGTTTGCTTAGTTCTTTAAGTAAAGCTTTCAAAGAAGTGCTAATATTTCCTAAAAACTTATCAAGAATAATGCTCATACCAAAAGCATGATCAAATCTTGTATATCTATATTGAAATAAGTTAAACTTAGTAAGCTCAATTCCTTCATTTTTAGATATATTTTTAATCCTATCAAACTCTTTTAAATCAGCCAAATTGCAAAGATAGCTTGGTATGTCATGGCTATACACACTATGAATACTTCTTAATGAATCTGTTCTTGAATCAATGTATGCCATAAGCTAACTATCACTTCCTATCCAAGCATTATGACGCAGTGTCTTCTTTTCTACTTTTAGCATTTCCTTTTTTAGATACCTTTTTTGATTGAATACTTTGAGTCTTTTTAAGTTCATTCAGAGTTACTATTGGTTCAGCCTTATTTACAACTGTATCTTTTGTGATTCTACATTCAACAATTTCATTGTTAGTAGGAATCTCAAACATTATATCACGCATAGTTTCCTCTAATATTGACCTTAATCCCCTAGCACCTGTTTTTCTTTCAATTGCTTTATCAACAATTGCTTCAATTGCATCATCATCAAAAGTAAGCTTAACATTATCAATATCAAATAATTTTTTGTATTGTTTAATAAGTGCATTCTTTGGCTTTGTCATTATTTCGATATATGCTTCTTTAGATAATGGATCTAGTGTCGTAACAACAGGAAGCCTTCCAATAAATTCAGGAATAAGACCAAATTTTACAAGGTCTTGAGGAAGAATATCTATTAGCATATTAGTGCTAGATTTTTCCTTTTGACCCATAATTTCACTACCAAATCCAATATATTTTTTTCCTGTTCTTTCACTAATAATCTTGTCTAGTCCTTCAAATGCACCACCGCAAATAAATAATATGTTAGTAGTATCAATTTGAATAAATTCTTGATGAGGATGTTTTCTTCCACCCTGTGGAGGAACAGAAGCAACAGTTCCTTCAACAATCTTTAGAAGTGCTTGCTGAACACCTTCACCGCTAACATCTCTAGTAATAGAAACGTTTTCGGATTTTCTAGCAATCTTATCTATTTCATCAATATATATGATTCCTCTTTGTGCTTTATCGATATCGTAATCTGCAGCTTGTATAAGTTTTAAAAGAATATTTTCTACATCCTCGCCAACATATCCAGCTTCGGTAAGTGCAGTTGCATCAGATATAGCAAAAGGAACATTTAGAAACTTTGCGAGTGTTTGTGCTAAATATGTTTTACCACAACCAGTTGGTCCTAGAAGCAAAATGTTGCTCTTTTGAATTTCAACATCATCTTCTCCATCTTTTTCCTTAGCATCCTCACTATTTATTCTTTTATAGTGATTATAAACTGCTACCGAAAGAGATTTCTTAGCTTCTTCTTGTCCTATTACATATTGATCTAAAAATTCTTTTATTTCTTTAGGTGAAGGAACATTCATAAGGTCTTCTTGTGATTTTCCTTCATCTCTAAAATCATCGCCAACTATCTGAGAGCATAAATCTATACATTCATTGCAAATATATACTCCTGGTCCAGCAATAATTCTTTTTACTGTCTCTTGAGATTTTCCACAAAACGAACATCTCACTGGCTTTCTCTCTTCATAATTTGCCATTAATTATTCTCTCCTATTTTAAAATTATTAAAAATCTGCTTAACTTCAATGGCCTTTTAACACTCTTTTGAAGTTTCAATTTACTATTTATATGATACACAAATAGGTTGAAGAATTCAATATCTCCAACCTATTAATTAATTTACTTACGAGACATTACTTCGTCAATTAAGCCATATTCTTTAGCTTCATCAGCAGTCATAAAATTGTCTCTATCTGTATCTTTTTCAATTTGCTCAAGTGGTTTTCCTGTGTTAGCACTTAAAATTTTGTTTAATCTATCTCTAGTCTTTAAAATAAGGTCTGCTTGGATTTTAATATCTGAAGCTTGTCCTTTAGCTCCACCTAGAGGTTGGTGAATCATAATCTCAGAATTTGGAAGAGCATATCTCTTTCCTTTTGCACCAGCTGAAAGTAAAAATGCTCCCATTGATGCAGCCATACCAACACAAATAGTTGAAACATCTGGTTTAATATAATTCATTGTATCATAAATTGCCATTCCTGCAGTAACACTTCCACCAGGGCTATTAATGTAGATATGAATATCTTTATCTGGATCTTCAGATTCTAAGAATAAAAGTTCCGCTACAACAACACTAGCTGTTGCATCTGTGATTTCATCTCCAATAAAAATGATTCTATCTTTTAATAGTCTAGAAAAAATATCATAACTACGTTCTCCACGTGATGTTTGTTCAACAACATATGGAACCAAATCATTTTTAATTACTTCTTTTTCACTCATTTAAAAATCCTCCTTTTAGTCATTTGTTAATCAATTATTTCGTGGTTCAAAAAGGGTACACCCCTATCCCTCTGGGATAGGGACATCCCCATTTTTAAACCACTGCTTTTCACATGTAGTCATTTACATCTTATTTTGCATTATCAACTATATATTTAACAGCAACGTCATACTTAAGCTCTTCTTTAACATAGTTTCTAGTTTGCTCGCCAGCATTTTTAACAAATTCTTTAGCATCTCTGCCATATGATTTTGCAAGCTCACTCATTCTTTCATCTATATCTTTATCAGTAACTTCAAGGTTTTCCTTTTTAGCAATTGCTTCTAATATTAGTCTTGTTTTAATATTCTTTACTGCAGATACTCTGTATTCATCTTTAAATTCAGATAAAGTTTTACCCATGTATTTTAAGTATTGCTCAACGCTTAGTCCTTGTCTTGATAGGTTATGTTCCATATCATTAACATAGGCATCAACTTCAGCATCTACCATTGCATCAGGTAAATCAAGTTTTGTATTTTCTATAACAGCATCGATAGCTTCTTGGTTTGTCTCATCTTTTGCTCTTTGATTATTCTTTTCTTGAAGCATATCTCTAATATTTTCTTTTAGATCTTCTAATGTATCAAACTCAGAAATATCTTTTGCAAATTCATCGTCAAGTTCTGGCAATTCTTTAACTTTAATTTCATGAAGCTTAACTTTAAATACTGCATCTTTACCAGACAAGTCTTTAGAAAAGTACTCTTCTGGAAATTTAACATTTATATCTCTTTCCTCTTCAGACTTCATACCAACTAGTTGATCTTCAAATCCTGGAATAAATGAACCGCTTCCGATTTCTAAACTATGTCCTTCTGCTTTTCCACCTTCAAAAGGAACTCCATCAACAAAGCCTTCAAAATCAATAACAGCTGTGTCGCCAACTTTAAGTTCTGCACCTTCTTTAGCTTCACTTATTCTAGCATTTTGATTTTGTCTTCTTTTAAGTTCTTCATCAATTTGGTCTTCAGAAACAAGATATTCTTTTTTATCTAGACTGATACCTTTATATTTTCCAAGCTCAAACTCAGGTTTTAGAGTTACTGTAGCTGTGAAAATAAAATCTTTACCGCCACCAATTTGTTTAAGGTCAATATCTGGTGCAGCAACAACATCTAAATTATTATCTTTATATGCTTGTTCTAAAACTTCTGGTACTAGGATATTAAATGCTTCTTCAAATAAAACGCCTTCACCATAATGTCTTAAAGCAACATTTTTAGGAGCCTTTCCTTTTCTAAATCCTGGTACTATGAAATATTTAGCATTCTTCTTGTATGCTTCATCCATAGCTTTATCAAATCTTTCACTTTCAACTGTTATCTCTAGTTTAGCTTTACTGTTTTCTAGTTTCTCAACTTTAACGTCCATTTTAATTTTCCTTTCTGCTTTCTTTGACTAGCATAAAACATTGCCATTTTCAACGGCAATTTATTATATCACATTACATAAAAATATCAACATTGCTGATTTTATGTAAATTAGTCTTTATATCTCCAATAACGTAAAATCTAGGTAATCACAAGATGTTAGATATGACTCTATATTTGGAATCTCGACAATATGTTCTATGTAATTACTATGGATATGAGCATAGATCCATTTAGAAATATTGTAATCTTTTAAAACTCCTAAAATTAGCTCATCTGGTGGATAGTGCGTACACATTACGATTGGCTTATTAATGCCCTCACTATTTTTTGCTTTTGCCTCATCTAATGATATTTTTGCTCTTTGTATTTCTCTATTAAATATTTTAGTATTATCCATTCCTTCTTCTGGTGCCCAATATCTCGTTCCACATACAAGATATTTATCTGTCTCAATACAGTTATTATATAAAAATCTAATTGAGGTAATATTATTGGCTTCAAGAAATCTATTCATTTTAGTAACAGTTTCCCACCAATAGTCATGATTACCTTTAAGAATTATTTTGGTCCCCGGAAGCTTATCTATCCACTTAAAGTCTTCTAAAACTTCTTCTAGATAAGTAGCCCACGAAACGTCTCCTGCAATAATAACAAAGTCTTCAGCCTTAACTTTTGACTTCCAGTCTTGTTCTATCTTTGCTTCATAATCATTCCATTTTTCGCCAAAAACATCCATTGGTTTATTAGTACCGAAAGAAAGATGCAAATCTGATATTACAAAAGTTGCCAATTTTTCACCTCTAATCTAATTATTTTCTAAGCTTATCGCCTAGTTTTAAATATGGCATTGCATTTAAGTCCATGCCCGATTGTTTTCCATTTATATAATCAAAGTACGCTGCAGAACCAATCATTGCAGCATTATCCGTACAATATTTAAGCTCAGGATAATAAATCTTAAGATTATTTTCCTGTCCTAAATTATCTAACCTTGCTCTTAAATACGAGTTTGCAGAAACTCCTCCTGCTAGCGAAACAGTGTCTATTCCTTTTTGCCTACATGCTTTTAGAAGATTAGTTAATAAAACATCTGTCACTGCTTCTTCAAAACTTGCACATAAGTCAGGGATATTTATAGCATCTTTTTCCTTATGGACAAGGTTAATTACTGCTGTTTTTATACCACTAAAGCTAAAGTCTAAGCTATCTTCAAAGAAAGTCTTAGGAAGCTTATAGGTAGGCTTACCCTCTTTAGCAAGTTTATCTATCTTTGGTCCACCAGGATACTCAAGTCCAATTACTCTAGAAACCTTATCAAATGCCTCTCCGACAGCATCATCTCGAGTCCTTCCAAGAATCTCAAACTCAGTGTAATCTTTAACATAAACTAAATTTGAATGCCCTCCAGAAACCACTAGACAAATGTAAGGCGGTTTTAATTCTGTATGAGTAATATAGTTTGCATCGATATGTCCCTCTATATGGTGAACACCAATAAATGGCTTATTTAAAGAATAAGCAAGTGCTTTGGCAGTCGATAATCCAACCAAAAGCGCTCCAACAAGGCCAGGGCCATATGTTGCGGCTATTGCATCAACTTCTTCTATTTTCATATTGGCCTGCTCTAAACACTCCTGAACAACGTTAGAAATGCAGTCAACATGGTTTCTAGAAGCTATTTCTGGAACAACTCCGCCAAAACGTTTATGAATATCAATTTGTGTTGCTATAACGTTGCCCAAAACTTCACGACCATTTTTAACAATAGAGCATGCCGTTTCATCGCAACTACTTTCTATAGCAAGAATAACTAAATCTTTCATTTTATGCCTCTTTTTCTACAGACTACGAGGTATTTTACCACAAAAATAGGCAAATTTAAAGGAAAAACTAAAGAATTCTAGTTACTTGCGACAAAAAACTCTATTATAGTCTTGGCAGTTACCCTTTTTTCTTTATAAACGTTAAAAAATCGATACAATCTATCATTTCGGACATCATTATTAACTTGTTCTATAGAGTAGTTAATCGCCCAATTAATCGCATTTTCAGGCACTCCTATTTGATTACCCAATTCATAGTATATTTCTTTTAGTTTAACAATGCCTTTGGTAATGGAAATCCATATACTATCGGCTAAGAATCGTGTTCCACTTTGATTACCTTTAAAACCTAATTCTACAAGCATATTAAAGACATTATTCTTTGAACTAATAACACCTCGCTTAGAATTCTTTATTTTATTTTGTATCTTAATAAAATCAACTATTTCTTTGGAGTTAACAGGTTTTAAAAATAATCTATGAATAAAAGGTTTATTAATTATTTTGGGAATAAGATTAACATTTGAAGTTAAGCCTATAATTTTTGAATTAGAAAAACATTTAGCAAATTCTGCCACATCATTCCCAACAGTATCAATATCTATTATGGCAACATCATATTTTTTGCATGAACTGCAATCATTTTCAGAAAAATAAAAGTCACTACTTATTTCAGTATCTACGTTAGGGAAACTGGATGTCAAGATTTTGAAAAGATTACTACTAAATTTTTTGTCTTTGTCTACTATTAATACATTCATAAAAACACCTCTCGTACCAATAGCTAGATTAATTCTTTTGAAGATAAAAAAAGGAAATATTATAGAAAAAAATATTAAAATAGAACTAAAAGAATTAAAAAACTATTGAATAAAAAATTTTAGAATAAAAAATATTTAGAAACGAATTCGAATTTCTATGATTTGGATTTTATAACGGTAAATATATTTTTGCAATATCAAAAAAAGAATTTTTATAGGGACACCCATCATGGATATATGGGTGTCCCTCGTTTTCTACGCTAGGAGCTTAGTTACAGGTTTAACAGAGTATATATCAAGTGTATTCATTGCCCTAGTTATGCATACATATAATAGCTTAACATCAGTTTCTGTCATACTATAATTATCGTCATTGCAATCAGTAATAATTACCGCATCAAACTCAAGACCTTTTGAAAGATATGAAGGAACTATTGAAACTCCACCGTCGTATGTACTATCTTTACTAGAAATCATATGGATGCTATCGTCATTTAACATGGCCATTAGGTTCTCACAATCTTCAATTGTTTTACCAATGATTGCAATATTCTTTAAATTATACTTCTTAAACTCTCCTATTCTGTATTTAATTTTGCTTATCATTTCGTCTTCACTTTCAACTTGTTTAATTGTAACTGGGGCGCCATTTTTCATTACCGGCTCGCCAAGCGGACATTGAAGAGAATCTTGAATTTTTGAGATAACTCTATTTGCGACATTCATAATTTCTTCTGTAGTTCTATATGTTTTTTGAAGTGTTAAGTACTGTAAATCTGTATCGCCTTCAAATACAATGTCCATTGTCTTTTTCCAATTATGTGTACCTCTAAATCCATATATTCCTTGAGCTAAGTCGCCTAAAATCGTCAGAGAATTGCTTTTTACTATCTTTTTAAATACATAAAATTGAAATTCGCTAAAATCTTGTGCTTCATCAATTACTATGTGTTTTAAATCAAACTTAAACTTGATTCCATGAATCATTGCTTTTAAATACATAAGTGGTGCCAAGTCTTCCATCTCTATCATGCCTTTTCTTTGCATTGATGAAAAGTTCTTAATTATGAAATCAATGTTTTCTTTAGAGACACGATTTCCTGCAATTGAAGCAAAATAATTATTTAAAAAGTCTTTGTAATATCCTAGTGGATCTAAGACTTTGTTTTCTTTAAAATAATCATTCACGTATTTTTTTTCATCCTTAGAAATTTGTTTAATCTTTCTATCTCTTTCATCATATATTTCTCTAATCTGTGCTCTTTGTATCTCAATAATATCATTCTCAAAACGTACTTTGGAGATATTAAATTTTGCTTCTTCTTCAAATTCATTAATAAGTTCTGCCTGTTTGTTAGTTAGTTTATTTAGCATGTGCTTTTTAATTTCTTCAATTCTTCGAACTAATGGAAGATATGCATACTCTCGATAAAATAGCGTTGCAATTTCTTCTTTTGTCATGAACGTTATATCGAACACCACAAAGTCATTATCTGGAAGAAATCTTTTTTCTACTTCATAAATGTAATCATCTAAGCAATTCTTAAATCGTATTGTTGATTTAAAGAATGTTGCCTCTTCTAATATTCTCGCATATTCTTTTTCCTTAGGTGACTTATTATTTTTTATTATGAAACTAAGTTTTTCATTTGGATCTTCGATTTTGAACTCATTTTCAATTACCTTAAAAGCAATCTCTTCGTACGTCATCTGACCAACTCTATCAACACCTAAGTCAGGCAAAACATTTGAAATATAGTTTAAGAAAAACTTGTTAGGAGCAATAATTAAAAATTCTTCCGGGAAGAAATCTTTTCCGCAGTTATATATTAAATATGCAATTCTATGAAGCGCAATGGTTGTCTTTCCACTACCTGCAACTCCTTGTACGATAAGCGGTTTCCACATCGTTGCTCTTATAATTTTGTTTTGTTCAGCTTGAATAGTTGAAACGATATTTTTAAGTCTTGTGTCTGAATTTGCAGAAAGGAATGGTTGAAGCATCTCGTCGTTCGTAGTTATATCGATATCCATAACATCTTTTAATGCTTCATCTTCAAAAACGTATTGCCTTTTTAGCTTGATTTCTCCTTCGATTCGACCATCTGGGCAATCATATGCTGCTTCACCAAGTCGTCCTTCATAATAAAGGTCTGCAATTGGTGCTCTCCAGTCAACTACGACTTGTTCCAAAGTTTTCATATCTGTGACTGTTTCTTTGCCCAAATAAAAAGCATCCCTTTTCTCAGTACCTTTTTCAATAAAATCCACTCTAGCAAAATAAGGATTAGGTCTAATTTGCTTTAAATTACGGATTCTTTGCTTGTACCTATCAATTAGGGCTGCTTTCATAAATTCATCTTTGTAATCGTCATCATAGTCAAACTCTTCAAAGCCTTCTAGCAATCTGTCTTCACTTTTTTTGACTTCTTCGTCAATTAATCGCCTTGTTTTTTGAAGTTTTTTCTCTTCAAAAATCATGTCTTCTTTTTTAATCAAATCGCACCTCCCAAAATAATATTTTTATATTATTAACTCGAGCTGCAAAAACAGATATATTTTACAATATATTCTCCTCAATTGCAAGCAGGTTTTTGGGGACACGACGGTTACACCTTCTCACCAGGTTTTTGGGGACACGACATTTAGGAGAATTTTTTCTCCTAAATGTCGTGTCCCCAAAGGAGAATGCAAAAAGATGCCCCTGCATGCAGGAGCATCTCTTCTTTTCACTCGGCACGTGTAATAGTCACGATACACGCACCGTCATCCGCATGAATATGGATAACCACATCAAACGGATAATTATTTCGGAATCTAAAGTCAGTAGAGTTATAGGAAACCGTCGCATCCATCCCTTCCGGGAGGTAACTGACACTAAGTCCGTGAGGACTACGCTTCGTAATCCTAAAGCTCGGATTCCCCATCACAGCAGCGTGGATTGTCGAACTAACCTGGCAAACGCCTCCGCCATAGTCATCAACAAGCTGTCCATGCTTGATTACTCCAGCTTTCTTATAACCTTCCTTTCGGCCACGAGGACCGGTAGTCTGATTGTAAGAAAACTCTTCGCCAGCTCTTACTACTGTTCCATCGATAATCGACGATACTAACTTAATGTTGTACTTCCGGTTATCACTAGAGTCGAAATAGATAGTCCGATATGCTGCAAGGTAATACGAATCATCACCGACTACAAAGACATTAGTAAACTCAGTAATCGGAAGCTTATAGATATCCGTCTTGGACGGGAAATAAGCGTAACCACCGATTACGTCGTATATCGGGATAGCCCCGATAAAATACCGTGAACGACCCCTAGTGGTTACTGAGACTCCCTGAATCCTCGTGGTAAGGTCAGCAATGTAGTGAATCTCGAGGTTAGCCATATTGGCCTGATACATGTCAGAAGTCTGGTAAACCTGGTTGACGTCGTAGTAGTCACAGTAATCGTTATACTGCTCGGCGTAAGTAGCCGAACAAGTCGAGAAAGCGATGATACCAACGAAAGCCATCGCAATGAGCACCACAGCGGCAATAACACTCTTTCTCCGTGTCATACCTTGAATTCCTCCTTCTCAGTCGCTAAAGTGAGTTTTCTTGAATGATTTGAAACCTTTAATATTATATCACACTTTACATAATGTGTCAACGTTTAGAGCCTTGGGGACGCACCAAGGCTCTAAAGGAAAAAGGGGACACGACGGTCAGACCTGGTGAGCAGGTCTAACTGTCGTGTCCCCAAAAACCTGGTGAGCAGGTGTGACTGTCGTGTCCCTAAAAACCTGGTGAGCAGGTGTGACTGTCGTGTCCCCAAAAACCTGGTGAGCAGGTGCGACCGTCGTGTCCCCAAAAACCTGGTCATAATTCTAGTTTATTTTTGAATAATTCCCCGATTTTCTTCCTAATTCCGCTATTTTGGTCCTCTTTAAGAAGTGGGTCCTCTTCTAGTATATTTTTGGCACATTCTTGGGCATCTTTTAGTAAGTCCATATCTGTAAATAGATTTGCAACTTTAAATTCTGGCACACCATGTTGCATTGTCCCAAAAAAGTCTCCAGGCCCTCTTAATTTTAAGTCTTTCTCAGATATCACAAATCCGTCATTTGTCTCTTGCATTATCTTCATTCTTTCAGCAACAACATCAGATTTTGAATCATACTTTAATATACAATATGACTTAAATTTGCCTCTTCCCACTCTACCTCTTAACTGATGTAACTGTGCAAGTCCAAATCTTTCTGCATTTTCAACACACATTATTGTCGCATTTGGAACATCTACACCAACTTCAATAACTGTTGTAGAAATTAGAATGTTGATGTCTCCAGCTTTAAACTTTTGCATAATTTCATCTTTTTCTTTGTTTTTCATTTTCCCATGCAAATATTCAATTTTAAATTCAGGGAATACTTTTTTATAATAGTCATACATTATTTGTACAGACTTTAAGTCTGATACATCAGATTCTTCAACTAAAGGGCAAACTATATATGCTTGTCTTCCAGAGTTTATTTCTTTTCTAATAAATTCATTAACTCTATTTTCCATATTTTTCTTCACAGCATATGTATCTATTTTTTGTCTTCCTGGAGGAAGCTCATCAATAATAGAAATATCCAAATCGCCATACAGAATTAAAGCAAGTGTTCTTGGAATAGGAGTTGCAGTCATAACAAGAGTATCAATTCTTTCACCTTTATTTGATAGTTTTGAACGCTGCCTTACACCAAATCTATGTTGTTCGTCAGTGATAACTAGTCCAACATTTTTAAATTCAATGTTTTCTTCAATAAGTGCGTGTGTACCAATTGCTATATCTATTTCACCATTTTTTAATTCATCAATTAGTTTTTCTTTTTGCTTTTTAGTTAAAGCACTTGTAAACAATGCACATTTTATCCCAAAAGGTTCAAGCATTTTTGAAATGCCTTCATAATGTTGAGTAGCTAGTATTGCAGTCGGTGCCATAAGTGAAGCCTGGTAACCACATTTAACTGCCTTAAACATTGCAAGTGCTGCAACTACAGTTTTACCAGATCCAACATCACCTTGCACAAGTCTGTTCATTGGTTTATCTTGTTCCATATCTTTTTGAATTTCTGCCCATACCCTTGCTTGTGCATTTGTTAGTTTAAATGGCAGCGATGATACTAACTCATCTACTAAAACATCTTTATTAAACTTGATTCCTTTTTCTTCTATCTTCCCTTTTTCTTTAATGTTTAAAAGTCCAAGTTGTAATAGCAATAATTCCTGAAATGCGATTCTTTTCCTTGCAGTCATGAAATCTTCATTTCTATCTGGGAAGTGAATGTTTCTAATTGCAAAATTAAGTTCACACAAATGATATTTTGTCCTAATTGAAGATGGTATAAATTCCTCAAACTGATCATTACATAGCTTAAGTGCATTCTCTATTATTGACCTTATAACATTTTGTGAAAGGCCATTTGTAAGAGGATATATAGGAACAATTTTCCCCGTATTTTTAGTTTCGCCTTCTTTATCAAATATAGGGGAAGCCATTTCAATTCTTCCTGCATACGCTTTTTGCACTTTACCATAGAATGTATATTCTTCATGTGCTTCCAATTGACTTTTTATATAGCTTTGATTAAACCATGTTAAAAGAGCGCTACCCGTTTCATCACGTACGATAGCCTTTGTAATTGTCATATTCTTTTTTATTCTTGCTTCATTTGGTTTAGAGACAACTACCGCTCTAAAGCAGACTGTTTCTCCTGCTTCTATATCCGCAATCTTTTTTATTTCGCTTCTATCTTCATATTCACGCGGAAAATATGTCACCAAGTCTTCTATATCATATATTCCAAGCTTATTTAGTAAAAGCACCCTACTTGGTCCAACACCCTTTATGTATTGAATCTTTTGTTCTAAATCAATCACTTAATAATCCTACCTTTAGTGTGTTTTTTCTTTAATTCTATCTTTTTCTATAAAATAAGTCAAAAATAACTCCTAAGATTTCTCTTAGGAGTTATCCATTTACTCTTCTCTTCCAGTGTTTCTAAGTTCACTGCCAATTCTCAAAGCAATGTCAGGAATTTCTCTTGCTAATTCATCTATACCTTGATATTTTTCATAATCAAGAAGGACTCCATGCTTACTTTTAGTCTTTTTCAATAGCTTACATAGTGCACCACATTTTGTGTTTAGAACTCTACTTTCAGTTACTCTTATTTCTCCATATATATTTTTTGATGGTGGAACAACATTGTCTCTCCTAGAACCATATTTCTTCATCTCAGCTAGAGCAGCCTTTTTAGCTGCTTCAGCCTTTTTAACATCATCTTTAGTTATAACTCTGCCATCAATTTGTGTTCCCGTTTTATAAGCTTTTTTATATTCTTCGTATTTTTCAATAGCACGTTCGGAAATGTTACAAAGCATCGCATACTTTCTGTAATGCACAAATCTCATGTTACGTTCATTTTCCTCAAAGCTTGGTACTAAATAAGAAGGCATTACTCTATCTTTTCTTCTAGAATGTCTATTTGTTCTTTGTTCCATTATCATATATGCTTGCATAGTCGAGACTGCTCTATTAACAATATCCTTTACTTGGTCATTACTAGAAGGATTTTGAACAGAATCCATCCACCTATTGAAACGCTTTATTGAATCATTTAAAGTTGCTGTAGTTCGAGTTAATTCTACAGAAAGTGTATCCCTAAATGACTGTTCTAAGCCTGGTTGAGCTAATTTTTCTCTTATTGTTTTACACTTATATTGAAGATTTTCAATAACAGCAACTGATCCTCGATATTGAACGACGATATCTATTTCTTCAATAGGTAATGTTAATCTAATTTTGCTTTTATCAGCTTCTTTTTCCCAGCCTTCAAGCAAAGCTTTAATTCTCTTTAAATTCTCTTTCTTAAACTCTTTTTTTGCTTCTAAGTATGCCTCTGATGGTGTTGGTGTCTGTGCATTTTGTCCTTGAGTAGCTTGTTGTTGTCGTTGTTGTTGTTGTTGTGCCCTAGCCATACTAATCACTTTCCTTTCTTAAAATATCATATTATTTCTATATACTAGGTTGTTGACTATCATCTCTTGAAGTCCCTCTTGGTTGTTCTTTTTGAATATCCTCATGTATCTCAATAGCTTCTCGATAAATACTCTCCATAAGTAAATATGTAGGATAATGAGTATATGGTCTACCTGGGCTTTCACTTCTACAAAATCTTCCTAACATGGTTCCCATCAATTTATCCTCGGTTTCCTTGATTATAGCTCTATTACTTTTTGTCGCTCTACTTACTCTGAAACCGCCAACACCTTCTGAAGCATATTCAACGATAGTGGCTTTTCGACCTAAAAATGCTTTGTGTTCTCTAAGAGCTTTATCTTTAGCTAATTTAGTTGCTGGAGTGTCATATCTATCATGATTGCCCGCCGCAATTTCGCATTTTCTCCTGCTTTCTTGGAATTGCGCAAATATTGAATCTCTTTCTTCGTCTCGTTTAGGGAAAATAGTTCCTGAATTATCTCGCATCATATAATATTCCATACTAGCAATAATTGATTCAGCAAGCGCTCCCTTCTTTTCAGTACCATAATCCTCCATACAAAACTCGTTGTATGCAACAACAGCTTGCTGAAGCGCATTATAATCTTGAGAAATCCTTGCTCTAAGTTTGTCTAGTGCTCCTGTATCATTTGGATCAACAGCTTGTAAAGCCATCTTATCTTTTTCATATTGGTCCTTAGCCTTATTAACTGCATCGACCTTACGTTTATATTCTATTGCCAATGGAATGGTTTCTTGTCTTAAGGTTCTTACTTTTCCATCTTTAATCATGTCTTTTCTAGCCGTTTTAAGAGCTTTTTGTCTTCTTTCAAATGCAGAATATAAATCTACTCTTCCTTCCAAACCACTCTCTGGTGCTTTTGGTGTTTGTCTTGTAGCTCTTTGAGCTTGAGCTCCAGTATCCCTTGTTGTAGAGCTTCCTCCTCTACTAGAATCTTGTGAAGGCGTACTGTTTACAGTTCTTTGTCTAGTACGTGTTGCTTGAGTAGGCAACTGCGTACTTTGCGCTTGTTCTATTTTTTGCGCGTTATATTTCATAATCGCGTCCATATGTCTTGCCATTTCATTTAAGAATTCTTCCCTGTCTCCATTATTGGTATTAAAATATTCTAATAAAATATTTGACAATTTTAAAGACAAATCAACATAACTTAAATTTGATGGTTGAAGCGGTAATTCGGCTGTTAAACGAGCCATTGTCATTCTTAATTCAGGAATCTTTCCACAAATTGAAAGCAAATTATTCAAATGCTCAAATTGAATCGTTTGACTGCCAACATCTAAACTAAATGATTGCCCGCCAAAATTTCTTATTCCTGCCTGAGTTGGAGCTTTTATTGGATTTGTGTTAGAACGTGTATTTCGTGATTGAGTTCCTCTACCGCCTCTTTGGTTACCAGTAGTATTTTGTGTTGGTTGACCTTGCGTTTGTGCTGTTTGACCTTGTGTTGGCTGACCTTGTGTTGGCTGACCTTGTGCTGGCTGACCTTGTGTTGGTTGACCTTGTGTCTGTGTTGGTTGACCTTGTGTCTGTGTTGTTTGACCTTGTGCTGTTTGACCTTGTGTTGGTTGACCTTGTGTTTGTGCTGTTCTATTCGCAGCACGATTTGGTCTTCTTCTTTGTGATGGTTGTTGTGTTGGCTGACCTTGTGTTGATTGATCTCGTGCTGGTTGATTAGTATCCTGTGCTGTTCTATTCGCAGCACTTCTTGGTCTTCTTCTTTGTGCCGTTTGATTAGTATCCTGTGCTGGTTGACTAGCATCTTGTGCTGGTTGTGACTGACTTTGTTGATGATCATTTGCCCATTCTTCATAAATATCAATAAAAGCATCAACTTCTCTAATACCAGTTCTAGTAATAGTTTGTCCTTCTCGAGCACTTATTTGTGAAAGATTTAAAATCCATGTTGCACGCCCTAAAAAAGAGTCATCTAAAGTATCATTGGCTACTTCAGGTAACACAGTAAATCCATATTTTTCTAATTCACTAACTTTCAAAACATTTTCAGCCATCCAAATTCCCCCTCTCATATCACCTAAATTATATCACATCAATAGGATTATGTCAATTATGGTTTACATATCGATGGCGTTATGTTGCTTTTAATGCCTTTAGAATGTCTTTTCTATTGCTTCTCGAATTGTTCTAACACCTACAACTTCAATGTTTCCACTATATTTTATTTGTTTTAAAGTGCTTTGTGGAACAAAAATCTTTGAAAAGCCCATTCTATCCGCTTCTTTAACTCTTTTTTCTATTTGGCTTACACTTCTAATTTCGCCTGTAAGTCCTACTTCCCCAACAACTACAAGGTCTTTTGATATTGGCATATTCTTATAACTAGACGCTATTGAAAGGGCTAAGCCTAAATCTGCTGCTGGCTCATCTACTTTTATGCCAGATACGATGTTTACATAAGCGTCTTGGTTAGATAAAGGAATCCCCGCTCTTTTTTCAAGTACAGCAAGTAACAACACTAATCTATTAAACTCAACCCCTATTCCTGTCCTTCTAGCAAGTCCAAAAGAAGTTGGTGTAACTAATGCTTGCACCTCAATAAGCATTGTTCTTGTTCCTTCCAACGTTGCAATAACAACCGATCCTGATGGATTTCCCTCTCTATCCGAAATCATAATATCTGAAGGATCTAAGATTTCACACATTCCTTCTTCACGCATTTCAAATAGACCTACTTCATTAGTTGAACCAAATCTGTTCTTAACTCCTCTTAATACCCTATATGAAAAATACCTTTCTCCTTCAATATATAATACTGCATCAACCATGTGCTCTAATACTCTTGGGCCCGCAATATTGCCATCCTTTGTAACATGACCTATGATAATCGTAGTAATATTTTGTTTTTTGCAGGTCATCATAATTTTTGCAGTTACTTCTCTTACCTGTGAAACACTTCCTGGAGCTGCTGTTATTTCATCGCTGTAAATTGTTTGAATAGAATCTACAATTACAAGCGAAGGCTTTATATCCTCAATAGCTTGATCTATTAAAGTCATAGATGTTTCTCCAAGAAAAAATATATTATCATTATTTATTCCAAGTCTATCCGCACGCATCTTAATTTGTGAACCAGATTCTTCTCCTGAAACATACAGAATTGAACCTTCCAATTTAACTTTGTCACAAAGCTGCAAAATAAGGGTAGATTTACCTATTCCAGGCTCACCGCCAATTAGAACAAGAGAGCCTTGAACTAGCCCTCCGCCTAAAACTCTATCTAATTCTTCATATCCCGTTTTATATCTTTCAAATTTATTTGTTTCAACATTGTTTAGTTTTAATACCTCAGCTTTTGTTGCATTAGTTCTTGCTCCGAAGTCCAGAAGTAGTTTTAGAATCTACAACCTTTTCTTCAAAAAATGAATTCCAAGCACCACATGCTGGACATTTTCCAAGCCACTTAGCGCTTTCGTTTCCACAACTATTACAAACAAAAACCGTCTTACTTTTTGCCATCTTTCTTCCTTTCAGAGACTTGAAAGTGCATCTTAAAAGTCCCTATCTTAATTTACTACCAACTATTATATATAGTGCATGGCTCCATGAAAGCCCTACCACCCATGCTGGCTTCCCCGTTTCTTTATCAATTTGCTCTGCCAAGAATCCTTTGTCATCCGCATGATTAGTTACCCAATTATATAGCTCTCTCGCTTTTTCTTTATTTCCAATTTCCAAATAATACATTGCAAGCCAAAGAGAAGAAATAATCCAAGCATTTCCGCCATTATATATATCATCTTTATACCTTAAATATCCACCACTACTTGTTAATAGTTCGTTTTCAATTCTATTAACAGAATTATTTACTACAACATCATTTGCATCAAAAACATCAAATGGAACAACTGCGCCTAATACTGACACATCAGTATTTGAATTATATCTGCTTCTCTTTAAAAGGCCATTTTCAACAAATTGATTTTTAATGCTTTCAAGCACTTTAGGTTGAATCATATCAATTTCACAAACAAGATGATTATATTTATCAAAGTCTTTTAATATACTTCTAGCAGATTCAAATCCCTTATAAATAGCTGCGTTTGAATATAAGTGAGTATCTTTTCTTTCTTCCCAAATGTCATAGCATGGTTTTGAAATGAAATTTTCATCAAGAAATTCAATCATTCCTTGAGTTGCCTTTTCAACAATAGGTGCAAAATCCATTTTGTTTTCTAAATCACCAATTCCAATAATTATAGATGCTGTTTCATCAATTTGAAGTCCCCACGATGGAGCTAAGTTTCCATCAGAATAATATCTTTGTTCAAATAGTCCATTAGGAAGTTGTGTACTTTCTGCCCAAACCGAATAAAACTTATTTACCATATCTTCCATGCCCAAAAGAAGCATTGCTTTGTTAATAAATAATGCATCCCTCGGCCAACAATATCCATAACGACCACACTTTGTAAATTCTTCATCAACATCCGGACTAGCAAGAACTGCTCCGGTATCTCTATTTGAAAGCAGTGCATACATCAAAATAGTTCTTTCAATAATATCTAATTCTTTATTCGAAAAAGTTTTATTTCCAACATAGTAGTTTAGATGTCTTTCTAAGTATTCTCTCCAATATTTCTTTACATTACTATACTCTTCATCCTCATTAAATGCTTTAACTTCTTCAATCCTTTTCAAACAATTCTTTAGCGTTTTTTCCAAGGATATATATATACAAATCTCTCTATTTGATTCATATAAAATAGCACTACAATCGGACATCCCTATGTAGTCATCACTATTACTCGAATTATCCATAATACTTTTGCCATCATTTATCTGAAGCTTTTCTATTTTAGTCTTAGAAATTGTTGTAAAGTACAATTCCTGTGCATACTGTACAAGTGCATTATCTATACACATTCCGCGAAACAAGCTTGTCTTTATTCGAGTTAAGTTTTGAAATGATTACAGTTTTAAGTGGTTGATTACACTTTATTTTTCTTACTAAAACATCACTATTTATTAGAACATAATCTTTAACAAGTATTTCTACATCACTGTTTTTTAATTTAGTAAACAAAACATTACCATCATAATATTGATTAACAGTTTCCGAATCTTTAAGCCACAATGTTTCGTTTGAAGAGTCTTTAACAAAGCCAATACTGTACGTATCGACATTTTGATAATAATCAATATTGGGATAATAAAGCCTTAGTAGTTCGGCCTTCTCATTAATGCACGCAAGCATTTTGCCATTTCCAACTATGGCATTATTGAAATACTTAGTCATTTATCATTTGCTCCTTATGTTTTATTTTCCTAGTAATTTAAACATCTCGCTTTTGTATGCCTCAACGCCAGGCTGATTAAATGGATTAACTCCTAAAAGGTATCCTGAAACAGCGCAAGCCTTCTCAAAAAAGTAAATTAACCATCCTAAGTTAAATTCATCAAGTTTTTCAATTTTAATTAAAATATTCGGCACCTCACCATCTACATGTGCCTTAATTGTTCCTTCCATGGCCATATGATTTACTTCGTTTAAGCTTTTGCCCGTCAAAAAATCAAGTTCAACACTCTTTTGAGCTGGCACTTTATAATCCCTATATGGATTTTCAATATCAATTACTGTCTCAAAAAGGATTTTTTGCCCATCTTGAATATACTGGCCCATAGAGTGAAGATCAGCCGTATTGTCTACTCCAGCTGGAAATATTCCCTTACCATCTTTTCCTTCACTTTCACCAAAAAGCTGTTTCCACCATTCTGTGAAATAATGAAGTTTTGGTTCGTAATTAACCATTAATTCAATATTTTTTCCTTTTTTAAGAAGTGTATTTCTAATAATTGCATAAGTATATGCTTCATTATCTGGAAGATTTTCATATTTTTGCATCGCTTGCAATGCTCCAAGCATTAAGCTATCTATATTAATTCCTGCAACTGCAATTGGAAGAAGTCCAACTGGTGTAAGCACAGAGTAACGACCTCCTATATTATCTGGAACCGTAAAAGACTCATAGTTTTCCTCAATTGCTTCTTTTTTAAGAAGTCCTTTTTCTCTATCTGTAGTAACATATATTCTATTCCTTGCCTCTTCAGCGCCATATTTTTCAATTAACTTTTGCTTAAAAATGCTAAAAGCTATAGCAGGTTCTGTTGTAGTTCCAGACTTTGATATAACGTTTATTGAAAAGTCACTATCTCCTATAAACTCTAGTAAATCATTTAGATAATCCGGGCTCATGTTATTTCCCGCAAAAAGGACATTTTTTTGTCTAAAAGAATGCGACAATGCCTCGATTACGGCTCTTGCACCCAAATATGACCCTCCTATTCCAATTACAACTAAATAATCTGAATCACGACGAATTTTGTTAGCACAAGTTTTTATTCTTTCAATTTCATCTTTATCATATTCTAAATTTACCCAACCAAGAAAGTCTGAGCCCTCACCCGTTCTGTCATTTATCATGTTATGAATATCCTGTATACGCTTTGAAAGCTTCTTAATATCGCTATCTGTAACGAACGAATTTTCATATATCAATTCCATTTACATACATCCTTCCATCTTTGGTATAAAAGCAATCTCATATGATGAATTCCATAAAAAATTATATCATATGCACATTTATTAAACAAATTTCATTTATATATATTTAAATGTAAAAAATTCTGTAAACTATTTTTCTTTTTCTATTGATTTATTATAAAACCTATGTTATTATGTCTACTGCTTCAATATTTTTCCTTATCGACCACAAATGTGAGGAGGTATCCCAATGAAGAAGGTCCTGTCACTGGTTCTAGGTCTCATCATGCTTTGCACCTGTAGTGTGGCTCTTGCTGTGAACGGTAACGACTGCGAGGGCGAGTACGAGTACTACGAGACTGGTTCTGCTACTTTCCTCCTGGATAATAGCGGACGAATTGCCGGACTTTTGAAGCCCAACGAGAATCTTGGAAAGCTTTCTTTCCAGCGCACTAATAAGTGCTCTCCTACAAAGCTTGAGGATGGCATGGCTTATCGCCGGCGCAAGCTGGTTCAGGTTGAACTGGATAACAACAATTTCGTCGTAAGGGGCGGAACAAGGCTCGATATTACTGTTGCTCTGACCCGTCTTGACCTGGTTCAGGATGTTCTTGGTGAAGATTTCACCGTTAAGGACATCATTGATGCTACAATCTATACCCCGTGCATTAATCCGCCGTGCGGACGTGTCTATGCTGGTCACCAATTCCTTGGGGCTGGTTCCCAGAGAATTAAAGTGGGTGTTGTAATCTTCAAGAATTGTAAGGTTCTTGACCTTTATGTTGGATACTTTGACTGCGATTGCATTCTTGATCTGGGGTTCAGAGCTGCACCGAATAAGCAGCAGGAAGAGACTCACGATTATTGCGATGAATTCTATCCCTGCGACCCTGGCTGTGGACTTCCTTGCATCGAGGTAACTACAGAGGTCACAACTGAAACTGTCGTAACTACGACTACTACGACAACTACTACTGTCTCTACTGGAGACTGTGGCGGTTGCGGTGGATGCTAACTAAAAAGGACGCTCCCTTAACGGGGAGCGCCTTTTTATTTAAAAATTCTTTTTACTCTTGGCATCATTGATGCGATAATATCATAATTTACTGTTCCAATACTATCTGCCATTTCTTCAATTGTGTATAATTCATTATCCCATAGATAGACGTCAGTTCCAACTTTAACATCCTTAACCCCGGAAACATTTATCATTATACTGTCCATGCATACAGAACCAACAACTGGAACTTTTACTCCATTTATTACAGCAAATGCTTTATTAGTTAAAGCTCTTTTATATCCATCAGCATATCCAATTGGAACTGTTGCAAGCATAATATCTTCAGGCGCCTTGTATTTTCTAGAATAGCCAATAGACTCGCCTTTCTTAACCTCTTTAAGGAAAATAACTTTGCTTTTTAAAGTTGCAACCGGCTTTACATGTATCTTTTCAAGAGCATGTTCAAATGGCTCATATCCATATATAATGATTCCTGGCCTAATTAAATTAGATACTCCATCATCATAATTCAAAATTCCACATGAGGCAGAAGAGTGAATATATTTTATAGTATCAAAATTATTTTTCACTATTTCAACTGCTTTCTTAAAAGTATCTAACTGCATCTTAGTATAATCATCGTCAAAATCTGCAGAAGAAAGATGGGTATAAACACCTTCAACGTAGATACAATTTGAAGATTTAATTAGTTTAATATAATCTTCAAGTTCTTCTAGTTTAATTCCTGTTCTATTCATTCCAGTCTCAATTTCAAGATGAACAGTTAGTTTTTTATTTAGTTTTATTACTTTCTCAAGAAAAGATCTATCACTAAGTCCAATTGTAACATTATATTTAGAGATATTATCTATATCGTCCTCATAAGGCTGATTTAATACAAAAATCTCTTTTTCAAAGCCAATATTTCTAATTTCAATAGCCTCATCGCAAGTTGCAACTGCCACGATTTCAAATAAATTCATCGCTTCTAGATTTCTATTTAAGTATGTACCATAAGCCTCTGCCTTAACAACAGGCATTATAGTTTTACTACCTGCAAATGTTTGTATTTCTTTTACATTTTCCTTAAATCTATTTAAATCTATCTCCAATACAGTTGGTCGCATATTCTATCACCTCAAAAACAAATTTTACACTATTATATATCAAATTTTTAAATCAAGCACTAAAAAAGACATTACTATTTTGCAATAGTAATGTCTATATAACTAATCTATTTTCAAATACTTTCTATGAATATTGTAATCATCAAGTTCTTCTTCTGGAATGATGCTTTTAATTATTTGAATTAGATAATTAGGATTCAAATTGTTTTTGCTTCCAGCTAAACAATGAACAGATAAAACTATAGTATTATAATTTAAGTCCTTAACATTATAATCCAAAATCAATGGCTTAATATTAATACTTTCTTCCTTGCCATCTTTTGAATTTTTATTAGCAATTATTTCATCTTTTGAAAAAGCATCATTTATGCAACTAACATATTCTTTAATTCTATCTGTACTTATCATCAAATTAATCTCATATGTTGCTTCTGTGACTAAAGACATAAGTCCTTTGACTTTTTCAAACTTTTCACAAGTAAGAATTTTAAAGCCATCAGGAAATGATTTATTTAATTCATTAATGACTTCCTTAGTATCCACGTCACCATTAAGCTCTAAATCAAAGTATTCACATTCCGAAGTTACACCAACAGCAAGCGGAAGAGCAAAGGCAAGTTGCACTCTTGGATTGAACCCACTAGAAAATTTAATAGGAAGGTTAGTTTTCTTTATACATCTAGTAAAAGTACGCATAGTATCTAGATGGCCAATATATTTTACTTCATCTCTTTTTTCAAATTTCATTCTGTATATCATATACTCACTCCTTGTTCTCAAAACAAACTCCACATCCAAATTTTGCAGCACCACATCCTGCACATTTTGCTCTGCAATTTGGAGTAACTATTTCATTCATAGCATTATTATATTCTTTTTTGAAGAAATCTTTTGTAACCATTATATTAATATGTTCCCAAGGAAGTACTTCATCAAGAGGAATCTTTCTTCTTGAATAGAAAAATGGGTCTATATTGCAATCCTTAAATGCTTGCATCCATTTATCATAATCAAAAAATTCTCCCCAACTATCAAACTTACATCCAAGTTCATGTGCTCTTAATAGTACTTTATTAAGCTTTCTATCGCCTTTAGCAAGCACAGCTTCTAGAGTTGAAGTTTTTGAGTCGTGCCAACTATACTTTATTGCTCTATTAGTTAGATTTGCTTTTAAGAACTCTTGCTTTTTATTAATTGTTTCAACATCATCTTGAGTGCACCATTGAAATGGAGTAAATGGCTTCGGAACAAATGTAGAAGTGCTTACAGTTACAACTAGACCCTTTGCTCTTTCATTTTTGGGAATAGAGTAATATACATCTACGATTTTATTTGCTAAATCTACTATACCTTGCAAGTCATCATAAGTCTCTGTTGGAAGTCCAATCATAAAATATAACTTAACATTATTCCAACCGCTTCTAAAAGCAAGCTCACAACCTTTAAGTATATCTTCTTCTGTAATTCCTTTATTTATAACATCTCTTAATCTCTGAGTTCCAGCCTCGGGTGCAAATGTAAGTCCTGCTTTTCTAACATTACTTACTTCATCCATTAGCTTAAGACTTACTGAATCAATTCTAAGAGATGGAAGAGATAGGTTAACATTTCTTGGCTTAAAATCACAAATTAAATCATCTGCTAATTTGAAAAAATCTCTATAATCTGATGTAGATAATGAAGAAAGTGCAAGCTCTTCATAGCCAGTATTATTTATTAAATTCTTAGCGTTCTTTTCTAAAACTTCAACTGACTTTTCTCTTACTGGCCTATATAAAAATCCCGCTTGGCAAAATCTACATCCGCGAATACATCCTCTAAATATTTCAAGCATTGGTCTATCATGTACAACACTTAGGTATGGAACAATCCATTTTTCAGGGTAACTAACCTCATCTAAATTCTTTATGATTCTTTTTGTTACTATTTCTTTAGCGTTTTCATTATTTGTCTTTATACTCTTAATTGTATTATCATAATTGTATGTAACATCATAAAAAGAAGGAACATATACGCCTTCAATTTTTGATA
>JAEEGL014519918.1_pt1 | contig 112748 bp, 82 predicted proteins | sample 9134231 | NCBI WGS metagenome assembly JAEEGL01 (sample SAMN16246548, study PRJNA631951) | gut metagenome | biome: gut microbiome; feature: rumen; material: fiber-attached | host: Bos | place: Iran: Karaj | collected 2018-10
AACGTAGTGCGAATTGTCCGAAAACGCACTACGTCTGTATCTGAACGCACTACATTCGTCTGCGCACGTAGTGCGTCGTGCTCACGACGTAGTGCGCTGTGCGCTCAGAGCAAGGGGCTGGCGTCACAGCCCAAGCATCTGACGATGCAGAATCAGCTTCTGGCAAAATAGAATCAGCTTCTACGAAAATAGAAGCTGATTCTATCGACATATAAGGTTACAATCCGTAAGTCCTCAACGCAAAACCCTCCCCTCCGAATGACAACCCAAAAAGATAATCGCTCAGCAGACGGTAGTTCTAACGTAGAATGGAGGGTACGGAGGTTGTCAGCCGATGTAGCCAATGAAACGGGCAACGGCCTTCTTGTCCGCAAACTTACAATTCGTAACCATGCTTATTGTTCGCGTGCGCGAGATAAAGAAACCGGTCAGAATCCCATGCCGAACTGTTGCCAGAAGCGGGCTTCGAGGGCTGCCCAGCGGGCGACGGCATCGTCGTAGATGCGGCGGGTGTAGGCGTTAATGAGCGCGGCGCGATGCTCGGGCGTGGCAGCAGCTACATCAAGCTCAAGGCCGGCGAGGCCGTTGAGGGCCGTCTGCTCGACCTGCAGGACGTTGTCGATGAGCGTGCCCTTGGTGCTCTGCCAGGCGACGGTGGCAAGCTTGTTGGCCTTGCGGAACTGCCAGAGGGCGGTGGCGGGCTCGTAGGCGTGCTGTCCGCAGCGGTCGTAGGCTTCGGGCAGACGGGTGGTGCCGCTGAAGACGGGGATGCGGGGGCTCTGGCCGGGGTTGTCGAGCGAGAGCCAGCAGATGCCGCCTACATCGTCGGGGAGCCAGCTGCGGAGCTGGGTGACGTGGGAGTAGGAGCACCACGCGACGGCAACGGTACGGCGGAACTCAATGGTGCCAGGGGCGAGGAAGTTGAGCGTCCGTTGCATGGTACCGCCCAGCCAGGGATTGGCAACGGGGCTGACGATGGTGTCGGTACGGATGCCGTCGGGGGTGCGGCGCGTGACGGGCACGCGGACGTTCTGGCACATGTCCATGAAGGTGCCCTCGAAGGTGCTGCGGAAGAGCTCCATGACACGACGGATGTCCACGAGGGTGTCGGGCTTGACGGAGAACGGCAGTTCGTCCATGTCGCGCGTGAGGCCGAGCGAGGGGGCAAGGGCGTTGAGGATGAAGTACTCACGGTCGGAGTAGTTGTGACCGTCGCCGTAGTCGGAGTGGAAGGCACGCCAGAAGACGAAGTCGCCCTTGCCGTCCCAGAGGCCGTATTGGCGGGCGACGCGCTCGACGTTGTCGGAGGCCATGAAGTAGTCGGCATTCTTACGGTCAATCTTGCCGATGCGGGGGATGTTGGCCGAGACGCCGACATGGTCGTCGGGGATGCGCTGGGCGGCCCAGATGCCGCCTATGCGGTCGGGGCCTTCACCCATGATTTCCATCTGCCAGACCTCGCGCTTGTCGGCAATGGTGATGCACTCGCCGCTGTCGCCGTAGCCGTAGGTCTTGATGAGCTGGCCGATGAGGCGGATGGCGTCACGGGCGTTGTCGCAGCGTTGGAGGGCGACACGCTCAAGCTCCTCAATGGTGAACAGCCCCTTGGGGTTCATGAGGGTGTCGGGGCCTTCGAAGGTGGTCTCGCCGATGGCGAGCTGGCGCTCGTTGAGGCAGGGGTAGCCGGTGTTGAGGTAGGCATAGGTGTGGGCGGCCTCGGGAATCTGTCCGGCAAGGCGTACGCCGGTGGTGTCGCCACGGAAGGCGGTATGCATGGTGCCGTGGAGGACGTCGTGGAGGGCGCCCTTTTCGTGGTCGGCAGCAGGCTCGACGTAAGCCCAGGTGCGGTAGCGGCCGTCGCAGGTGTGGGAAGTGACGACGGAGCCGTCGGTACTGGCAAGGCGGCCGACGAGGATGCTGGTGCAGCTCTGGCCGACAAAGGGGCTGTCGATCTGCGCAAAGAATGCCGCACTACACGACAGTAGTGCGGCAAAGAGAAGGAGGAATCGTTTCATTTAATGATGCTGTTAGCTCCTGGTTTTCTATTTCTTAACATACTTCCTGATGGCCTTGAGGGCAATGGGTTCCATGATGGCGTAGCCGTCGAGGGTAGGATGGCAGCCGTCGGAGGAGATGCCGTCCTTCATGGTGCCGTCGGGCTTGGCAAGGGCCGTCCAGTAATCGACATAGTCGATCTTGGCTTTCTTGCAGTAGGCCTTCAGCATGTTGTTCATGGTGCGGATGGTACCGGCGGCATCCTTGACCTCGGGGGCCCAGTTGAAGCCGGCGCAAGGGGGCACGGAGCAGACGAGGGGACGAATGCCGTGTACCTTGGCAAGTTCGCACATGGAGATGATGTTCTGGACAGCGTGCTCGAGGGTAATCATACCGTTGTTGCCTGCCACGTCGTTGGTGCCTGCCATGATGAGGACGAGTTTCGGTTTGAGGGCGATGACGTCGGCCTGGAAGCGGACGAGCATTTCGCTGGTGGTCTGACCGCCGATGCCACGGCCTGCGAAGTTATTCTCCTCGAAGAACTCCTTGTGCATGCGTGCCCAGTTGTCGGTGATGCTGTTGCCCATGAAGACGACCTTGGGGGTCTGGGTGAGCTCGGCGTTGGCCTTCTCGTAGCGCCAGAAGCTGGCCCAGTCGCGGTTACGCTGGGCGGCACGGTTCTTGCCGTTGAAGTGGCGCTCGAGCTGTTTGTACTCTTCACCCGAGATTTTGAGGGTGACTTCGTTTTCCTGGGCCATCAGCGTGAGGGGTAGGAGGAACAGGATGGAAAGGATGACTTTTTTCATGATGGGTTTGGGGATTATGGTTTTTGTTCTTTTAATACTTCACTTTGAGGTATTTCACGCCGTGGCTGGGGATGAAGTAGTTGGTGTCGGAAGTGGAGAGGTCCTGCTGGCGCCAGAGGTCGCGGACGCTCTGGAGGCGGGTGATGCCAAGGGCATTGAAGTACTGGCGGAAGTCGACCTTCAGGTTGTCGGTACCGACGTTGAAGATACCGACGGCGTGCGAGCCGTCAGCGAGCGGGCGGACCCAAATCTGGATGTTGCCGTCGATGACTTCGGGCTTGGCCTGTATGCCGAGGATGTCCTGGTTGACGGCGTTGACTTCGTTGTTGCAGAGGAGGTTGATGGTGAAGTCGTCAATCTGCGAGACATCGCACCCGATGAGCATGTTGGAGGCAAGCAACGTCCAGAGGCTGATGTGGGTGTACTGTTCGTCGGGGGTGAGGCGGCTGTCGCGGAGGTTGTTGCTCCAGCCCACCTTGCCAACGATGAGCATGTCGGGGTCGTTCCAGCGTCCGGGCTTGGCGTAGGGCTGCAGCTTGGCTTGACGGATGAAGCCGATGTCGTACATGGAGCGCCACGTGTCGGTGATATCGCCGGTGGTGCGCCAGCTGTTAGCGTCGACGAACTCGCCCCACTCCCACACGCTGGCCATACCGTACTGGCAGAGGCTATAGAAGATGTCGCGGGGCTGGTCGCGCAGGTATTTCTGCATGAGCAGATAGGGACGGACATAGGAGGCTGTGCTGTGGTAGTTCTCCTTGTCGAACTCGCGGCTGTAGCCGCACCAGTCGTACTTGAGGTAGTCAACACCCCAGGCGTTGTAGGTCTCGGCGTCCTGCTTCTCGTGGCCGAGGGAGCCAAGGTAGCCACCGCAGGTGCGGTCACCGGGGGATGAGTAGATGCCGAACTTGAGGCCGTTTGCATGGAGCCAGTCACCAAGGCCCTTCATGTCGGGGAACTTGTCGTTGGTACCGATGGTGCCGTCGGGGTTGCGCTCGGCAGCCTCCCAGGCGTCGTCAACGTTGATGTATTGGTAGCCATAGTCGGCGAGGCCCTTGTCAACAATGGCCTGGGCGGACGACATGACCTTCTCCTGCGAGACGCTGAGGCCCCAGCAGTTCCAGCTGTTCCATCCCATCGGGGGCGTGAGGGCAATCTGGTTGCCGACGCGGAGGGTGAACTCCTGCGTGGCGGTGCCGTGAGCGTTCTCGGCTTTCACCGTGAAGCGAAGCGTGGCACGGTGGTCGATGGTGCCGCTGAGGGTGCCGTTCTCGGGGTTGAGGGTGAGTCCCTTGGGGAGGTTCTCAGCCGTAATCTTCATGGGACGTTCGCCGCTGACACCAAACTTGAAGATGACAGGGCAGCCCGGACGCACCCCGTAAACGGCGGTGGTGTTGAAGCGCGGAGCGGCAGGGGCGGGAGGCGTGAGCAGGTACTTGGGGATGTAGGTGCGTACAAGGGTCTTGCCTGTGCCGGCATCGGTATAGGTGAGCTTGACGCTGGAGATCTCGGTACGGTCGTAGGGGACGGCGAGGGTGAGGCTCTTCTTCTCCTTGAGGCTGACGTTCTTTTTGACGGACTTCAGCACTTCGCCGGTCTCGGGATTGCTGATTTCCAGCACGGCCTGGCCCTTCTGCACGAGGGGATAGGTGTTGGTGAGTGTGACGTTGCAGACATCGCCCTTTTTGTCCTTGCCCTCCTTGAAGGCGAAGGTGAGGCCATCGGTACGGGCGGGGACACGCACGACGATGGGGTTGTCGAAAAGACCGCCGGGCTCGTTGCCGCTATAGACGCGGAAGGCGAGGACATTGTCGGCATCCCACTTGATGGCGGAGGCATCAGCCTTGACGCTGAAGGAGAGGGGACGGCTCCACGCGGACGAGTAGCCTCCGTTGTCGCTGGGGAAGCGGCCTGACTTGCCAATGAAGGTGCCGTTGAGGAACACTTCTACGGCATCGTCGGCCTTGGGGACGTCGAGGATGATGACTTCCTTCGACTCGCCCTGCTGGAGGAGCGACTTGGGAATGGTGACGTGGGCGCGATACCAGCCCCAGCCGTTTTCCTGGTTGTCGATGCCTTGGTCGGACCAGGTCTGGGTGATGTCAAGCGTCTGCCACGAGGCATCGTTGAACGTAGGCTGTGCCCATTCGAGGTTGTCGCCGAGGTGGAACTTGGCCTTCTTGACGGGGGACGTCTGAGCCTGCATGCCCATCACGGCAAGCGCAAGGACAAGCGAGAGTAATGCAGCTTTTTTCATAGAATTAGGAATTAGTGGGTTAAACGAAAAAAAGATTTCTTTTCATGGGTGAAGTGGGAAAAACATGTGCAAACATACACATTTTTTTCCAAAGTGCAATCTTTTTTCTCGTTTTTATTTTCAAAAACGGGTGTGGGGAAGTTATTCGGACTGGGCGCGTTTGCGGGCCGTGAACACCCCAATCAGATAACCGATGAAGAGAGCGCCGAAGGGAACGGCAAGCAATGCGAGGAAGATAAGGAGGGTCATCGGTAGAGATTGATTGAAGGAATAGTCTCCAATCAAGATGCAACCCAATGTGATAAGGATAAGACCAGCAACGGCGCTGGCCGTCAGGAGCAGGAAAATGCGCCAGAGCGTCCCCCAGAAGCCATAACCGAACAGCTGACGATAGGTGATGTGGTAATATACAGGTATGAGAAGGAGAAAAATATCCGAAATCAAGGAAAACAGGGAGATAAGGAGTAAAATGGAACTGAGGAAAATCTGAATGTAGATGCCGTCAGGAAGGGTGTGATGAGTGTTTCGGGGCGAGTTGCGGAACAGAAGCCAGGTGGGGAGGATGATGAAGGATGTCAAGGCCAACACCCCCCAAGCCGGATGGTTTTGAAACCAGACAATGATACCCTTGATGATTTGAAAGTCGTTCTCGTTGTCTGTTGTTATCTCTACCGAAGGAGTGTTCCCCGTCAGCTGATGTAAAATGATGACCACGATGGCGATGAGAAAGAGCATACTGACAGGCGAATAGCAGACTTGGCGGCGTCCGTGAATGTAGTCGTTGATGAGGTATCCGGGGCGGCCGAGAAGCTGCATGACGGACGAGACAGCAGAACGAGACTCTCTGCCCCAGACCTTCATAAGGTCCAGTCCGATGGATTTCCAGCTGATGCGGCCATACGTGGATTTCTGTCCGCACACGGGGCAGAAATTCCCCGTGAATTCGTTGCCGCAGTTGGCGCAGACGTGCTTGTCGGAACTGGTGTTCTCAAAATGGAGCGGTTCGTGCTGCCAGGCACGAAAACGACTGCGAAGGTTTTTCAGATTCATATCCTGTCTTTGGGGTAAAACGGTTATTCATGCTGTTCGAGGCGGGTGCGGGCGAGCTGCTCCCAGCGTGTGCCGAGACGGCCGTAGTTGGCGTAGGGCCAGATGGAGATACCACCACGCGGGGTGAAGAAGCCCGTAACCTCGATGTACTTCGGGTCCATGAGGCGGATGAGGTCCTTCATGATGATGTTGACGCAGTCCTCATGGAAGTCGCCGTGGTTGCGGAACGAAAAGAGGTAGAGCTTGAGGCTCTTGCTCTCCACCATGCGACGGTCGGGGACGTAGGCGATACGGATTTCGGCGAAGTCAGGCTGGCCTGTGATAGGGCAGAGGGTGGTGAACTCGGGGCAGTTGAAGCGCACCCAGTAGTCGTTGTCGGGATGACGGTTCTCGAAGGTTTCCAGTACCTCGGGGGCGTAGTCCTGACGGTACTCGGTCTTCTTTCCTAAGGCTTGCAGATGGTCTTGTTCTCGTGACATGATTCCTAACTCTTCATTTTTTATTATTAAATCTCTTCAAATACTCTTCCAGTCCCTTGCGACGGAGGTCGCAGGAGGGGCAATGTCCGCAGCCGTCGCCGGGGATGCCGTTGTAGCAGGTGAGGGTGCGCTGGCGAACAAGGTCGAAGACACCAAGGCGGTCTGCCAAGGCCCATGTGTCGGCCTTGTCAATCCACATGAGCGGGGTGTGGAGGACAAACTGCTCATTCATGGCGAGGTTGAGCGTGACGTTCAGCGAGCGGACGAACGAGTCGCGGCAGTCGGGATAGCCGGAGAAATCGGTCTGCGAGACACCCGTAACGATGTTCATAATGCCGAGCTCGCGGGCATGGACGGCTGCGATGGATAGGAAAAAGAGGTTGCGACCGGGCACAAACGTGTTGGGCGGGGCATCGGCGGGCTTGACGCAGTCCATCTTGATGGCGTCGTTGGTGAGCGAGCATTGGGTGCTGAGCTGGCTGATGAAAGGGATGTCCATGATGGTGATGGGGACGCCAGCTTCGGCTGCCAGTTCCGTAGCGATGTCAACTTCACAGACATGGCGCTGGCCGTAGCGGAAGGTGATGGCGTGGACATCGGGCCATTGCGACTTTGCCCAAAAGAGGCAGGTGGTGCTGTCCTGTCCGCCCGAGAAGACCACGAGGGCTTTATTCTTGTCAAGCATAGTGTCAGAGGTCTTTGATGTTGAAGATGTTGTACGAGACGTTGTTGTCGTAGGTGTCGATGCCTTCGCGGCGTTTCACGTAGCGCACGACGCGGGTCGTCAGCGGCAGAGCTATAACCTCATAAAGCGTCTTGGCCGTCACCTGCAGCAGCATCAGCTTGGCCAGTTCGTTCACGGGCATCAGCCCCGCAAACGCCATCGGGAAGAAGATGAGCGAGTCGGCGCCTTCGCCCACAAGGGTGCTCAGAATGGCGCGCCAGGCAAAGCGGCGTTCCTTGTCGCGCAGCTTCATGCGGCTCATCACCCAGGCGTTGAGAAACGAGCCAATGAGGAATGCCGTGAGGCTGGCAACGGCGATACGGGGTGCCAATCCGAATACAAAACGGAACGCCTCGTCGCCCTCCCAAAAAGGAGCAGCGGGCAACGCTACGGCGATGCCTCCCAACGTCACGACGAAGAAATTCATCAGGAAGCCCATCCAAATGATGAGCCTTGCCTTGCGAAATCCCCACACCTCGGCGATGCAGTCGTTGATGATGTACGAGACGGGGAAGACGATAAAGCCTGCCGTCATGGAATACGAGCCAATCTGTACGATTTTCGTCTCAAACAGATTGGCGGCGATGAGGCACACACAGAACATTATCCCCATTATCATGAAGGATACGCTGACGGTTTTAGTTGTTTTTTCTTGCATATTTCTTGTTTTTTACGTGGTGTTCAAGCACACGGTCCGCTTGTCAGGTGATGTGAAGGCGGACTTGGAGGATTTTGCCGGGAGCGGCTTTGAGAATGGTGAACTGGGCCTCGCCTTTACCGCTTCCCGAGGCGAGGGGAAGGTTTATCTTGTCGCCCACGACAGGGATGCTGCGGTGGTAATGGAGGATGAGGCCGCCGATGGTGTAGTACTCGTCAGAGACGGGTAGGTCGAGGCCAAACATCTCGTTGACTTTCTCAATCTCCAGTCGGGCAGAGAGGACGTAGGTGTCGTCGCCCACGGCACGAGCCACGAGGCGTGTGGTGTCGTGCTCGTCCTCAATATCGCCTGTGAGCTCCTCAAGAATGTCCTCGAGCGAAACAATACCTGCTGTGCCGCCGAACTCGTCCACTACGACGGCGAGGGATTTCTTCTGCTGCATGAGAGTGGTCATCAGCTTTTGGGCATTGGCCGTCTCAGGAACGATGGGGAGGGATTGGATGGAGTTGGTAATGAGGAAGGAGGAATGTGGAATTGATGAGTCAGGGCTTTGCTGCGAAGCCTTGAAGAGGTCGGAGGAGTGGATGTAGCCGATGATGTTGTCGATGGTGTCCTCGTAAACGATAATCTTTGAGTAGCCCGTCTTGACAAAGAGGCGGAGGAGTTCGTCAGGGGTGCAGTCGTTTTTATCGATGGCGGCAATCTCGTTGCGGGGCACCATGCAGTCACGGACACGAAGTGTGGAAAAGTCGAGGGCGTTGCGGAAAATCTGCACCTCGGTGGAGGCGGGCTCGTCGCCCGTGCCGATGCCCGACTCGATGAGGTCGTCGAGGTCCATCTTTGTGAAGAGCTTGCCGCTGCTCTCTTTCTGGGTGCGAATGCCAGCAAGTCGTAGCAGCCCCCGCGCACACCACGTGGCGAACAGCGAGAGTGGGTAGAGGAGGATGTAAAAGAGGTATGCAGGCAGGGAGAGGTTGGAGAGGGTGCCGTTGGCGTTGCGGCGGAAGACGGTCTTGGGGATGTACTCGCCGAAGATAATGACGACGAAGGTGGAGAGGAGGGTGTCGATGAGGAGTAAGAGCGAGTCGGAGATGCCGGGCATGAGGGCCGTGAGCCAGGGGTTAAGAAGCTTGGCCATGAGGATGCTGTAGATGACCAGCACAGCGTTGTTGCCGACGAGCATGGTGGAGATATAGCTGTCGGGGTGACGGTAGAAGATGCCGAGGAGGCGCGAGGAGATGCTGCGGTCGGCCTTGTCAACCTCGTAACGCAGCTTGCTGCTGGAAACAAAGGCTATTTCCATGCCGCTAAAAAAAGCGGAAAGGAGAAGGGCTGCGATGAGGAGGATTACTTCTGCGGTACTCACTTTGAAAAACTATGAAACGGAAGTTTTGATTTTATGAATCGGGGATTATATTTGTGGAGTCAGCAACGATTTCGCCCACATCGTTGCGCGTGGCGCGGTCGTTCTCCTCAATGGGGAAGATGCCTTGAGTGCGGCGGATGCGGTAGTCGGTGAACTGTTGGTTGCTGGTGAATCCGTAGCCGGTGACGACGGTACCGTTAGCCTTCTCGATGCGAATGTAGGCCTCGGACCACACACGCTCGGTGTCCTGGTTCCAGAAAAGGGTGTCGGTATCGAAGATTTCACCCTCGAGGTTCTCGATGTGGACGCGGCCGTAAAGTTCCCAGAGTTTGCTCTCGTCGTAGTAGTAGGCGGTGTCGGCACGGACGGTAGCGTTGATGGTGAGGCTGTCCGTGAATTTCTCAAGATAGACGCCCTCTTCAAAGGCCCACTTCGAAGGGTGAAGCTGGTCGTAGACATCCCAACGGTCGGCGAGGATGCGGTAACGGACGACGCCCGAGTCGGAGATGAGCGTCTCGATATCGAAGGTGGTGAGACCGGGGACAGAGTCTCGATTAGTGACAGCGTCGGTGTATTGTTTGCTGCTGCGGCTGCACGACACAAATACGAGCAAAGCAATCGTCAGTAGGACGATTGCTTTACACGTATGTTGTATAGGGATACTGTCCAATCGTTAGCGGATGGTGGTGTCCTCGTCAATGAGACCGCCTACGTGGACGTTATCGCCGGGCTTGAGGCCGAGGAAGAACAGGTTGGCGGGGTCGGGCGTATGGTCCTTGTAGAGACCGATGAGGCGGTTTGCTTCGGAGGTTACGCTTTCATCGACGCTCTTGGCGCGGGCCAGCTTGTCAAGCACCACGTAGTACTTGCAGGGGTTGAGTTCGGGTTTGTCGCTCCAGTTGGGGGCTGCGGCGTATATATTGGCGAGCAGGATGTAGTAGGAACCCTTACGCCCGTTGAGGGCGATGGCGGTCTTCACATAGCTCTTTGCCTTAGCGAGCTTTTTGTCGCTATTGGCGATGACGGCAGCCTTGTAGTTGTAATCGGCTTTCTTGGCATTGTCCTCCTCGAGGCTGATGGCCTGGTCGAAGAAGTCGAGGCTCTTGGCGACGTCACCGCGCTTGTAATAACTGTAAGCGCAACCGGCAGCGGTGCCAGCGGTGGGTTGGATGTTGTGGGCGTGTTCAGAGGCGGCGTAGTAGACATCACTTTCCGTGCAGTTCAGGAGTGCCATCACGGCTACCACCTTACGCAGGTAGTCAAGGTTATCCTTGTTCTCCTCTACCTTGGGGGCATAGATCTTCTGGAGCTGGTCGCAGTCGGCAGCGCCGCTGTTGATGAAGTAGGCATCAACGTTGTCCTTCGTCTTCGTCACGGCGTTGATCATCTCGTTAGCCTTCTCCTCGGAGGGGTACTCGGTGTCGATGGCCTTACCGTAGATCTTGGCAATCAGCTCGGAGGCGAAGAGGTAGTCCTGGATGAAGTCCTCGCGGAAGCTCTCGTCGGCCTTGAAGATGCCCGAAGACACTTTCATCAAGTCGCCAAGGAGGTAGTATTCACTGTCAACGTCGCCGGCCTCGATGGAGGTCATGAGCATTTCGCGGGCCTGACGGGCATCCATTTTGGGGTAGTATGTGATGTAGTCGTGCGCCTTCTGGCCAAGGATGCGATACTCCTTGAGGGGGTTTTTGAGGATGAGGTTGAGCTGGGGCACGTACTTGACGTACTGGTCGTAGACGGCCATGAGCTCGTCGGCATAGGCCTTGCGGGGCTCAAGTTCCTTGCTCTTCGAGATGAGGTTCTTCAAGATAACGATACCCTTCGTATATGTGGCTGCCTGAGCGCAGGGAGCCTCCTGAAACACCTTCTTCCAAGGCTCGTAGGCCTCTTGGAAGTTGTTGGTCTTCACATACTCGCTGTAGATACTGATGTTGTTGAGGCAGTTGATGCTGTCTTGTCCGTGGCCGAAGCGGGAACCGTCTTCAACGCCTTTTTGTGCAAATGCCATCGTGGCGGTAAGTGCCATGAGGCCGATCATCAAGAATAACTTTTTCATTTCCGTATAGGTTTTAGTTGAGTTAATATTCGGTTTTTATCTTGTTTCTGGCTTTTTGACTTGTTATGGCGAGGAAAGTTTAATCTTCAATCTTCTATCTTCAATTTTCAATCTTAATTGACTTTCCACTTCGTGAACCAGTTCTCAATGAACGAGACGCTGATGTTCAGCCGCAGGCAGTTTTCGGCCATCATGCCACGGACGGCGGGCTGAAGCCGTACGAACTGCCCCGAGATGTTCACCGTCGAACGTTGGTTCCAGCGGTTCAGGATGGGGATGGCCAGTCCCAGCGATGCGCCGTATTCCGTGGGGCCCGGCTGTCCGTTCACGTTATAATAAGGAGTGGCGTAGTACAGTCCGGCGCGGTAGTGCATGCAGCGCAGCAGGTTGTGGCGGTTGTATTCGGGGATGTACTGCATGCCGAGGGAGTATCGCCATTGGTCCGTGCCCCGCTCGCCGAAGAATTCGGTATCGCCGAAGCGGCTGAGCCGGGCGTCGGCTGCCAGGGTGAGGTGGTTACCATGCTTCCACGACACTCCTGCCCCGTACGTCTCGGGCAGGCTGAGGGGGTTGAAGCTGATGGTGTCGGCGCTGGTGGCAACGCTGCTGGTCACCACATAGTCCACCACGTACGGCCGTCCCTTCAGCGTGTGGGCAGGGCTGTACGTGGTGCCGAGGACGAAGCGGTCCGTCTTCGTGCCGAAGGTGAGCTGCATGCCCGCGTTCCAACTCAGTGAACTGACGTCCGCCGAATAGATTTTCGTTCGTGAGCTGATGGAGCTGGTGGTTGTCCCCGAGCCTCCCGACGTCTCGCTGTAGCTGTTGGCGACGCCGTGTTGCAGATAGCCGTAGGTGTAGATGCCGTTTGCCCCGATGGATATCCAGCGGAAGGGTTCCCAGCCCAGCCCCACGTAGGCCTGATGCAGTCCGCCCTCGCCCGTATAGCTGGTGGATGAGGTGACGGTGCCGTCGTCGTCCTGACGGATGACGGCCGAGTTGCTGTAGGCATAGCCCACGTTGCTATAAGGCAGATAGGCCAGCGTCATGCCAAGCCCGGGGCGGAGGCGCCATTGGGCGGCAATGTAGTCGAACGATGCGTTGCGAATGTTGCGGCGGACGGCCCCCTCGGCAAAGTTGGTGTTCTGCAGGCTCATGCCCATGTCGAGGATGAAGGTCAGCGTGTCGACGGTGCTGTACGTGGCGGGGTTCATCATGTTTATCTGGTTGTAGTTCCTGAGCCCCGTGCCCGTACCGCCCATGGCTTTGTGGATGCCCATCTCGGGCAGAGCCAGCTGTCCGAAGCCAAAGCGCGTATAGGGCGAGTTCAAGCCGTTCTCAGCCCTTGCCGTGGAGGCGGCTGCGAACGTCAGCAGACAGGCCATCACCGTGTAAAACCATTTCGTCATACCAGCATTTTCGCAAAATCGGCTGCAAAGGTAGCACAAGGCTGTCGAAAAAACAAATATATTTACTTTTTTTAATTGCAACTTTTTTGTGCGCTCGATACGTCTAATCAGCAAACAGAAAAAATGAAATATAAAAACAATCATTCTTATGAAAAGAAATTCTTTCAGGTGGGCTGTGATGTTGGCAGCCGTGATGATGTCAGTGATGAGTTTTGCCCGTACGCGTACGCCGGATTTCCGGGGTCGGGTTGTTGACGAGGAGGAAAACCCCTTGCCGTTCGTGAACGTGGTGCTGCTGTCGCTGCCTGACTCGGCTTTCATCGAGGGTGCCGTCACCGACGAACAGGGCATGTTCAAGATAACGACGGCGGTGAACAGCGGCCTGCTGAAGGTGTCGAGCATCGGGTATGAAACGCTCTGTCTGCGTGCTGCCGATGCGCTGACCATCCGCATGAAGGAAGATGCGCAGCTGCTCGGCGAGGTGGTGGTGAAGGCCATGCGCCCCAAGACCAGGATTACCGGCGAGGGGTTGCAGACGAGCATCCAGGGCTCGGTGCTGGAGCATGTGGGCAGCGCTGACGATGTGCTGGCCCAGACCCCGGGTGTCATCAACGGCCCGAACGGGTTGGAAGTCATCGGCAAAGGCTCGCCACAAGTGTATATCAACGGTCGTCGCGTGACGGATGAAACCGAACTGAAGCGTCTCCGCTCGGAGGAAATTCAGAGCATCGAGGTTATCACCAACCCCGGGGCACAGTACGACGCCACCGTCCGCAGCGTCGTCCGCATCCGCACCGTCCGCCGCCAGGGCGACGGCTTAAGTTTTAGCCTCAATGCCTCCGACTCACAGTCGCCCCGCTGGACTTCGCACAACGACCCCTTCGGAGCCCTCAACGTCAACTACCGCACGGGCGGCGTGGACGTCTTTGGCGGTGTGAACTATCAACGCTTCTCCTTCCGTCAGGAGAGCAACATCGACAAGACCTCTTACGGCAGGGGCTTTCAGTTCGACGAAGTGGGTGCGCTGGTGGGCGAGAGCTTCGAACGAAGCCTTTACGGCAATGCCGGTGTCAACTGGCAGTTGGCAGACAATCACTTCCTCGGCGGCAAGGTGGAGTGGGGACGTAAGCTGACGCTCAACCTCAACACCGTGGTGGACGACATGGTCTATGAGAACGGCACGCTCACCGACAAACTCACCACCACCTCCGACGACTGCATTGGCGACCGCACCCCCTACAACCTCGGCGCCAACCTCTACTACAACGGTGTCGTCGTCGGCAAGCTCGGCATCGATGTCAATCTCGACTACTACGGTACGGACAACTCCACCCGTTCGCTGTCCGAGGAAGTCAGCACGATGACGCACAACGCCAGCGTTGCCAGCGGCAGCTACAATGCCGGCCGCCTCTACGCCGCCAAGGCCGTATTCTCCTATCCTGTCTGGAAAGGTCAGCTGCAGGCCGGTACCGAGGAGACCATCTCGCGGCGCACCGACGAATACACCATCAGCGGCGTCGCCATTCCCGCCTCGATGGCCGAGGTGAAGGAGGACAATTACGCCGGCTTTGCCACCTATGCTTTCCTGCTGGGCCGTTCGCAGCTCAGTGCCGGTGTCAGGTACGAAAATGTCCGCTATGCCTATGCCGATGCGCTGGCACCGGAAAACGACCTCACCCGTCACTACGGCAACTGGTTCCCCACCGTCTCCTATGCCGGTGCGGCAGGACCCGTGCAGCTGATGCTCAACTACAGCGCCAAGACGCGCCGCCCCAACTACGCCAACCTCTCCAGCGCCATCCGCTACAACAACCGCTATACCTGGCAGAGCGGCAATGCCCAGCTGCAGCCAGAACTATCCCACAACATTGGTGCCACGGCCGTCTGGAAGTGGGTGACGCTGATGCTCAACTATGTCCGTACCGACGATGCCATCATGACGTGGTCGTCGCTCTACGGTACGGACGGTGTGGTGCTCGTGCGGCCCCGCAACATCCACAGCCCCTTCCGTGCCATGACGGCCATGGTGAACCTTACCCCGACGTTCGGTCCTTGGACGGTGAACTACTCTTTCGGCATCCAGCCGCAGTGGCTCAGCATCCGTGTCGAGGATCCACGTGAGACGTCCGGCTTCCGCACCACCACCTTCAACGACCATCCCGTCTGCTTCGCCCAGCTCTTCAACACCGTGCGTGCCGGCGGCGGCTGGCAGTTCGAGCTCGGCGGCGTGGTGCAGTCGAGGGGCTGGTCGCAGAATCTCTACATGACCAATGTCTTCTGCAACGTCACGGCCGCCGTGCAGAAGTCCATGTTCCGTGACGGCTCGCTCGTCATGCGGCTCGAGGGAGCCGACCTCCTCGGCATGGCCCAAATGAACGTCAACACCGACTTCGGCAACCACACCATCCGCCAGACAAACCTGATGGACCTGCAGCGCATCAAGTTCAGCGTCAACTACAGCTTCAATGCCGCCCAAAGCAAATACCGTGGCACCGGTGCCGGAGCAGGCGAGAAGGCGCGCATGTAAGTCACCCGCGAAACATTTGCACCGTTCCGGCTTTTTCCGTATCTTTGCCCGCCCGAAATGATAGTTACCGAAAAAAACCTGTGAAAACTATGGAAATCCGATTAGAACAGCCATGCGACTACCGAGAAGTGGAAAACCTCACCCGCGAGGCCTTCTGGAACGTCTATCGCCCCGGATGCACCGAGCACTATGTACTCAACCAGTTCCGCTCCCGCCCCGACTTCATCCCCGAGCTCGACTTCGTGATGGAGCACGACGGACAGATCATCGGCCATGTGATGTTCGCGAAGGCCGAGATTATTCTTGACGGCGGCACCCCGTTCCCCTCATGGACTTTCGGCCCCATCAGCATCCATCCCGACTATAAACGTCAGGGCTACGGCCTGAAGCTACTCACCCATGCGCTCGAGAAGGCCCGTGAACGGGGCGTCGGCCTACTCACGATGGAGGGAAACATCGACTTCTATCGCAATGCCGGCTTCGACCTCGCCAGCAAACTCCGCATCCACTACCACTCTGAGCCCCGCGACGCCGACGTACCCTACTTCCTCGCCCAAGAGCTCATCCCGGGCTATTGGGGCGACCGCGAAGGCACCTACTGTCCCCCAAAAGGCTACTTTGTGGCCGACGAGCATCCCAAGGCCTTTGCTGCCTACGAAGCCGCCTTCCCTCCCAAGGAGCGAATGCTCCAGCCTGGCCAGTTGCCCCAATTCTGCCAGAGTTGTGGTATGCCGCTGACGCGAAACGAGGACTGCGGCACCGGGGCCGACGGTAGCACGGACTTCGATTACTGCCGCTACTGCTACGCCGACGGCCATTTCTTGCAAGACTGCACCATGGACGAGATGATTGACCACTGTGCCCAGTTTGTGGACGAGGTGAACAAGCAGATGCCCCAGCCCATGACAAAGGAAGAATACCGACAGATGATGCGCGGCTTCTTCCCGATGCTGAAGAGATGGAAGGGGAAATAATTGAAGACTGAAGATTGACAATGGATAATTAGTTTTTCGGTCATCCTGCCCGAATGATGAGGTTGTTCTACAAAATTGGCCTTTACCTTGTGCCTGTCCTCATGGCACTTACCTCCTTTCTGGCAAAAGCTGAGTGCGAGGTGGCTGGCTGCTGCCTGAAAAGGGACGGAACGGAATGCGGCGTGGGTGCCGACGATCGTTTCCCGATGTATAGCGTAATGAAGTTCCCGCAGGCGCTGTTCGTCGCAGACTTCCTTGTGAGGAACAATATTGATTTGGCGTCTGAGGTTTCCGTCAGGAAAAATGGGCTGATGCAGGACACATGGTCGCCGATGCTGAGCACGTTTGAGGAGGAACGGACGTTCACCTATGCCGAGTTGCTGGCTTTGTCATTGGGACAGAGCGACAACAATGCCTGCGACATCCTCTTCCGCCAGTGTGGCGGCCCGTGGAGGGTGGAGAGTTACATCTGTAGTCTTGGGATAAAGGACATCCATATCCGGCGGACGGAAAGACAGCTTCATGCCCGTCCGGCACAGAGCCGCAAAAACTGGTGTACGCCGCGGTCGATGGTCAGGCTGCTGGAGTGGTTCCTTGTGCATCACGACGACAATGAGCCGCTCCGCTACATCTGGCACTTGATGGCCGCATGTCAGACCGGAGAGGATCGTTTGCCCGCAGCAGTCCAAGGTGCTGCCGAGGTCGTCCACAAGACAGGCACCGGCTACCCCCTGCCGTCAGGACTGCCGTCAGGCATCTGCGATGTGGGCATTATCCTGTATGACGACGGCCGACAGCTTCCGATAGCCGTTTTCGTCATAGCCCCATCATCTATGTCACGGGTAGCCGAGGTGGCCCGCGGGCTGCTGAGTATGTGAAAAACGCGTACGTAAAAAAAGTGAAAAGAAATGAAAGACATGATAGCATTCTGCGGCCTTGATTGCGAGAAGTGCGACGCCTACATCGCCACAAAGAACGACGACCAGGCACTGCGTGTGAAGACAGCCAAGCTCTGGGCTGAACTAAACAACGCCCCCATCCTGCCAGAGCATATCAATTGCGACGGCTGCCGTGCGGACGGGAGGAAGACGGTTTACTGCCAGCATCTTTGTGCCATCCGTCAGTGTGCGCTGAAACGGGGCGTGCAGACCTGCGGCGACTGCCCTGAAATGGACGGTTGCCCCACCGTCGGAGCTGTATTTGCGGGTAGCCCCGACGCACGGAAGAACCTGAGGGAGATTGCTGGAAGAATGACAGTGGAGGGAGGCTGCCCGAATGGAAATTGACTTCTTGCTGGAATTCGGGACGCGGAAACAGCTGCGGGAGTGGCTGGAGGGCCATCATGCAAGTGCCTCGCACTGCTGGGTGACCTGCAACCGCGGGAAGACGCCACGTCCCGATGCAGTCCCGTACCTCGACGTGGTGGAGGAGGCGCTCTGTTTCGGATGGATTGACTCCACCTGCAAGCGTTTGCCTGACGGACGGCTGGCGCAGCGGCTGTCGCCACGGAGAAAAGGAAGCCATTGGACGGAACGGAATCTCCAGCGCTGTCTTCGTTTGGAGGAGCGTGGCTTGATGACCGAGGCCGGAAGGCGCGCGTTCGCCGCCGCCCTACTATGAGAAACACGGCTGCGAGCCCCAAGACGCTGGCGGAAATCATCGGCATATAACGAAAAAAACACGTTGGCCGATGCAGTTTTTTTGACTCTCACGACACAATATAGGAAAAACAACACTTTTGCTGGCATAATTAACGGAGAAAAGAAAATGAAGGTGGCGAGAATCGTTGTATGTCTTTTGGGGAGCCTGGCGCTGCTGACGGCCTGTGCTGATAGTGACCCCGCTTTCGGCGAGACGGGGTCCAGCCAGACGAAGGTCTCGAATCTTTTTTTCCACTCACATCTGTTCTATGACATCGGTTGCCGATTCCGTGTCTGTTTCTATGAGGGTGACATGTCACCAAAGGAACTGATGCTGCAGAACGCTGTAGGGGTGGAGCGCTTCATCAAGATTCTCCGTAAGGCGGGCAAAATAGTCAAAGAATAGCGTGCACGTGGGAGACATGGATGGGGATGAACTGGTGAACAGGTGCAAGGCAGGTGACCGTCAGGCCTTGCATCAGCTTTATCTGCAATACAGGCCCCGGCTGCTCGCCATCTGCATGCACTATGCCAAAGACGGCGATGTGGCGGAAGACTTGCTGCACGACGCCTTTATCATTATCCTGACATCGCTGGACAAACTGCGGAGTGCCGACAAGCTGGAGCCGTGGATGGCGAGGATTGTCAGAAATGTGGGTTATCACTATTGCAAACACATCGACCAGGAACAGGCTGCCCTCCAGCAAATGGAGAGCGAAGAACCCGTGGGGGAAGAGACGACGCCGATGCCTGACTACGACCAGCTGCAGGCGCTGGTTACCCAACTGCCCAAAGGCTATCAGCAGGTTTTCCGACTTTCGGTCTTTGAGGGGCTTTCCCATCAGGAGATTAGCCAAAAGCTTGGCATAGCGCCCCATACCTCCTCCTCGCAGCTCTCCCATGCAAAGCGGATGTTACAACGGCTTATCAAACAATCGTGGATGCTGATATTGCTGCTGTTCATCGCCATTCCGATAGTCTGGACGCTGCTTCGCCAGACTGGGCCGACGGTGGAGCCAGAGGTGGCTGTGTCTGAAGCAAATATAGACTATCAGACATCAGACTCCTATGCAGATAATACCCCTGCATCTGAGCCGCAGAACGAACATTTATCTGCCAGTCTGCAGCCTGTTAGTCTGAAGTCTAAAAAAGATAGTATAGACTATCAGACTTCAGACTCCGTGACTGAAGATAATACCCCTGCATCCGAGCCGCAGAACGAACATTCGTCTGCCAGTCTGCAGCCTGTTAGTATGAAGTCTAAAAAAGATAGTCTGCAGTCTAAAGACGCTCCCGTTCTTCATCATCAGCCGTCCATTAGGTTCCGTTCGTCGTCGACTAACCAGTCATGGAAAGTCAGTGCCAGCGTGTGTGGCCCGGTGGGGCGGCGTGACGATTATTTGGCAGCAGCTACCATTGGCAGAGGCAGCTTCGATGCCTATAGTAACAGCAAGCTTTTGGCAACTCAGGTGTTCGGCAACTGGAAAGACTACGGACAATATCTAGATGCCAATGCATGGATGTTGAACGATATCGAAACCCGTTCCATCATGAACATTGCATCCCAGAATGCAGCCATCAACGAAGGTGCTATGGAGGCCCACTACGTGCATCAGCTACCTGTCACTATTCAAATCAAGTTCACCCGTCAGCTCAACAGCCGTCTTTTCGTTGAAACTGGCCTCAGCCACACCCAACTTACCTCCACCGTCACCACAGGCAGTACTCAGGCCTATATTCAGGAGCATCAGCGAACAAACTATCTCGGCCTTCCATTCAGCGTGGGTTGGCAGTGGTACAATAAGGCTCAGTTCAGCCTCTATTCTTCAGGTGGCATCATGCTTGAACTGCCCGTCCGCAGTACCCTTGACGTGGTGCACATGGCAAACGGCTACAATACCTTCAGCAAGACATCGTCTCCCGCTATCCCCGTCCAGTGGTCGGCAATGCTTGGTTTCGGCATCCAGTACGACCTTACACCCAGTCTCGGCATCTACATGGAGCCCAGCCTACAATACTTCGTGGGCAATGGCAGTACCCTTAAGACGTATCGTACGGAGCATCCCGTCAGCATCTCTTTACCCCTTGGTATACGTTTCCATTGGTGAAAAATCGGTAAGTTTTTCCGGAAATTTGGTCAGGACGGCAAAAAGACGTACCTTTGCAGCGTTTTATCAGAGCCGTACAATGAAACTATTCAAGGCACTACTTGAGGATTTCGAGTCCGTTATGGCGTTCTACGACGATGTGACGGAACGAACGCCCGACATTGTGCGCTTTGCCCGATGGAGAAAAGGCGCACACCCTACTGAAGAAGGTATCCGGACCTATATCAACGAAGGGAGCATGTTCCTATATAAAGATCGTGAAGTCATTGTCGGTGCAATGGCTGTTACTATGTATCAGGGCGAGGAATACCATGTCATCAAATGGTCAAAGCAAGTTGCTGACGACGAGGTGGCGGTAATTCATATCCTCGCCGTGAGTCCTGACCGTCAGGGTGAGGGTATCGGCTCGGAGATGATTCGCGAGGCAATCCGCCTCGCTTATGCAAATGGGAAGAAAGCTGTCCGTCTTGACGCCTTGGCTTCCAACACGCCGGCGCACGAAATCTACAAACGATTAGGTTTCGAGTTCCGAGGCCAGCAACATCTTTATGCCGAGAATACTAGCTGGACTGACTTCTACTTTTTTGAATATAAAGAAACCATTATAATTCATCTTATTGAAAAAGATAAATGGAAAGAAGCCTTGCAATTAGTGAAAGAGGTGTTCATAGAGTTTGAGGCGCCAGATTATTCCGACGAGGGTGTCGCTGATTTCATGCATGCAATCAGCGATGAATCCTATTTGAATATGCACCGCTTTTATGGAGCGTATATTTGTGACAAGTTGGTAGGGGTGATTGCCACTCGTAACGAGCATCACCATATCGGACTGCTATTTGTTGATAGAAACTTTCAACGCAGGGGGATTGGTCGACTGCTGATTCAGCATATATTAAAAAGGAAGGACGAAGCCCCCATTACGGTGAATGCCTCTCCTTATGGTCACGAATTCTACAATAAATTGGGATTCGAGGACACCAACGAAGAACAGATAACGAATGGCGTACGGTATTATCCGATGAGTAGGAAATAATTTCTAATTCTCTTCATGGCAAATCTCATTACGTGCATCAGAATTGTGTGCAGCCTGGCGTTGTTGTTTTGTGCGGCATTCTCTCCGGCGTTTTATGGACTGTATGCCGTAGCGGGATTATCCGACATCGTTGACGGATGGGTGGCGAGACGGACAAATACCGCCAGCGAGTTTGGTGCCAAGTTGGACACCGTTGCAGACGGCGTCTTTGTCGTTGTTTGTCTTGTAAAGTTGATTCCTGTCCTGAACATCCCCGTCTGGCTTTATGTCTGGGTGGTGCTGATTGCCTCAATCAAGCTAACGGGCATCGTTTCAGGATATGTCGTGCAAAGGCGTTTTGTGGCAGTCCATTCCGTGATGAATAAGGTTGCAGGGGGGCTGCTGTTCTTGCTGCCGCTGACATTATCCTTTATTAATATAAGGTATAGCGCAGCCGTGGTTTGCCTGTTTGCTACATACGCGGCGATTCAGGAAGGGCACATTATCCGAACAAAAAACAGCAGTTGATGTCACCTTTTGCTTTTCTGACTTGTTATATAGGCGAACTGGTTCAGAAAACAAATGTTTAACTAATAAAATGAAAAAGAAAAATGAGTCCTTATTCACTTGACACCTTAATGGAAATTATTGTCTCCATTGCATGCGGATGCGTGCTTCCCATCATGGCCATTTGGTTGGTTACACGGATGAAAGCAAACGAGTCAAAAGACCGCACAAAGATTGTTCTGACAGCTATTGAGAAGAACCCAGACATGGATCTCGAAGAGTTGATGAAGAAGATGACTCCCCAGCGGAAGTCGCTGAAAGAAAGGATGCTCTCGAAAATGATGTGGGGCACCATCATCACCTTTATCGGCGCATGCTTCACAGGGTTTGGTATCTATGGTCACCATGCATTTAATCCATTCAAGAACGGAGATGTTGATGCAACTTTAATTTCCACCTATGGTTGGGCCAATTATGCCCTGTATATCGGTGTAATCCTTTTGGCAGTGGGCATTGCCCTTCTTCTCTATTATTTCATAGGCAAGAAAGTCCTCGCCAAGGAGATTGAGGCAGAGGAGAGAAAACTGACAGAACAGGCGTAACCCGTGACACGCGAAGTATTTATAGCCCATGTGGAGCGTGAGCAGGAGGCCCTGCGGGGCTTCATGCTCGCCCTCTGCTGCGGCAACAGGGACGATGCCGACGACCTGGCACAGGATGCGCTGGTAAAGGCCTACCTCTCGTCGGCGGGCTATCAGGACAGGGGGCGGTTCCGCTCGTGGCTCTTCAAGATTGCCTACAATACGTTCCTCAACCACGTGGCAAGCCGACAAACCGCGGAGAGCATCGACGAGGCACGGACGCTCGTCAGCGACGTCTCAGCCGACTCTTCCTTCGAACACCAGGATCTTTACCTCGCCCTGCGCACCCTTCCGAAAAAAGAACGCTCGGCCATCACGCTGTTCTACCTCAGCGGCTACAACGTCAAGGAGATTGCCTCCATTACCGAGACCTCTGTGGAGGCCGTGAAAAAACAGCTCTCGCGAGGCCGTGACAGACTGAGGGAGGCATTGAAGATTGAAGATTGAAGATTAAAGATTGAGAATTGTAGATTGAAGATTGAGAATGGATAAAGTATTAACTATGAACTATGAATTGTGAACTATGAACTCAGATAAAGCCCTTGAGGACGTGTTCCTCGCCCAGACGCCCCGTTTCACGGACAACGACGCCTTCATGGCTTCGCTCACGAAGCGCTTGGATGCGGTGGAGTACGTCAAGCGCTTTCAGGAGGCCACCCTCCGCCGCTACAAGATGATGATGTTGGCGGCCTTCGTGGTGGGTATCATTAGCGGAGCCCTTGCCGTCATGTACGTGCTCTCCACACCTGCCGACGTCCCCCTCTTCACGTTCCGCATGCACTCGGCTGTACTTTCGTGGCTGTCCGAGAACTCACGCATTATCATGGCCACCACCCTCGCGTTTCTGATAACGTTGGGACTCATTAGCATTGTGGGGAATGTGCAGGACATCGTGCGAATGCGCGCTAAGGAGATAGAAATGTGACGACGTATGGAAACAGACAGACTGTTTTTGCGCCGGTGGCGCGAGAGTGATGCCGAGGCGCTGTACCGCTATGCCAGCGACCCCGAAGTTGGGCCTCGGGCAGGCTGGCCTCCGCACAAGAGCGTGGAGGAGAGCCGCGAGATTATCTGCACCGTCTTCAACACGGAAACCATGTGGGCGGTGGTGTGGAAGGAGACTGACGAGGCCATTGGCTGCGTGGGATATCTTCCTGCTGAGGCCTCGAACCTGACGATTGCCGCCGACGAGTGCGAGGTGGGCTACTGGATTGCCCGTCCGTACTGGGGGAGGGGCATCTGCACGGAGGCCCTGCGGAGAGTCATCGACTATTGCTTCAAGGAGAAGGGCTTCACCACGCTGTGGGGCAGCTATTTCCCCGACAATCCCGCCTCGGGCCGCGTGATGGAGAAGTGCGGCTTTGTGGCGACGGGCGAGAAGGTGCTCTGCCCGCACCTCGCCGTAGGAGCCGACCGTCCCGTGAGCGTAATGCGATTAGTAAACAACCCGATAATCATAGAGAAAAAAGATGAAAATACTGGTTTTAACGGAAGTCCCAAGAGAGAGAAAAGCGACACAATGCACATCACGAGGGCGTTCCTCGAAGGGATGCAGGAGGCTGCGCCGCAGGAGGTGACCCTCGTTCATGTCATCGACCGTCACATCGAGTACTGCACCGGCCGCTTTGCCTGCAAACGAAACGGAGGCACCTGCATCCACAACGACGACATGCGTGAGATTCTGGAGGAGATTCTGACGAGCGACCTGCTGCTGTTCAACTTCCCACTATACAGCTACGCGATGCCTGCGCCGCTGAAGGCGCTGCTGGACCGCACGATGCCGCTCTCGTCGATGGCGATGCGGAAGGTGGGCGACCGTTATGAACATCCTTGCCAGGCCGATTTCTCCCGTCTGCGCTACCTGATGATCTGCTGCTGCGGCTTTCCGAACAGCCGTCACAACTTCGAGCCTGCCGTCGCACAGTTTAAGCTCTGTTTCCCGGGTAACCACACCATCATCACCGTCCCTGAAAGCCCGATGTTCAATGCCCCTGAGGCCGACGTGGTGACAAAGCCCCGTCTGGCACTTGTCCGCAAGGCTGGGAAACAGTATGCCGAAACGGGCACGATTGATGCCGACCTGCTGGCGGAGATTGGCTCGCCGATGATTCCCGAGGAAACCTACGCTGCCATCGTCAACGCTACCACCGCTCCCCCCGCTTCATAAAAGACGCTTGCAAGCCATTGTGTCCTGATAAGCTTTTTCTGCTCTGCCATTCCCTGCAAAAAAGGCTTCTTTCCTTCCTCTTTTTCTTAAAACCCAATTGGGTTTTAATTAAGACTCAGCTGTGTTTTAATTAAGACTCAATTGGATTTTAATTAAAACTCAATTGAGATTTAAGGAATTTATCAAGCGCCGGCAAGAGTTTTTTAGGGGAAAACACATATTTCCCCCTGTTTTACCAGACGTAGGGAACGAGCCGCCAGCGGACACGCTGCTTGTATTCGCGATAGCCTTCAAGTTCCTGCTCGAGCACTGTTTCTTCGTTCCTAATCCGTTTAACAATAATGGGGATATACAGCAGCATGATGACGAATGACCAAAACGATGCGAGGATGACGGGCGTCGCGAGAAAGAGTATCAGCGTGGCGGTGTACATGGGGTGACGGACGATGCCATAAAACCCCGTGTCGACAACCTGCTGATGCTCCTGCACCTCAATCGTTCTTGAAAGCCAAACGTTTTCGCGCATGACCTCGGCATACATGACGTAGCCCAGCAGGAAGATAATGGCTGCCGCAATCACAAGCCAATCGGGAGCCGTCCACCACCCAAATCGATGGTTGAGGCCTGCCGTAACAAACATAGCAATAAAAAGGATGCCGCTCAAGTGGACGACGCTCTTCTGCTCTCCTTCTTTTTCTTTGGCGTCAAGGCGCTTGCGGAGAAGCGCAGGGCTTCGGCTCATCAGCACAAACCCCATCACAAGCATTGGCACGAACAACACGCCGATGAACAGCCATGCCTGCGGGTAGGCGAGCGTTCCCGCTGGAATAAACAGCAACGCCATCACGAGTGCCAACCCTATGACGAATTTCGTCAGGGCTTGAAAGAACAGTTGTTTTGTCATTGTACCTTTTTATATTATTGTTTTTCTGACGGCAAAAGTAATGAATTCGCAGCGAAAAAACAAATTTGCAAGTAAAATAGGTTTTGCTCAGGATAAATTTACATTATCTCTCACCTTGCACTATCTTTAATCCCCTGCGGGGCTTTTAGATAGGCTGCGGCTCGGATAATTGCAAATAAATTTGCATTATCTCTCACCTTGCACTATCTTTGCAAGAATTTTTGAAATAAGTATGAAGCGATACGTTTTTTTTGCTGTGATATTGCTGCTGGCGCTGACGGCAAGGGCGCAGCAGGACAGCAACGCGGAGGCAGAGATCCCGTCTGACAGTCTGCAGTCTGACACCCTGCAGTCTATAATAGAGCCTGACAGCCTGCAGGCTGTGTATGTTCCCCGCGTGAGCCTGCTCACTTGCAGCCCTGGCACTGAGGTGTGGCAGCAGTATGGCCATACGGCCGTCCGCTTCGAGGACACGGAGAAGGACATCGACGTGGTGTTCAACTACGGGCTGTTTGACTTTGCTGCCCCTCACTTTATCTGGCGCTTCTGCCTGGGGGAGACGGACTACGTCGTCGGCGCCGAGACGTATGATTCCTTTGAAAAAGAATACATCGAGCGCGGCTCGTACGTGGCCGAGCAGCAGCTGAACCTGACAGCCGATGAGGTTACCTGCCTCTGGAACCTGCTCGCGCAAAACTGCCGTCCTGAAAACCGCACTTACCGCTACAACTTCTTCTATAACAACTGCAGTACCAAGGCGCGCGACATTATTTATCAGTCGCTGGCTTCGCCCGTCAGCGTGGCTCGCACGGACTCCGTCAGCCTGCGCCATGTGCTGCACGATTATAATGCCGCCTACCCTTGGGCGTCGTTCGGCATCGACTTACTGCTGGGCGTCGAGGCTGACCGCCTCGCCCCGCACGATGTGCAGGAGTTTGCCCCCCTCAACTTGGCAGAGAGCTTTTCCAGGGCGACACGGGAGGGCGAGAACCTCGTGGCAGGGACCACCGTCATTAACCCCACGGCTCCCCTGCCGAAGGGGCACCGCTTCCCCCTTACTCCCCTGCAGACGATGATACTGGTGCTGCTGGTGACAGCCATCGTCTGCACGCTGGAGCTGCTGACGGGACTTCGGTTCTGGCCGTACGACATCATTCTCTATGGACTGCAGGGCATCGGCGGAATCGTCGTAGCCTTCCTGTTCCTGTTCTCCACCCATCCTACGGTGGACTCGAACATCTTAGTGATAATATTGAATCCGTTGGTGCTGGTGCTGCTTCCCTTCCTGCTACGTCAGGCGCGTCGTCGCACATTCCCCTGGGCGGCATGGACGGAGATGGGGCTCATCGTCCTCCTCGTCGTGGTCTGGCTCTTTGTCCGTCAGGACATTCCTGCTGCAGCATGGGTGTTCGCCGGCTCACTCTTCCTCCGCACCGGAAGACATATCGTCCGTACAATGCACAAAAAAAAGAAGGATGAAAAATGAAGAATAAAGCGTTCCATCATTCCGCACTCGCTTCCGCAGGCGTTTCCGTTTGCAGGGCAATCTGTTTTTCATGGTTCATGGTTCATTTTTCGTTGATTGGTGCCACTACCCCTCGTCTGGTGGTGGGGATTGTGGTGGACCAGCTACGCTCGGACTATGTGGAGAAATTCTCCTACCTCTATGGCGAGGACGGCCTGAAACGGCTTTGGAGCGAGGGGACGGTCTTCGTGAACGGCAGCTTCGACTTCATCTCTCCCGACCGTTCGTCTGCTACGGCTACCGTGTATGCCGGCACCGAGCCTTGCTATCACGGCATTATCGGCAACCGTTACTTGGAGCGTAAGTCGTTGAAGGTGAAAGCCTGCATTGACGATGCGGCGTTTCGTGGTATTCATACGGCTGAAACCACCTCCCCCTCCGGCATCCTTGTCACCACGCTTGCCGATGAGTTGAAAATTGCTACGGGAGGGCGCAGCACGGTCTTCTCCATTGCTCCTGAGCGCGACATGGCCGTGCTGGCAGGCGGACATGCTGCCGATGCCGCTGTCTGGCTTGAAGATGTCAATGCTTATTGGGCCTCCTCCTCGTTTTATGCGGGCATTCCTTCGTGGGTGGATCTATATAATCGAAGGACAAACTCTGCTTATGACTTCACTTCCCTGAAGTGGACGCCCTATTACCCGCAGTCGTCCTACCGTGACCTCTCGGACGAGACTGCCAAGGACTTCTGCCATACTTTCAGCACCAAGAGTGTCCGTCGCTACAAAACCTCCGCCATCATCAACGATGAGGTGACACAGCTGGCAAAGACCTGTGTGATAAGTTCCCCTATGGGGCGCGACGAACGTCCCGATTTGCTCTGCGTGGGGTATTATGCCGGAGTCTATGACCATCAGGCTGAGACGTATGCACCGCTGGAACTGCGCGACATCTATTGCCGTCTGGACCGTAACATCGCCGACCTCATTCATACCGTTGAACAATACGTGGGGCTTGATAATGTCCTGTTCTTTATCACCTCCACAGGGTACAACGACGTTCACCAGCCTGCCGTCGGAGCCTACAATATGCCGACGGGTGAGGTACGCATGGAGCGTTGCACGGCTCTGCTAAACCTTTATTTAGGTGCCATTTACGGATCGGGGAATTGGGTGGAAGCCTCGTTCAGGAATCAAATATATCTTAATCATGCCCTCGTCGAAAGTCTCCAGCTGAAGCTGCGCGACGTGCAGGAACGCTGCTCCGAGTTTCTCGGGCAGATGAGCGGCGTCACTCGTGTCTACACTTCCACCGAGCTGATGGAGGGCGACAGCAGCCCTGCCGTCCGCAACTCGTTCAATCAGGGCCGTTCAGGCGATATTCTGCTTGAGATAGCCCCTGGATGGTCGCTCGTCGATGAACGGTGGGGCGAGACGTCGTGGTCAAGCCGCGCCCTTGTGCCCGTCCCCGTGGTTTTCTTTGGAAATGGAATTGCGGCCGAGAAAAGTACCGACCCTGTCTCCGTTAATTCCATTGCCTCCACAGTAGCAACCATCCTTAAGCTCAATACCCCCAACGGCTGCGCCGCCAAACCTTTGTTTTAAGATTTGGTAACTTCGGTTTGACAGAAACTATATTTCCAAAAACTGGTAAAAGCAGGGGTTAATAGTTAGACGAAGTAAATCCTACTCTACCGTGTGATGATCGATGTCTATAAGACGCATGGCACGGTTGAACGTCAGTTCCGTGCCGTCTGCAAGGTCGATTTCAAAAAGGCGTTGATTGTGTTCGTACTTTACGATGCCTTTGTCGGGGTATAGTTTGCGGATTTGCTGAAGGACGGGGGTGGGGATGACTTCATCGGGAACTGTTGAGCCGGGTTTCTTGCACTCAATTTCCGTGCAGACGCCATTACGGTCGAACTGCACGTCGATACCCCCCTTCAAGTCAACGTTATATTGCATGAGGCTTGCCCGTTTTTCGATGGTGATTTCCTTTATCTTCACATTGCTATAGTGTTTTTTGATGAATTCCTGAGCCGGAGCGGGCAGGGCGTCGAGGGTGATGGCTTTATCTTGACGGTCGTGGGACGTGTTCACACAGCCGACAAAAAGGCAGAGAAGGAGGAGGGAGAGCAGCTTTTTCATGACATTATTTCTGATTGAGTATATAAATCTGGGCAAAGATACACTTTTTTTCGCTATGGCATACTTTTTGTGTGAACTTTTATGAAAAAACGGGTGTTTTTTCTGAAAAATCGCCGACGTTTGAGAAATAGTTTGTAATTTTGCCGGATAATGTCAGATAAACAAAAGTACACAATATGGGATTCAATGATGTAATCAGCAAGTTATTTGGAAATAAGAGTACGCGTGACATGCGCGAAATACAACCGTGGGTTGAGAAGGTCAAGGCTGCCTATACGGAAGTGGAGCAGCTTTCCAACGACGACCTCCGTGCACGGACGAAAGAGCTTAAGGTGCGCATCCTCGCCTCGGCCGAACAGGAGCGTGCAAAGATTGCCGAACTGAAAGCTAAGGTCGAAGAGACTGAGCTGGAAGACCGCGAGGCGCTGTTCAACCAGATAGATAAACTGGAGAAGGATGTCCTTGAGGTCTATGAGAAAGCCATGGACGAGGCATTGCCCGAGGCGTTTGCAATCATTAAGGAGACTGCCCGCCGCTTTGCCGAGAACGAGGAGGTAGAGGTAACTGCCACCGATTTCGACCGTGAACTTTCCATCAGCAAGGATTTCGTTCGTATCGAGGGTGACAAAGCCATCTACGTGAATCACTGGCAAGCGGGAGGTAACGAGACGGTTTGGAACATGATTCACTACGACGTTCAGCTCTTCGGTGGTGTCGTGTTACATAAAGGAAAGATTGCCGAGATGGCTACTGGTGAAGGTAAAACCCTCGTGGCGACCCTCCCAGTCTTCCTCAATGCGCTTACCGGCAACGGTGTTCATGTGGTTACCGTCAACGACTATCTGGCCAAGCGTGACTCGGAATGGATGGGCCCGCTTTATATGTTCCACGGACTGAGCGTCGATTGCATCGATAAACACCAGCCTAACAGCGAAGCACGCCGTAAAGCCTATCTGGCTGACATCACCTTTGGTACCAACAACGAGTTTGGCTTCGACTACCTGCGCGACAATATGGCCTCCAGCCCTGAAGACCTCGTGCAGCGCTCGCACAACTTCGCCATCGTCGATGAGGTGGACTCCGTGCTCATTGACGATGCCCGTACTCCTCTTATCATCAGTGGCCCCGTTCCCAAGAGTGAAGACCAATTGTTTGAGGAACTGCGTCCCTACGTGGAACGTCTAGTGGAGGCCCAGAAACGTCTCGCCACTCAGCTCCTTGCCGAGGCCAAGAAACTCATCCCTTCCGACAAGCCCGAGGAGGTAGAGGCCGGTTTCCTCTCGCTATTCCGTGCTTTCAAGGCCTTGCCGAAGAACAAAGCCCTCATCAAATACCTCTCCGAGCCTGGTATCAAGACGGGCTTGCTCAAGACCGAGGCCATCTACATGGAGCAGAACAACCGCCGTATGCCCGAGGCTACCGATCCGCTTTATTTCGTCATTGACGAGAAGCTCAACTCCGTGGATATGACGGATAAAGGTACCGACCTTATCACGGGTAACATGTCCGACAGTACCTTCTTCGTCCTGCCCGACATTGCTGCTCAGCTTTCCGAACTTGAGGGACAGCATCTGCCTGACGAAGAACGTCTGCAGAAAAAGGACGAACTACTCACCAACTATGCCATCAAGAGCGAACGCATCCATACCATCAACCAGTTGCTGAAGGCCTACACCATGTTCGAGAAGGATGTGGAGTACATTGTGGATGAAGAAGGACATGTGAAGATTGTCGATGAACAGACGGGTCGTATTATGGAGGGACGTCGCTACTCCGACGGTCTCCATCAGGCTATCGAGGCCAAGGAACGCGTGAAAGTCGAGGCTGCAACGCAGACCTTTGCCACCATCACCTTGCAGAACTACTTCCGCATGTATCATAAGCTGGCAGGTATGACCGGTACGGCTGAGACGGAGGCAGGCGAGTTCTGGGATATTTACAAGCTCGACGTTGTTGTCATTCCCACTAATAAGCCCGTTATCCGCAACGACATGAACGACCGCGTCTATAAGACCAAGCGCGAAAAGTACAAAGCCGTTATCGAGGAAATCGAGCTAATGCGTAACTTGGGCCGTCCCGTGCTGGTGGGTACTACATCCGTCGAAATCAGTGAGATGCTGAGCCGTATGCTTGACATGCGCAAAATTCCCCACAATGTCTTGAATGCTAAGCTCCACCAACGCGAGGCTGAGATTGTTGCCGAAGCGGGAAAGAGTTCAATGGGATTGGTGAAGACGTTTGACAAGGACGGCAATGAACATCTTGAAGAACGTATGCTCGGCGCTGTCACCATCGCTACCAACATGGCAGGTCGTGGTACGGATATTAAGCTGACGCCTGAAGTGCGTGCTGCAGGCGGTCTTGCCATCATCGGCACAGAGCGTCATGAGAGCCGACGCGTTGACCGTCAGTTGCGTGGACGTTCCGGACGTCAGGGCGACCCGGGTTCATCTGTCTTCTATGTTTCGTTGGAAGATAACTTGATGCGCCTTTTCGCCAGCGACCGTATTGCTTCCGTCATGGACCGTATGGGCTTCAAGGAGGGCGAGATGCTGGAGCACAAGATGATCAGCAAGTCCATTGAAAACGCCCAGAAGAAGGTGGAGGAGAACAACTTCGGCATTCGTAAGCGTTTGCTCGAATACGACGACGTAATGAACAAGCAACGCTCGGTGGTCTATACCAAGCGTCGTCACGCCCTCATCGGTGAACGCCTCGGCATGGACATCTCCAACATGATATGGGACCGCTGTGTGGAAGCCATTGAGAACAACGATTACGAAGGCATCAAGGAACAGCTCTTCCGTGTGCTGGCTATGGAGACGCCCTTCACCGAGCAGGAATTCCGCGACACACCTCCTCAAGAACTGGCCGAAAAGACCTTCGCCATTGCTATGGAGAACTTCAAGCGCAAGACCGACACGCTGGCAGGCATTGCCAACCCCGTCATCCAGCGCGTCTATGAAGAACAGGGCAACCGCTACGAGAATATTCTTATCCCCATCACCGACGGTAAACGACTCTATCAGATTCCCGTCAACCTGAAGGCTGCTGCTGAGAGTGAGGGCAAGGAAGTGGTGAAGTCGTTCGAAAAAGCCATCATGTTGCACGTCATCGATGAGGCTTGGAAGGAAAATCTCCGCGAGCTCGACGAACTGAAGCATTCCGTGCAGAACGCCTCGTACGAACAAAAAGACCCGCTGCTTATCTTCAAGCTGGAGTCTGTCAACCTCTTCGACGCGATGGTTAACAAAATCAACAACCAGACCGTCAGCATCCTCATGCGTGGTCAGATTCCTATCCGCGAGCCGGAGCAGGTGCGTGAGGCACCGCCCCAGACCCGCGCGCAGCGTCGTCAGCAGTATCACGAGAACAAGGGTGCCGAAGCCGAATCGCTCACCGACCGCAACCAGCAGAACGCCGCCCGTCAGGATACGCGCGAGCAGCCTGTCCGTCAGCCCTACCGTAAGGAGGCTGTGGTGGGCCGTAACGACCCCTGCCCCTGTGGTTCTGGCAAGAAATATAAGAATTGCCACGGACGATTTGCGTAAAAATCGGGAGAATTGAAAATGAAAAACATAGAGTTTTGTTTGCAGCAAACCTGCCATTGGCTTCGCCTGCGACATGCTTCCCGCAAGGCCATTTGTTTTTCATTTGTCATTCTTCTATGCTCATTGTTTGTCTCCTGCGTCAGCATCAAGTACGTTGCCATTGAGCAGTACGTCCCTGCGCCGTATCCTTTGCCAAAGGGCATCAGCGTGGCTGTGCTCAACAACCTCAGCCCCTACAATGTCTCTCTCATCGACGAAGTCTATGCCTATTCCTTCGACGGCGATTCGCTGATGGAATACGTGGCGCAGGCCTTTGCCGATGCGGAACTGTTCAATGAGGTCGTTGTCCTCGACTCGTGCATCTATCCTCGTGGCGATACCATTTTCCATCTGCTGACAGACGAGGAGGTACGTCATCTCTGCGACACATTGTCTGTCGATGCCTTATACGTCTGCGACTACGGCTGCGTCACCTCGTGGGGTCCCGAAGCCACTGACGGCGAATGCAAGACCTACCTCGCGTCGCACGTCTATGTCCCAGGCCGCAAGGAGCCCACCCACTCATTTATCCTCGATAGTTTTTTGCGTCGCGGCACCTACCGCAACCGTCAGGAAGTCGACCGTTGGATTGCGCGCTCCTATCCCGGGGTGGCACAGATGGCCGTCGAATGCTTTGCCCCCCATTGGGATGCGCGTGACCGAGTGTTCTATCACAGCCGAGCCTACAATATGCGTGAGGCCACCGTCTGCGTCTGCGACGGCGATTGGGAAGGCGCCTACCGCTATTGGCAGCGCCAGGCACAGAAAAAGAAACCCCGTCAGCGGCTCATCTCCCTCTTCAATCAGGCCCTCTATCACGAGATGAACGACAGCATTGACCTCGCCCTCCGCTGCCTCGACGCGGCCGACACCTATGCTGCTGACACCACAGCCGTCGACAGCACCCTCCTGCGCGAATGGTACAACGCCGACTTCATCATCGGCCAGTTCCCCTACACCGACCACCAGCGTATCGAACAATACCGCTCGCTCCTCCACAAACGTCAAGACGAAATACAAAAGCTCATTATCATCGAGCATGAAAAAAAGTGATAACTGATAAATTCTGATTATATACTTCCTCAATCTTCAATCCTCAATCTTCAATCTAAAATGACCACCCTTTCTGAAGTCCTTCAAACCGTTATCCGCACCTTCACCCGCACAGACGATGACGTTGTGCTCACCGACATTCACTTTCAGCCTGTCAGCGAAACGGGCGAGCTGTTTGTCTTCGACGATGAAGACAAGCCTATTGCCCACGCCGTTGTGGAGTCGTGGGCCGACCTGGACGATGAGGCTTTCCTTCCCACCGTCCGTGTCGATTTGGAAAAAGCCATTGCTGCAGCCAATGCCGACGGAGCCTTGGAACGCCTTGCCGTCTGGAAGCCCTACAGCTTTGTTCTTGTCGATGAGGACCGCGAAACCATATGCGACCTTTTCCTTGTCAGCGACGATACCCTCGTCCTCACCGACCAGCTCCTTTCCGACCTCGACACCGACCTCGATGCCTTCTTCGAGAATCTGATGGACGAGCTTTAACCCCGCCCTCCTGTCGGACCTGATGGAGATAACGAATAGACCCAATCCCAACGAGGCTTTCCCCAATCCTAAGATTCCCAGCCTCTGCTTCATCAAAAATGTGGTGAAAAATCCTAACATCATTATTGGTGACTATACCTATTATGACGATGTGGATGGTGCCGACCAGTTCGAAAAGCATGTCACACACTTCTACGATTTCATTGGCGACAAATTGATTATCGGCAAATTTTGTGCCATTGCCAAAGGTGTGGAATTCGTTATGAATGGAGCTAATCACAGAATGGACTGCGCGACTACCTATCCTTTTTATATTATGGGTGGGGATTGGGGAAGTGCTATCGCTCCTGTGAAAGAAGAACTCCCATTAAAGGGCGATACGGTCGTTGGTAATGACGTATGGATAGGACAGAACGTGACTGTCATGCCTGGAGTCCATATTGGCGATGGAGCCATCATTGGTGCAAATTCCGTTGTGGCCAAAGATATTCCCCCTTATTCAGTGGCAGTTGGGAATCCTTGCAGAGTTATCAGGAAACGGTTTGATGATGAACTTATCGGCTATCTTTTGAGATTGAAATGGTGGAATAAAGATATTGAAGAGATTGAAAGCTTGATGCCAATCCTCTCTTGTGCAGATTTTGAAAAAGTCAAAAAGGAGCTGAAGAAAAGGCTATGATTATACTGATAACAGGGGCGTCACATACAGGGAAAACCCTTTTGGCGCAACGGATGCTTGAAAAAAATCACTATCCCTATCTTTCCATCGACCATCTGAAGATGGGATTGATACGGAGCAGTATCACCAAACTAACGCCAGAGGATGATAATGCCCTCACTGAATACCTTTGGCCCATTGTCCGTGAGATAATAAAAACCGCTATTGAGAATCGACAACATCTTATTGTGGAAGGCTGCTACATTCCTTCAAATTGGAGGCAGGAGTTTGATGAGTCATATTTACCGTCAATCCAGTTCATTTGCCTTGCTATGACGGACAATTATATCGACACTCATTTCGATAAGATAAAGCGTCATAGCTCCGATGCTGAATCAAGATTGTTTGACACGGACTTGACACCCGATGCATTAAAAAGAGACAATCATTACTATATCGATGCATTTGCCCGGAGTGGAGAGCCGGTGAAGTTAATAGAATCAGATTATGAGGAGGCAATCAAAGGCCTTTTTCTTTAAATCCCAATTGTGGCTTAAGGAAATTCCCTTGCGCTGTGAGGTGTTTTGCTTTTGCTGCGCAGTCTTTTTCATGCTTGGAACGCTCTCCGGCCGAAAATCTTTTTCCAGCGCAAAAAGCCGACATCCTCTTGCCTAATCGATTTTTTGTAATTACCTTTGTAGCCGAAGAGAACAAGGATATGGATGCCAACGTTTCAGCCCTTGTTTAGAAGATAATTGTCCCAAATTCAGAACGATGAAAAACTATATCTCCTTATTGCTTGTGTTGGGCCTGCTGGGCTGCGCGGGCAACGACGCCCGCATGGAGGGCGAATGTATTCCCCTTGGCAAGGGGACGCTGCAGGTGCTGCCGCTGAGTGAACGGGCTGTGCGCGTGCGCTATACCGAGGGCGACATCGCGCCGCTGGAGGAACTGATTTATACGCAGAAGGTGAAGCGCCCTACGTGGAAGGTAAGCCGGAGCAAAGATGAGACGGTGGTGTCAACACGGCAAATGCGCGTGGTATTCAATCAAACGTCGCAACAGCTGACGTTCCTCGACGCAAAGGGGAACATTCTGCTGCAGGAGGCCCCTTCGGGGCGGACGGTGAAGCCGACGACGGTAGGGGAGATCCCCTCTTCGCCTGCCGTGCGGGCACTTGATGTGGAGCAACGCTTCCTCTCGCCCGACGACGAATGCCTCTTCGGCACGGGGCAGTTTCAGGACGGCTACCTGAACATCCGCGGGCTGAGCCGCAGGCTGACACAGGTGAACACGCAGATTTCCATTCCATTCATCCTCTCCAGCAAAGGCTACGGCCTGCTGTGGAACAACTATGGCCTGACGGAGCTGAACCCCAAGGGGGAATTGCTTGTGCTCACGCCGTCGGATGAGGCGGGCGAAGCCTACGAGGTGTCGGCGACGAGCACCACGGGAGGCATCCGCGAACGGCGTGTCACGGACACGTTCAGCGGGCAGATGGAGGCGACGGAGGCGGGCGACTATGCTCTGCTGCTTGACGTCGGGCAGCGTATGAGCCGACGTCAGTATCTAGCGATTGACGGAAAGGTGCTCACAAACCAGAATAATCTGTGGCTGCCCCCAACGACGTCGCTCATTGTGCCGCTGGAGGCGGGTACACACACGGTGGTGGTGCGGGGTGTGCGGGGCGACAACCCTGTTGTCCATTGGGGCAGGGTAGAGGCGCAGACGGTGCTCCATTCGCCTGTGGCTCAAGCACTCGACTATACCGTCTTTGCCGGCAATGCCGACGAGGTCATTGCCGCTTACCGCAAGCTCACCGGTCCTGCGCCGTTGATGCCCGACTGGATGCTGGGCTATGTGCATTGCCGAGAGCGCTACCACACGCAGCAGGAATTGCTGGAGAACGCGCGTACGTTCCGCGAGAAGGAGATACCTGCTAGCGTCATCGTGCAGGATTGGCAGTACTGGGGACGCACGGGGTGGAACTCCATGCAGTTTGACCCTGAGCTCTACCCTGACCCCAAGGCAATGGTGGACGAACTGCATGACATGGATTTCCGCCTGATGCTCTCCGTGTGGTCGAAAATCGACCGGAACAGCACGTTGGGGCGGGAGTTCGCACGGCTTAACTACTACATCCCTCAGACGGATTGGGTGGACTTCTTCAGCCACGATGTGGCGCAGTTCTATTGGGCAAACTTCCGCGACAGCCTCGTGCGGAAGTACCACATTGATTCGTGGTGGCTGGATGCTACAGAGCCCGAAAACGACGACCTCGTGGGGCGGCGCGTGGCAGGTGGGATGATGCCGGGTGAGCTGGTGCGCAACGTCTATCCGATGAAAGTCGTCAGCACCATATACGACGGACTGCGTGAGGAAGAGCCCAAGCAGGTGCCCGTCATTCTGACGCGCAGCGGCTTTGCAGGCATGCAACGCTACAATGCCGTTACGTGGAGCGGCGATGTGGGTTGGGACGGCGAGACCCTGCGTCGCCAGATTGTGGGAGGGCTGGGCTACGTGGCCTGTGGACTCCCTTGGTGGACCTACGATGCTGGCGGTTTCTTCCGCAAAGGCAATCAATATACCGATGCCGACTATCAGGAGATGATGCTCCGCTGGATTCAATGCAGCGTCTTTCTGCCCATCATGCGCGTGCACGGATACATCAGCAATACTGAGCCTTGGAACTATCAGCCTGAGACGGAGCGCATCTTCACCCAGTGCATCCGTCAGCGGACGGAGTTGCTGCCTTACATCAGGGAGTGTGCGCGTCGCGTGGCGAAGGATGGGTACACGCTGATGCGCCCGCTGGTGTTCGACTTTGCCGACGATGCCGAGGCCTTGCGTCAGACGACGGAGTACATGTTTGGCCCGCGCTATCTAGTCTGTCCCGTCACGGAGGTGGGACGGGCGAGTCTGCGCGTCTACTTGCCGCAGAACCCCGGCGGATGGGAAGATCTCAACACCTCGCGCCATTACGAAGGAGGCCAGTACGCCACCATCCCCCTCACCCTTGACCGCATCCCCGTCTTTGTCCGAAAGTAGTGGAGCTCCGCGCTCACGGGCGAAGGAGTGCAAATTTATCTTAAATAGTCGGTACGGGTGTGTTATTTCATCGGCACTTTTTTCGTTTTTCGAAAAAAAGTGGCTATTTTTGCACGATTTTTCGCATACGTTTAAAGAAAAGGAGTAATGAAGATGAAAAGAAGGATAATGGCACTGGCGATAGCGATGACGATGGCCCTGACGGGAACCTTTGCTGAGACGCTACATCTGACGCTGGATAAGGCCATCGAGATTGCTCTGGCCGACAACCCCACCATACAGATTGCTGAGCAGGACGTGCAGCTGAAGGAGCTGGCTAAGCTGGAAACCACCATGGGGCTGCTGCCTGAGGCAAACCTCTCAGGATCGTACCAGCGCACCATTGAGAAACAGACGATGGTGATGAACAACATGCAGTTCAAGGTGGGTGTAAACAATATGTACACGGGCGGCCTCTCCGTGAGCTTGCCGGTGTTTGCCCCTGCGCTCTACAAGAGCATGAACCTCACGCGCACTGATGTGGAGTTGGCGCTGGAGTCGGCAAGGGCATCGAAGCAAGACCTTGTCTGCCAGGTGACCAAGGCGTTCTATCAGCTGATGTTGGCACAGGATAGCTACGCCGTGCTGCAGAAGAGCTTGGCGCAGAGCGAGGAGAACTTCCGCATCGTCGCTGCCAAGTACGACGAGGGACGCGTCAGCGAGTATGACAAAATTAGTGCCGAGGTGCAGATGCGCAACCTGCAGCCCTCCGTCATCAGCGCCCGTAACGCCGTTGACCTCAGCAAGCTGCAGCTGAAGGTGCTGATGGGGGTGACGGCCGACGTGGACGTTGCCGTGGAAGGAAACCTCAAAGACTACGAGGAACAGATGTACGCCTCCATGCTGACGATTGACAGCCTCTCGCTGGCGCAGAACAGTTCACTCATGCAGATGGACCTCAACAGCCGCCTCTTGCAGAACACCCTTGCCGTCCAGCACACAAACTTCATGCCCAACGTGGCGCTGCAGTTCAATTATATGTACACCTGTATGGCCGACAACTTCGACTTCGGGAACTACAACTGGAACCCTTACGCCAACGTGTCGCTCAGCGTGAGCGTACCGCTGTTTAGGTACAGCAACTTCAGTACGCTCAAGAAGACGCGCCTGCAGATGAACCAACTGCAGCTGAACCGCGACTACGCCGAGCGCCAGCTGCGCATGCAGATGAACACCTATCTGAACAACATGACGGCCAGCGCCGAGCAGGTGAGCTCGAACAAGGAGGCCATCATTCAGGCACAGAAGGGGCGCGACATCGCCCAAACGCTCTACGACGTGGGGCGTGGCACGGTGCTGGAGCTCAACAGCGCCGAGGTGGCGCTGACACAGAGTGAGCTCACCTACAGTCAGTCCGTCTTTGACTGGCTCACCGCAAAAGCCGACCTTGACAAGCTCATCGGCGTGGATTATGAAAATGAATAATGAAAAAAAAGCAGAAAGAATAAGATGAAAAAGGGTATTTCAATCGTAGCAGTCGTCGTGGCTGTGCTGGTAGCCGGGTGTGCGGATAGCCAAAAGGAACAGAAAACGGCGATGATGGATGGCGGACAGCCCAAGGTGCGTCTGACGACCGTCCATAAGAAAGCCGTCGACCAGGTGCGCGATTACACCTGCACGGTGGAGGCCGAGGTGAAGAACAACATCGCTCCGCAGACGATGGGGCGCATCAGCAAAATCTATGTTGAGGTGGGCGACCACGTCGTTAAGGGGCAGAAGCTCGTGCAGATGGACGCTTCGTCGCTCCGTCAGCTGGAGTTGCAAATTGCCAACCAGAAGACTGACTTCGAGCGCGTAGAAAAACTCTACAAAATCGGCGGCGTCAGCAAAGCCGAGTACGACAACGCCAAAATGACGCTCGACGTCAACGAAACCAGCTACGCAAATCTGAAGGAGAACACGCAGCTGCTGAGTCCCATCACCGGCATCGTCACCGCCCGCAACTATGACAGTGGCGACCTCTACAGCGGTAACCCCGTACTCACCATTCAGCAGATTCGTCCCGTGAAACTGCTCATCAACGTCAGCGAGCAGTACTTCAGCCGAGTGCAGAAGGGTGACGTCGCCACCATCCGTCTCGACGCCCTACCAGGCAAGGAATACGAAGCAAAGGTGACGCTGGTCTACCCGACCATCAACGCTTCGACGCATACCTTCCCCGTTGAGCTCAGCCTACCGAACAACGACGAGGCCGTGCGTCCCGGCATGTTCGCCCGCGCCACGCTCAATTTCGGCACCGAGCAGCACGTGGTGGTGCCCGATCAAGCCATCGTCAAGCAACCCGGCAGCGGCGAGCGGTTTGTCTATATCTATAATGCCGACGGTACGGTCAGCTACGTGAAGGTGGAGCTGGGGCAGCGCCTCGACGATACCTACGAGCTGCTGAGCGGCGTGGCCGACGGTGCCCGCATCGTCATGGCCGGACAGAGCAAACTGGCCGACGGCGTGGAAGTGCAGGTGGTGGAATAATGCTGTAAGAATTAGAAAATTAGGAAATAAGCAATGAGTCTATACGAAGGAGCGGTCAAGCGACCGATTATGACCTCGCTGATATTTACAGCCATTGTGGTGTTGGGTGTGTTCTCGCTCACAAAGCTGCCAGTGAATCTGTTCCCCGACATGGACACCACCAACATCATGGTGATGACCTCTTATAGCGGAGCTTCGGCTGAGGACATCGAGCAGAACGTTACCCGTCCGTTGGAGAACACGCTGAACACCGTAGGCAACCTGAAGCATATCACTAGCCGTTCGTCCGAGAACGTCTCGCTCATTACCCTTCAGTTCGAGTACGGCTTTGACATCGACGACCTGACAAACGACGTCCGTGATAAGCTCGACATGGTGAAGCGCGCACTCCCCGATGGCGCCTCAGACCCCATCATCTTCAAATTCGACTCGGAGATGATGCCTATCCTCCTCCTCTCCGTGCAGGCCGATCAGAGCGTCAACGGCCTTTACAAGATTTTGGATGAGAACGTTGCCAATCCCTTGGCACGTATTTCGGGCGTGGGTAGTGTCAGCATTGGCGGTGCCCCCGAGCGCGAGATTTACGTCTATTGTGACCCCGTGAAGCTCGAAGCCTACAACCTCACCGTCGAGGCTATCTCTAGCATCATCACGCAGGAGAACCGCAACACCCCTGGCGGCTCGTTCGACGTCGGCAACGAGACCTACCCCCTCCGCGTCGAGGGCGAGTTTAGCGACCCGCGTGAGATGGAGAACATCGTCGTGGCCTCTGTGGCAGGTAGCGATATCTACCTCCGCGACGTCGCCGAGGTTGTCGACACCCTACAGGAGCGCGGGCAAATGTCGTTCACGAATGGCGTGCGCGGCGCTACCATCATCGTACAGAAACAGTCAGGCGCCAACTCCGTTGAAATCTGCAAAAAAGTGAAGAAGATGCTGCCCGAGTTGCAGCGCAACCTCCCCTCCGACATCCGCATCGGCATGATTAACGACACGTCTGAGAGTATCATGAACTCCATCAACAGCCTTGCTGAGACCGTGCTGTTTGCTATGCTGTTCGTGGTGCTGGTGGTGCTGTTCTTCCTGGGGCGCTGGAGAGCGACGTTCGTCATCGCCATCACCATTCCGTTGTCGCTTATCGCCTCGTTTATCTATCTGCTCCTGAGCGACGGCTCGCTGAATATTATCTCGCTCTCGTGTCTCTCCATCGCCATCGGCTTGGTGGTCGATGACGCCATCGTGGTGTTGGAGAACACCACTACCCACATTGAGCGTGGTGCCGACCCCAAGCAAGCCGCCATCCACGCTACCAACGAGGTGGCCATCTCCGTCATTGCTTCCACGCTCACCATGCTTGCCGTGTTCTTGCCGTTGACGATGATCAAGGGTATGTCGGGCATGATGTTCCGCCAGCTCGGCTGGATGATGTGCATCATCCTCACCGTCTCCACCACCAGCGCCCTCTCGTTCACACCCATGCTCTGCTCGCAGATGCTGAAGCTGAAGAAGAAGCGCACTATGTTTGTCGAGAAGGTCTATGGTCCCATTGAGCGTTTCCTCGACCGTTTTGACGGTTGGTATCAGCGCCGCCTCAACTGGTGTGTACGTCATCGCGGCCTCATCATCGGCGTCTGCGTCGTCATCTTCGGTGTCAGCCTCCTCACCACCCGCACACTCGGCACCGAGTTCTTCCCATCGAGCGACGACAGCCGTCTGACCATAAAGGTCTGGATGCCCATCGGGACACGTACCGAGCGCAGTCAGGTCGTAGCTGAGGAGCTGGCCGAGAAGTGGCGCAGCGACTTCGGCTCCGAGTGCCGTGTCATCAACTACACCGTTGGCCAGGCATCCGAAGACAACACCTTCGCCTCCATGCAGAGCAACGGCACCCACATCATCTCCTACAACGTCCGCCTCAAGAACCCTAGCCAACGCAAAATGACTGCCTTCGATGTCGCCGCCATCATCCGTAAGGACCTCGGCAGTCGTCCTGAGATAGAGCGCTTCACCGTCGGCGCTGGCGGCAGCTCGGGTATGGGTGGACAGAGCACCGTGGCGTTCGAGGTCTATGGTTGGGATTTCACCGAGACCGATGCCGTGGCCAAAATGCTGCGTACCGAGCTGAAGAAAGAGCCGGGCGTGGCCGAGGTGCGCATAAGCCGCGATGAGTACCAGCCTGAGTATCACGTCGAGTTCGACCGCGAGAAGCTCGCCCGTCACGGCCTCAATGTGGCTACCGCTGCCACCTACCTCCGCAACCGCATCAACGGCTCCACCGCCTCCTACTACCGCGAGGATGGCGAGGAGTACGACATCAAGGTGCGCTTTGCCCCCGAGTTCCGCACCTCCATCCAGGACATCGAGAATATCCTCCTCTACGGTGCCTCCGGCAACACCGTCCGCGTGAAAGACGTGGGCAAGGTGGTCGAGCGTTTTACGCCCCCTACCATCGAGCGTAAGGACCGCCAGCGTATCAACACCGTCACCGCCATCGTTGAAAAGGGTACCCCCATGAGCGAGGTCGTCGAGGCTGGCCAGCGCATTATTGCAGAGAACAACATCCCTCTCGGCATCTCCGTCGGCATTTCCGGCGACGTTGAGGAGCAGAAGGACTCCTTCTCTGACATGCTCCTGCTCGGCATCCTTATCCTCATGCTTGTCTATATCGTCATGGCCGCGCAGTTCGAGAGTTTCTCCGACCCGTTCATCATCATGCTCAGCGTCCCCTTCGGCGTCAGCGGCGTGCTCATCGCGCTCTGGCTCTCGGGCACCACGCTCAACCTGATGAGCGCCCTCGGTATCGTGCTGTTGCTGGGTATTGTGGTGAAGAACGGTATCGTCCTCATCGACTACATCCGCCTCTGCCGCGAGCGCGGACTGGGCGTCATCAAGGCCGTCGTCACCGCCGGCCGCAGCCGTCTCCGTCCGGTGCTCATGACCACGCTCACCACCATCCTCGGCATGGTCCCGATGGCCTTTGGCCGCGGCGAGGGCTCCGAGCTTTGGCGCCCGCTCGGCATTAGCGTCATCGGCGGCCTCACCCTCTCCACGGTACTCACGCTCATCCTCGTCCCCGTCGTGTACAGCACGTTCGCTGGTGGCCAGATCAAGCGCACTCGTAAGAAGCACGCCCGTCAGCTCGCCCTCGATGCATATTGGCGCGAAAACAAAGAGAAACACATTAAAGCAGCAAAACGATGAAAGCGATATTTATTGCCTACGACCAAGCCTACAAGGAGCGTATCCTCACCCTTCTTGACCATCACCGCCAGCGCGGCTTCAGCCTCTTTCCTCAGGTGCAGGGCCGCGGCAGCGCCACTGGCGACCCCCACTACGGCAGCCATGCCTGGCCTTCGATGAACAGCGCCATCCTCACCATCGTTGACGACAACCGTGTCGACGCCCTGCTCGATGCCCTCCACGCCCTCGACCTGGAGACCGAGAAGCTCGGCCTGCGTGCCTTTGTCTGGGAGATTGAAAAGTCCATTTAGCTCACCCATTAAAACCCTTCCGTACCATGAAAAAACTTGCTTGTTTGCCGCTACTGCTGGCCTCCGTGGCATTGCTGCTCTCCTGTCAGGGAGGAGCCACCTCGACTACGTCGTCATCCACGTCGTCCGTTGTCACCGTCACCCCGGCTGACGACTACACCACCCCGTTCGATGTCCCTGCCTTCGGCCGTGCGCCTGAGGGCGGCGTTTATCTTGAACCCCTCTGCTGGTGGACAGGCATGAAGCAGCCCCTTCAACTCATGGCTCATGCCGACGGCATCGGCGACTGCGATGTCCATATCGAGGGCGTTAAGGGCGTCCGTGTCAAGGCCGTTCACAAGGCCGATAGCCCCAACTACCTCTTTGTCGATGTAGAGATTGGTGCGCGAACCAAGCCCGGCACGGCCCAGGTCATCTTCAGCCGCGGGGGTAGGGAAGTGGCGCGCCAGCCCTATCCCCTCTTTGCGCGCGCTCAGGGCTCGGCCGACCGTGTGGGCTTCACCACAGCCGACATGATCTACCTCATCATGCCCGACCGCTTCGCCAACGGCGACCCCTCGAACGACTCGTCGCCCCTCTGCCCCGAAGGCCCCAACCGCTCGAACTCGTTCGGCCGTCACGGTGGCGACCTGCAGGGCATCATCAACCACCTCGACTACCTGGAGCAGCTGGGCGTCACCGCCATCTGGTGCACCCCCCTGACGCTCGACAACGAGCGGCGCGCCTCGTTCCACGGCTATGCCGCCTCGGACTACGTACACATCGACCCCCGCTACGGCACGAACACCCTCTTCAAGAGCTATGTCGCCGCCTGCCATCAGCACGGCATCAAGGTCGTCACCGACTTCGTGCCCAACCACTGCGGCGCGCAGCACTGGTGGATGCGCGACCTCCCCTTCACCGACTGGGTGCACCAGTTCCCCAGCTACACGCGCAGCCTCTTCAACTTCGCCCCCAACATGGACGTCAACGGCTCGAAGAAAGACCTCTACTACCAGGAGAGCGGATGGTTCGCCCCCTCGATGCCCGACATGAACCTCGACAACCCCTTCGTGCTGCGCTACTTCCAGCAGGTGGCCATCTGGTGGGTTGAGTGGAGCGGCCTCGACGGCATACGCATCGACACCTATCCCTACAACGAGAAAGTGCCGGCCTCGCTGCTCTGCAAGGCCGTGATGGACGAGTTCCCCTACCTGAACATCGTGGGCGAGTGCTGGACGCAGAGCGTGCCCCAGCTGGCTTACTGGCAGGGCGGCAATCCCAACAGCGACGGCTTCGACAGCCACCTGCCCTCCATCATGGACTTCCCGCTGCGCGATGCCATCGTGAACGGCATCCCCGCCCGGCGCGGAGGCGGCATGAACCGCATCTTCGAGGCTCTCTCGCACGACTTCGCCTATCACGACCTCTCGCACATGATGATCTTCGCCGCCAACCACGACACCGAGCGCATCGGCAGCATCGTGGGGGCCGACATACGCCGCATGAAGATGATCACCGCCCTGCTGGCCACCCTGCGCGGCATTCCCCAGACCTACTACGGCGACGAGCAGATGTTCCTCTCGACCAACGACTCGGGCGACAGTGCATGGCGCTGCGAGTTCCCCGGCGGCTGGGAGGGCGACAGCATAAACCTCTTCACCGCCGAGGGACGCTCGGCCGAGCAGAACGAGCTCTTCGACTACAACCGCCGCCTCTGGCAGTGGCGTAAGAACGCCGAGGTCATCCACCGCGGACGCACCCTCCACTTCATCCCCCGCGACAACGCCTACGGCTACTTCCGCTACCTCACCGCCGGCGACGACAACGCCCCCGACGCCCGCGTCAGCAAGGCCGTCTTCGTCTTCATCAACAACAGCGACACCGACCGTCAGCTGCCGTGGAGCTACTACGACGAGTTCACCCCGCGTCTTGCTCCCCTCGCCGGCGACAATCCCGCCGCCGCAGCTAAGGGCACCGACGTCCTCACCGGTCAGACCGTCACCCTCTCCGACGCCACCGTCGTCCCCGCCGGCGGCACGCTGGTCGTAGAGTTCTGAGAAATCCCAAGGCGTAAAAATGGGCGTTAAAATGGGCGTAAAATAATAGAGTATCCATGAAAAAGAAATCCCTTCTCCTGATTCTTCTTTGCGTGGTGGCAGGGACGGCGGCACTCATCCTTGCCACGCGGGTACAGACGGTGACGCTTAGCAAGGACGTCCTGCTGGACAAAATCAAAGGCGGCTGGGCGGGACAGACCATCGGCTGCGCCTACGGCGGCCCCACGGAGTTTGGCTATCGCGGCGTGATGATTCCCGATGAGACGCCCATCGTCTATCCCGAACATCACCTGCAGCACTTCTTCGACCATGCACCAGGCCTCTACGACGACATCTACATGGACCTCACGTTCGTGAGCGTCCTCGCCCGTCTGGGCCTCGACGCCCCCATCGACTCCATTGCCGCAGCCTACGCCTACGCTCGCTATCCGCTGTGGCATGCCAATCAGGCCGCCCGCTACAACATCCAACACGGCATCCTGCCGCCCACCTCGGGGCACTGGCTCAACAACCCCCACGCGGACTGCATCGACTATCAGATTGAGGCTGACTATGCCGGACTGCTCTCGCCCGCCATGCCCAATGCGGCCTCGGCACTCAGCGACCGTATAGGCCACATCATGAACTACGGTGACGGCTGGTACGGCGGCGTCTTCGTGGGCGCCATGTACGCGCTGGCGTTCACGGAGAGCGATGTCGAGCGCGTTGTCACCCGTGCGCTGACGACCATCCCCGCTGAGAGCAAGTTCCACCGCTGTCTGAGCGACGTCATCCGCTGGTACCGTGAGGACCCTGCGGACTGGAAACGCACATGGCAACTCTACAACGATAAGTGGAGCGAGGACGTGGGCTGCCCCGAGCTGGTGCTTGCTCCGGGCAACATCGACGCCACGATGAACAGCGCCTATGTCGCTATCGGGCTGCTCTTTGGGCAAGGTGACTTCGGCCGCACCATCGACATCGCTACCCGCTGCGGACAGGACTCGGACTGCAACCCCTCGACGGCTGCCGGCGTGCTGGGCACGATGCTCGGATACAGCCACATCCCCGCCGAATGGATGGCGAACGTCCGCGAGGTGGAGGACCGCCCCTTCGCCTACACCGACATCTCGCTCAATAAGGCTTACGGCATGACCTACGAGCTTGCTCTGCAACAGATTGTCCGCAATGGCGGGCGCGTGAAGGAGCATGGCGTGCGCATCCGTGCGCAGCGTCCGCGTGCCGTCCGCCTCGAACAGAGCTTCCCCGACCTACACCCCGTGCTGGTGGCTGAGAACATCGCCCACGTGGGCACCGCCGAGGCAACCGTGGAATCCGTCACCTTCGAGGGCAAGGGCATCGCCGTTCACGGCCAGGTGAGCTGCCCCGACGGGAGCTACTCGGCACGGCTGGAGGTCAGCATTGATGGCGCCGTCAGCCGCGTGGTGGACCTCCCCGCCGCTTATCTGCGGCGCTCGGCGGACTGCCTCTACTGGAACTACGACCTCCCCGCAGGCCGTCACACCATCGCCTTCCGCTTCCTCAATCCCCGTCCCGACGCCGACATCACCGCCTGGAAGGTCATTGGCTACGAAGAGGGACAGGGACAGACTGCGGATGTGCTGGACAACGTCAATCTTTTCATCGGCACAGCCGACGATTATGGACAGATGGCCCCCGGTGCCTGCATGCCGTATAGCCAGATTCAGGTCTCGCCTGACAGCAAGCCGCGCCAGCATCCGGGCTACGACTACGAGGTGGCGCGGATTTCGGGCTTCAGCATCAACCGTCTCTCAGGCGTGGGCGGCAGCGGATGCGGAGGCAACGTGTCGCTGATGCCCGACGAGACGGGTGCCGACGTGCGGCTGATGAAGGAGACGGAGCGGGCCGTCCCGGGCTGCTATAGCGTGCAGCTGACGAACGGCGTGACGTTCGCCGCCACGGCCGACCGCCGCATGGCCGTAGAGCGCTTCACGTTCCCCTCGCCCGACAAGGCGGTGCTGATCCTGAACCCCTCGTCGGCCTTCGACAAGGTGCGTCAGGCCTCGTTCAGTCAGGCTGGCGAGCGCGTGGGACAGGGGTACTTCGCCGGTGCCAACACCTGCGGCCGCGGTACCTATCATCTGCACTACCGCCTCTATACGTCGGCGCCCTTCGTCATGGAAGAGCTGGCGGACGGGCAGAAGCGCCTGACGTTCCCCTCGCTGGCCGACAACCTCGTGGAGGTACGCATCGTGGTCTCGACGGGGCTGGCCGAGGAGCTCGACGCCCTGGCCGAGGCGGACGTGTGGAGGACAGACTTCACGACGCTGGCGGGCAACGCCCGTCAGGCATGGCAGGAGCTGCTCTCGACCGTCGAGGTGGAGGGCGGCACGGCCGACCAGCGCGCCCTCTTCTACACCTCGCTCTACCGCACCTTCCACAGCCCCTTCCAGGTCACGGACGACGTGATGACGCACTATCTGGGCACGGACGGCCGTGCGCACGAGGCACGCGACTTCACCTACTTCAGTTCGTGGTCGCTTTGGGACACCTACCGCACCAAGTTCCCGCTGATTACGCTGCTGGACTCGCAACGCTCGGCCGATATCATGCAATCCCTCGCTACCCTCTACACGACGGGCAAGAAGGACTGGAGCACCGACCACGAGTGCGTGCCGACGGTGCGCACCGAACATGCCGTCGCCACCCTGCTCGACGCTTATCGTCAGGGCATCTCCATTCCCAACCTCCGCGATGCCTATCCGGGCATGACGACGGAGGTGAAGGCCCTCCCGCTGAAGAGCCCCGACCAGTGTCTGGAGGCGGCAGGCGACTTCTGGGCGCTGGGGCAGCTGGCAGGCGAGCTGGGCATGACGGACGAGGCGGCACGCTGGACGCGCCGCGGCGTGGAGGTCTTCGACAGCATCTGGCCGCGTGAGTTCCAGACCATTGACGACTCGTTCGTGAAGATGCGCGGCAACGGCCTCTATCAGGGCACGCGCTGGCAGTACCGCTGGGGTGCGCCCATGTACCTCAATCGCATGACTGACCTTGTGGGAAAGAAGGAACTGGCGCAGGAACTGGTGGCCTTCTTCGAGCAGGAACTCTACAATCAGGGCAACGAGCCCGACATCCACGTCCCCTTCCTCTTCGGCCGTCTGGGCATGCCCGCGCGGACGGGACTGACGGTACGCCCCCTCGCCACCCAGGTCGTTACCCATCGCTATGGCGGCAACGACGCCTATCCCACACCGTGGCAGGGCTGTGCTTTCGTCAACGCCCCGCGCGGCTATGCCCCCGAGATGGACGAGGACGACGGCACCATGAGCGCGTGGTATGTCTTTGCCAGCATCGGCCTCTATCCCCTCATTGTGGGTGAGGCGCAGTACGAGGTCTTCGCGCCCCTTTTCGACAACGTCACCCTCCATCTTGCTGGTGCCGACGTCCACATTGTCACCCGTGGCCGTACCGATGCCAGCCAGCCCCTCCGTCGCGTCACCTGGAACGGTCGTCGCCTCCGTCACTTCCGCATTCCCGCTCGCGAACTCAAGCGAGGCGGCACGCTGGTCATGACCTTCTGACCTCACGGGCACAAAAAAACGCGGCATCACGAAATTTCGTGATGCCGCGAATTCTTTCTCCTTTTTTATTGGACGAAGACCTTACGACCGTCCTGGATATAGATGCCGCGCGTGGGATGCGTGACGGGACGTCCGGTAAGGTCGTAGAGGGGCGCGGCCTCGGCGTCTGCGGATTCGCGGACGAGGGGCGAGGGCAGAGCGGTCATCTCGGCAAAACGGTCCATGAGCACCTTCATCCAGTGGCCTCCAATGACGCTACGGGCGCGGAAGCCTACCCAGCGACCGGTCTTCGTGTCGTACCAGTCGCTAAGGGGGACGCGCGAGGTGGTGGTGTTGACATAGCGGTAGAGGGGCTCAAGGAACTGGAGGAACATACGGTCGTTTTCGGCCATGGCGGCAGTCCACATGATCCAGTCACTCTTGGTGTAGTCGGCGCGGCTGTCGAGGGGCAGTCCGTAGGTGTTCTGGTGGCTGCGGTAGTAGCGCACCTCGGTAAGCATGGCGTCGTTGGGGAAGAGGTTGGTGCCCCACATGCGGTCCCACACCATGTTGTACTTCTGGCTCCAGGTATTCTGGCGGTCGAAGGCGAGGCGGTAGTGGTTGCTCTCGAGGGCGTCGGCCTCCCATTGCACGGCCATGTCGGCAGCCTTCTGGAGATAGCTGGCTGCCATGGCTTCGTCGCCACGCTGGCGGCATATCTCGGCAAAGCCGGCGATGCCCATGATGGCCTTGACGGAGAGGTTGCAGTTGTGGGCCCAATGGCCGGCGAAGTCATCGGTACAAAGCTGCTCTGCGGGGTCCTGACCATACTCGACGAGGTAGTCGGCCCAGCGCTTGCAGATGCGGTAATAGCGTTTAAGCCAGTCGCTATAACCCTCGATGCGGCAGATGGTGGCAGCAAGGATGAGCATGTTGCCGCTTTCCTCAAGGGGCATGTCGCCTCCATAGACCTGTCCGTTGGCATGGGGGTAGGTGCCGAGGTCGTGGGCAGCGAAGGCCTTGCTCCACTTGCCGGTGTAGGTGTACTCAAAGATGCTGGACATCATGGCCTTCTGCAGCTCGTGGTTGTAGAGCAGGAAGAGGGGCGCCGAGGGGTAGGTGAGGTCAACGGTATTGACGCAGCCGTTGGAGTTGTTCTCCTTGGAGAAGAAGAGGAGGCGTCCGCCGCTGTCCTCGAAGAGCTTGTGGGCGGCGATGACCTGACGGTACGAGCCGCTGAGGAGCTCGGCATAGTGGGCATTGCCGGAGGCAAGGCCGTCGTCGTAGATGCGGGCATCCATGGCGCGGCAGCGCGTCATGATGTCGGTATAGCCCTCGCGCAGCTCGTCGAAGGCCTGGAAGATAGTCTTGCCGTTGCGGGCCCAGTAGCCCTTGTAATTCTTGCGGAAGTACTGGATGTCATAGACTTCGTCGTAGCCGACCATCATGAACGACGTGGCCTCGGACGCGGTACCGAAGTCGTGGGCGTAGGCGAGGCAGGGGAATTGCGACTCGTTGGCCGAGATTACCTCTGTCTGCGTGGGGGCGAGGGCGCCGGTGGTGAGGAAGGCGTTCTCCATGTCGCTGAGCGGGGCGATGCTGACGGTACCGTCCGTAGCGGGGATGTAGAGGTAGCCCCAGTCAATGCTGATCTGGTCCCCGGCACGGCCTAGCACGTTCTGATCGACGGAGCCGGAACGGATGTAGGTGGTGCCGCCTTCGGTCACGAGGGACGACACGGTAGCCTGCGTCATCTCGTTGACAACCATCTGCGGGGTGGTGGCGATGAGGAGCTGGCAGGCGTGAGGCTGGCCGTCGGTGCTGCGCACGCGGGTGGAGATGTAGTTGATGGGCGTGGAGAGGAGGTCGAGGTCGTCGATAATCATCGGGGCGGTGAAGACGACGTCGAGCTCGACGGGTCCGCACGTGAAGGTGTAGTAGGTGTTGGTGGCAAGGACGTTGACAGCGGTCTGGCGGGCGGTAGTGACGTCGCCCACCTTCTGCCAGGTGTTGGCGTAGAGGCCAAAGTCAACGTAGGCGCCTCCGGTGGTGTTGTGGCAATGGGCGGCAATGATGTTGTCGCCCTCGTGGAGCAGGGCGCGCTGGTCGTCGGTAAGGCGCTGGCGCTCGCCCTGGAGCCACGTCTCGCCGGTACGGACGACACGGGTGCCGTTGATGAAGAGCTCAAAGACATCGTCGTGGGAGAACATCACCCAGAGCTCGCGCTCGGTATCGGCAGCGGTAAGGGTGACGGTACGGCGGATGTAGATGTCGCTGTTGGTCTCCTTCCAGACGTGCTTGACGCGCGGATATTCGCCCTGAGTGCCCCACGCGGCTTCCTCCACGGCCCAGCCAGAGTCGTCGAAGTCGGGAGCTGCCCACGCGGTACCCGTCTGGGTGGTGTACTTGACGCGGCCCGTCCACGTGGCCTCGTCGGTCATGGGGGCGATGGCGGTAAGAAGGCACTCGCGTTCGGTACCCATCCAGCGGTAGGTGGTGCCGTCCACGCGCAGCAGGCCGTCCCAGGCTTTCTCGGCATCGCTCCAGTGGCGCGTGGTGCCGTCGGTGAGACGGTCGTAGGGCGACCAGACGGAGAGGTACGGGTCGTTGAGGATGAGCGGCACGGAGGGCAGGCGGAGGCTGACTTCCTGATAAGGCTGGAAGAAGTCGGCAGGCTGCCCTGCACTACCGATGGGGCAGAGCAGGGCAGCGGTGACGACCGTGGCTCGAATAATTCGGGTGAGGGTCATACGGGGGAGGGGATTACTTCACGATAATCTTCTGACCGTCGCGGACATAGATGCCGCGTGCGGGCTGGGCCACCTCGACGCCCTGCAGGTTGTAGAGCTTGCCGACGGTGACGGGCTCGGTGCCGACGACGTCGCGGATGCCGGCCGGGTCGTCCTTGAGGTAGATGATGCGGAAGTTATCGACCACCACCCAGTCGTGGTACTGTTCGACGTCCTTGTGGATGATGAGCGACAAGGTGTTGTCGACGACCTCGACGAGCAGGCTGACCTTGTAGAGGTTGTTCTGGAAGTAATCGACAGCCTGATAGACCCATTGCGGGACTTCGCCGGCCTCGGTGACGGCACCCTGTCCGGGAGCCATGTCGCGGTAGTCGGTGAGCAGGGGCAGCGGGGTCTCATAGAGCTCCTTGGCCTCGACTTGGAAGAGGGCAGCGGGGTCGAGTTCTTCGCCGTTGACGAACTTCTCGATGTGGCCTGGGATGTGCTCGCCGTCGATGTCGTTGCTGTAGTGGTCACCGTCGCGGTAGTAGCCGGTGACGGTAGCGTAGTACCAGCCGTTAGGCAGGTCGTAGATGTCCTGACGCATTTCGAAGAAGGTCTTGCTCCAGCACTCGTAGGTGAAGTCGGGGTAGTTGCTGCCTCGTCCCCACATGCCGTGCGTGCCGGTGTCGTCGGGCTCGATGTACCAGCCGGAGTTGTCGAAGTCCTCACGCTGGCTGAAGTTAGGCATGCCGATGCGGTAGCTCATGTCGATGGGTCGGGCTGCCGTGGCAGTCTCGGCAATGGCGTCACGCTCGGCGCGGCTGACGAGTACCCACTGGTTGTCGGGGTTGTCGGCGCCGGTCATATTGGTATCGACGCGGACGTCGGTGCCAGGACGGTAGCCGAGGAGGAGGGTGGCAGAGTCGGCACGGACGATGTTGAAGACGCCGTTGCCGAGGGGCTCAAACACCCAGTCGTCGCCTGCGGTATCCATGTAGCCGCCATAGTTGAGGTACTGGAGGTCTCCGCCGTTGTTCAGGAAGGTGTTGAGGCGGAAGGCGTTGCCGTCGAACTCGCTGGTCTCAAGGAGAATCTCGATGCCGGGCCAGCCGAGGGCTGCATGAGCACCCCAGTCGTCGCCACCGCAGAGGAAGCGGCCCTGACCGATGTTGTAGAAGTAGAACTTCTCTTCGGCAACGGGTTCGCTACCCTCCCAGAGACGCGGGCCGCGCTCGGCGTTGTAGAGCTTACGGGCAATCTGCAGGTTGTGGAGGGCGCTGCTGAACTCTTCAGCCGTGGTGGCATCGCTGTAGGCCTGACGGGCCTCGGCGATGGCGGTAGCGAAGTTGAAGTAGGGGTTCTTGCCGCCCTTCTCCAGCTCCTGCTGGCAGATTTCGACGGTAGCCTCGAAGTTGGCCATGTCGGTACCGGCTGCGAGGACCACGTTGTACTTGTTGTTAAGCTCCTGCATGGCGTTGCCGATGACCTCGGGGTCGCGTGAGTCGAGGGCTGCCACAGCGGCGTTGTAGGCGTCGGTAAGGAACTGCGGCGTCACGCCCTCGTAGGTGTTCACCTCGTCGATGAGCTTCTGGAGGTTCTCAAGGAGGGTGCTGACCTCCATGTCGTTGCCGTAGTAGGTGAGGTGGAAGTTGTCAAAGACGGTCCAGTCGTCGCCCACACCACCGTCCTTCTTGATGCCGATGCGGAGGGTGCCGTTCGTGACGATGACCTGAATCTCCTCGTTCCAGTAGTAGCCCATGTAGAAGCATTGGGCTGCGTTGCCGAGGGCCTTGCCACCGTCGCCGGGGTACCAGTAACCATCGTCGTAGGTGTCCTCGAAGGCGCCCTCGATGTAGTCTTGTACGCCATTGTCGCAGATGGACATGAGGGGAGCGCTCACTTCGTTAGCGAAGTAGTAGGCGCGGATGACCTCGGTGCCGTTGTCGTGCTTGGGACCGATGGCGTTGGTGGAGCCGTCGCGGTAGTAGCCCTGCACGGTGAGGCCGTAGGTGCCGTTAGGCAGGCCGGTGATGTCCTGATAGAACGAGCCCACGCTGTTGCTCCAGCTCTCCACGGCGCAGTTGTACATACGTCCGTTGATCTGGTTGTTGCCTGCGCCCTTGAACTCGTTCTTCCAGCCGTTGTTACGTTCGTCCTGGTTGGCGAAGTCGAAGCCGGGCACGAGCCACGTGGCGTCTTTGGGGTTCTCGGCCGTAGCCTTCAGCAGGTCGTTCATGCGCTCTTCCTTGCTGACGAGCTGCCAGAAACCGTCGTTGAAGAAGGTGAGGTAGGTGTCCTCATCGCTTGAGCCGATTTCGGGACCCAACACCACGCCGCCGTCGAGGGCCTCAAAGACATAGAGGTTCGAGGCTGTGTAGCCGGCTACGTTGTTGTAGGGGGTGATGGACCAGGGGGTGACGGGGTCGCCCGTGTCCAGATAGCCCTGGTTGGTGAGGGCGTTCAGGCTGTGGTTGTGGCCGAAGCGGGGGTCAATCTGCCAGTAGGTGCCGGTGGGGTCGTCGGCGTTCTCCACGGGCGAGATCACGACGTCGAAGCCCACCTGGTCAAGCTGGGCGTGCGTGGTCCAGTAATCCATCTCCTTGCGGTTGTGCTGCAACCACAAGCCGGACTCGACGTTGTAGAGGTAGTACGTGCCACCCTCCTCAGGCAGGACGGAGCCTACCCACGGAGAGTCAGTCATCTGAGCCTGAACCGTCAGAGCGGCTGCAAGGCCCATGCCGAAAAGAAGTAAACTTTTTCTCATGTTGTTGGTTTTTTTATAAGTGAAACAATCTAAAGTATTTACGGTTTGACAATCTTTCAATTCACGGTTTATCCGGAGGGGGCCGGTTTACGATTTCCCGATCTCCTTCCGGTTCTTCTTGATGCGGATGCCCTTGCTGCGCGAGGCGGCATCAGCCGAAAGGCGTCGGCCACCGGTGTCGAACACGGCCTCGTTGCCCTCCTGGGCACGCATGGGCGGGGTGGCGACGGCTGTGTCGTCCTTCACCTTCGGACGGATGAGCGAGTCGGCGGTAAGGCCGAGGACGCCGTCATCGTCAAAGGCCATGGAGCCGATGTACATCATGCGGGGATGGATGGCGCCCGAGCTGTGGTGGGCGTGGAAGACGATGCGCAGGCGGCCCTCCTTGTCGGTGAAGAACGAGTGGTGCCCCGTGCCGAAGAGGCCTTCCACGTTCTGCACGATGGGGTTGTTGCGGTACTTGGTCCATCCGCGTCGGATGTCCGTAGCAGTACTGTAGCCCACGCCGTACCAGGGGCTCTGGTAGTCGTTGGCCGAGTAGGTCATGTAGTACTTCCCGTCGTGACGCAGCACGAAGGGACCTTCGGCCACCTTGCCGAGCTTCTTCTCCCACGCCACGGAGGCGGCAGCAACACGGCGCAGCGTGGTCTCCTCGGCAGGGGCGAGGCCGTCGTCAGCCAGGTCGCAACTCCAGATGACGTTGCCGTCGGTAAAGCGGACGAAGAAGAGGTACATCTTGCCGTCCTCGTCGGTAAAGACGGTACTGTCGATACACTTCTCGTCGCCGATGAGGGGCTCCAGCAGGTAACCCCCGTGCTGCACGAAGGGACCCGTGGGGCTGGCAGAGGTGGCCACGAAGAGGTGCTCGTTGGCAGAGTAGTACATGTAGTACGTGTCGCCCCGCTTGTACACCTCCGGCGCCCAGAACCATTGCGTCTCGGTGGTGTTCTTCTTGTCGAGGGCGAGGCCCTGGCACTCCCACGTCAGCAGGTCGGTCGATGTATAGACCTCGATGCCGTTGGAAGCGTGCGTGCCGTAGGCATAGTAAGTGTCGCCGTCAAGCAGGATGAACGGGTCGGCAAGGGGCACCTGGCTCAGGTGCGACTCGTGCAGGCTGGGGTCGATGACGGGGCGTGCCGACGATTTCGAGGGCTGTGAGTTCTTCACCGTGGGCCAGCCCGCCTTGTCCCACGCGATGGGGTCCATGAAGGTCAGACGCCCCGCGTCAGGGTCTTTCTTCAGGTAGCCGTGGTAGATCATCCAGTCCGTGCCCGCGTCGTCCTTGACGAAGCGCGAATTGTGTCCCGGGCCGGCCACGGTGGTGTTGCCGCTGAGCATCGAGGTGAAGCCCCCGTTGAGGGCGCGGTTGCCCGAGCGGTTCGCGTAGGGGCCGAACAGCTTGCGCGAGCGGTTCATCACCACCTGGTAAGTGCTCTTGGCGCCCTCGCAGCACGTGCCCTGGCTGCCGATGAGAATGTACCAGTCGTTGCGCTTCACGATGTTGGTGGCCTCCATGAATCCGCTGGCAACCTGCTGCTTCACGGCACCCTCCTTGATGGCAAGACCGTCCTCCGTGAGCTCTATGCCGTAGATGCCGTGGAAGCTGCCCCAGAACAGGTAGTTGCGTCCGTCGTCGTCGGTAAAGAAGAAGGGGTCGATGCTGTTCTCCACATCTATCTCCTTGCTGATGAAGAGCTTGCCGTGGTCGATGAAGGGTCCGCAGGGCACGGCAGCCGAGGCGACGCCGATGCCGCACTCCCATGTGCCGCCCCACGTCGATTTGCTGTAGTAGAGCAGCCAGCGCCCGCCCACGTAGTTGATTTCAGGGGCCCAGATGCCACCGCCCGACACCATCTTCGGACGGGTGACGTCGGTGAACGCCGTACCCACGTACGACCAGTCAATCAGGTTGGTGCTCTTGTAGATGGGCACGTTGTGGATGTCCTCGGTGGCATAGAGCCAGTAGGTGCCGTCAACGTCGCGGATGACGGTAGGGTCGGGGAGACTGCGGTCGATGATGGGGTTGGTGTAGGTGTCCTGTGCCGTCAGGCCAAGGCTCAGCAGACAGAACAGGGAAAGGATGAGGGCGGTCTTCCGCGTGCGCATGGGTACTACTTTATCTAATGTTTTCAGCGGCGAAGGTAGGGCTTTTTTTTCATTCTCACAATGATTAGCCGTTTTTATTTGCACTTTCCGGAGAAAAGCGCTACCTTCGCAGGCGGAAAGAGAGCATCAGACGAATGGTTTTGCGAGCACTACAACGAGTGGGCGATTGGCTGCTGGTGATGCGGCGGGCATTGGCACGGCCTCAGAACGGCCGGCTGTTCCGTCGTCAGGTGGCCGACAACATGTGGCGGCTGGGCGTGGGCAGCCTGCCGCTGGTGCTGATAGTCTCGCTTGCCATCGGGGTGCTGCTGGTGCTGCAGATTGTGCTCAACTTCGGCTACCCCTGGCTGCCCCGCTTTGCCATCGGCTATGCCGCCCGCGAGGTCATCCTGCTTGAGTTCTCCACAGCCATCGTCTGCGTCATCCTGGCAGGCAAGGTGGGGTCGAACATCGCCTCGGAGATAGGCACCATGCGCATCACGCAGCAGATCGATGCGCTTGACGTCATGGGCGTCAACTCGGCAGGCTACGTCATCCTGCCCAAGGTGGTGGCGTTCGTGGGCTTCATCCCCGTCATCAACATCATCAGCGTCTCTGCGGCCATGCTGGGCGCGTTCCTGCTCTGCTGGGTGGGAGGCGTCATGCCGGCCGACTCGCTGCAGGTGGGCCTGCAGCACTCGTTCCAGTCGTGGTACGTCTGGGGCGGCATCATCAAGTCGGTGGTCTTCGCGTTCATCATCAGCAGCGTGTCGGCCTACGAAGGCTACTCCGTGCGGGGCGGTTCCGTCGAGGTCGGCAACGCCAGCACCCATGCCGTCGTCTACAGCAGCATCCTCATCCTCTTTGCCGACATCCTGCTCACAAGCCTGCTGAAGTAGAATGAAGATTGAAGATTGAAGATTGAAAATTGAAAATTGAAGATTGAAGATGAACAATCTAAATTATGATCAAGGTTCATAATTTATCAAAGCAGTTCGACGGCGAGCCGGTGCTTGACCACCTGAACGCCACGTTCGAAGCCGGGCGCACCAACCTCATCGTCGGGCGCAGCGGCTCAGGCAAGACCGTGCTGATGAAGTGCCTCATCGGGCTGCTCACCCCCGACAGCGGACAGGTGCTCTACGACGGGCGCGACTTCCACGCCCTTCCCCCGCGCCAGCTGGCCCTGCTCAGGCAGGAGATGGGCGTGCTCTTCCAGGGCGCGGCGCTGTTCGACGCCATGAGTGTCATCGACAACGTCCTCTTTCCCCTCCGCATGTTCTCGGCTGACAGCGAGGCCGCGCAGCAAGCTCGGGCCGAGGAATGTCTGGCGCGTGTGGACATGGCCGACGCCCTCCATAAGATGCCCGGCGAGCTGAGCGGAGGCATGCAGAAGCGTGTGGGCATCGCCCGTGCCATTGCCCTCCGGCCCCGCTACCTGTTCTGCGACGAGCCCACCTCGGGCCTCGACCCTGTCACCGCCCGTCGCATCGACGAGCTCATCCACTCCATCACCCACGAGGACGGCATCACTACCGTCATCAACACCCACGACATGGAGTCCGTCCGCACCATCGGCGAGACCCTCCTCAGCCTCGACGACAACTGTTTTTCTTGAAAAATATCTACATTACTACATAATCTGCCTTAATCTGCTTTTACATAGGCATTTGCCTTATGTAGATAGGCGTTTTTACTACATTTTACTACATATTACTACATAAATAAGCAGGTTTTTTCGAAAAAAACAGGAAAAAGTGTTGCGGAAACGGAAAAGATTTCGTATATTTGCATCGTAGTAATAACCCTTAAAACATCTGCTATTATGAGAAATAAACTCACAGAATTTGATGTGAATAACAACTCCGTAGAGGAGAAATTCAACCAGGCGCTCTCCCCCTTTGAGGAGTATCTGCCGGGGATGCGCCCAAGTAATTCCGACAAGTACCTGACGCAGTTGGCCGAGGCCATGCGGAAGGCTGGCGAAGAGGAGGAATGGACTTGCAGGCATATCCTCGAGAGGAATCCTTTTCTCTTGGACGAAGCACATTTGAAGGAATTGGTACACAAGGTCTATTGTGGGCACAACCAGTCACAGCAAAAAGGCAATCCTTCGAAGGTGCAGGAGGAGGCAGTAGCCTTACAGGAGTTTATGACGCGCCGCTACTCGTTCCGTCGGAACGAGGTGCTGGGCCTGACGGAATACTGCGAGCGCAAGCGCCTCCACACCCGCTACCGCCCTGTGGATGAGACCGTCGTCAACTCCATCGCCCTCAACGCACGCGAGGAGGGCGTCAACGTGTGGGACAGGGACGTGAAGCGCTACCTGAAGTCGGACCGCGTGATGACGTTCAACCCCTTCGATGCCTTCCTCGACACGCTACCCAAGTGGGACAACCGCCCACGCATCGACAAACTGTTCCGCCTCGTCCCAACGGACGACGAGGCGTGGTATCCGCTGGCGCACACGTGGTTCCTGGGCATGGTGGCGCTTTGGATGGGGAAGAATCGCAGGAAAGGCAACGAGTCGATGCCCATCCTCGTAGGGGCGCAAGGGATTGGGAAGAGTACGTTCTGCCGCAGCCTGCTGCCGCCCGAGCTGGAGCCGTACTACCTGGAGAACTTCACGTTGGGCGACCGTCGCAAGGCCATGCTGATGCTGACGCGCTACGGCCTCATCAATTTCGACGAGGTGAACCGCCTGACGGAGCGCCAGCAGCCTGTGCTGAAGAATATGCTGCAGCTGCCTACCATCGACGAATATAAGCCCTACGCCTCCACGTCGGCGCAGATGACGCGCTACGCCTCGCTCATCGGCACGAGCAACAACTTCGACGTCATTACCGACCTGACAGGCTCGCGTCGCTACGTCTGCGTGCATGTGACAGGCAAGATAGTACTGCCGAAAAGCATCAACTACCCGCAGCTCTATGCCGAGGCTGTCCACGAGATAGAGGCAGGGCGTCGATGCTGGCTTGACGAACAGGACGAGGCAGCCCTCATGGAGCGCAACATGTGCTTTGTGCGCATGCCGGCTGATGCTGAGGCGTTCGACATGCACTTCGAGGCAGCACAGCTTGGCGACGAAGGTGCCGAGTGGCTCTACGCCTCTGAAATTCATCATCGTCTGCACCCCACCATCAATGAGCCTATGACGCGGAAACAACAGCGGGATTTCTGCGCCTTTATGACTGCCCAAGGCATACAAACCAAACGTGCAATGGCAGGAATGGCTTATCTTGTGAAACAAAAATCGCCCAAAAACATGTAGTAATATGTAGTAATATGTAGTAAAAACGTCAATCTACATAAGACAAATATTTATGTAAAAGCAGATTAAGGCATTTTATGTAGTAATGTAGATATTTTTCATGGAAATGAAATTCCCTGCGTTTGATGTTTTTTATAAACAGGGCCCGTGTTTATATAAACGCCGCCCCTGTTTATATAAACGCCGCCCCTGTTTATATAAACAGCGCCCCTGTTTATAAACCGTTGCTTTGAATAATAAAATAACAACCTATAAAAAAGAGTTATCCAATGCCAATTAAGTACGATTTCAAGAAACTGCCCCGCACGACGGGGAATGAAGAGACGGTGCGGCTCTATCCGCAGGTCGTCAAGTCGAAAACCATCACCTTTGCCAAGCTGGCCAAGGAGATTGAGGAGGCCACGTCGTACACCGTGGGCGACCTGAAGGGTATGATGAAGGCCATAGCACAGATGACTGCCAAGCACCTCAACGCCAGCGAGCACGTCGAGCTGGAGGGCTTGGGAACGCTCAGCCTCAGTATTGCCTGCGAGAAGGATGCAGAAGGCCACCAGCCCGTCATCACCTCGCCCAGCCAGGTGAAGCCCCACCAGCTGCACGTCAGCCGTGTGAACTTCGATGCCAAGCCCGAGTTCATGAAAGAGCTGACAGGCCCGTTCGTCCGAGCCAAGGAACCCTTCCCTGCCAATCAGGAGCAGGACGTCCCCACGCCCGCCGAGCGCCGTGCCCTACTGATGAGCCACCTTGACGAGCACGGCTACATCAGCACGACGACCTACATGCAGCTCACTCGCCTTACTCGTCACCACGCCTCTGCCGAGCTGAATGCCCTTGTCCATGAAGGCCTTCTCGCCCGCTCCGGCCCCTCCACCCATCTGGTTTTCGTGAAAGCCTAATTGCCATCCTCCCGTCTTGCAAATCGACCTTACAGACTCATAATCTGGAGGTCCCTGGTTCAAGCCCAGGCTGGTCCACACTAAAAATCAAGGAGTTACGCAAGTCGCGTAACTCCTTTTTTCATGTCTGCGTAAACAATGCGTAAACAAACTATTTCAGTCTCCCCTTTTGTATCACAGATAGTCACGGAGGTTTTGTGGAACTAACCAATGAATAAAAGGAAAATAAAATGCCATAACGATTCACATCGCCATGGCACAATCCTTAAAGAAGTTGCAATCATTTTTTCTTTTGACCTTTACAATCGCTTCGATTGCTTCTGACATGAGCAGACACATGAATGGTCTTGCCATTCTGGACTCGATCATATTCAGGAATGCGATTGAATTTACGGCCATCGCTGTCCTTTGCCATAATCATTGTAACCCGTCCTGTGGCGGGGATCCCTAATTGGCTGCATGTTTCAGGCAACCGTTATATATTTTTCACATAGACCTCAACAATCTCTCGGTTTCTCTTTCCCTGTAAAAGTCGCAAATAAGTATTTAGCATATGTCCAGCCTCTTGTCTCCAACAACAGATAACATGCGACCATTAATAAGACTTGAATTATCAACACCACCCCAATAGCCCACCACGACAACCAGCCACAGAAGATATTGGCTATGCCTATGCCTATTATTAAAAGAATGCTCCATATACTAGCACCAAGATAGTTTCGACAGACGCCGAACTCTATGTTGTACTGCCTCAGGATCACATCGCCACGACAGTTTTGCCTAATCTGAGATACTGCATCCGCAATCGTCTTTTTGGCCATACTAAGGTCTGCCTGTTCATCCTCTTTGGTAGGCAGCTTAATGCCAAACGTCGCTTTCACTTTGGCAGCAATCTCCTTGTGATACGCAGGTGAAATTGCCGCATTCTGCCACAGCAGCATCTTCGTAGTTGGCATCTCTGTTTCATCCTTCTTAAACAAGGGGTACTGAAAGAGCCACTTCGAGGTCTCCTTAAATAGTTCCCTTACCAAATAGCCTACTGCCATGCTTACCAGGGCAGTACCGCCGATAAGAAACAATATCCACTTAACGTTACCAACCAATACTTGATACCGAGGAAGCCACTCCCCCATACACATGGCTAACAATATGCATGTGGGGAGCATTCCCAAAACTGCAGGATATACCCTTGCAACTCTAATGTACTTATCCATCATAGGCCTAATCTTCCTTGACACTCCCCAAATACTTCATACCGTCATGACTGCCATGATTGGCATTCGTTACCATACCATCTTTCTTGTTATAACTATCCTCCGACACGAAGATGTCCAGATAGTCACCATTTGTTTCAAACAAGATATCTCCTGCCGTATTCTGCGTGATGGTATCATAGTTACTATAGTAATCTAACTCGTCACTGGGTGCCTCGCCAACTATCACTAATTTGGGAGTCAACTTGTCCATTAGCGATTTGGGGATGTGACCAGTCTTTCTGCCATGGTGGGGTGCAAACACTATGGTCTTATGAGTGTTTGTCACCTTTTTATCAAACTCTTCTTGCATATCCGTTTCCATGTCACCCATCCACAGGAATGAAAATTTGCCTACAAGATACTTAATAGCCGGCGAAATATTGTTAGGGCTCCCACCATCTGCTGCTGTCTCCAACGCCTCCTTATACAGGTCGTCATCTGTTATAGGCCACAAACAATAAAGCCCGGCTCCATCACGTTCGTCATCCGACTCGTTCATCCACTTACGCTTACACCCTTTTTTAAGTTCGAAGCTTTTCTTGCTATCATCGCGCAGTTTCTTATACCTCTTGAAATCATCCGTTTCCGTATCCTTCTTAGTCGTATTGTTATCAACACGATAGAAATTCAGGATGCCAAGCTTGTCGTCGTACTCCACCAAACTTTTGATATGATCATCATCAGGATGGGTCGAAATAAAACGCTTGATACCCTTACTTGAAGATTCTGTTTCAATCTCGTCAAGAATATCATCCTTAACGTCATCTTTTAGACAACAGTCAATTGTTGTAAAGTTGTCTGAGTTGTGTCGGATGTAGAACATGTCTCCATTGCCGACCGAAAAACTTTTTACTTTGCTCATTGTATAATCAATTTTAAAATTAACAACTGCCGCAAAGGTACAAAGAAAATCCGAATTTTCAAAATTTTCCGTGAAAAAATCACGGTACTTTTGAAAATCAAACTGTTTATTAGCGAGAATGCGATGCTTTACGCTATTTTTTCACGTATTGAAGTTCTTGCAGCTCCTTCAGAAATTCACTTACCAAATCACGATATTCCAAAAACAGCTCCCTCTTTACCATCAATTCATCCAATTTCGGATCAAGGTTTTTACTATATAGTTTCTGGAAATTGATGGTATTATGTACATAAACATGTTTCCGTATATAGGTACAGCCGTTTTCATCTTTTTCAAACATACGAACTGCATCACGCCTCAAATCTGGATTTCCCAACAGGCTCAAGTCGTGAGTTGCTACGGCAATCTGACAATCCTCAGCTATCGAGAGGTACATTTTTATGATAAAGGCCAGTGCCTTAGCATGTATACCCGCATCTATTTCATCTATACAGGAACACTTTCTCCCCATTACGATGTCATATATTACCACCAGCAACCTTATGATGTTAATCGTACCAAACGACTCCAACCCGCCATCAAGTGATTTTTTGCCTGCATGAGCTGTAGAATGAATAAACCGCAAGTTCTTGTGTGATATTATGCCCATGGGATACTGCTCCCGCATGGCCTTAATAACAATCTCAGGGGCTCCACTTTTTACCAAGTCAGAAATCAGCACACTCGCATCGTCTACTTCGTAGTCCACTATGTTTGTTCCCACGTCTGCCAACAGTTTCAGCAACAAAGTCTTCACACGTTTATCGCGTTCTTGATCACCAGTTTGCAGCCTATCAGCCAGGCTCTGATCGCCACGCCTAACCAAACTGATTCTTTGACTAAAGTAATCGTAGTTTTGTCTAAGAATGACACTCTCCAAATTCAAGGCGCCAAACACAGACAACACTGTACTGTTCTGAATCACGTTTGCCTCCAACATTCGTTGGTCGTTTTTGCTCAGGTCACAGGTCTGTCCAAACTTAATGGCAACAGTATCTTTTTCCTTATTATATACCCTTTGGTAAATTGGTGGATTCCCTGCTTGCCGCAGAACCTCCTCTTCTATCCTGTCAGCACTCACTGCTACCTTATAATAATAAGATTTATTATCTATATAATATGATATAGTAAGCACAGTTGGTTTATTACGCGAATCATCATCTAGCAGGAACGGCCTGTACTCCGGTCTGTCGTCTGGCTTATCTGGCTTATCTGTAGCTATCATCCTAAGATAGCTAAGAGCAGAGAACATCTTTGATTTACCAGTGCCATTCAGTCCCACACATAGCAACAATCGCAGTATTCGCTTCCCATCAATCTCTTGATACCACTCAGGCGGTAAAGTAGATGTTTTTTCTTTCTTCGATGCCAGAAATGAGAGCTCTACCGGATCCCTATAAGACATATAATTCTTTACTGTAAATGACTCTACCATAACATATTGATTTCAAAATATGCGAAATTAAAACATTTTTAGAGTGCAAAATTAAGATAAATATTCGAGAAAATGCTTTTTCCCGTGACTTTTTCACGGGAAAAGATATATTATTAACATTTTGAACATTTATTTCAAACCAAAATGTTATTTGTTTTGATTAATATCCTATAAACTCAAAATATGGCTTCCATCATAATCATTGCTTCTATTAAGAAGAGGATTGTTGAGAAAGGATGACTCACGATAGGTTGCCAACGCTATTTTCGTTGTGGCATTAAGAGAAAGCTCTGTATATATGCCAGCTGATGGTCTTTCTATGAATCCTGCTTCAACCAATGTTGGGATGCTGTAGTCAATGGCATTCGATATAGACTTGTTGAAGCCATAGATTTCTGAAATCTTTTCCTCCAGCAGTTTGCGTGATACCTGATCTTGCACATGGAAATACTTGCTAAGTATGCACACCTCTTCATAACTGAAGGGAAAGGCAGAATTATAGAGTTCTGCTACGATAATGGCGCGTCTATTATGTCCCAAATTCTGCGTAAACGTTTTGTTTCAGGATTCCCTTTTCTGTCATGCAGTATCATAGAGTTTCTATAATGCATTATTAACCACATTCGCATTATACGAAGGTGTTTCTACGCGTTACTATATCTACACTTATTTTGTGGCATTAGAAGAATCTTTTGCAACAATTTGCCATTTTTGAAAGACTGTTAGTATAAAAATCGTGAAAGAACAACAGTTTTCTTCTTGCTCATGCTCGTTATCCGATAAAATTATATAACTTTGCGTTCAAATTAAATATGTTCAAGAACTATGGCTAAGATAAATCGCTTAAAAGTAGTGCTAGTAGAAAAAGAAAAAAGTGGCAAGTGGTTGGCAGACCAATTAGGGAAGTCAACATGTACTGTCAGTAAGTGGTGTAGTAATACAACACAACCAGATTTACAAACACTAACAAGAATTGCACAACTCTTAAATGTTGATACGAGAGATTTACTTACCCCTTCTAACATTCAAGATTAAATTGTAGCAGAAATGTGTAATATGCAGCAAGACAATATTGAGGAATTTTCAAATAATAATGGTTGTATATTCCATGGTGATGCGCTTGAAGTTCTAAAGCTAATTCCCGATGAATCTATCGATCTGTTGTTTGTTGACCCACCATATAACATTGGTAAAAACTTTGCTGGACGTAAAGACAAATGGAAAACGGACAAAGATTATCTTGATTGGTGCTATCAATGGATTGACTTATGTATTAAAAAGGTTAAGCCTAATGGATCTCTTTATTTGATGACATCAACTCAATTCATGCCTTATTTTGATTTGTATGTTCGTGATAAGGTGACTATTCTTTCTCGAATAGTGTGGTCGTATGATAGTTCAGGCGTTCAAGCAAAGAATTATTTCGGATCAATGTATGAACCGATTCTATTCTGTGTGAAGAACAAAAATAATTACACATTCAATTCCGACGATATTCTTGTTGAAGCAAAAACTGGTTCAAAACGGAAATTGATTGATTATCGTAAAAATCCGCCACAACCATATAAAACCGAAAAGGTTCCTGGCAACGTATGGGACTTTGCTCGCGTTAGGTATAGAATGGAGGAGTACGAGAATCATCCCACCCAAAAACCAATTGCACTCCTTGAACGCATAATTAAAGCGAGCAGTAATCCAGGAGATATTGTTTTAGACCCATTCTGTGGCACTTTTACTACCTGTTTCGTTGCCCAAAAGTTGAATCGACGTTTCATCGGAATTGAAATTCAGGAAGATTATTTAAAAATAGGTCTACGTCGTTTGGGTATAGCAATAGAGTACAAAGGTGAAATTCTTGAAAGAGCAAAAAAGACTTTTGAACATAAAGTCCCCAAAGAACAAACATTCATAAATTTTGAATAAGATGGAATCAACATTTGAAGCATATATAAAAGAGTACATTCGTGTTAAATATGGAAAGGATGCAAGAGAGCTGTTTTCTCTTAGCCATATCCTTCAGTATCTCGTACATAAAACAAAGTCTGCAAATAAAGGAGCAAAAGCACGAGGGAGTTTTGCTAATCTCTATGCCATCTATGTAATAGTAGAGGATTATCTGGCTAATGATTTTGATAAAACAGGGAATTACTTTGATTATGAAGGAGCTCAATTCTCAGCTCTATTCAAAAGACAACGAGAACTACCTTTTGGCGCAAAGCTCCAAAACCATGCTTTAAACTCACGTATGAACGAGGAGTTTTTCAAGTTTTTCCCAACCCAAACAGGAATGCCACCAATAATGCGAAATCTTGAAACACAGCGTTATTGGTTTAATGAAAACTATCTTAAAATCCAAGTTGGGGACAAGGTCTACAATATTGCTAAGGATATAATTAGTATTATCGAACATTATGTTGAAGTTAAACAAGGAACCTTCAAGCAATTTATAGAACAGTGTGAGATTCTTCAAAACATTGATGCTGATGATACTGCTGAAGTAACAGACTTTATCATGTCTCTTCTTGCTTCCAATGTTGATGCAAGATTGTTTGAGATCGTAAGTTATTCAATACTCAAATTCTACTATAAAGACATTGAAATCTATTGGGGGTACACTCCAGAAGTAGAGAAACTCACCAAAGACTATTTACACTTATACAAAACAGGTCGAACCAATGCTAATGACGGAGGTATAGACTTCGTTATGAAGCCTCTGGGACGTTTTTTCCAAGTTACAGAAACATTAGACTTCAAAAAATATTTTCTTGACATAGAAAAAATTGAACGATATCCATTGTCTTTCGTAATAAAATCAGAGGAGTCGGGGGAAAACCTAATGGCAAAACTTAAGGCAGATGCACTTAAGACCTATGTGGTTCAAAAAGTAGTTGATGATTATATGAGTTGTATTGAAGAAATAATCAATATACCTCAGTTAAAAAGATACCTCTCGGAATTGGATGAACGGAATATGGTTCCTGAAATTCTTAAAGAAATCATCCTTCAAAGTAAAGTTGAATTTAATTACGAAGACGAAGAAAGTTAAATGATTATACCATATTTCGATTGCAATGATTTCTGCATATATAATGGCGACAGTTTAACTCTTATTAATCAGTTAGACAATAATAGTTTAGATTTGGTATTTGCAGATCCTCCGTACTTTCTATCAAGTGGTAGAAAGATGAATATTGCAGGTCGTAATGTGTCTTTTGAGAAGGGGGGATGGGATAGATGTCGTTCAACTGAGGAGATTGATAATTTTAATTCTAAATGGATTCAGGCAGTGCGTCTTAAAATGAAGCAAGATGCCACAATCTGGATTTCTGGCACATTTCATAATATTTTTTCTGTGGAGCGCATCCTTGTTGACAATGGTTTCAAAATCATCAACCTCGTATCATGGCAGAAATCCAATCCACATGATATTACAGATGGGCAACATCTAACATTTTCAACAGAAATATTGGTTTGGGCTAGGAAGTCACTTCATGGAAAACATTGTTATAATCACGAATTAATGGTTCAGCTTAATGGAGGCAAACCTTTAACAGATGTTTGGAGAATACCAACACCTAGTAGTTGGGAAAGAAAATGTGGTAAGCATCCAACACAAAAACCTCTTCGACTTCTTTACAAAATAATCCTTGCTTCAACTCGTGCAGGTGACACCATACTTGACCCTTTTGCGGGTAGTTGTACTACTGGTATTGCAGCGAACCTTCTTGGTCGTAAATTTATCGGCATTGACCAGAGTTCAGAATTTCTTGATTACGGAATCAGACGTAAACAAGAAATTCTAGATCCATTGATAAGCGAGAAGTTTCTAAGAAAAATTTCAGAAAACCCAGAGGAGGCAACTGTAATGATTAATCATTGTCGTAAGGGATTAAAAGATAAAATGATAGAAACAGGCATTTGCTACTTGCGAGCAGGTGACTCGAAGGGTTCTCTTTGTATCACTCCTGGTTTTGAAAGATTGTCATATGTCCTTCTCCATACGAATGGAGAAGACTGCCAGCTCTTCAAATTAAAATCCCAAGGCAAATTCAACATATGGGCGAAAGAGACTTTGGAAAATTATGGATTTGAACCGTCACATGCGCCTTACTATATCGTTCTTCGTTTTGATAATTCCAAACCAATTCCATACAAACAATTACCGAACTTGAAGGAATCTGGTAACACTTACATAGCTAAGATTAAGCCCCTAAGTGATTTTATGGGCATGAAGTAATCATCTTTTCAAGATTGACAACGGAACGAATAAGCCCATTGACTTTCAGCAGTTATGTCAGATGTTAGTGGGCTTATTGTTCCATAATTGCGTCCCAAGAGCCATGTTGGGAACATTAGATAATGGCTAAAACTAGTTAATCCATTTGCCAACCAACATGACAATGACGGTAGCGAATATGGAGAATTACGGAGTGACGAAGAAGAACCAAGTATGGCGGGGACAGGTACTTTGAGTCGTGCACGAAGCGCAAAGAATCTGCAAAAATAAACGGAATCTGCGCCATTCATTTCGTGCCCCCCCACTTTTCAATTTTCTGAAAATTGATAGTTCAACCGATGGGGCAGCGAGCGGAGAATGGAGTTTACTCCAATTATCCCGAGTCGCGACGGGTGTCGAACGAAGTTCAACAGGGGATAGTTATTTTATCTGAAGCGTATTTCAGGGACAGAGGCTGTTTGATTCGACGTTTTCTCTGGTAAAAAACGGGTAAAACCAGAAAAAAAGCATCATGTTTGAGATTTTTTATTGTGTAATGGTTGATAATTGAACTATTGTTTGTATATTTGCAGCGCAAAAGTCATAAAATAAACTGTTATGGACGATATCTACATGCTTGCCGATGCGGCTATTCTTAATAGAATAGGCAGCCGGTTGAAGGCCGTCAGGCTGAAGCAGAACATTACCCAACAGAGCCTTGCCGATGCGGCCGGGGTGTCTCTGTCATCGCTAAAGAAGATTGAAAAGGGGGAGATCGGCTCCTTCGACTCTCTCCTGAGGGTGTTGCGCACCCTGGGAAAGCTTGACGTGCTTCAGCCTTTGGTTGATGAGGAACAGATGAGCCCAAGTGAGTACTATGAGCTGGTTCATTCGGAAAGGGCAAAGCACCAACGCCAACGTGCAGCGGGGCGATTGCATAATGGTGATAAGGAGGAGACGGAATGGTAGATGTAGCAAAGGTCAGCATGTTTGGCATTCCCGTCGGTACCTTCAACTGGGACAGCCGATATGGGGTGGTCAGGTTTGAATATGACCACAGCTTTGTGGGGCGTGGGCTGGAACCGTCGCCTTTGATGATGCCCGTTCGCGAGGGACGGGTCTATTCTTTTGCCCACTTGGGAAGGGATACTTTTCAGGGTTTGCCGGGTATGCTGGCGGATGCCCTGCCGGACACTTATGGCCGCGCGCTGTTTGAACGATGGCTCTCCCTGACGGGACGAACGAGCGGCAATCCTATTGAGTCGCTCTGTTTCTTGGGCAAGCGTTGCATGGGGGCTCTGGAGTTTGAGCCTGCAATAGATGTGGCTTATGACCAGGAGGCTCGGTTTGAGATTGACATGCTGGTGGAGGTGGCTAAGGAGGCTCTTGCACAGAAATCGTCTTTTGGCACCAATCTTAACAACGACAGGAAAGCTGCCATGGCTGAGATTTTGCGTCTCGGTACTTCTGCGGGCGGCCAGCGGGCCAAAGCAATCATTGCGTATAACAAAGTGACCGGCGAAATCCGCTCGGGACAGGTGGAGGCTCCTGCTGGATTTGATTACTATCTGATAAAGCTTGACGGGGTGTCGGATCAGGCCGGATTCAGGGATACGGAAAACTACGGGCGCCTGGAATACTCTTTCTACAAGTTGGCTAAGGCCTGCGGCATTGAGATGTCGGAGTGTTCGCTGATTGAGGAGAACAGACGGGCGCACTTCCTCACCAAGCGTTTCGACCGTAAGGACGGGAAGAAGATTCACATGCAGACGCTATGTGGTATCGCTCATTTTGACTACCGTTTGCACCGTGCCTATTCCTACGAGCAGGCGTTCGATGTGATGAGGGCGCTCAGACTGACTTATCAGGAGGCTAAAGAGATGTTCCGTCGAATGGTGTTTAATGTGGTGGTCCGCAATCAGGATGACCATACAAAGAACATCTCGTTTTTGATGGCGGAAGACGGGAAATGGCGTCTTTCACCTGCCTACGACATGGGATATGCCTTTAATCCGAATGGGGGATGGACTGCCACGCACCAGATGTCCGTGAATGGTAAGTTTGACGATATCAATAGGGGTGACTTGCTGGCTTTTGCCGCAAAAAACAACATCAAGGACGCGGCTTCCATCATTGATGAGATCTGCGAGGCTGCGTGGCATTGGGGGGAGATGGCCAAGGACTGCGGCGTGCCTCCAGCCATGACGGATGCCATTGCCTCGGAGATGTTAAGGGATATGAATGTAGGTTCGTGACATTCATCAATAATCTATAGCCCAAAGCAGCGACGAATCCAAATAGATGGTATCCGCTTTACTACCAGACTAATGAGAACAGGAATATATAGCCCCAAAACGATATTGAGCAGGTAGAACGGGACGACTAATTCTGGACTCCCCAGCCGAGACCATAAAATGAGTTCAACGAAAGCCTGAAAGGCAATGCCAAACAGGTAGATGGGGAACACATAGTCGCGCCACGAATGACACAGCGTCGGAATCCTCCGGTCGAACCAAAGTCCAAGCGCAAGCAGCGTGCCAATGCCTGCAAAATGATGGATAAGGCCCACCCATTCTTGTTCGTAGGACACAAAGCACATCACGACATAGACAACTGCTATCGGTATAGCCACCTTTGCCTGCCGCAAATACTTCCACAACTGAAAGTGAAAGAGCAAAAGTCCAGCGAAGAAAAATGGTAGATAACGGTTTAGCGTGAAGATGCAAAACCAGTTGCGTGAAGTGAATGCCGTGAAGTCAAACATGTATAACAATATCGCCATGATGCCGAAAACGAGGATACTCCACGTCCGTCGTAGCACAAGTCTATAGAGAGGATATAGCGCCATGAGCACTAGCAGTTGCATGAGGTACCACCGGTGAGGCCAGGGCAAATCTTCGTAGCTGACGAGCGACAAAAGAAACGTAAGGGGGGTGACGGAATGGGGATGCTTGACAAAGCTATTAAACACCAGCTGTGAAGCACAGCCCACCAATGTGCAAAAGATCAGCGGACAGCCAATGCGCACCAGCTTATCAAGATAGAGCCTGCCGACTTTCCACCCCTTGGCCAGACGGGTATAGTAGAGTAGGGCTCCGCTGTAGAAGACGAAAGCAGGCATGACAAGGGTAGCGAACGGGGCATTGATTCGGTCGATGAAAGCATAGTTTTGCTGTGTATTGAAATCCTGCAAGCGCGTGTGGTACATCACTACTAACAGGATAGTAATGCCTCGGACTATCGAAAGCCAGTTGAGTTTCTGTGTGGTTCCTTTCATGGCGGGAAGTGTACCCGGCTAGCGGACGGTGCGCTCGGCGTCCATGCGGAGGAAGATGGCGATGAGGATGGTGAAGCCCCAGAGGGAGCTGCCGCCGTAGCTGAAGAAGGGTAGGGGAATGCCGATGACGGGCATGTAGCCGATGACCATGCCGATGTTGATGATGAGATGGAAGGTGAGGATGCACACGACGGAGTAGCCGTAGGCTCGCCCGAAACGTCCTAGCCCTTGCCGCTCGGCCAGCACCAGCAGACGCAGGATGAGCGCCCCGAAGAGCAGCAGCACGCCGACGGCGCCGATGAAGCCTTGCTCCTCGCCGATGGTGCAGAAGATGAAGTCGGTTTCCTGCTCGGGCACATAGCTGAGCTTGGTCTGGGTGCCGTTGAGGAAGCCTTTGCCACGCAGTCCGCCTGAGCCGATGGCAATCTTCGCTTGGTGGACGTTGTAGCCGACGTGCTTGATGTCTTCCTCCATGCCCAGCACCACGCGGATGCGTTGCTGCTGATAGTCCTTGAGCACGTGGTTGAAGACGTAGTCGGTGGAGTAGTAGTAGCCCACGGAGCCTACGGCAAACAGCGCGATGAAGAGGTACACGGGGCGTCGCGAAGGGAGGTAGCTCAGCAGCAGCCACACGGCGATGAGGCCGCAGAGACCAATCTGCACCCAGCCGACGTTGAACGGAATGAAGTAGCGCGAAGCAAGCAGGGCGGCGATGGTGACGGGTACGGAGACGGCTATGACGATGAGGGCACGACGGCTGTCGTGGGCATAGACGCGCAGCATGATGGCTGTGACGACGGGGATGAGCGCCATGACGATGAAGAGCCCGACGTCGGTGGGGATGTGGGGGAGGAAGTGTCCGCCCTGGCTGATGCCCACCACGAAGAAGACGATGGCGCAGATCCCGATGAGCAGGAACGAGCCTGTCATGCCCTCGCGGTAGAGGACAAGGAAGAAGGCGAGGAAGACGAGGGCTGAGCCTGTCTCGGCCTGGGCCACGATGAGGAGCATGGGCAGCACCACGATGGCAAGGGCCTTGACCATGTCGGCACGCCGGCGGAACGTGAAGCCGTAGCGCCCTACCTGACGGGCGAGCGCGAGCGCCGTAGCGAACTTGGCAAACTCGGCGGGCTGCACCTTGACGGGGCCCAGCACCAGCCACGAGTGGCTGCCCTTGGTGTCGGGCGCGATGAAGATGGTGACGACGAGCAGGGCTATGACGGCGCAGTAGAGGATGTAGGCGTAGAGCTGGTAGTACTTCTTTCCGATATTGAGCAGCACGATGCCCACGAGCAGGGCACAGCCTATCCACACCAGCTGCTTGCCGGCACGGCTGCTGAAGCTGAGGAAGCTGGTGGTGCTATAGTCGTAGCTGGCGCCGCAGATGCTGAGCCATCCGAAGGCCATCATCAGCAGGCAGATGACGATGGTGACCCAGTCGACAGATTTCCAAAGACTACCGTTCCGTGTTGCCATAGTTGATTACGCGATGTTGGAACTCGTCGGCTTTCTTCTCACTTTCGGCCGAGAGGTGTCCGTTGATATACTGCTCCATCATGAGGGCGCCTATGGGGACGCCATAGACGGCGCCGTAGCCTCCGTTCTCGACGAAGACGGCGATGGCTATCTTGGGGTCGTCCTTGGGCGCGAAGCCCATGAAGACGGAGTGGTCCTTGCCTCGGTTCTGGGCGGTGCCAGTCTTGCCGCACACCTCGTAGTCGGGGCTGGCAGCACGTCGGCAGGTGCCCATGGTGACAGCGCCTCGCATGCCCTCGACGACAGTCTCGTAGTAGCGACGGTCGACGGTGGTGTAGTGACGGGTGGTGTAGAGGCTGTCAAGCGTTCCGCCCTCGACCTCGCGCACCACGTGGGGAGCGATGTAGTAGCCCCGGTTGGCGATGGTGGCGCAGAGGTTGGCAATCTGCAGGGGGGTCAGCGTCACCTCGCCCTGTCCTATGGCGATGCTGATGACGGTGACGCCCTTCCACGACTTTTTGTAGATTTTGTCGTAGTAGTCGGCATTGGGGATGAAGCCGCGCGCCTCGCCCGGCAGGTCAACGCCCAGGCGATAGCCGAAGCCCATGTCGACCATGTGGTCCTTCCAGCAGGTCATGGCCTCCTGTACCGTGGTGTACTTGTGTGCGTTGAGCATGCGGTAGAGTCCCCAGCAGAAGAAGCCGTTGCACGACGTGGCTATGGCGGGGACGAGGTTCCACGAGGTGGTGCCGTCGTGACAGCCCACGTGGAGGCCTCCCATGACGAAGCCGTGGGTGCAGGGAAGGCTGGTCTCGGGAGTGATGATGCCTTCTTGCAGATAGGTGAGCGCTTGCGAGGTCTTGAACGTCGAGCCCGGGGGATAGGTGCCCTGAATGGCGCGGTTGAGCAGGGGCTTGCGGAGGTCCTGCGTCATCTTCACATGGTTGCTGCCTCGCTGGCGTCCTGCCAGGTCGCGGGGGTCGAAGGTGGGCGACGAGACCATGCAGAGCACCTCGCCTGTGGAAGGCTCGATGGCCACGATGCTTCCGATTTTGTTCTCCATGAGCCTTTCGCCTAGCGCCTGGAGTTCCATGTCGATGCCCAGGTGCAGGTTTTTGCCCGGCACGGCAGGGACGTCCTCGGCACCGTCCATGTAGTGCCCCTTGATTTGTCCGTGTGCGTCGCGGAGCAGTATCTCGCGCCCCTTCACGCCACGCAGCTCCCGCTCGTAGAAGCTCTCCACGCCTTGCTTGCCGATGAAGTCGCCCCGGCTGTAGTAGTCGTCGGCTGCCATCTCCTTCTTCGACACTTCGCCGAGGTCGCCCAGCACGTGGCCTGCGTTGGGGTAGTTGTACTGGCGGATGGTGCGCAGACGGGTGCTGAAGCCGGGGAACTTGTAGAGCTGCTCGGTGAGGCGCGCGCAGTCCTCTACCGTCAGCTGGCTGAGGAACACCTGGTCGGTGTAGCTTGAATAGCCCGGGTTGAGGGTGGTGTTCTTGATGTCGGCCATGCGCCGGTCGAACTGCTGCCGGGTGATGTCGAGCGCCTCGCACAGGGCAAGGGTGTCGAGGTTATGGACGTTGCGCATGCACACCATCACGTCGTAGGCGGGCTGGTTGAACACCAGCAGACGCCCCTGACGGTCGTAGATGACGCCTCGCGTCGGATAGATGGTCTTGTTGAGGAAGGCGTTGTTCTGGGCATTCTCCTTGTACTCGTCGTTGAGCATCTGCAGGGAGAAGAGCCGGATGATGTAGATGATGATAACCCCGATGACGATGCCGACGATAACCCATCGTCTTCCGTCGTACTGGTAGTCTTCCTTGACATTACCGCTGTCTGACGCTGTCCCGCCGGCGGGGTAGGCATGGCGGTCCTTGACGTTCCATCTGCTCATGACCGCCCTCGGGTAATGCGTTCTACAGCCATCACGAACAGCAACGTCAATAGCGTGCTGGCAGCAATGCTGATGCCCAGCTGCAGGAGATGGGCAAAGGAGAAGTACTCCAGCCCGAACACGACGCAATGGTGCAGGGCAATACCTATCAGCGCATAACCCCGGAAGGCTCCCGTGCCCATCGTGCGGATGCCGGGTATGAAGGGCTCGCCGTCGTTGCGGATGAAGAACAGACGGATGAGGGATGGACGGACGAATGCCAGCAGCGTGGCTGCTGCTGCATGGATGCCGAAGGTGTTGCTGAAGATGTCAATCACCAGTCCCATGACAAAGGCCCACAGCATCGCCTTGTTACGCCCTGTGCCGGCTTCAAGCGTGAGGATGAACCAGACGTAGAGCATGGGCGTGGCATAGCCGAAAAGATGAATCTTGTTCAGGATGAACACCTGCACAAGAATGAGGATGACGAAGTTGAGGAGGCGGCTGAAGAAGGTGTGCATAGCGTCGGGGGAGGTGTTTCGTCTTATCAGTCTTTTTCGGTTAGCATACGGGTAAGCGTCTCCCGCTCTTCGGCTCCGGCGTTGCGGATGACAAAGACGTGCTTGAGCCGGGCAAAGGGGGTGCCGAGCTGCACGTCAATGGCATTGGACAGGTTGTCGGCAGAGGGGTCGATGGCCGAAACGATGCCCACTATGAGCCCTTCGGGGAAGAAGGCTGAGTGTCCGCTGGTGACAACGGTATCGCCCACGCTGACAACGGCATAGCGGGGGACGTCGCACAGCTTGGCGAGACGTGCGTCGCCTCCGGGCCATTCAAGGTAGCCGAACGATTCGCCCGGGAGCACCTTGCAGCTGATGTTGCTCTTGCTGTTCAGGATGGGCAGCAAGAGTGTGTAGTGGGGTGAGCAGCGGTAGGTGACGCCGACGACGCCCTCGCTGCTGATGACGCCCATGTCGGGGGTGATGCCGTCGAGGGTGCCCTTGTTGATGGTGATGTAGTTGTCGGGCTTGTTGGTGCTGTTCTCCACCACGTTGGCAGGGATGACGTCAAAGGGCCATTGCCCCTCCGTCAGGGTTGTGAGCCTGTCGAGCGCCATGCTGTCAAGCATCTGGCGCAAGCCGAAGACCTGTTCCTCCAGCTGGGCGTTCTGCTCGGCCAGACGACGGTTCTCTGTCGTCAGGCCGAAGTAGCCCGTCACGCGTTGTCCCACTTCCAGCGCGCTACCCGACACCGTGTTGGCTGACGAGAGCCACACGCTGCCCTGATAGTCGTTGAAGGAGAACAACAGAAACAGGCTGATGCCTTCCAGCAGGAAGAACACCAACCAATGACTGTGCTTGTAGAGGAACTCCAGCAGACCCTTCATTTCTCCATTGCTTATCGCATCAGGAAGGAGAAGCGGTCAACGTTCTTCAGCGCCACGCCGGTACCGCGTGCCACGCAATGCAGCGGGTCGTCGGCTACGTGGAAGGGGATGTTAATCTTGTTCGTCAAACGCTTGTCGAGTCCCCTGAGCAACGCTCCACCGCCGGCAAGGTAGATGCCGTTCTTCACGATGTCGGCATAGATTTCAGGCGGCGTGTTCTCGAGGGCTGCCAGCACGGCGGTTTCCACCTTCGCCACGGACTTGTCGAGGCAATGGGCAATCTCCTGATAGCAGACGGGCACCTCCATGGGCAGTGCCGTGATTTTGTTGGGGCCGTGGACGATGTACTCCTCCGGAGCGTTTTCCTCAAGGTCGGTAAGGGCAGAGCCGACGTGGATCTTGATACGTTCGGCCATGCGCTCACTAACTTTCACGTTGTGCTGACGGCTCATATACTCCTGGATATCCTCGGTGAAGTTGTCGCCGGCAACCTTGATGGACTTGTTGCTGACGATACCGCCCAGCGAGATGACGGCGATTTCGGTCGTTCCACCACCTATATCGACAATCATGTTGCCTTCGGGAGCCTCCACGTCGAGGCCGATACCTACGGCAGCTGCCATGGGCTCGAAGATGAGGAAGATGTCGCGTCCTCCGGCATGCTCGGCTGAGTCACGCACGGCACGGAGCTCCACTTCGGTTGAGCCGGAGGGCACGCCAATAACCATGCGCAGCGAGGGCGAGAAGAGCTTGTTCTTCGGGTTGACCATCTTGATAAGTCCGCGCATCATCTGTTCGCAGGCGAAGAAGTCGGCAATCACGCCGTCGCGCAGGGGACGTACGGTGCGGATGTTGTCGTGTGTCTTCTCGTGCATCAGCTTGGCACGTTCGCCCACGGCAATCATCTTGTCCGTCTTGCGGTCTATAGCCACCACGGAGGGTTCGTCGACAACAATGGTTCCGTTATGCAGTATGATGGTGTTGGCTGTGCCAAGGTCCATCGCAATTTCCTGTGTGAAAGAAAACAATCCCATAGTCTAACTTCTGATTCCTAATTTCTAACTCGTGATTTCTGATTCCTGATTTTTTAATGTCTGAAATGACGTATGCCCGTCATCACCATGGCGACGCCATGCTCGTTGCAGTAGTCCACGCTCTCGTTGTCGCGTACCGAGCCTCCGGGCTGGATGACTGCCGTGATGCCTGCCTCGTGGGCAAGCTGCACGCAGTCGCCGAAAGGGAAGAAGGCGTCGCTTGCCATCACGGCGCCGTCAAGGCTGAACCCGAACGAGCGTGCCTTTTGGATGGCCTGCTTCAGCGCATCCACGCGTGACGTCTGTCCCACGCCACTTGCCAGCAGCTGCCCGTCGCGCGCCAGCACGATGGCGTTGCTCTTGCTGTGCTTCACAATCTTGTTGGCAAACAGCATGTCGTCAATCTGACGGGCTGTGGGCAGGGTCGTGGTGACGGGCTTGCAGTCGTCGGACGTCTCGGCGTAGAGGTCTTTCTGCTGCACCAGCACGCCGTCCAGCACCGAGCGGAACTGCCAACGAGGCTTCTCCGTCTCCTTGCGCACAAGGATGATGCGGTTTTTCTTCTGTCCGAGAATCTCCAGCGCATCCACGTCGTAGTCAGGCGCTATGACGACCTCGAAGAAAATCTTCGTAATCTCCTCGGCTGTTGCGCGGTCGATAGCGCGATTGGTGATGAGCACGCCGCCAAAGGCCGACACGGGGTCGCCTGCCAGCGCGTCGGTCCACGCCTCGAGCAGGGTCGGGCGTGTAGCTACGCCGCAGGCGTTGTTGTGCTTCAGCACGGCGAACGTCGTATCGTCGAACTCGTCTATCAGCTCCACAGCTGCGTGGATGTCAAGCAGGTTGTTGTAGCTGATTTCCTTGCCGTGCAGCTGGTCGAACATCCCCTCGAAGTCGCCGAAGAAGACGCCCTTCTGATGGGGATTCTCGCCGTAGCGCAGCTGCTTGCAGCCGGTGATGCTGGCGCGGAAGGACGAGTGCTCGTCGCCGTCGAACCAGTTGAAGATGGTTGTGTCGTAGTCCGACGATACGCCGAAGGCTTCCTTGGCAAACCAGCGGCGTTCCTCCAGGGTGGTGATGGCGCCGCGCTTCTCCAGGATGTCAGCCAAGGGCTGGTACTGCGCCTTGCTGGCTACGATGACCACGTCCTTGAAGTTCTTTGCCGCAGCACGGATGAGCGAGATGCCGCCGATGTCGATTTTCTCGATGATGTCGCTCTCCGACGCCCCGCGTCCGACGGTCTCGGCGAAGGGGTAAAGGTCCACGATGACGAGGTCGATGTCCTCGATGTCGTAGTCAATCATCTGGGCACGGTCGCCCTCGTCGTCGCGGCGTGCAAGGATGCCGCCGAACACCTTCGGGTGGAGCGTCTTCACGCGTCCTCCCAAGATGGAGGGATAGCCTGTCAAGTCCTCGACTGCGCGGCAGGGGATGCCCATGCTGCGAATAAACTGCTGCGTGCCGCCTGTGGAGAGCAGTTCGACGCCCTCCTCGTGCAGCCGCTTAACGATGGCGTCCAGCCCTTCCTTATGGAATACCGATACGAGGGCCGTCTTTATACGTTTGCTGTCTGACATTATTAGTTGTTTCTATTGATTCCTATTTCCAGGTTGCCTTTTTCAGGTTGGGGTGCAAATATACTACTTGCTCTGCGGATATGCAAACGAAACGCCCATTTTTATGCTCCCTTGTGGAAAACTTTTTTTATCGTGCTGAGCCCTTTCTCCTTACTGATAAAAGAGGCGCAGGAAATGGAGTTTCCTGCGTCCTTCGTGTCAGATAAAGCCTTTCTTATTTCCCAAAGCCGTTGGGACAGGTGTCCCAACGGGTTAGGTAAGGTGTCCTAACGGGTTAGGACACGTGTCCCAACGGGTTTGGTACAATAACTTTTCTTGAAACTACGCGAGTTTGGCGATGAGCTCGTCAGGGGTGAGCTGCGACTGTTCGCCTGTCTGCATGTCCTTGACGGTGAGGCTGCCTGATGCCATTTCGGCTTCGCCTACCATGACGACGTAGGGGATGCCGTGGGCGTTGGCGTAGGCAAGCTGCTTCTTCATCTTGGCTGCATCGGGGTAGAGCTCAACGGCGATACCCGCCTGACGGGCACGCGCTACGAGGGGAAGGCAGTAAGCAGCCTCTTGCTCGCCGAAGTTGACAAACAGCACGCGGGTGCCCTGTGTGGCCTCGGTGGGGAAGAGGTCGAGCTGCGTGAGAACGTCGTAGATACGGTCGGCGCCGAAGGAGATGCCCACGCCGCTGACGCCTGGGAGGCCAAAGATGCCCGTGAGGTTGTCGTAGCGTCCCCCGCCTGAGATGCTGCCCATCTCGGCGTCGAGTGCCTTCACCTCGAAGATAGCGCCTGTGTAGTAGTTGAGACCGCGTGCAAGGGTGAGGTCGAGAAGCAGCTCAGAGGTGAGAGGCGAGAGGCTTGAGGCGGAGAGGATAAAGGCCGTCTCGTCGATGCCTTTCAGTCCCGTCGGGCTGTCGGCCAGCACGTTGCGCAGGGTAGCGAGTTTCTCGTCGTTGGTGCCGCTGAGCAGGAGGATGGGCTGCAGCTTCGCGATAGCATCAGCAGGGAGACCTTTCTCTGCGAGCTCGGCGTTGACGTTCTCAAGCCCTATCTTGTCGAGCTTGTCGATGGCGACAGTAATGTCAGTAAGTTTGTCGGCCTGCCCAATAACTTCGGCTATGCCAGAAAGGATTTTGCGGTTGTTGATATGGATGGCAACGCGGATGCCAAGGGCGGCAAACACGGCGTTAACCATCTGCACGAGGTCAACTTCGCACAGCAGCGAGTCTGTACCGACGATGTCGGCATCGCATTGGTAGAATTCGCGGTAGCGCCCGCGTTGGGGACGGTCGGCACGCCAGACGGGCTGCATCTGGAAGCGTCGGAAGGGCAGGGTGATTTCTTCGCGATGCATGACGACGTAGCGCGCGAAGGGCACGGTGAGGTCGTAGCGCAACCCCTTTTCGCAAAGCTGTGCGGCAAGGCGATTGAGGTTAGGGGCCTGGGGCGTGGGAGCGGAGTCGTTTGCCCCACAATTCCTCATGCCTAAGTCCTCATTATTTATTTTTTCAAGGAAGTTTCCGCTGTTGAGCACTTTGAAGAGGAGTTTGTCGCCCTCTTCGCCGTACTTGCCCATAAGCGTGGAGAGGTTCTCCATAGCGGGGGTTTCGATGGGCTGGAAGCCGTAGGCATAGAACACACGGCGTATGGTGTTGAAGATATAGTTGCGCTTCGCCATTTCGGCAGGGGAGAAGTCGCGCGTCCCCTTGGGAATGCTTGGTTTCATTGTTCTTTTTTTGACGCAATCAATCAGTTTGCTAATTCGGAGAGGAATTTGATACGGACGAGGCGGATTTCCTCTTCGGTATAATCGTCGCCCAGCTCATCGAGAGCCACGGAGAGTGAATCCGTCTCGGACTCCTTGAAGTATTCGTAGATATCTTCAAGATGCTCTTCGTCGATGACTTCGCTGAGGAAGTAGTCGATGTTGATTTTGGTGCCGCTATAAACGATAGATTCCACTTCGTCGAGCAACTCGTCGAACTCCATGCCCTTTGAGACAGCAAGGTCGTCGAGCGCTACCTTAAGGTCGATGCTCTGGATGATGCTCACCTTGAGCTTCGACTTGTTGGCAACGGTGCGCACACGGAGGTCTTCGGGGCGCTCTATCTCGTTTTCATCCACATGACGCTTGATGAGGTCGATGAACTCCTGTCCGTAGCGCTTTGCCTTGCCTGCGCCGACGCCGGGGATGTTCTGCAGTTCGTCGAGGGTGATGGGGTAGGTGGTTGCCATTGCCTCGAGCGAGGGATCCTGGAAGATGACGTAGGGGGGGAGGGAGAGCTTCTTGGAGAGTTTCTTGCGTAGTACCTTTAGCATGCTGTAGAGCACGGGATCAACGGCAGCGGCTCCTCCATGCATGGGGGTGTCCTCGGCAGTCTCCTCCTCGAAGTCCTTGTCCTCTACTATCTGGAACGAGATGGGGTGGTCGAGGAAGTCGCGTCCGGCATCGGTAACCTTGATGAGGCCGTAGTTCTCCACGTCCTTTTCCAAATAGCCGGCAATGAGGGCTTGACGGATGACAGCGTTCCACATCTTCTCCTCGTCGGGCGAGCTGATGCCAAACATTTCGAGGTCGTCGTGCCCGTGGGCAACCACCTCGCCGGTCTCTTTGCCGATGAGGATGTGGATGATATGGTCGGCCTTGAAATTCTCCTTGACAGCCAGTACGGCTTCGATGACGGAGCAGAGTTCGTCCTGCGCCTCGACGCGCTTCTTGGGGTTGAGGCAGTTGTCGCAGTTGCAGCAATTCTCCTCGGGATAGTCCTCGCCAAAGTAGTGGAGGAGCATCTTGCGTCGGCAGACGCTGGACTCGCAGTAAGCGGTGGTTTCCTGAAGGAGCTGACGCCCGATGTCTTGCTCGGCGATGGGCTTGCCTTCAAGGAATTTCTCGAGCTTCTGAAGGTCTTTGCTGCTATAGAAAGCGATGCATTGTCCTTCGCCTCCGTCACGTCCTGCACGTCCTGTCTCCTGATAGTAGCCTTCGAGGCTCTTGGGGATGTCGTAGTGGATGACGTAACGGACGTCGGGCTTGTCGATGCCCATACCAAAGGCGATGGTGGCTACGATGACATCGATTTTCTCCATAAGGAAATCGTCCTGCGTCTGGGTGCGGACAGCGGATTCCATGCCGGCGTGGTAGGCGGCAGCGGGGATGTCGTTGGCACGGAGGATTTCAGCCAGTTCTTCCACTTTCTTTCGCGACAGGCAATAGATGATGCCCGACTTGCCGGCATTCATCTTAATAAAGCGAATGATGTCACGGTCGACGTTCTTGGTCTTCGGACGTACCTCGTAGTAAAGGTTGGGACGGTTGAAGGATGACTTGAAGTCTTGGGCGTCGAGGATGCCGAGATTCTTTTTAATATCGTCGCGTACCTTGTTGGTAGCCGTAGCTGTTAGTGCTATGATTGGTGCACGGCCTATCTGGTCGATGATGGGACGTATCTTGCGGTACTCAGGACGGAAGTCATGTCCCCATTCGCTGATGCAATGGGCTTCGTCGATGGCGTAGAACGAAATACGCACCGAGCGTAGGAACTCAACGTTCTCCTCTTTCGTGAGCGATTCAGGAGCCACGTAGAGCAGTTTTGTCTTTCCGCTCACGATGTCCTCTTTCACTTGGTCGATAGCAGCTTTGTTGAGCGAAGAGTTGATGAAATGGGCGACGCCGTCCTCCTCGGAGTAGTTGCGGATGGCATCAACTTGGTTTTTCATCAGGGCGATGAGGGGGGAGATGACGATGGCGACGCCTTCCATAAGCAACGAAGGCAGCTGGTAGCATAGGCTCTTGCCGCCGCCGGTGGGCATAAGCACAAAGGTGTCGTTGCCGTTCAAAACGTTCAGGATAATGGGCTCCTGGTCGCCTTTGAAGGTGTCGAAGCCGAAGTAGTTCTTCAGCAGTTTCGATAGGGAGGAACGGTCATAGACTATTTTCTGTGCAGGTTGGGGCGCTGGCTCAGACTGCGGCGCCTGTTCCTGAGGTTCTTCTATAGGCTCCGATGCAGGTTCTTGAGGCGCTTCGGTTGGTTGTGGTGCAGTTTCTTGAGGCACTTCTACAGGTCGCGACGTTTGTTCCTGAGGTTCTTCCACAGGTTGCAACGTTTGTTCTTGAGCTACATCAGGTGCTGTCGAGGGTTCCTGGGCAGGAGCTTCCGCGGCTTTTTTTGATGAGGTTTTCTTTTTCGCCTTGGGTTCGGCCTCTGCAGCGGTTTCCTTCGTTTCCTTTGCAGCCGTCTTAGTAGTTGTCTTCTTTGTCGCCTTTGCCTCTGCTTTCGCGGGAGTTTCCTTTGTGGCTTTAGCCGTTTCCTTCGTCGCTTTGGCAGATGCCTTAGCCGGGGTTTCTTTCGCCTTTTTTTCGGTAGCCTTTTTAAGGGTCTTGGCAGGCTCTTTCTTCGATTCTTCGCTCATGGGTGCATCGTCCATCGTCTTCGTTCTTTATTCTTCAAAAGTGGTTTTTCTTTTTCACCTTTCAAAGTTAATCACAACCTTTTGAAACATGCAAATGTTTTTTAAAAAAAATGCACCCGAAGGCGCATTTTTTTCTGTTTTTAGGGAAAATCTAAGGCGAAAAGGCTCTTATTCCGCCTTCAGACGGTTCAAATTGGCTTTGTTCAACTGTGCTGAAGCATAGTCCAACGTCACATGGAAAGTCTTTTTCCGCGTGGAGGGAACGTCGAACATCGCTTCCATCATGATGGTCTCGACGATGGAGCGCAGGCCGCGGGCACCCAGACGATATTCGATGGCTTTGTCGATGATGAAGTCATAGACTTCGGGCTCGAAGGTAAGCTTGACGCCGTCCATCTCAAAGAGCTTGACGTATTGCTTGATGATGGCGTTCTTCGGCTCGGTAAGGATGCTGCGCAGGGCTTCGCGCGATAATGGCTCCAGATACGTAAGCACCGGCATGCGTCCGATAATTTCAGGAATAAGCCCAAAAGCCTTCAAATCCTGCGGAGCAATATATTGGAGCATGTTGTTCTTATCGAGTCGAAACGCATTTTCTACGTTGCCGTAGCCTACGACATGCGTGTTGAGGCGCTGGGCAATCTTGCGTTCGATGCCGTCGAAAGCGCCGCCGCAGATGAAGAGGATGTTTTGTGTGTTGACGGGAATCATTTTCTGCTCGGGATGCTTTCGGCCACCCTGCGGGGGAACGAGCACAACGCTTCCCTCAAGCAATTTGAGCAAACCCTGCTGCACGCCCTCGCCACTGACGTCGCGGGTGATACTGGGGGTGTCGCCTTTACGGGCAATTTTATCTATCTCATCAATAAAAACGATGCCTCGCTCAGCAGCTTTAACATCATAGTCTGCCACTTGCAACAAACGTGTGAGGATGCTTTCAATGTCTTCGCCGACGTAGCCTGCTTCTGTCAAAACCGTCGCATCAACGATAGTGAAGGGCACCTTGAGCATCTTGGCGATGGTGCGGGCAAGGAGTGTCTTGCCGGTTCCCGTAGCACCCACCATGATGATGTTGCTCTTCTCTATTTCCACGCTGTCGCCCTTGTCGACTTGCATCAGGCGTTTGTAGTGGTTATAGACGGAAACAGAGAGATAACGCTTGGCCTCGTCCTGCCCAATGACGTACTGGTCAAGGAATTCCTTAATCTCACGAGGCTTGGGCAGTTCGGTCGCTTTTAGTTCGTCTCCCTTCTTCTTCCGCTCGGCTTCGACCATCTCCTGCAAGACCAGATTGGCTTGCTCAACACATTCGTTGCAGATATAGCCGCTCAGCCCAGCCAGGAAGATGAGTCCGTTGCCTTCTTCCCGTCCGCAGAAGCTACAGTAGTTCTTCTTTCTCGGCACAGCTCGTTTATTCTTTGATGGATTATTTCAGGCTCTTGCGGATGAGCACTTCGTCAATCATGCCGTAGTCCTTGGCTTCCTGCGCCGTCATCCAGTAGTCTCGGTCGCTGTCGGCCCAGACCTTGTCAAAGTCGGTGTGGGAGTGGTCGGCAATGATAGAGTAGAGCTCCTTCTTGAGTTTTTGTATCTCACGAGCCGTAATCTCGATGTCGCTTGCCTGGCCTTGCGCGCCGCCCATCGGTTGGTGAATCATTACACGGCTGTGGGTGAGCGCCGAGCGCTTGCCTTCTTTACCGGCAACGAGCAATACGGCAGCCATGCTGGCAGCCATGCCTGTGCAAATGGTGGCTACGTCGCTGGTGATGAACTGCATGGTGTCGTAAATACCAAGGCCTGCATAAACACTACCGCCTGGGCTGTTGATATAGATGCTGATGTCCTTGCCGTTATCGACGGAGTCAAGGTAGAGCAACTGGGCCTGCAGGGTGTTGGCCGTGTAATCGTCAATGGGCGTACCGAGGAAGATGATGCGATCCATCATCAGACGCGAGAAGACGTCCATCTGTGTGACATTGAGCTGACGCTCTTCGAGGATGTAGGGGTTGAGGTACTGTGCCTCGGATTTGATGACATCGTCTAACACTTGGCTGTTCATACCCAAGTGCTTTGTAGCGAATTTCCTGAAATCGTCCATTGTGTTTGATTAGGTTTGTGGAGTTTTCTCGGCATCGCCGAGGTATAGGAGTTTAGTCTTTCTTTTCAAACAGTTTGTTGAAGTCCTCTACGCTAACAGTCTTCTTCTTCAACTTAGCCGTTTTCTTCAGAGCTGCAACGAGCTTGTTGTCAAGGGCTCGGTTGGCGAGACCTTCCACACTTTCCTTCTTCTGAAGCATCTCCTTGGCATAGTTGTCCAACAAGTCGTCAGGCACGGTGGTCATGCCGTATTGGGCAAACTGGGCACGAACGGCGGCACGGGCCTGGTCGGTGATGTCCTGCTGCTCAATCTTTATGTCGGCATTCTTGATGAGTTCTTCTTTGATGAGGTGCCATTGAAGTTCTTCCAGCGTTTTGGGGAACTCCTCTTCGAGTTTCTCTGTGTCCTTTTCTTCGCGGCTGTTGACAAGGATTTTGCGCAGCAATTCCTCGGCAAACGGCAGCTTGCCAATACGGTTCATCATGTACTCGCGGACGTCGATGAGGAAACGGTAGTCACTTTCAGGAGTAAACTGAGCCTGAATGTCTGCTTTCACCTTAGCGCGGAAGTCTTCTTCGTCCTTCACTTTTCCTTCACCAAATACTTGGTCGAAGATTTCCTGATTGAGCTCGCCTTCGGTATAGCGGGTGATGTCCGTAATCTGGAACGTAAAGTCGCCTTGCACATCAGCAGCCTGCTCCTTGGAGATTTTTAGGAGTGACGTCAGCTCTATCTCGCTGTTGTCATAGGCCTTGCGGGGGTTGAAGGTGATGATGTCGTCCTTCTTGGCGCCGTTGAAGAGGTTCTTGCTCTCCTCGTCCTTCATATATTCAGGCAGCATAACGGCATCCTCCACATGGATACCTTCTTCTTTTACGTTGCCCTCAGCATCAAGTTCTGTGACAATACCCTTAACCATGTCGCCCACCTGATAGCTGTCAACGCTATCGTAGTGGCCATTGCGCTGGGTGTACATCTTCACTTGATTCTCCACCATCTCATCTGTCACCTTAATATTATAATAAGGTATAACATCTTCGGCAGTCAATGTGGCGTCGAACTTGGGAGCAATGGCGAGGTCGAAAGCAAACTCCATGTCATCTTGTTGGGCGATGTTGATGGACTTCTGCTGCTCTTCGTCGGGCAGGGGCTCGCCAAGTACTTCGAGCTTGTTTTCCTTGATGTAGTTGTAAAGGGCATCTTGCAGCACCTTGTTGATTTCGTCTACCTTGATGGCGGTACCGTATTGGCGTTTGATAAGGCTCATGGGAACCATGCCTGGACGGAAACCGGGGATGTTAGCCTTCTGGCGGAAGGTCTTGAGTGATTTGTTAACTTTCTCTTCATAGTCGGCGAGCACCAGCTTTACCATAAGCTTGGCTTGAACGTCGCTTACATTTTGCAATGAAATTTCCATGCTGTTTATTGGGATTTTAGTTCTTTGTTTCGTTTTGGGCCGCAAAGATAGTGTATATTAGAGGAAAATCCAAAAATACACGTCGTTTTTTGGTTTTATTATGAATGGCGGTTTTGCTGAACGTCTCTTATCGGATAAATGCTTTGTATATGAGGTTTCCGTGTTGTAGAATGGTAATGTGGTCGTTTATGCGGTAGAGTTCTTTGGCCTCATCGCTTTCCATAGCATCCAGCTTTGGAAAGGTAATTGCGTCATATCCTCCCATAAAGTCGAAGGTGCAGGAGCCGCCTTTCGTTCGTGTGATTTTGGTGAGAGGTTTGTTGAGCGTGTCGCCAAACTGTGTGATGCTGGCAGGCGTGGATTCCGTCGAAAACACATAGTTGTTTTTGCCGTAGAGCTGGTTCGACTCGTCCTTGTAGCTATAGTTGTTGTTGGCTGGAACAATATGGTAACGATGCTTTTCCTTGTTGGTGTTCACAACGTTGCCCGTCCATGCCGATTGTTTGTAGTTGACGCAAGTTATCATGAGTCCGTAATCAGGCTTGTTGGCATTCCACCCGGTTTTCTGGATATTCTCGAAAACGTAGAACGACGTGGTGTCGTCTTCGTTGACAAACGTGCGGTACATGACGGGGTCTTCATTCGTCGTATATAATGTAACGGTTTGGGCGGTATCCAGGTTGCAGGCGGGAATCCAACCCATCGAATAACGCTCGAAGGAGGTGTAACCGGCAGGGTTGTAGCCATCCAGACAATAGAGCCCGTAATCCATCACACTCCAATAGTCCATGCAGAAGTCTATTTCGCCGTTTTTTAATGCCGTATTGTAGAAGTCGGGCAGACCGATGACATGCCCAAACTCGTGTACAAACGTGCCGATACCGGCGGGTACATCCTTGGAATCTATCAGCAATTCACCCGAACAGGCATAGCTGCTGATTTTTATATCTCCGAGGGTCAGCGGGGAAGCAAGTGTCCACGCATGTGCCCATATGCTCTCTTCGGGTCCATACTGTGCCTCGTCGTTACCGGCATAGACGATATAAACGTAGTCCACATAGCCATCGCCATCGTTGTCGTAGTCGGTGAAGTCGGTGAGCCCCAGCTCATAGGCTTTTCGGCAGGCGTCTTTCACCATGCCACGGGCGTTGGTATCTTTGCCATTTCGTTCGTTCCCGCCGTAGTAGATGCGGTTGTTGTCGAGAGTAATAGGGCCGAAAACATCGAAGGTGGGCGTGAACTTACCTAGCGACTGGTCTCGGAAGTAGTCGCGCGCACTACCGCTAATGGTACCGCTGACAGAGAACGTATCCCCATAAGCGGGGCTAAAGAACGAGTAGCTGAATTCCTCCGTGTGATGTTCGCCATTGTAGCGGGCGGTAAGTAAGTCGTGGATGCTGGCTGAGTCGGTATGGAAGGCGACGTCGGCAAAAGCAACAAGCAATATCACTCCGTGAATGTTGCCTGTGGAGGGGAAGTCCTTCATGCGGTATGATGCTGCCTTTCGGCCTCCTCGTTGTTCATCGGCACGCATGGCCTGCGCGCGCGAACGGAGTGCCTCGCTGCGCCACGTGTCGGCATCGTTTTCCGAAAGAACGCGGTAGAATCCGTCGGCGTCACGTTGCACGATCCGTCCGTCGGGAGTGGCATATGTATGGGCAAAGGCATCTCCCAGCAGTTGTAGCTTGATTTCCGTGCCGTCGGGTTGCTGTCGCGTTATTATTCCTCTCCGCGCTGGCCCGGCAAAGGAGGGCTGCATCAAGAAAGAAAAAAGCAAAAAGAAAAGCGATAAATGAAATGCTTTATAATTGTGGCGTTGCATACAAGACAGATTTTCTTAACTCTTTACATCTTCGGGTGCTACCATGAAATCCTTCTTGCGTAGGATAAAGCTGTTGCCGAGGTATTTGTCCAGTACGACGGGATTCTGCGACAGTTCCTCCGGTGTTCCCTGGAACAGGATGCGCCCCTCAAACAGGAGGTACGCTCGGTCGGTTATAGAGAGCGTTTCCTGTACATTATGGTCTGTGATAAGGATGCCGATGTTCTTGTATTTCAAGCTCCAAACGATGCGTTGGATGTCCTCTACGGCAATGGGGTCAACGCCTGCAAAGGGTTCGTCAAGCATGATGAACTTCGGGTCGATGGCGAGGCAGCGGGCAATCTCCGTGCGTCGGCGTTCGCCGCCCGACAACTGGTCTCCCTTATTCTTGCGCACCTTGGTGAGGTGGAACTCGGCTATCAGGCTCTCAAGTTTTTCACGCTGTTCTTCACGCGTGATGTCCTTACGCATCTCCAACACAGAGCCGATGTTATCCTCCACCGTCATTTTGCGGAAGACGCTGGCCTCCTGCGGCAGGTAGCCGATGCCCGCTTGCGCCCGTTTGTAAACAGGGAAGCCTGTGATATTCTCATCGTTGAGGTAAATGCTTCCCCCATTGGCTACGATGAGCCCTGTTGTCATGTAGAACGTGGTAGTCTTCCCCGCACCGTTCGGCCCAAGCAGCCCGACAATTTCTCCTTGTCTGACGTTAATGGAGACATTGTTTACTACCGTCCGCTTTCCATACCGTTTCACCAGGTTCTCCGTGCGCAGCACCATCGAATTCTGTTCTTCGTTTTCAGCCATATTACGCAATTTGGGCACGAAGGTACGCACATTCCCGCATACTTCCAAACTTTCCCCCTCCTTTTGCTGTTTTTTAACGTGCTATAGACTTCAGCCTCCCTGCATTTTTCTGTGCAATTCATCGCAAACGCTCGCAAACCGCAGAAAAAGTGATTTGCGGACGTTTGCGATGCGAAAAAATGCGTATATTTGCAGCATGGAAAACAACGTGGAGTTTTTGGACGAGTTAAAGGCAGAGGTCCTCCATCTCTTTGGTGAGGAGCTAAAATCGTCAGCGTCGTTCGAAAGGTTTTCTGCAGCCATTGAACAGACGACCGGCAGCAGCCTCAGTGTCTTTACACTGAAGCGCCTGTTTGGACAGATGAAAACCGATGGCTCACCATCCATCAACACCCTATCTATACTTGCACGCTATGCCGGATATGCCGGTTGGGGAGATTTTGTAGCCCAACATTGTCCTGCCATCAAGGACGATACGATTGCTCCTCCTAAAAAGCGATGTCCCAATTACCTCGTCGGGGCCATCTCAGCATTATTTGTACTGCTTGCTGCGGGACTCCTTCTTTTAGTTATAGGCCATTCTCCAAAGAATCCCAATGAGGTAACAGGCACGATAGTTGCTGAAGACAACACGCTGACATGGACACTTGATAAAAGCACCTGGGCGCTTTCAATCTCGGGGCAGGGCAAGATGAAGAATTTCCAGCAACACGGGATGCCCGATGCCTGGCTTGCTTATCGCGATAGTCTGTGCAGTGTCGTTATCGGTGAGGGCGTTTTGTCTGTGGGTAATTACGCTTTTTCATTTTGTAAACGATTACAATCTGTGATCCTTCCGAATAGTCTTCTTTCGATAGGCAACGGCAGTTTTGCTTACTGTAATCATCTTACGGCATTGAATCTGCCTGAAGGATTGGATCGTCTTGGTGCAGGTGCTTTCAAGGGATGTCATCGCATACGGGAGATAGAACTGCCGTCTGGAATCACCGAGTTGCCGTTCGACTTGTTTGCTTCATGCTCTCATTTGGAATCTTGTACTTTTCTGGGCGATGTCACATCGATGGATCGTGAAGTCTTTGCACATTGTCATTCGCTAAAAAGAATTGATTTGCCTTCTTCGATGGTGTCCGTAGGTTCCAGCTGCTTTGCTGACTGCAAGTCATTGGAAGAGTTGGTCGTTCCTGAAGGCGTAAAGTTCATCGATGAGTATGCCTTTCAGAAATGCACTTCTTTGAATCGTATCGTTCTCCCATCCACAATGACGTCGATTAGTAATAGAGCTTTTGACTTCTGCAACCACTTGCAGTTTATAGAATCCAATGCCCGGCAGGCACCACGATTAGGGGAGGATGTTTTTGCCGATGTCCCATCGTCTGTTCGACTGATATACCCGCAGGGTGCTGACTATACTTCCTGGAAACAGGAACTCTATCGAAAAAGATAATGAACGCATAGAAGCTCATGGATTATTTACAGCAACTGAAAACCGAAATAGAGCGTCGCTATGGGCGTCAGCCTGAATCCCCTGTCGATTATAGCGAACTGGCATTGCAGATAAAGAAGATAACAGGTAAGGAGATTAGTAGCTATACACTGATGCGTATCTGGGGGCATGTCAAAAACAACAGCTCACCCCGCCAGGACACCCTTTCTAACCTGGCCCGTTATGCAGGCTACGCAGGGTGGAAAGATTTTGTTGCTCAGAAGGACGCTTTGGCTGTCTCGGATAGGGTGGGGGAAGGCAAACAAGAAGCTCAGGCATCGGAAGTCGAGAATGCTGTCCAAGAGTCAATTGACGTATCTGTAAACAAACCAGAATCTGACTTGCGGGGGGCAAATGAAAAAGAAGAAACAACACGCAAAAGGAATCCCGTTCTCATGCTGGGTATCGCGGTCGTATTGATTTCGCTTGGAGTAGGGCTAGGATTACTTATTCGGAAACATGCGTCCGCACCCCCACACGAGTTCGTGTCTGACATCCTTGTCTCTGACAAAGGTACGCTTTCTTGGACGCTTGATATGACCACTTGGGAACTCACTGTTTCTGGCCATGGCCGCATGATGGACTTTCGCCGTGGTGCCCCTGCAGAGGCATGGTTGGAATATCGCGATAGTCTGCGCCGTGTTGTCATCGGCGAGGGTGTTACTCATATTGGTGATTGTGCTTTCCGTAACTGCACAATGCTGGCCTCCGTCATACTGCCGAAAAGTTGCACATCCATAGGCGACTATGTCTTCGACCGTTGTTCTTCTTTGACCGACATTGACCTACCTGCAGGGCTCACAAGTATTGGACGGACGGCCTTCTGGGGATGCCAGCAGCTAAAGAAGATAGTATTGCCTATTGGGATTACAAAAATCGAACCCGAACTGTTCTGTTATTGTTCCAGCCTACAGTCCTGTTCGATTCTCGGTTCTATCACCTCTCTCAACGAATATGCCTTTGCTGAGTGTGAAGCACTCGAACAAATTCAATTGCCCGAGGGACTGCAACTTATAGGTCTTTCCGCTTTCTCTAACTGCTACTCATTGACGAAAATGGACGTTCCCGAAGGGGTTGTCAATATCCATGATTACGCTTTTCATAACTGTAAGTCTTTGACCGAGGTAACTCTTCCCTCCACGCTATCTTTTATCGGTAACCAAGCGTTCGAGTTGTGCTCCCATCTGCGCCATATCGACTGTGTTGCCCCAAAGGCTCCCCATCTCGGTTACGATGTCTTCATCGGCATTCCTCCTTCCACCATCCATCTCACTTATCCCCGAGGTGCTGACTACTCCGACTGGCTCAGCGTCCTACCGTAAACCTGCTGGGGAGGTACGGCAGCTATTTCAATATCTGTCGGAGCCGAAAGCAGACCTCTGAGCAAACATTTTCTTTCATACATTCACAACAAACGAGCAACCGACTGAAGTTTAACGTGAGTTCGATAGATTTAGATTCCGCGCAACAACCATTTCCAAATAGGAACGACTTCAATGCTAATGCCGTTTTCTGTCAGTTGACGTTCAGTTTCCCACGTTATTATAACTCCCTGGTATTGCTTGAAAGTTTTCAGGAATTTGATGAGTCCTCCAACTTCACGTTCGTAAGTATTCACATCGTCGATACTATGGGAGACCTGAATGGCAATCTTTTCCTCTGGAATGCAGAAGTCAACTTCAACGCCTTTATTATAATAGAAAAGACGTAATTCTTCTGCCGTGTTGTGATACAATTTGTTCAGATGGATAGCAACGATATTCTCCAATAGTTTTGTCTTGCCGTCCATAAGAAAGAGGTTTAGAATACCATTATCTGCAAAGTAACGTTTCACGATGGTCTGCTGCTCGGAGAGTGGGGATGTAAGGTTGGGAATGGAGAAGATGAGATAGGCATCCTCCATATAATCAAGATAGTCTTTCAGCACAGAAGGGCTAATACTTTCTCCTGTTGACTTAATGATATGCTCTAAGCGTTTTTGACTCGTTGGCTGCATAATGCTTTCTGCCAGTTTGCGCGCCAATAATCTGAAGATGCGCGGATTGCGAATTCTGTTCCTCTCCACGATGTCACCCATTAGAATCTTCTGATAAAGTGAAGTAAGCCACTCGCGCTTATCAGTTTTATTAAACGACTCTGCAAATCCACCCTGATAGAAATACCTGTTAAAATGGCGAACAACCGCAAGTCGTTCTTCTGGCCGGAAGGCCCAGTTCTTTTCAAGCAGAACATTGTAATAGTTTAAATATTCCTTGAAGGAGAAAGGGTAGATGTTCCGTTGAATGTAGCTGCCGCCAAGTGTGGAAGCAATTTCGCGACTGAGCATCTTGGCGTTGCTACCAGTAATCATGACACGATATTTATCTTCTGACAGACGACGAGCAAATTTTTCCCATCCCGTGATGTTCTGTATCTCATCCAGGTAAATGAAAGGTTTTTGATTGTCATTCATTTCCCAATAGGCATCAAGGAGTAGGCCGAGTTCATCAGCTTGGATGGACGCCAAACGCTCATCTTCAAAATTAATGTAAAGGAAGTCCTCGGCCTTGGCTTTTCCTGCAGAAAGCTTGGCCCGCATGTCTTGATAAAGGGTGTATGATTTACCGGCACGACGGATTCCAACGAGAACATAACAAGAATTATCGTCGAAGTAATTGGCTCGTTGCTGTAATCCGATATTACTTATTTGCTGTTGTTTTTCACCAATAACGGTTTTGATGATTTGCTTATCCATGAAAATATTCTATAGTTTACTTTGCAAAAGTAATAAAATATAACAAATCATACATGAAAATATTTTTCGTTTTTTGCCTCTTTATGTTTTTTTAACCATCCGCAAGCTGCTGAATCAACGAAAAAGTCCCGATTTAGTGCATCTATTTTTCGGAAAAAGTCCCGTTTTTGGGCTCCATTTTTATGGAAAAAGTCCCGATTTTGGCTGTTTTTTTATAGAAAAAATCCCGATTCTTTGGCTTTTATATTATTGCATGTTCTATCAATCAAATAAGACGGAAAGCATCGTAGACCTGAGAATACCAGAGATAAGACTTACCTAACGTGAGTTCGGTATAATATATAATAGCTGTTTCTTCCAACAGGTATCGGTGGTGTCGGTGATATAGCGCAACACAATGTTATTCTGATTGTTTGCCACCGATACCCCCTCAATTGAGGTATCGGTGGTACGGTTTCATGTGAACCGAATAAACGAGACCCTCCCATCCAACGTGTCCAAAAAGCAGGAAATGAAGACGCTGTCTTGGTTATTTCCTCATGTTGCAGGTTGGAAAACGCGTTGAGCCACGTGGCTCAACACGTTGGGTCAACTAAAAAGGCTTACTTCCAGCAACGCTCACAGGATTTTCTCCAAAACCAATCCCATTGGCAAACAGTATATGAAAACCGATACCCCACCGATTCTCTTGGAGAGGGGTATCGGTGGCTTAACGATTGATTTCCTTTCTTCTACGGGGCGCCACCGACACCCCCGATACCTATTGGGAAAAACCACATTTTATACCGAACTCACATTACCTAATAACTGTTTTGTCAAAAAACAAAAGAAAGATAACTCCCTCTTCGCCGTTGTTTAGGTGGGTATGTCGTTACTGCCAATTTGGTAGTTAGTTCTTCGGATATAAGAAAACCCGTTTTATAAAATGTTGGAGGCTTCATGTTGAAACCTCCAACAAGGAAAATGTTTTTAAACAATACGTGTAATGTTCAGAAACTCTCGTTACCTTTTTTGCTTGAACGGATGGGCTTCCTTTGCTTTTTACAGTATTTGGTTTTGATTATTGACGGCAGACGGGGCGAATTGATCGTCCAAGATAACGATCGTGGTAGTATTGAAATCTGCCACTTTGATCAAAGAAAACACCCCATGCATTTCCAGTCGTGTTTTCATGTAGCGATGAAGACCAATAGAATCCGAGACTGCCAGCTTGGTTGATTTCTTTTCCTTCTTTAAATCCAGCCGCAGGTAGGAAAATCGAATTTCCATTTAGACCAGTTATAATATAGCCTGCATGATCGTTTTGATATGTCCATTTCCATTCACACAATTCTATCAATTCAAACCAGTCTTCATACTTTGGTGTTTGCCAATGACTTCCCCAATTTACAGTTGCCGCATCATCTGTACTTTCAACAACACGGACGATGCTATTTGCATTTGTATTGTATTTTGAGAAATTCTGACCGAGGTTATCACTGCTGTCTTCATAGGAACTCCATGAATAATCCTCTTTTGGTTTAGCTTCTCCCCATGCAAAATAGTATCCGAAATCGCTAGCGGTCATTGCCCCGATATTGCATGTTCCCCAAAGTCTTTCAGAGGGAAGAGCAAGGTCTACGTATTCATGCCCATCGATAAATTGCTCAGGTTTATCTTCTTTCAATAGGGAAACTTTATGTGCATCGGAATCGTAATTGGTCGTATGTTCCAAAGCGGAGTCATCTGCTTTTTTGCCTTCCTTTGGAACTGCGATGTTTTTTTTATCCTTTTTTGCCTTCTCGCCATGCCTTTTTGTTTTAATGATTTCAGGTTTGAGGCAAATGTCTGACAAAACCATTTCTTCTTCTGCTTGTATTATGACTGTCGTTGAATAGGTGTTGTATCCCTCTTTCATTATGTTGACGTTATGCTCTCCTACCAGCAAACCGGCCGATTCGTCAATACGGCAGGGCGTTTCATCGAAGTATCTGTCATCTATATATACGGAAGCTCCCATTGGGTCAGACTCTACGCGAAGACTGCCACAGATAGGAACGGGTTCATCTAACACTACGGTTTTATCTTCTAACTCTCTAATTTCAATCTCCTCAAACGAAGTGTAATAGCCGAATCGTCGAGCCTCCGCTACATAAAGCCCTGGGAGGACAGAACCTGTCCAACTTTTTTTCCCTTTCACGTCCTCATTGAGCACAATGTCGGCTTCTGCATCATTACAAATAATCGTGAGAGTTGATTTTGCTGATTTAAGAGCAACACTTAGTGTCACCTTTTCCCGTCCAAGTTCCACGGTTCCTGTCTCGAGGCGATAGCCTGCTGCCTCCACACGATAGCTGTGAGTGCCGATAGTCATCAGTTTGAAAAAAGCCCCTTCACTATTTAATGTCTGTAGCTCATCATCCACATAAACGGTTGCGTTGGCAGGAGACACTTTTAAGGTTAAGTATTGAGTGGAGCGCATTTTCCCTCCGCTTGTTCCAGCTTGTCCTGTCAGTAGTATCAATTCGTATGTACGTCCTCCCTCGATGGGCATTTGGAAGTAATAGTCTCGCAAAATGCCCAGGTCTGGGTGGGCAATGGTGATTTTCTGCAACTTTCTTGGCACATAGACCCAGTATTCAGCAGGCTTCAGAACCGTTTTCACGATTCCAAGCATCCCTCCATCGAATGTAAACCCACGTTGGGTAGTGACAATCTTAATCAATGCCGCCACTTCACCGTTCTGGTCTATTTCTTGTGTGCCGTGAGTGATGGCAGTCAAGTCTGTTTCCAGTAAACGGAATGACTCAACGGCAATCTGTCCATTGGAGGATAGTATCTGAAATGTTAATACCAATAGAAATAGAGACCTTTTCATGAATACTTTTGAATTCTTGCTGACTAAAACTACCACAATACACTGCGGAAGCAGCTCATGTTTGAGCCGTTTCCGCAGTACACCACCAAACTATGGAACGGATTTCTGTCAATTCCGTTCGCTGGTTCTTTAAACTTTTGGTTAGGGTTCGCAAACTGCACGAACGTGTGCCGCATGGTAGCGGTCGTAACCACCCCTGTTTGCTTGGTTTGAAAAGAAGTACACAAACCATGCGAGATTGGGGTCGCTTTGGACAAGCGACGAAGACCAATATTCGCCGCACATAGTACGGCCCGAATTGTCTATTCCTACACCAAGACGGTAACCCGCAGCGGGGAGGAAGATAGATGCTTCGATGGAGTTGCTGGTTACTTTGTAGCCATTAACGCCACCGTTCTTGGCCCATGTCCACGTGCAGTATTCAGTATTCATGAGTTCTTTCCATTCAGCATCTGTTGGCATGCGCCAATTGCCACCCCATTTTATGTAAGCGACATCATCTGTTTTGTCAAGAACTGTTTTATTGTCAATGGTTCCATAATCGCTCCAAACATTATACTTGGTAAGTTTGTCATAGCTCCCATCGCAATATGAGTATGTGCCCCACGTGTAGTCACTCTTTACGCTTGTCTCACCCCAGGCGAAGCTTTCTCCACAGTCTTCAGGATAGTTGGCACCGACATTCATAGTTGCCCAAAGTAAACCTGATGGTAAGCCGAGATCTACGTACATATGGATGCGAGGGTCAGCCATAACAGAGCCTTCATCCCTAGTTAAAGGGTCATTTGTTGCATCATGGGTATAAGCAAATGATTCATGTGATTCCAGGAATTCTTTTTCACATGATACCATCATTATACTCAATCCAAGCAGTAGCACCATTGTATAAACACTTTTTTTCATCTTTTTTGAATTACTATTTGTTGCTATGTCGTGTTATTCTTCAATTTGAAACAGGTCGTATACATCTATTGATTGCGTACTGGGCGAATTGGCATACCATCTCTACGGTAATTGCAATACCATCTTGGACCATCCCAAACACAATAAGCAGTACTGCCATTGCTGGTTGATGACCAATAGTAAGCCATTGTGCCAATATAATTGTCTCCACTGCCATTCTTAAAGCCTCCGCAGGGTAAGAAAATAGAATTATTATTGCCTTGGACAAGATATCCTTTTATGTTGTTTTGTGTTGTGCGAGTCCAAGAACAGTTTTTCATCAGTTCTTGAAATTGATTATATGTCGGCATATGCCATCCATTGCCCCATAAGTGTTTTGCTACATCATATTCCGTATTTGCTATATCTGTACCAATGTCTTCATAGGTGCCATTGTAATAAAGGTAAGCTTGAGTTGAATAATCAGTCTTTTCTTCTAATTCTCCCCATGCAAAGTATTGTCCATAGTCTTCAGGAATGTTGGCACCGATATTCAATGTTGCCCATAATGTGCCTGATGGAAGACCTAAGTCAACGTATTCGTATTCTTCCGCGTTATTGTTTTCGTCTTCTTTTTTTTGAATATAGACAGGGCGAATGTTATGGCCGTCACATCTTTCATGATCAGAGACACTTTCTATCAGTGAAGGGAAAAAGCAGAGTCCTTGAGCGTATGAACTTCCAGAATAATTCAATGTGGAGGACCAATACCATCCGTCCGTGTTGACGAAAGATAGTTCTTGTCCATTAGAACCATAATCTGTTCCATCATAAAGTCCACCTCTTGGCATAAAAATAGTATTACCATTGGGACCTGTAATTTTATAACCAGATATTTTGTTAATTACATCATTCTCCCAGGAACATTCTCTTGCTAGTTCGAGTTCTTCTTCATGAGTAGGCATTCTCCAGTTTTTGCCCCATATAACATAAGCAGCATCGTCTTCTAGTTTTAGTTGGGTTAGTCCATCGGTGGAATTATATTTTGTAAAATTCGAAATATTTCCAAACTTATAAGTGCTCCAGTCATAATTATCTTTTGGGGCAGTCTCTCCCCAAGCGAAATATAATCCATATTCCTCAGGAGATTCTGCTCCAATGTTACACGTTGCCCATAAAGTACCAGATGTGAGGCCGAGATCGATGTAGGCATGGTTGTCCATTTCGTTATCATCACCCCAATCGAAGTCATCACCTGTACCTCCAGCACCAAAAACTTCCAATGTTCCAGCCAACCTATATGCTTTTCCAACTTGATAATCTTTGCCTGCAAGTTCTTCGGTATAGTTTTCTTCGTTGGATGTTGTAGCAATGATTGTTAGCGTATTGTTTTTTGCGTTTACGGGAGCTATCAGTATCCAGGCATTGAGTGTGCCACCTGCCGCGATGTCGATATTCTCTAATTCAAGCGTCATTTCTGTAGCTGTTGATGTAGGAGTCAGTGTCGCGTTGGAGATGTTCACGGTGGCTTCAGTCGTGAAAATAGCTTCATCTGCAGAAAGAGTTAGTTTTGTAAACGTTTCGGCTTTTGGCGTTGTTAACTGAATATATAGTACGCTGCCAATATGCGAGAAGTTGAATGTGACGTTGCCCGACTCTGGTGTAGAAGCTGTGGCTACCATATAGTCATACGCTCCTAATCCCGCCGTAGAATTATTCGCGGGTTGTTTCTGGCCTAAATAGGAAATTGGCAGTGCCGTATATGGACGACCAAAAGTGGTGTTGTCCACACTGTAAGGATAGTAGGCTGCATAAGTGTAGTTTCCTTTCAGTGCCCAACCACCACCGTCAAAGTCGGCTTTTTTTGTGCCTGCACCACTTGTCATGGGAAAACTTACTTGGTCTCCTGCATTGGGATAGATGCCAACAACATCATTCTCTGCCCAAGTAAAGCTAAGACCCGAAGAGGTCAGCTCAAGCGATGTGCGTGTGACATCGTCCGTTTCAAAGTCGTTGGCCGTGATGGTGACATGGGAAATGAATTCATTGTCAAAATCCGTGTTGACTGTCTCTGACGTGCAACTTGCCAGCAAAATAAGTGCAATTAAAGAATAACAAAAATGTTTCATAATAAAAAAGATGCAATGGTTAATACTATTTTATAATCTTAATTTGATAAATCAAAATAATCGCGTTCCTTTTTTGAAGCTCCCCATGGGATATCTTCTCCTTGTCCGCCAGGCTTTCCGCTTTCTGCTAGAATATGAATCATTTCCAATTTGTTTATTTTAATAATTGGTTTTAAATACGTCCTTTTCATTTTTTTCTTTTATTTCAGTTAGGTTTTTATGTCAGGCCACAATGACGAGGGTTGCCTTTAGCTTCTTTTGTTTCGTCTTTGGGTTCCTATAATTCTATTATGCGAAGGCGTTTTATTTCCTTTCAAGTTTCTCTATTCTCTTTACCACAACTTTACGTAGCTTCGTGTTGTAAAGGTGAATTAAATCTAATATTTCTTTATTGGGCCGCTTAAGTGACTCATTATATTCTTTGAATACTTGTATTTTCTCATCCACCACATCAAGTTCTTCCCATGTCTTTATACCTTTTACGTTATTAGTGATCTCTTGAGAGAATGCTTGAACATCACGCTGCTGTTGGCGTTCTGATTCTTGTTGTATGGCTCCACTCTTGAACTTGTCAAGATATTTTCTGCTGAAAATGGGATTTGTAAAAACAGAGGCTGCTTCACTATCCGAATCCCAATCGGTAATGTTTATTACCTTGAAAAGACCTACGGCGGGGACAATGATTCCATTACCTCCTAACTGGCTCGCTTTCAAAACAGCCTTTTTATAAAACTTCTTTTTTTGTTGCGAATAAGTAGAGTATAATATGGGTATAGAGAAAAAAGGATTGTATTGTACATAGGCAATTAATTCATATTTTCCTTTTACCTCTTGTTCAGAATGGAAAATCCTGACCTTTGATTTCTTTTCCAGTTCTGATTTACTCTGCATTGTCATGTCGTAATTATACTCTAAAACTTCAGTAGGAAAAACACGGTAAGAGCACGAGCTAAAAAAAATACAAGCCGTTAAAATGGTCAAAACAGCAAAAATGTTTTTTTTCATAAGTGATACATTATTAAGGTTAAACTTTTATAGACAATTGTCACATTTTCTTTTATGCCACAAAAATATAAGGCTTTTTTGTTATGCACAAAATCAATCTCTCGCAAACCATCGCATGCCGAGGTTTGCGAGAAAAAGAATATGTTTGCAATGATTTGCGAGGCTCTTTTTAGCTGCTTTTCCCGAAAAAGGGGGCTAAAGAGTGATGTCCTAAGGGACTAACAGATAATCCTACCGCCCCAGAGTTCCCGGAGGAAATGGGTTGAAAGCATGACCTCAACGCCGTAAAACAACCGTGGGACAGTGTCAAATGAAACAAAAATCAGACGGGCACCGGGATGTTCTTCGTTAAAAGCTTTGAGTCCTCTTAGATGTTTGGATTGTACCTCACGGCTGGATTTGAATTCTATTGCGACTTCGGCATCGCCCAAGATGGCATCGACTTCGTAGCCCGAATAGGTGTGCCAGTAGGATAAAGCTCCTTCAATGTCGTGATATCCCAGATAGGCAATGGTTTCCTGAATCATCAGGGCCTGCCTCCGCCGAAGCCTCCGCCAGGACCACCCATGCCACCGCCACCGCCGAAGCCGCGGCCACCGCCACCGCCTTCGAAATTGCCACGGCCTTCGCCGCGGTTCCCGCCGAACTGCATGCCGCCACGCATCATTTCGCGACGGGTGTCGCGGTCGCCAATGAGGTTGAGACGGTAGATGAAGTGGAGCATAACGTAGCTGTTGATGCTGTTGGAGTAGGTGTCGCTGTGGCCTGTGGCGCTGATGTTTCGGTTGACATTGCTCTGCTGACCGAGGATGTCGTAGAACTGCAGGCTGACGGTGGCTGCGTTCTGACGGAGGAAGCTCTTGGAGATTTGTGCGTTCCAGAGCAACTCGTTGGTGTTGAACTCGGCGCTGCTGTAGCCGCGACGGCTGTTCATGTTGATGTTGGTGTTGATCTTGATGTTCTGCCAGGGGATGTTGAAGTTGGCGCTGGGGCCATAGCTGAACTGCCAGGTATCCTGTTTGTTCTCGGGCTGCATCTCGTTGAGGGCATGGTTGTAGCGGACGTTGCCGCGCAGCGTGATGTCCATCCAGTCGTTCTTGTAGCTACCCGAGAGGGACTGGTTGACGTTAATCTGGTGGGTAGTGGCGAGGGGGTAATAGGGATTGTCGAGGGTGAGGGCGCCCGAGCGGAGATAGCTCTCGTGGTGGCTGTAATTGAAACCTGTGCCGGTGGCGACGGTGAAGCGCTGGTTGGTGAGGGCGGTATTGAAGTTAAAGTTGGCACCGGCGTTCCACGAGCTCCAGAAGCCGTCGAGGTTGGTGGGACGTGTGATGCGTCCGCCCGTCTGCTCGTTGTAGGTGGTCTGGTTGACAATGCTGTTGAGGGTGTTGCCGGCATTGACGCTGGCGTTGATGTTGCGAAGGTGGTCGGCGTTGAAATCGCGGAACTCGATGCGGAGGTTGTTGTTGAAGGTGGGCTTCAGACCGGCGTTACCCGTGCTGATGTTCATGGGGTCGCTGTCGTCGACAACTTCGATAAGTTGGGTGAGCTCTGGCTCCTGACTGCGCCCGCGGTAGTTGACGTTGAGGCTGCGCTGCTTTGTGAAGCGGTAGCGGAAGTTGAGCGTGGGTGTCCAGTTGAAGACGGTACGCGTGGTGTCGATGTGTATGCCCATGTACTGTTGGTCCATGTGGCGCGTCTGGGGCTGGAGGTCGAAACCGACGTTGAGGTTGTAGTTGTCGGTAACCTTACGGAACTGGGCTTCGATGTTCTGATTCACCTGTTCGTCGACGGAGAAGCGGCTGAGCGTCTGGCTGAGGTACTTCTCGTATTCGTCCTGCCAGAGCCATTCGGCAAGGTCCCAATTAGGTATCCAGCTGGGCAGGTCGTAGGTGTTGCGCTGGTTGTCGCGATAGCGATAGCTGATTTGATAGCTCAGCTGCAGGTAGGTGGCAAGGGCGAGGGGTTCGCTCCACATGACGCGTCCGTTGAGGTTGTACGTCTTGGAAGGCGTGTCGCTGAAACGGTTAATTACGGAGGTGCTGTCGCCACGTTGGTAAAAGCGTGTGTACGAGGTGCTTTGACTGTTGTTTTGGCTGGTGGTATAACCTCCGTTGGCGCGAAGGGTGAAGTTGCGCCCTTCCGTGTTCATTCGGTGGTTAATCTGGAGGGAGGCGTTGACAGAGGTGTTCTTGTTGTCGCTCTCGGATGCCGATGTGGCGAAGTTGATGCGGCTGTTATTGATGGGGTCTGTCCAGGCAGAGTCAAGGGGAACATAGTCTTTGTTGGGGTAGAGCTCGCTGATGGTTTCCTCGGGGTCTTGATTGAAGGTTGCCGAGCGGCGCTGGTTGATGTTGCCGCCATCGCTGTAACTGAAATTGGGACGGATGATGATGCTCCACGTGGTATCGGGACGCCATTCGAACTGGAAGTCACCGCTGGCGCGGCGGTTCTGGTTGAGTCCCTGGCTCCAGTTGTTGGAGAACGAGCTGATGCCGTTCTGCAGATAAGTCTCGCTGGACGAGCGGTTCTGAGAATTTCCCTCGGAGAGGCTGAAGTTGACGTTGCCGCCCACCTTATATTGATACTGGTTCTGACGCCATTTCTCACCGAAGTTCTTGGCCATGTTGAATCCGCCTGCGGTGCTGGTGGTGAGGCCTGTGCTGCCTCCGCCACGTCCGCCACGTCCGCCTCCGCCGATGCTACCGCCTGCCACGTTACCCGTGTTGGCGAAGATGGTGTACTGTTGCTGACTCTCGAAACGGTTCATCATGATGCTGCCTGAATAAAGGTCGTTGATACCCAGCTCCTCGACGAATTCCGTCTTGTGCGCCGGGCGTCCATAGCCAAGGTCGAAGTTGCCTATCCAGCCTTGCATCATATTCCTTTTTATTTCAAGGTCGAGGACGAACTCCTCCTCACCGTCGTCAATGCCGGTCTCGCGGCTGAGGTCGCTCTTGCGTTCGTAGTTCTTGATGCGCTTGACGATACTGGCGGGCAGGTTTTTTGTGGCAATCTCGCGGTTGTTACCGAAAAATTCCTCGCCGCCCACGAGCAGGCGATCAATCGTGCGGCCGTTCATCTTGATGGTTCCATCGTCCTCGATCTCTATGCCGGGGATTTTGCGGAGCAGCTCTTCCAGAACGGAGCCTTCGGGCACGCGGAAGTTCTCGGCATTGATCATCAATGTATCCTCAACAACCTGTATGTCGGCCATCTGTGCTTCGATGACAGCCTCTTTCAGCAAGATGGCGTCGCTCTTGAGAGAAATCGTGTCCAGGCGGATAGTCTCAGTACGCCTGTCGACGGTAAAAGGCTTGTCTTGCGTGCCGTAGCCAATATAGGAAACGCGAATGAAATAGTTGCCCGTATGGACGCGTTTCTGCATTTCGAAACGTCCGCTGTTGAAGGTGGTGACGCCTTCCACGAATGAACTGTCAGGCAACGCCATCCACTGGATAGTAGCCTGCGGAACCGGCTCGCCCGTCTCAAAATCCTTCACGATGCCCTGGACATTTACCGTGCGCTGTTGCTGTGCCGTCGCGGCCAGACTCAGTGCCACACACACGCCCATCAGGGCTACTCTCTTGCTCATGTTGAAATGAAAACGCATATCTTATAAGGAGTAACAGCGCAAACCAATCCTGCGCTACACTTTTCAGACACCCCGCGGGGAAAAAGGTTTAAAAGAGCAGCTCAGATAACGGGCGCCACCCGTGCCACACGCCCACATGCCAGTTCCTCCTTCGCTCCTTGCCGCCTTGCCTCTTTTCATCCGCCGAAGCCCGCCCTTGCCTTCCCGCCAAGCCGGATTTCCTTGCAACCCAGCATACCCTTCTGCACGCATCATGCCGATGCACCGGGATGGCCTGCCCGAATGTTCGTTTGGCGCCGGAAAACACGACACCTTTTTAAAAGGTATAAAAACGGATGAAAAAGGACAGAAAGCCGGGAAAAGGAACGCGCATCGGTATCTTAACTTTTTTTAACAGGGGGGGGGTAAAAATATACCTCGTTTTTTTTAACTTTGCACCCGTAAAATTCATCCAGAAGCTACCATGAACCCTTTTAAGCTGATAGTCAGAAAATCATCCCGGCCTGTGGGAACCTCCGTGTCCCGTCCGCCAAGAATCCTGCCGCTGCTGTTGCTGCTGATGACCGTTTTTGCCCTCAGCAGCTGTGTGGAGGACATCGATACCGAAAACCGCTACACGTTCCGCGGCCACACCGTGGCCAGCTTCCTCGGCGAGCACGAGGACGTGTTCAGCAGCTTCATCACCATTCTGAAGAGGGGCGGCAAGCTCAACCTCATGAAGGCCTACGGCACCTACACCTGCTTCGCCCCCACCAACGACGCCATCGACCGCTACCTTGCCCGTCAGGACAGCATCTACCGCGCCTCGCTGTTGCCGGGCTCGAAAAGAGTCGTCTGGACCGGCGTCACCTCGCCGCGGCTGGAAGACCTCAGCGACTCTATGTGCGTCGTCATCGCACAGACGCACATCGTGCCCAAGGCCTACCTCACCGTGGAGATGGAGGGCGACGTGGTGCCCACGATGAACCTCAACGACCGCTACCTCACCATGAGCTTCGACAACGACAGCACCACCGGCTACAGCCGCCTCTACATCAACGGCGCACAGATTATCGACGCCGACAAGGAGGTGGAGAATGGCGTGGTGCACGCCATCAGCGACGTCATGAACCCTTCGTCAAACACCGTGCCTGCACAGATTGCAGACATGAAGTACCTCAGCATCTTCGCCGAGGCCCTCGAGCGGACGGGGCTGACAGACACACTGCAGGCCTACAAGGACTACAGCTACACCGACGGCGACAAGACCGCCCTCACCATTTACGGCATCCCGGGGTGCCCCTATCCGGCCAACCGCTACTACGGCTTCACGGCCTTCTGCGAGCCCGACACGGTGTTCCACGCCGCCGGCATCTACAACCTCGACGACCTCTACGCCCGCTGTCGCGAGTGGTATCCCGCTGCCACCGACCCCGACTTCCGCAGCCCCGGCAACGCCCTCTGGCAGTTCATGGCCTACCACCTGCTCGACCGCAAACTGCTCTACAGCCGCCTGACCTGTTACAAAATCGTCTGCGGCAACTACTTCAACTCCGAGGGAAACCTGCAGCGTGCCGACCGCTACGACTACTTCGAAACCCTGCAAGGCAGCCTCCTGAAGGTCACCCGCCCCATCACCGGCACACGCTATCCCGAAGCCATCCTGCTGAACTACAAACGCACCTTCGACCACCAGGGCGACGACGACCTCCGCGCCGAAACCATGGCAGGGCACGCCAACGTGCTCGTCCTCAACCCCACGGACGTCACGGCCGACAAGGCCCGCTACCCCGGCTTCAACGGGGAAGCCCTCAACGGCTCCATCCACCTCATAGGCAAACTGCTCGTCTATGACGAGAACCTCATGGTGGGCCATGTGCTCAACGAAATCATACGCATCGACTTCTCGTCGCTCGTACCCGAATACACCAACAACAACATCCGCTGGTGCGACGGCCAGGGCATCAACTTCGCCAGCCAGGACTACGAATTCTACATTCCCGACGGGTACAGCAAGCACCTGAAGTACAACACCCCCGAAACGCGCCTCTACTACCTCAGCCCCCACAACACATGGTCGAACTACATGGGCGACGAGTGCATGTGCCTCGGTGCCTTCGACTTCGCCTACCGCCTGCCCCACGTGCCCGCCGGCACCTACGAGCTGCGCATGGGCTATGGCTCGACCACCCGTCGCGGCGTCATACAGTTCTATGTCGATGACAAGGTGACAGGCATTCCCATCGACCTGCGCCGCAAGCTCGACGTCCCCGAGGTGGGCTGGGTGGCCGACGAACTGACCGACGACAATGGCGTGGCCAACGACAAGCAGATGAAGAACCGCGGATGGCTCAAGGGCCCCACCTCGTTCTACCTCAACAGCAGCGCCAACTTCCCCTCGCGCAAGCAGAGCGACGTCTGCCGGCGCGTCATCACCACCAAATACCTTTCCGAAGGCGACCACTGGCTCCGCTTCAAGAATGTCAACGACCAGGACAATGGCCTCGACCAGTTCATGCACGACTACGTGGAGATTGTCCCCGTCAGCTGGATGCGGCGCGAAGACCTCACCATAGAAGATAAGAGAAAGTAAGCAACATAGAGAAAGTGAAACCAACATGACATCGCGAAAAATGAAAGAAAACGTATGGCGCACAGCGCTGCTGACGGTCTGCCTCGTGGCATCGTCGGCTCTGGTCTTTGCCGATGGCAAGGACGTATCGGGAAAAATCTGGAATGCCGACTGCGAAAAGGGCTTGTCGGGCTGGGAGGTGACCTTCTCCTCCGCCGACAACAAGAGCGGCTACATCTGGCGCACCTCCGCCCACAGCGAAGGCCCCACCTCCGGACAAGGCTACTGGGGTCACAGCGGCCACTGCTTGGAAGTGTGGGGCGGACTGGCCGACGGCGTCGGACAGCCCGTCGGCAAGAACTCCATCAGCCAGCGCGTGACAGACCTGCCGAACGGCACGTATGTCTTCGGTGCATTCACCATCGCCACCATTCAGGACTACGTCAATACCTACGAACCCACGCAGGGCAGCGTAGAAGGCGCCTACATGTTTGCCGGCGACACCAAGGTACCCATCGCCACCAACAACCCCGAGGTCACCGACAGTGTCACCTGGGGACACGCCGTCAAACTCAACGTAGCCACGCAGGTCACCGACGGCACGCTCTCCTTCGGCTTCGGATGCGACGCGAACACCACCGCCAGCTTCGTCTGCTTCGACAATGCCACCCTCTACTATTTCGGCGACACCGCCCCCGAGGAGGCCTTGGCCGGAGCCTACCGCATGGACCTCGACAAAGCCATCGCTGCTGCCGACACCTTGCAGGCAAGCCCTATGGCTGCCGCTGAGCGTGCAGCACTCACCGCTGCGGTCGAGGGCGCTGCCGCCGCCAGCACCGTACAGGAGTGCATGGATGCCGAGGAGAACGTCCGCCTTGTCGCCCGCAGCGCCCGTTACTCCATCTACTCCTACACCTTGCTTGCCCAGGCCATCGAGAGGGCCAAGGAAGTCCTGGCCAAAGAGTGGAGCGACGACGTGGCCGATGCCGTAGCTGCCCTGCAGGAATCCTTGGCAAAGGCCGAAGCCGACAGCCGGGACGGCGCCGTCCCCACGGATGAAATCAACGCTTATATCGCTACATTCGCCAATGCCATCGACATGGTGGAAGCAGACGCGCTCTACGACTACCGCGACGCCCTCGAGGAGTTCGTCAACTTCCCCGAAGTCATCAGCGCCGACTCCCCCAACCTGCTCTGCGGCGACAGCCACCCCGGCTTCGGCGAAGAACCCGGACAATACCCCGAGAGCGAGCAGGAAGTGCTTACGCGCCTGCTTGAGGAGGTCGATGAACTGTTAGACCAGATTTCTGCCGGCAGCGTGCCCGCTGCTGCGAGCATGGCCATGATGGAGCGCATCCGCGCTGCCGTGGCCCAGTGCGTGGCCAATGCCAACGTGGCACCTCACCTGCCCATGGACGTCATCTTCATCCCCGACCCGGGTGACCCCTCCAAACCCTACGTCACCCAAAACCAGGGCGAAGCCGGTACGAACAACCCCTACATGCAGTCGTTCAAGAGTAAGAGCGAGGCCTCGGGCGAGGACTGCTTCCGCTACCAGTCACCCCTCATCACGCTGCCCTATCCCATCGACCGCCTGGTGATGTCCGTCATCCACACCGCCTGGGCCGACCGCTCGGCCAACGCCGCTACCGACGGCCCCTACTTCAACATCAGCGAATTCTACCTCTACGACGAGAACGGCACTAAAATCGAACTCACTGCCAGCGACTTCACCTCCAACGCCAAGGAGGCAGTCGAGGGATCGTACGCCCAGATCTGCGACGGACGCGTGGCGGGTGGCTGCTTCCACTCGTCATGGAGCAAGCCCGCCAGCCCCGAAGAGTATTACCACAACCTCAGCGTGAACATGCCCGAGGGTCTGACCAAATTCAGTCTCGCCATCGAGATTGAGTGGGTGTCGCCGCGACTCTACAACATGCCAACCGAGGTCGTCTTCTCCAGCATGTCACGCATCCGTGCCGACCTGGCACAGGCCGTGGAGAAGGCAGAGGAGACCAACCTGACCGGCTATCAGCAGGGTACCGAGATAGGCTTCTACAAAGGCGACTTCAGCGCCATCCTCGCTCTGCCCGGGGCTATAGCCGAGGCACGTCGTGTGCTCGACGACGGCGACGCCACCGACGAGGATATGGTCGAGGCTCTGCAAGGCCTGCAGGACGCCTTGGCCTCGGCTGAGGACGCAGCGCAGGCGCTGACACTCGTCTTGCCCGACGACGGCGTCAGCTACTACATCACCAACCAGGCACCCTTCGTGCAGAACCAGGCCAAGGTGAAGTGTATGACCGTGCTGCAAGACTCTATCCTCTGGTGGGCCGATGCCGATGCCGACGACGAATATCAGCAGTTCGTCTTCGAGCCTGTGGCCACACCTGAGGGAGCCCGCGACGGCGATGTATTCAGAGCCGTCAAGAATGTCAAGACCGGTAAGTACATAGGCCCCTTCACCGAGCTTCACGGCAGCGAGTTCGGCTCCGAAATAGTGTGGGGCAACGCATGGCACATACGTCTTGCCGAAAAGCCCACCCCCATACTCATCAAGACGCTGGGGAGCGGACAGCTGCAGCTATGGTCGGCAAAGGACATCATCGAGACGGACTGGCTCTGCCTGCATGCCTGCAATCACAACAACGGCCATGCCACCCAGAATCCCGGCGCTGAGGGCGGCGGCAAGGGAGGCACGCACCCCGACGGATACTCCGTCCACGGCGTCTGTGGCCCCATCGTGCAATGGGCCGAAGGCGCGGGCAGCGCCTCGGCATGGTGCATACGCCAGTTGGAGACGCTGCCCGCCGAGATCACCACGGCCGAGGCCTTCGGCACCGTGCATCACCTCCTGCAGCCCGTCTCCACCCTCACTATCCAGGCCGACAAACCGTGCTCCTTTGCCACGCTGACGGTTAAGGACATCATGGGTAACAGCATGAACTGTGCTGTCACTAAGCGGGATGCCAACACCGTCACGGTCAGCTTTGCGCAGCTCACCGAAACCTTCTGCCTCGACCTCGGCGACGACGAGGGCATCACCGCCGTCACCCTCACCGGCCTTGCGGGCGGCATAGGCGATTCGGCTCTGGCCAAGTTGATGGAGGCATACAACAATGCAGCATCGATAAACTACGACGAAGGTACGGCCATCGGACAGGTAAGCAATCTGACGCCCCTGCGCGAAGCTCTCGCAGGGGCCGAGGCGCTGCTCGCCAACCCCTCTGCAGCAACCGACGAGGCGCTGCTGGCCGCTCTCGAACAAATCCAGAATGCGCTGGCAAACCTGACGGTCGTCATGCCCGACGAAAACAAGAGCTACCTCATCGTCAACGCCACTCCCAAGTTTGAGGAGGTGCTCGGCGTGCCGGTAGCCATCTACTCCAACCCCGACAACAAAATGCCCGGATGGACCTATCTCTCCATCAACAATCCCAACTTCGAGTGGGTGTTTGAGTATATCGACGATACCAGGCGCAACTTCCGCCTCTATAACGTCGGCACGCAGAACTACCTGAGCGGCACCACCGGCGCCGACAACGTGATGAACGCCACCGGCGGTCTCTACACCCTTGTGGCCCGCGGCGAGCAGAAATTCAATATCCTCAACACCGACGAAGGGGCGCAGAACGACGGCTCACTTGCCGGCACATGGATTATCCATGCAAATGGCCACCAGTACGGCTCATCCCCCTTCGGAAGCATCTGCTTCTGGGGCAACGAGAGCACACTCTCCGAATGGTATATCGTCGAGAGCGGCAGCCTCCGTACCTCCATCGACGAGGTGTCCGTCGAACCCGAGCCCATCCCCGCCGCCGACGGAATCTATGACCTCACAGGACGGCGCATCAGCAGCCCCGAGAAGGGACTCTACATCGTGAACGGGAAAAAAGTACTGATTAGATAGGACAATAGTCTATAGACTAACAGACTATCAGACTAACAGACTGACAGATAATAGCACAGCAACGAAGCGGAATGCAGGACATTCATCTGATAGTCTGATAGTCTAAAAGTCTGAAAGTCTAAAAAAAGACCATAGACCCCAAAAAATACAAAATGAAAAAAGCAACTTTGTTCTTCAGCTGCCTTGTTGCAGCAACGAGTCTGACCAGCTGCGGGCCTGCCACCACAGCTTCACCTTCAGCTTCCGAAGCCCATATTCCCATCCTGGCATGGAGCAGTATTCCCAACGGCTTTGGTGGAAAATACGCCACCCCCGAGCACTACCGGACGCTGCGAGACGCCGGCTTCGACTACACCTTCTCGTGGTGTGACAACTTCGACGAAGCCCTCCACACTCTCGACATGGCGGCACAGGCCGGCATGAAGTCTATCGTCCAATGTCCCGAACTGCAGAGCGACCCCGAAGGCACGGTGCAGAAACTGAAAGACCACCCTGCCGTGGGAGGATGGTACCTCAAAGACGAACCGTGGGATAACCAGCTCGACGAATTGGGGACATGGGCACGGCGCATCGAAAGCATCGATACCCTGCACCCCTGCTACATAAACCTGCTGCCCAGCTACTGCTTCACGGCCGAGGGTTACGAAAAGCACCTGCGCCTCTTCTCCGAGAAGGTGGCGCTGCCGCAGATTTCCTTCGACCACTACCCCGTTGGTGAGTTGGGAGGGAAGGTTGTCATCTGGTCCACATGGTATCAGAATCTTGAGCTTGTCAGGGCCGAGGCACGCCGCACGCACAAGCCCTTCTGGGCCTTTGCCCTCGCCACGGCCCACACGAACGTAGGGCTTCACGTCTATGTGCACCCGACTCCTACCGAAGAGGACCCCGCCTATCCCATCCCCACCATAGACCAGCTGCGCATACAGATGTACAGCAACCTGGCCTACGGCGCCCAGCTGCTTCAGTACTTCACCTACTGGAACCCCGACACCACTCATACCCTCGACTTCCATGAGGCACCCATCACAAGAGACGGATGCCGCACGCCCGTCTATGAGCTTGTCCGCCAGATGAACGAGGAGATACAGAAGCGCGCCTTCGTGTGGGCAGGCTGCGACGTGGAGAACGTCGCACACTTGGCCGAGGGCGACATCCCCGTCGGGACAAAGCCCCTCACCGTACTGCCGCCGCACATCCGCACCCTGCAGAACGTGGGGGGCAGCGGACTGGTCTCCACCATCCGCAATGCCGGGCACCTCTACGTAATGCTCGTCAACACCAGCCCCGCCGAAGCCTGGTATGTCAATGTGGAGACCGATGCAGGCGTTAAGTTCATCCGTCCCGACGGCACCTCCACTCCTGCCGAGTGCTACGACGTCCTGCACATCCTCAGCCCCGGTAACTGCGAAATCTATGAAGTAGAGTGAGATTGACCGTCGGCCTTGGCCTGGCGTATGGTCTAAGTTTAAGCCCCGACGGGACGGCACAACCGCTTTTTTGTTTTGTGTCGCCCCGTCGGGGTTTGTGAGCATAACCGCGTGCCCCCTTCCCCGGCTGCTTCAGAAGCTGAAGGTGAGGCTGATGGG